>Ga0164318_10003432_pt1 | contig 14997 bp, 16 predicted proteins | sample GuaBasSedimGuay9_FD_113734 | JGI IMG/M metagenome (GOLD analysis project Ga0164318, IMG submission 113734) | Subseafloor sediment microbial communities from Guaymas Basin, Gulf of California, Mexico - Guay9, Core 4571-4, 0-3 cm | ecosystem: Environmental > Aquatic > Marine > Hydrothermal vents...
AAGCCTGCAGCCGTTCACGGCTTGAAATTGGAAATTAGAAATTCGGGAGAAAAGCATGAGGCCAAATTTCCAATTTCTATTTTCTAATTTCGACGTTCAGTGAACGCTTACTAAATTCTTTTGTCAATTTTGCCTGTCTGCGTGCGGACACGCACAGGCAGGCACGAACTTTACAATTAAGGGACTAATGCTTAATCCCTTCCTTTTACTAATACCGATAATAGTAAGTATTGATAATGGTTATGAGCAAAAAATACTTGACATCATTAAAGAGTTATGATTACAAGTTCGCAACTTTTCATATAAAGAGATTCTTTGAGAGGCACTCCGGCTAGCAATTAAGTGTAAAAAAATACTTGATATTATTGAGAGAACAGTTAGTTGGTTTTTGACGACAATCATATTCAAATTTTGATAACCGGGTGAATAAGCCTTTTGTGTACCCGGTTTCTTTTGTATTATTGGGGTGATTAACAATGCTTGAAATAAATTCTACCCTTTGGATTCAAATCGCAAATTTCCTTATCATGATTTTTCTGCTGAACTTTCTTCTATTCAAACCTATTTTAAATGTCATGGAAAGGAGAAAAAACCATCTTCAAGATTTGGACGAGGAAGTGAAGTCGCTTGATTCTGAAGTTAAAAAGAAAATGATAGATTACGAGGAAAAACTTCGCGAAGCCAGACTGGAAGCTATGAATCAAAAAAACGAAATTCAGTTAAAGGCATCTGAAGAGGGTAAAGGTGTTATAGACGAAACAAGGAGGGAAATTTCGCAGATTGTCGAAGAATCCAATAAAAAGATGGATAAGGAAATTGCGATAGCAATGGAAGCCTTGAAGAGCCAATCGGAAAAAATATCTGTTGAAATTTCTGAGAAGATATTGGGAAGGAGTATTTAATGAGAAAAATTTTAAAGAGAATCTTTTCAAGGCGATTTTTATTGACCTTTTTTTTGCCGGCGGTTTTGTTTATAATTTTGAGCGCAGCGTTTGTTTATGCTTCAGGTGGCAGTGAAGAAGAGGGACATCACGCAGGTCAGTTTGCTGCCTTTGCATGGAAAACACTGGACTTTATTATTTTATTTGCCTTTCTCTACTGGGCTGTTGCAAAAGGTGTAAAGAGATTTTTTGCCGGGCGCCGTGAATCTATCAAGGAATCCATAGAAACAGCCATTGCTTCGAAAGAAGATGCAAAAAAGAAATTTGACGAATATTCTGCCAAACTGGTTAAAGCGACGAGTGAGATTGAAGAAATTACCCGCATGATCACAGCGCAGGGCGAAGCCGAAAAGAAAAAAATTATAGAAGATGCAAAACGGACAGCAGAAAAAATGAAGGCGGACGCCAGGGCCCGCATTGATCAGGAATTTAAGAGGGTCAGGAATCAATTGAGAAGAGAGGCCGCTGAGCTTTCTGTAGAAATGGCCGAAACAATCTTAAAGAAAAAAGTAAAGAAAAATGATCATGAACTCATGGTGAAAGATTTCTTAGATAGGATGGTGATTTTAAATTGATAGGAAGTGAAATTGCAAAACGTTATTCCAGGGCTTTTTTAGCAATAGCTGGGGAAGACGCCAAGTATGAGGAATATTATAATGAGCTGAAAAGTTTTTCGCTTCTCTTTGATCAGAATGAAAACCTGAAGGACTTTATGGATAATCCTGTTTTTGCCCAGTCAGAAAAAATAGCTGTTTTGGATAAGATTCTGATGAAGGTTGCCGTGTCACCTGTTACAGCTAATTTTTTGAAGCTGTTGATACAGAAAAAAAGAATCGGTGTTCTTCCCGAAATCGAAGATTGTTATCAGCAATATATGGACACAGCGTTGAACAAGGTGAGGGTGAAAGTGCGGTCGGCTTACAAATTATCAGACGATCTGTCAGAGCAGATTCAGGTGCGGATGGAAGAACTTACAGGTAAAAAAGTCGAAATGGAAACTGAGAAGGATTCATTATTGCTGGGTGGTATCGTTGTAAAGGTTGGTGATACCCTTTATGATGGGAGCATAAGAGCTCAGTTAAATAATATAAGGGAACTCTTAAGGGAGGAGATATAGAGGATGGAAGCAATCAGGGCAGATGAAATAACTCAGATAATTTCCCGGCAGATAAAGGATTATGAGAAAAAGCTTGATGTGAGCGAAACCGGGACAGTCTTGTCCGTAGGAGATGGTATCGCCAGGGTTTATGGTGTAGAGAATGTTATGGCTATGGAGTTGGTGGAATTTCCGGGTGGTATTTTAGGAATGGTTCTGAATCTTGAGGCGGATAACGTCGGTGTTGCAATTCTCGGCGAGGACACCCACATTAGAGAGGGTGATATAGTCAAGAGAACGGGAAGAATTGCCGAGGTTCCCGTGGGCGAGGAAGTCCTTGGGCGTGTCATTGACCCAACGGGCGCACCCATAGATGGGAAAGGGCCAATCGAGGCAAAGCAAACCAGGAGGATTGAGGTGGTTGCACCCGGTGTTATTGAGCGTCAACCAGTGAATGAGCCCTTATATACAGGTCTGAAGTCTATAGATGCCATGACACCCATAGGAAGGGGCCAGAGGGAGCTCATTATCGGCGACAGACAGATCGGGAAAACAGCCATCTGTATTGATGCAATCATCAGGCAGAAAGACACAGGCGTTAAGTGTATTTATGTTGCCATAGGGCAGAAGAAATCGACTGTTGCGCAGGTTGTCGAAGCCTTGAGGAAATATGATGCCATGGATTATACCTGTGTCGTTTCAGCCTGTGCCAGTGATCCGGCTACATTGCAGTATATTGCCGCGTATGCAGGATGCAGCATAGGCGAATATTTCAGAGACAACGGTCAGGATGCCCTTATTTTGTATGATGATCTTTCAAAACAGGCCGTTGCATATCGTCAGATATCGCTTCTTTTGAGGAGACCTCCCGGACGTGAGGCATATCCGGGTGACATTTTTTATAACCACTCAAGATTATTGGAACGTGCGGCAAGGGTTAGCGAACAATTGGGCGGCGGTTCATTAACAGCCCTTCCCATCATTGAAACTCAGGCAGGAGATGTATCCGCGTATATTCCGACAAATGTTATTTCCATTACGGATGGTCAGGTCTATCTTGAGCCTGACTTGTTTTATTCCGGCGTCCGGCCGGCCATCAACGTTGGCTTGTCTGTTTCAAGGGTGGGGGGCGCAGCTCAGGTAAAAGCGATGAAACAGGTTGCGGGAACATTGAAGCTTGACCTTGCTCAATACAGGGAATTGGCCGCTTTTGCCCAGTTTGGAAGTGACCTGGATAAAGCAACGCAGGCACAGCTTGACAGGGGTGTCAGATTGGTCGAATTGCTGAAACAACCCCAATATCAGCCAATGTCTCTGGGACAGCAGGTAACGGTGTTGTTTGCCGGCGTCAAGGGATTCACAGATAAATATCCTGTAGAACGCCTGAAGAAATATGAAAGTGAGCTTCTGAGTTTTGTGGAAGGTAAATATCCTGAAGCGCTGAAGGAGATCGATGATAAAAAAGAGATAAGCGACGAGCTGGATGAAAAGATGGTAAATATTCTGACAGAGTTTGATTCGATTTTTACTGGAGAATAAATGACTCTGTTGATTTATGAGGATTTTCGTTCAAGATCAAGCCTGCCTGTGCGTTGCCTGTCTGCGTGCGGACACGCACAGGCAGGCACGCAGACAGGGCATGCGAAAAAAATAACCGCAGGCATATAATTGATATTCCGAGGATTATTTTTTGAGCATAAGGTAGAGATTGGGCGAAAAGACCTTAAATCAATAGAGTCATAAATATCTGAAAAAAATGAAATGGGAGCAGATTGAATGGCTTCGTTTAGGGATATTAAAAGAACAATTCAGGCGGTTGAGAAAACCAGGCAGATCACCAGGGCAATGAATATGGTGGCTGCGTCAAAACTTAAAAGCGCTCAAGTAAGAATGGAAAATTTCAGGCCCTATGCCGATAAGTTTATGGAGGTGCTTAACCGCGTGGCTCTCCGTGTGGATCCTGACATGCATCCGCTTCTTGCCGTCAGAGATCCAAAAAAAGTTGGAATTGTATGCATGACGTCAGACAAGGGTTTGTGCGGTGGCTTTAACTCTAATGTGATGAGGATAGTGGAAGAATTCATCAGATACAGGACTGAAGAAAAAGATCAAGAAGTTTTTATGGTTGCTGTTGGAAGAAAAGGGAGAGAACACTTCAAGAAACAGGCAAATATAGTAGCTCACCATACGGATGTTTTTAACCAGTTTGACATCAGCCTGGCTTACGATATAGGGGATCCGTTAAATTTATCTTTTACGAATGGGGAATATGATGAATTATATGTTGCATATAATGTGTTTCATAATGTCGCCATTCAGAGACCAAAAATCGAGAGACTTCTTCCCATCGGATCCGCTGATTCTATAAAAGAACTGGACCCGGAAAGGAGAATTGAATATATTTATGAGCCGTCAGAGGAAGTTTTAATTGATAAACTTCTTCCATCATATATAAGAATTATGATATTCAGGGCGCTTCTGGAGACATCCGCGGGTGAGAACGGAGCTAGAATGGTGGCAATGGATAATGCGACAAACAATTGCGAGGATATGATTGAAGATTTAACCTTAAAATACAACAAGGCAAGGCAGCAGGCAATTACCGCGGAACTTATGGATATTGTTGGCGGTACAGAGGCATTGGCCAGGGGGTGATTCGATTCTTGATTTTGAGGTTTTAATTAAAAACTGAGTAACCGTTCACAGGTTCATGGTTCAGCGTTCAGGGTTAAGGACAAAGGCAGCATTAAAGACCTGAAGTCATCGTCAAAAAAACTCATTTTTGCAAATAATTGCCAATTTGGCTCCAGATTTTGTTTCAGGCCTGACGAAGCTGACGCTTTTCCCGTAAATACGTATCCCAAATGCAGTCCGGGGACAAGAATGTAACCTTGAACCCGTAAACCCGTGAACGGTTACAATATTTGGTAACTACCCAGGTAGGCACAGAGCGGCAAAGGCGCGGTTCGACTGAGCTCGTCACAAGCTCGCCGAAGACAGAGGCACAAAGAGTAAAAAAAAATAGCAACAGGCGCCGCCTGTGGTCTTCGGTGAGCCTTCGGCGTGAGCTCAGCCGAGCCGTCAGGCGTATCATTTGACAGAGATTTTTTGCATTTTGTTATAATATAATAACATCAAAGCAAATAAGCTTTGTGCCTCTGTGCCTTTGAACCTGAGTAGTTACAATATTTGATTATAAAAAAGTACAATAAATACTCTTTAAACTAAGGAGACGGGTATGAACACAGGAACAATAGTACAGGTTATCGGCCCCGTGATCGATGTAGAGTTTCCAAAAGGAGATTTGCCGAATATCTTGAATGCTGTTTTAATATCGAATCCGGCCATTGATGATAAAGAAGACAATCTGGTTGTGGAAGTCGCGCAGCACCTGGGTGATAATGTGGTCAGGTGCATAGCAATGGACATTACGGACGGTCTGGTAAGAGGTATGCAGGCGAAAGATACAGGCGCCCCAATCACGGTGCCTGTTGGCGAGGCTTGTCTTGGCAGGATCCTGAACGTTGTTGGCAGGCCCGTCGATGGGTTGGGCACGATAGAAACAACGCACATGGCGCCCATTCACAGAGACGCTCCAACATTTCTCGAACAGGACACTTCAGTGCATGTTCTTGAAACAGGTATAAAAGTTATAGATTTGCTTGTTCCATTTCCCCGTGGCGGAAAGATGGGATTGTTCGGGGGCGCAGGTGTTGGAAAGACGGTTGTTATGATGGAACTGATTCATAATATCGCCATGCATCATGGTGGAATATCGGTTTTTGGAGGCGTTGGTGAAAGGACGAGAGAGGGCAATGACCTGTATCTCGAAATGAAAGAATCGGGCGTTCTTAAAAATGCCGCCCTTGTTTATGGACAGATGACGGAACCTCCGGGAGCAAGAGCAAGGGTGGCGTTGACAGCGCTTGCGGCAGCGGAGTATTTCAGGGATGAAGAGGGACAGGATGTGCTTCTCTTTATTGATAATATATTCAGGTTCACGCAGGCGGGTTCCGAGGTGTCGGCCCTTCTGGGAAGAATGCCTTCCGCAGTCGGATATCAGCCCACGCTGGCAACAGACCTTGGTGAACTGCAGGAAAGAATCACGTCAACGGACAAAGGCTCCATTACGGCTGTTCAATGCGTATATGTCCCGGCTGATGACCTGACAGACCCTGCTCCGGCGACCACCTTTGCACATCTCGATGGAACTGTTGTTCTTTCAAGACCCATTGCGGAGCTGGGAATCTATCCGGCTGTTGACCCCCTTGATTCAACGTCCCGGATCCTCGATCCGAATGTATTGGGAGAGGAACATTATCAGGTGTCGAGAGAAGTTCAGATGATTCTTCAAAAATATAAGAACCTCCAGGATATTATCGCCATTCTTGGTATGGACGAGCTGTCAGAGGAAGATAAGGTGACGGTTAACAGGGCAAGAAAAATTCAGAGATTCCTTTCCCAGCCCTTCTTTGTTGCGGCCCAGTTTACCGGTACGGAAGGCAAGTTCGTTTCTGTTCCGGATACAGTGAGAGGGTTCAAGGAAATACTTGAAGGAAAATATGATGATCTTCCCGAGCAGGCTTTTTACATGGTAGGTGGCATCGAAGAAGCAGTGGAAAAAGCCGGAAAGTTTGCAGAATAACAGCGGAGAATTGTTAAATGGCTGACGAATTGATGGTGGAAATAGTAACGCCTGAAAAAATGGTCTTCAGTGGCAAAATTGAGGAAGTTACAATTCCGGGAGGCGATGGCGAGTTCGGGGTGCTGATAGGGCACGCACCACTATTAAGTACCGTTGATATCGGCGTATTGAATTATACAAAGGATGGTAAGAAGATATATTATGCCGTTGGTGCGGGATATGCCGAAGTTACCCTTGATAAAGTAACTGTTTTGATAGAATCTGCCGAAAGGGCGGATACGATTGACAAGGAAAAAGTAAAGGAATTAAAAGAACTTGCAGAGCAAAAACTGTCCGGAATTTCAAAAGATGATCCCGATTACGAAACAGCAAAAGCTGCCTTGGAAAATGCAGAGAATACGCTTAAAGTAGCAGAGAGGGTATAGAACAGGCTTTGCGTGTCATTGGTGTTTGTTTCCTGCTGTTTATATAAAAAAATTTGACAATGTTTTGTTTTTAAGTTATAGCCGAGTCCGGATTTGCCGGGACTTCGGTATTTAATCAGAGCATATCTAAAAATGTTGGCAGGCATAAAATCAATAGAGAGGAATAATTATGGCAAAAACATTGGGAGATATTACGAATGAACTGACTGAAAAGGTTCTTTCTCCGGCAAAGGCTGAGGCTGAAAAAATCGTTTCAGAAGCCCAGGTAGAAGCCAAAAGGATATTGGCGGAAGCTGAAAGCGCTGCTGTAAAAATCAAGGAATCGGCGGAAAAGAGAGCTGATGAGGCTCGTAAACAGATGGAAACCGATTTGGATACGGCAGCCCGCAACTTTATTATTATGGTGCAGGAACGACTGGAGAAAACCATCGTAGAACCTACTATTGATGAAGAGATAAAAAAATCACTCAATGACAAGGATTTTCTTCGGAAGATGATTGAAATTCTTGTTTCTCAGTTTACAAAGATTCAAGGCGGGGAGCATAGAATAGAGGTGCTTCTTCCTGAAAACAAGATGTTGGAACTTGAATCGTGGTTTATTGAAAAGTTTCGCGAAAAAGCCGAGAAGTCTCTCGTCATTCGGTTTACTGATAAGATATCCTTTGGATTCAAAATCGGGATTGAGGGAACAGGGCAACACTTTAACTTTGGTGACGGCATGGTAGAGGTTTTGTCGCAGTTTTGTTCTCCCCGTTTTCGAAAACATTTCTTTGCCGCAGAGAAAGGTAAGAATTAATGGGGGCTTATTATCATTTAGCATGCCTGCTTCCCCCTTTACCGGTTGAGCTCGGTGAAAAACTGTCGCTCACCATGGCCGAGACCATCGGAATGCTCAAGCGGAATATACAATCCGGGGACGAGTCGCTATTTGAAGCACAGCTTTTGTCGATAGATGTTGCCAATTGGGAGCAAATCGATCAGGGTCGAGATATCTTTATTGATGGTGGTGTATTAACGCGAGAAGATATCGAAAACCAGAAAGATCTCCCCCCGTTTCTTAAAGACTTTATTGATGAGAAAGAACGGGGTATTCATCGTCCATACATTTACGATCGTCTATGGGAGAGGTATTACATTTATTTCTATGAATTAGCGCAAAAGTCGAAGTGCCGGTTTGTCCTCGATTACCTTCCATGGGAGATCGAATTGCGGAATAACCTGGTATCTTTACGGGGAAAAGAAAGCGGAAAGGATGCCGAAGCATACACGGTTCTCGGCAATTTCAGTGCTGCCGACTTTACCAATATGATGGCGCAGGTCAAGGGGAAGAAAAACCCATTATTGGCTGAAAGGTATCTTGATACAGAGCGATTGAAATACCTTTTCCATTGTCAGGGCAACGATCCTTTTTCAATTGATGCCATTCTTGCCTATGTGTCACAGCTTATGATTTACAGTCGTTGGGAAAGGATAGAAGCACCTTATGAATTCCATGATTTTTTATATAAGGGAGGTTGAATGTGGATAGTGTAAGCGGTGGTCGGGTCGTAGGAGTGACTGGTCCATTAGCAACCGTAGAAGTAATGGAGGGTCAGGAGGTCTCGCAGAATGAAGTGGGTTATGTGTTCTGCCAGGGTGTCCCGCTCAAATCAGAGATCATCAGGGTTCGCGGTAATCTTGTGGACATGCAGGTTTTTGAGAACACTACAGGTATGCAGGTGGGAGACAGGGTTGATTTTTCAGGGGAGTTACTTGCTGCTACTTTAGGCCCTGGCCTTCTGGGCAGTATATACGACGGGCTCCAGAATCCTCTTGAAAAGCTGGATAACCTCCACGGGTATTTCCTGCAGCGTGGACAGTATGTTAGTTCTCTCGATAAAGAAAAGACGTGGGAGTTCACACCTACGGTTACAAAAGGCTCAAAGGTCAGAGCGGGTCATTATCTCGGTAAAGTTCCTGAAGGTATGTTTGATCACCAGATTATGGTTCCTCTATCATTTTTGGGAACCTGGGAGGTGGTGGATATCAAAACAGCGGGTTCTTATACCGTTAATGAGCAGATTGCCCTCCTGAAGAATGAGGAAGGAAGAGAAGAGTCGATTACCATGGTGCAGGAGTGGCCGGTAAAAATACCTGTTCGGACCTATTCAGAAAGGATACTGCCCACCACACAGCTTCTCACCCAGATGCGACTTATTGACATTTTTTATCCGCTGGCAGAAGGGGGTACGGCATGTATCCCGGGTCCTTTTGGTGCGGGAAAGACCGTTCTGCAGCAAATCATTTCTCGCTATGCCGAGACAGATATCGTGATCATTGTTGCCTGCGGCGAACGTGCCGGTGAGGTTGTAGAGACGATCCGGGAATTTCCTGAATTGGAAGATCCCAAGACGGGGCGATCACTGATGGAAAGGACAATTATTATCTGTAATACCTCATCAATGCCGGTGGCGGCACGAGAGGCATCGATTTACACGGGAGTGGCGCTGGGTGAATACTACCGCCAGATGGGACTTAAGGTACTGATCCTTGCTGACAGTACATCAAGATGGGCTCAGGCACTCAGAGAATCATCAGCCCGTATGGAAGAGATCCCTGGTGAGGAGGCGTTTCCGGCCTATCTGGAGAGTCGTATTGCCGCAGTCTATGAGAGAGCTGGTCTTGTAAGGCTTTACAATGACTCTACCGGATCTCTTACTATAATTGGAACCGTTTCCCCCGCGGGAGGAAATTTTGAAGAGCCGGTGACCCAGAATACCCTCAAGGTTGTAGGGGCTTTTTACGGACTTTCCCGTACACGGTCTGATGAACGGAAGTATCCAGCCATTGACCCGCTCATTTCATGGAGCCTTTACCTGGATTTGATGGAAGATTCATTGAATGAACGTCATGAAGGCTGGGTTGATCTGGTCAAAGAGGCACAAGCGCTGTTCAATAAGGGAAGCGAAATCCACCAGATGATGCTCGTTGTTGGTGAGGAGGGGATCAGTGTGGAAGATCTGGTAATCTACCTCAAATCAGAAATCATTGATGCTGTTTGCCTGCAACAGGATGCCTTTGATGTCGTTGAGCGGGCGACTTCCGAGGAAAGGCAGATATCGGATTTCCTGCTTCTCATGAGAATGGTTCACCATGACTTTACTTTTGACACTAAAGAGGAAGCACGAAAAGAGATGACCCATATGCAGAATCTCTTTTTTCAGCTGAAGTATTGTGTTTTTGAGAGTGAAGAATATCAAAAATATCGGAAAGAGATCGAAATAATCCTGGGAGAGGAGTAGCTTGCGCATGATCATAGAACATACACGCATAACTGCCATTCAAGGCGATATTATCACGGTACCGGCAAAGGAAATTGGTTATGGAGAGCTTGCTGCCGTGAAAAGCAGGCGCGGGACATCTCTTGCCCAGGTAATCCGTCTGCGGGGAGATGATGTTTTACTGCAGGTTTTTGCCGGGTCGAAGGGAGTTGCTACTGGAGATCAGGTGCGATTTTTGGGACATCCCATGCAGGTGGCTTTTGGAGACGCCCTTTTGGGGAGGATATTCAACGGTTCCGGAGATCCCATCGATGGAGGATCTGAGCTGGTGGCATTGCCCCGGATTGATATCGGTGGTCCTTCGGTAAATCCCATCAAGCGTGTTATACCCAGAGGTTTTATAGAAACGAGGGTTCCCATGGTGGATGTCTTCAATCCCTTGGTTGAAAGCCAGAAACTTCCCATCTTTGCTGCAGCCGGGGAACCTTATAATGAGCTTCTGGCCCGTATTGGAGTGCGTGCTGAAGCAGACGTTGTTATCCTCGGAGGCATAGGCCTCAAGTATGACGAATACCTGAAGTTCAGAAGAACCTTTGAAGAAGCCGGGGTGTTATCTCGAACCGTCATGTTTGTTCACACAGCTTCTGATCCGGTCGTGGAAAGGCTGCTTGTTCCCGACATGGCTCTGGCTGTGGCGGAACACTTCGGAGTGCAGGGCAAGAGAGTACTTGTGCTTCTATCGGATATGACTGCCTTTGCCGATGCTATGAAGGAAATCGCCATTTCAATGGATCAGGTTCCGTCAAACCTGGGTTACCCCGGTTCACTTTACAGTGACCTCGCCTCGCGTTATGAGAAGGCCGTTGACTTTGACGGAGCTGGCAGCATCACCATCCTTGCCGTGACCACCATGCCCGGCGATGATGTTACCCATCCGGTTCCTGATAATACCGGTTATATCACGGAAGGACAATTTTATCTCAAACAGGGGGCAATCGAACCCTTTGGTTCGCTGTCTCGATTGAAGCAACTGATCATCGGTAGCGTTACACGAGAGGACCATGGTTATATCATGAACAGCATGATTAGACTCTTTGCCAGAAGCCGCGAAGTGGAACAGAAACTGGCTATGGGGTTCGATAAAACAGCTGATGATGACAGGTACCTGGAGTATGCAAAGCTTTTCTATGAGCGATTTATGGATCTGAGGGTGGACATAGGACTTAATGATGCTCTTGATCTGGGGTGGAAAACCATGGCTGAGTGTTTCCGTCCGGATGAAGTCGGAATTAAACAGGAATTTATAGATCAATACTGGCCTAAAGGCCACTGAGTAAAATAGGATCATGGCTGAGCGAATAAAGTTAAACAAGGTTTCCTTGAGGGAACAGAAGCAGAAACTGGTAATGTATCAGCGTTTCCTTCCGGCTCTCGAAGCCAGAAAAGAGCAGTTTCTAATGCAACTGGCAGTTGCCCGTAAAAATATCAAGGAAAAGCAGGCTTTAATGGAAGAACTGTTAAATGAAATTAAATCATGGTCACAATTGTACAACGATATGAAGGACGAGCTAAATTTTTTTATTTCCATCAAGGAAGTCGTATCTTCAATACATAATGTGGCTGGATTGAAAGTGCCACAGTTTCACGAGGTCATTTTTGACGATCCGCCTTACGGTCTATTTGCCACCCCGTATAGTTTTGATGAGGTCATGGTTAAGACGCGAGAAGCCATTTCTCTTCGAGAAGAGATTAACATGCTTAAAGAACAGGAGAAGGTGTTACATGAAGGGTTTCTCAAAACCAGTCAGCGAATCAACCTTTATGAACAGAGGTTAATTCCCGAAGGCCGGGAAGCCGTCAGGAAAATCACCGTTTATCTCCAGGACCAGCAGGCGGCTGCTGTTGGTGTTGCCAAAGTTGCCAAGAGATTGAGTGGAGCGGCTTAATACGAGAGGCTGTGAAAAAGCAGGACAGGATTAGGAGCTAGCACATTGGCTTTAGTAAAAATGTCAAGAGTATATATCGTCGGACCATCCGATCATAAAGAGGAGGCGATGCGTTTTCTACAGAAGACCGGAGTCGTCCATGTGGAACCGGTCACCGATATGACGGATGAGTTTGACAGGAAAAACGCGGCCGCTGTACGTGATTTAAGAAAGATCACGCAGGCCAGCAAGGCCGTCGGACGTTACAGCAAGCTGGAAGAAAAAATTCCTGTGCCTGTGCCGGATGAAGAGCTTGTTACCTACATTGGGGGAAAGGTATCTCTATTGGAGGAAATACAGAGTAGAAAGCAGGCCCTCCAGAGAGTTATTGGAGATCTTTCTGTCTGGGGAAATTTTGACCTCCAGCAGGTTCGGAAACTTGAGGAAAATGGGGTTTATGTCCAGCGGTTTCGCATGGATGCGAAAAAGTGGGACTCTTTCAGCATCCCCGATGATATTTTTCTGGAAACGGTATCGGAGAAACAGGGAGTATTATTCTTCACCATTTCAGCCGATAAACCCCTCGTGATTTCACAGGCAACGTTGCTTCCCTGGCCTGATCTTGGGCTGGATGATGCGAAACAGGAATACGAGCGATTATTAGAGCAAGAAGATAAATTGACTAAAGAACTTGCCGGAGCTGCTGATAAGATTGACACATTGCAAGATCAGTATAGAGCCGCTTTGAGTAGAGCCAGCTATATAGAAAAGACTGGGACTGCCTATTCGGAGGATTATCTCTTTGGTGTTCAAGGATGGATACCCAGTGAACGGGAAGATGAGCTTCTGAAGGAAGTTGAGAAAAGTAATCTCCCACTCCATGTTAGTTTAAGAGATCCTTTTCCGGAAGAAGTACCTCCGACATTACTCAAAAACAACTGGTTTATAAAAAGGATTGAACCCCTCTTGAATCTTTACGGAGTTCCCAATTACAGGGAAATAGATCCGTCCTATTTTTTTGCCCCCTTTATGATCCTGTTTTTTGGGATTTGTTTGAGTGATGCTGGCTATGGACTCATTTTCTTTCTGGTATCCTACTGGGCTGATAAAAAGTTTGGATCGAAGATTCAGGGGTTATCACTGGTGATGAAACTGTGTCAGGCCTTTTCAGTGGCAACTATATTTGTCGGTCTCATAACCGGTTCGATTTTCGGCTATAATTTTGTCAACCGTAACTGGATTTTGATTGATCTATCCGTTGGGGTTGGAGACCCGATGATTTTGTTTTATATTTCTCTGGGCCTGGGATTGCTTCACCTGTCGGTTTCCTATATTTTGGGGATAATGCAAGCTCCCTCTTTGCGGGCCCAGTTGGAGAAACTTGGTGTGATGGGGGTACTCTGGGGTGGAGTCATTTTGGTAAGCAGGAATATCTGGTTTTCTGATCCGGCCTCTATCATGCACCTGCCTCTCTTCTATGGAGGAGTGGCGATTCTTACAATGAGTCTTATTCTTACCCTCTTCTTTGCAACGGATAATAAAAATTGGGGTATACGTATTGGATTGGGACTCTGGAATATTTATGGGATGACCGGCCTGATCGGTGATTTGCTTTCGTATGCCCGTCTGTTCGGATTGGGTATTGCCACAGCGACCATTGCCTGTGTCATGAATCAATTGGGAGCCATGGTAATGGTTGCTGGTGGAAAATATGCGGGGCCCGTTTTGGCGGTGATAGTTATTATCATAGGTCATATCGTTAATCTTGCCCTCAGCATTCTGGGAGCTGTTGTTCATTCAGCCCGCTTGCACTTTGTCGAGGCCTTTAAAAGCTTTTTCCAGGGCGGTGGTATTGAGTATAAACCATTCAAAATTGAAAGGGGTTAAATAGTTATGAATAGAAAGTGTATTGTCGTCGTTGGTTCTCTGAGTATGATTCTATTGACAGGTTTTTTGTCTCCGGCATTCGCTCAAACGGTAGCTGAGCAGAAAGATTGGGCTCCCTTTATCGCGAAGTTTGCCATGGGTCTTAGTTTATCATTAGGCCTTGCCGGGTCTGCAATAGGTCTTGTCATCGGGTTTCAAGCCCTCCTCGGTGGCGGCGAAGAGAATTTTTATAAAGTCATTCCTGTTGCTCTGATGCCCTCCACCCAAGGTATATATGCAATGGTGGTATTTTTTACCAATATGGACAAATTTGATTCGGATCCCTATTCAGTTGCTGGAAAAGCGGCTATTGCCATGGTTACCATGCTCGTCAGCGGGTGGTATCAGGGAATAGTTTGTGCGGCAGGAATCAAAAGCATCCATGAAGGTAAAAACACTATAGCGAATGCCCTGGTTGCCGGTGCTATGCCCGAGACCTATGCTGTTTTTGCTCTGGTTATGACATTCATTATGTAAAGTAAGCAAAAGTTAGTTTCGTACGTTTCATGAGGGTGGTATCAGCAGGTTCAAAGAGATATTTTTTATGTGCTGAAGATAACGAAAATATCTCTTCCATCCCCATTTTTTCATGCCCTCTATTTTGAGATATCCATCATAAATAATGAGACCTTTGCATAACGTTCCCTTTTGCCCATTTTCTGCGTCAGGCTCAAATTTTAATCCTCGAAATATCCAATATATTCCTGTGGTTAAAATCTTCGCCTTCCTTGAACTTGAACAAAATTGAACATTCTGCAAAGGTCTCATAATGTCAAATT
>Ga0164318_10003433_pt1 | contig 14997 bp, 15 predicted proteins | sample GuaBasSedimGuay9_FD_113734 | JGI IMG/M metagenome (GOLD analysis project Ga0164318, IMG submission 113734) | Subseafloor sediment microbial communities from Guaymas Basin, Gulf of California, Mexico - Guay9, Core 4571-4, 0-3 cm | ecosystem: Environmental > Aquatic > Marine > Hydrothermal vents...
CTTCTACATTAAAGGTTGATGTAAATGGCAACTCCATCACATTACCCACACTGTCACGAATATCTTTTACATGCACCGTGTATCCCTCACACGATTCAAAAAGAGCATAGGATAGTTGAAGGATTGCACTTTTATTAGAAGAATAATAACTAACTGTTGTCGGTACTACATCTCCATTGCCACACTCATCTACTAACCAAATATTACTGCTAATCACTGTCGTCGAATCTACTAACTCACTAAAAACAATTTTAATTGGTGCCGTATAAGGTGCCGATAGTATATTGCCGTCAGTTGGCCTCACTGAGATCACTGTCGGTGCTTCTAGGTCAAGTTTTAATGTTTTAAATGAGAACTCATATGTTTCAAAGTTTACTTTATTACCGGCTAGATCCACAATGGTTCCATCAATAGACACAGTATGCCATTGATTATGACGTAAAGACTCTGTCGGGCTTACAGTTAAAGTCATTGTTGAAGCATTGTAATTTTGCGTTGTCAGTATATCAACATCATTTTGTTCACGCACAATTACCTGCTTAAGACTTGAGCGATTGATATCCTCGCTAAAGATAATTTCAATATCAGTCGAAAGATCAACATCACTTTGAGAATTTATCGGATCAGTTGAGACAATGGACGGTGCAGATACATCTATAATAAGTGAATACGTTGTCAGTTTACAATCTTTTGTTGCCACTGTCAGCATATTGTCTATCAGGGAGATATCATAGATGTTATGTTCATTTGTACTTGTATCAAGCGTGAAATCACTTGTAGAAATTTGAGCAATTCGATTATTTAATTCAAGATCAAACACTGAGATTCCACGCTCTTTGTCTGCTACATAAAGATAAGGTTTGTCATTGACATGCGATACAGCTGTACGCATAGCATACGCTAATGTATTAAACACTTCCATGCTGTCATTATCAAGATCAATCATAACAACACCGTCTGTTCCATTACTGACATAAAGTTTGTTATCTTCGATTTGCAATGCCCGTGCTGTCGAATGAGTCGCATACTCTTTTTGCAAAACACCTTCTAATGAAAAGACACTGACTCCATCGGTATAGCGAGCAGCATACAATGTATCTTCTTCTATAATAACATCGAATACTGTTCCGGGAAGCAGGATCTTTTGAGCAATGGCAGTCGTACTGTTATTATGAATATCAATGATATATATCCCATCACTTGATGCAGCAGCATAGAGCCTGTTATGACGGTAATCAATTCCATATAACGGGACTGTTGTAGAAAGAGTATGGAGGATTTTATGGGTTTCAAGATCAAGGGAGATCAAACCTTTATCCGTTGCCAGAAAAAGGTACCCTCCTTCTGATATAACATCATAGACATCGGCATCAATCTCAATGGTTGCTTCTTGAACCAAACTGTTATAAGACGCATTAATAACAAATACTTTTCCCTCTGCCGCAATATATAGAAACTGTTGATCAGAGACAAGTGCATTTAAATTACATTCAAGTTCCAAAGCACTGTCAAGCTTTTGTGAACCTTTGTTGTAAGCCAATGCTTCATTGACCTGAAAATTCCAACTCTGTTGACCTTCATAATAATTCCCAGACTTATCCATCACAGTTGGTTCTAAAGTAATTGTATAGTTTTCATTAATATTTAACGGTACCGCAGGGATAAAACGCAGAGTAGAACCTGTTTCAACGGCTTTACCCTGAAGCGGCATGTTGTTGACATCTTTGATGATCAAATTATCAGTCTCATCATGAACCAACAACTCATCAAATTGCAAAGCGATCGTCGTAAACTCATCAATATATTCATTCATCACCGGTGATATCGATAGAAGCTGTGGTGGTTGGGTATCTATTGCATCCCCTGTTGTAAAACTCCAATAATACGGTTCTGTAAAAGCAAGATTGTTTATACTTTTAATTTTTTCTGTCAACACCAGGGTATATTGACTGTGCGATTCAAAAAAAAGCAGCGGTTGTATCGATAGATGAGTTTGATCAATCCTATCAAGAATTGCCGGTATATGCCGATCTGATTTATCAAGAATATAAACGGAACTATCCGTAAATGAAGTGCTATCCATTACATCGGAGAACATAATAATAAGAGCACTATTGACATCGACTGTTTCATCTAAGTTCAAGAATTGAGCACGTAACGGTTGATATACTTCCGAAGAATTGTCTTGAGAAGATGACTCACATCCATTTAAGCCAAGTAGAAAAAATCCAAGCAGTGTCGTAAACAGTATTTTTTGATATAGCACCTTTTTCATAGAGCGCCTTTTCTTAATAATATATACTAACAATTTGTATATATAGTATAATAGAGTAGCTGTATATAATATTAAGGATATCTTATGTTAAGTGCTTAATTATTTTTATCGTAAAATCTACAATTTTTCATCTTTTTCTTTGCCGTTTTTTTTCTATTCTCTCAAATTTTTCAATAAGTTCCTGCTGCTGTTTTCTACTCAGCATGGCATACAGCTTTTCAAAATAGACTGCAATAACTTTAGAGGTTTTGTTATTTTGAACTGAGGCTATATCCATAAACTCTTTACGCTTAAAGCCTGCATCATCAAACAGTGCAGAGAGTTTTCCACCCTCCTCTTTTTTCATACCGGAACGGATATCGGTTATCTGCTCTTTAAGTGTCTCCTCAAGCGCTGTAAGCTGTGATTTCTGATCCTTGCTCAGGTTCAAGGTCAAGATGGCCTTTTTAACCGTCCGTATTTCATTGATCGGAATACACGCTCCGCCACCTCTTGCATAGAGCGGCCCCATACTCAGTACCGCTACCATCACAGCTAATATCCATTTACGCATCATATATTCTCCTTTTAAATGTAAAATAACCCAACAACAATGTCGTCAATAAATAGAACACCAGTACAATGATGTCAAAGAACCACATTAGTGAACAAAACCCGCTGTCACCGCACCAGAACGTTTCGGGAGCGTCAAGTGACATAAAACCACCGCTCTCGGAAAAGCCTACCATTTCCGAGATTTTGTCGTTGATCTCCTCAACGGAACTGCTAAACGCAACATTACCGGTCACGATGGCTTCATAAGCATATTTAACCGGGATAATCCTTGCAATCGGAGGGACACTTGCTTCATCAGCCCCCATAAAGAGCAACCTGTCCATGCTGCTGTAAGGGATAAGACCGCCCAATAAAATCTGGGGAATAATCAAAATCGGGATCAGATTTGACGCCATAAGCGTGGTAGAGACCAGTGCGGAAACCCACAGTCCCACTGCGATACTGATCAGCAACAGCAGGTACATAATGAGGGTGTTAAAAAGGAAGACAGGCATTGCGATATCGAGCAGCCACGCTGAAACTGCATTGAAAAGCACCACTTGAATCACTCCGAAGAGCGCCAGTGTGAAATATTTTGCCACGAAGTAGCCGACACTCGATATGCGTCCCAAGCGTTCACGCTGAATAACTGTTTTATCTTTAATGATCTCAAACACACTGCTTAAAAGCCCAAAAAAGACACCGGCTATCAACATAAAAAAGAGGAAGCTGGCATACGAATCGTTATAGGTCAGCTCCGGGTCACTTCTAAAGATGAGTGCAGTCAACAGCGCAAGCAGCGGAGCGATCACAAAAGAGACGATCAGGTTAAATGATTCATTCAGCTTGATCTTCAACTGCCGCTGCATCTGGTATTTTATCTGTGTCAGGAGTGGGTTATATCTTGTCATTGTTTTTTTTCTATAAAAAATTTCAGATAGGCAAAGAGGTTCCAAAATTTGCTTTTTTCATACTCCTGAACCTCCAGCAGGATCTCAGGATCGGCCTTTTGGCATGAGGGGCATTTCACATCTTCATAATCAAGTTTGTCATCAAAAAAGTAGATCTGCTCCTCTTTGATCAGCTTAAAAATACGCAGAACCTCCATCGCTTTGTCCGTATAGATATTAAAACCATCTTCATTAAAAAGAATAACCTGGTCAAAATTTTGGTACATGGATGATGAGGGCTGGTGGATCACCGTTATAATGATCTTGCCGTCGTCTGTGATTGTTTTGAGCTGCTGAATGATCTTCTCGGAGTCAAGGGACGAAAGACCGCTTGTCGGTTCATCAATCAAGATAAGGTCGACATCTTTTATCAATTCCAGGGCAATGTTCAACCGTTTACGCTGTCCACCGGAAATTTGAAATTTCCCTTTCTCAAATACACGCCGGCTCTTGATCTCCAAAATACCTAAATTTCGAAGCTGGTCTGTAATGATCTTCTCTATTACGGCATCGCTTTGGGCACTACCGAAATGCAACCGATAGTAATAATACATGTTCTCATAAACACTGAGCTCTTTGATCAGCACATCATCCTGCGGCACATACCCTATTTTAGAGTAATACTTTTTGGAGAGTTTATAATGACAGTTGACCTTGAGCTCGCCAGAAACAATATTGGCCTGCCCGACCAATGTTTTCATCAAGGTCGACTTACCGGCACCGGAGGGTCCCATAATAGCAACAAGCTCACCTTTGCTTATCTCAAAATTTATATTTTTGTTAATAGCCTGATGCGGAGTGTAGCCGCAAAAAAGTTCTTCTGCTCCCAGCTTCTGAATCCTTCCACTGTCTTCACACTTTACTTCAAAGTCCTCTTCGTCAGCAGCCGTTTTCAATGAAAAAGAGTTGTCTTCATACAAACAAGACTCAACACGTTTCTCTGTATGACGTTCAAACAGACAATACAACATGGATTCATCAATAAAAAGTTCTTTATCACGATTTTTTATACGCAACAAGGTCTTATTTTTAAGTGAGTAGGCAGAATGATTTCTGACAACTTTGGTGTCGAACAACTCTCTTTCTTCTTTGAACATCCGGACTAACACTTGGATGCTTTCGTGCATATTCTCATTAGGAGACGGGTTACTGTATTCATACAGCGAGAGATCACTGCTTTCGCTATTAATAAGAATAAAACTCTGCTCAATTTTCATAATGCTGAATTTAACGTCAAACATCTCTGTAGATGTATTAGAATCTGAAATTCTTTCATTATTCAAATAGATAAATTCTATGACATCTTGATTCTCTCTTAAAATCTGCTCTGCTTCCGTGTAGTTATAATCAAGAATTTTAAACATTGCTTCATACAAAAAGAGGGCGTCACACTGCCGATAGATATCTTTAAGAAAATCCATAGACTCATCATTTAATCCCAGCATGGTCATGGCATCCATCTCAAACTGATGGCTTTGAAAAAGCGCCTGAATATCCTGATTATTAACGCTATGCAAGGTCACGATCATAAAAAGATCAATCAGTATTTTATATTTTTCTGCCAACTCCAGCGCATTGACCTGTTCAATAGCCTGCTGAATCGAGACACTCTGCTTGAGCGTTTCATACTCTCTGATAGAGCGCTTTACATCTTCACCGTCATACTCTTCGACAAGCCGTTTGGATGCCAGCAATATCTCACCCATTGTGACCGAATTATTTTTTTGGGCGATGGTGAGCCAAAGCTTAAATATATAGTTCAGTTTTTCCTGAAAAATCGGCTCTTTTGGAAAATCAGACATAGCCATACTTTTTGTAGATCTCATATAGTTCATCCCGTTTGGACAAAAACGCGTTGACCAGTTCAGGGTCAAAGTGTTTTCCGCTTAAATGATCAATGAACTTCATCGTCTCATTAAATCCCCAAACCTGTTGATAAGAAGGTCTTGCCGAGAGGGAATCAAATATATCGGCAATAGCAGTTATGCGTGCAAATATTGATATTTCTTCACCTTTCAAACCCGCTGGATAACCGCTACCGTCAAACTTTTCATGATGCTCTCTGGCAATGATGGCAGCCGTTTTTAAAAGTGTATTATCTTCATCATAAAGCAGGTCATATCCTATCTGGGTATGCTGTTTCATCACCGCAGACTCTTCATCGTTCAGTTTACCCTGCTTTTTCAATAGAGCTTCGGGTATGCCTACTTTGCCGGTATCATGCATAGGCGCTGTGATACTGATCAGTTCCACCTCTTTTTCATTCATATTCATGGCCTTGGCAATCAATGCACTGTAAAGCCCTACCCGCTCAGTGTGATACGGAACTTCATTATCTTTAAACTCTGCCGCAGCAGAGAGCTTTAAAATAACTTTTTCCTGTGTCTGCCGCAATTGATCATACAACAATACTTTTTCAATTGCATCTGCAGCAGCATTTGAGATAAGATTGAGCATCTCAATATCTGCATTTGTAAACACACCATCCAGTTTATTGATCGCCTGAAATACACCAATTGTATTACCATGATAATCAAGTAGGGGAGTGGCCAGAATTGTATCGGTTCGATAACCAGTCTGCTTGTCGATAGCCGGATTAAATCTATCATCGTTATAGGCATCTTCTATTAACTGAACTTCTTGCAAAAGTGCAGCGGAACCTGCAATACCATGCTCTGCAGAAACTCTAATCTCATCAACACCATGAGCGAACCTTGTCCAAAGTTCATTTAATGTTTCATCGTATATAAAAACGCTGCAGCGGTCTGAGCGTAAAAGATCTTTGGCAAAGTCTGCCATAATTTCCAAAAGCCTGTCCAGGTTATTCTCTTTGGAAATCGCTTTTCCAAATGCAAGCAATATTTCCAACTGTTTTGCTTTGTCGTACATCAAGCCCACTCATAACACTTTCAAAAAGTGTGTTAATATTAATTTAAATTATATCATAAATTGCAGTTTAGCTAGGGAGAAGTTTGGCTTTGTCCAAAACATTACATTTGAAGCATTCAAAATCCGCTTCTCTAACCGCATTCTAAGATAGTTTAAAAAAAAATAGGTATAGTTGCAGGTACTTAATATAAGTTCTAAAGTCACATCCTATTTTTCCAACATCAAAGGTAATACATGCTTGAAACTTCAGCGTCCGAACCCTTAAAACTCATCAGCCTTGTCGTAATAGCTGCTATTTTCTTCTTTGTGCTCAAACAGAAGAAAAAATAAGATACAATTAGTTCAAAATGTCATTTAGGATAAAACATGAATCACACAGTTCAGGTCAATAAAAATTGGTTTACAGTCTATAGTATTGCATTTCTCTTTGGAATCATATGGACGATGATTGGCGAAAGCGATGTCAGACTTGTCTATATCACTCTCTCATTTATCCTCTTTTTACGCGCAGGCGTCATACTTGAAAAAAGTTCTATTGAGGCTCAAGGAGAGCATTGAGGCTCTCTTTTTTTAAAGAGACACTCGTCTAACACCTCTTCTACAAAAATGATCAATTTATGAATCTCCTGATACTCCTTTTGGGGGAGAGAACCTTCAAAGTATAATTTTACTTTTTCTTTTAGTTGCTGATCAAAGCCAAGATCCGACAGTTTCGCTATGATTTCTAACACTTTGGACTTCATCGATTTCCTCACAATAAATAGGTGTTTAAGAAGTAAGTGTAATCAAAAAAAGTGTCAATTTAATGTCGAGAGGAACTAATGCTTTACCTCATAATTTATTAGCTTCAGAATCTGTCAATCATCAATAAGATATAATTAGCTTACTAATGAGTGAAGGTAGCCTTATGGAACGTCGTGATACTGTGGGAATGCAACGAAAATTCAAACCCGCATTTATAGAACTTAACAAACTGGAAAGTAAAATTTTGAAGATCAAGGGCTTTATTTTGACATGGCATGTTCATTCAATTGAAGAGCTTCTACAAAGCACACACCATCAAAAGGTCTATGCAATTACAGCACAGATAGGTACGGATGTTTCAAACTGGAATGACGCAGGCAACCTCACGAAAGAGGAACGCGAAGTCTATTTTGCCGAACGCGAAGCACTCGAAGACAAACTGTCACTGCTCAATCAGGAGATTGAAGAGAGAGAACCTACATGGTGGGAGTCTGTCAAGGATATTTTTATTGATTTTAATTCGATGATTGTTTCCAATCTTCCAATGGTCACTGCAAGCAGAATGCCCGTCGTGATGAAAATATTTTTACTGCCGTTTAAAAAAATGGCAGAATTAATTAAACCATCACCAAAAGAAAAAGAAAAAGAAAAAGAAAAAGAGTAAACTACTCAGCTACAATGGTGCTGGAGAGTTTCTCTTTAATACTCTTTCCCAATCTGACAAAAAGCTGATCTATCATGTCATTTTCATCTGAACGCTCTTTTGCCGAGACAGCAGACACATAGACAGTTTTACCTTGATAATCACGTTCAAAATGTGCAATAATATTTTGAGCGGCCTTGACACTTTGCTCAATATCGGTACCTTCATAGACAATCGCATAGAAATTATCTTCGAGTTTCAAAAAACTGTCTGTCAGACGTACCAGTGATGCATACGAAGAGAGGTCAACATCTTCTACTGTATAAAAGAATATAAGTGAAAATTCCAATCCATATCGATGAAAACGGTATTTATAAAGATGAATTAACTCATCCAAACGATCATGATGTTTTTGCTGTAGTATCGTTAACATCTATCAGACTCCAAAATATTTTTCTGTCATTGTTTTTAAACGCTGAAACATTGTTTCAAAATCCGTCGAATAGACACGGGTTTCGGCAATGGACGTCATAAAATTCGTATCGCGTTCCCAGCGCGGAACCAGGTGCAGATGAATATGTTCCGCAATCCCTGCTCCTGCGGCCTTGCCAAGATTCATCCCGATGTTAACCCCTTGCGCACCAAAACCCTCTTTTAACATTTGAACACTCTTTTGTGCCAGAGCACTTATATGCAGCCATACCGCACTGTCGAGCGTTTCAAGTTTATCAGTATGAACATGAGGAATAATCATAAAATGACCTGGTGTATAGGGATAACGGTTCATGACGATAAAACAGTGTTCATCCCGATACAGAACATGCAATGTCTCATCATTCTCCTGACGAGAACTGATATGACAGAATACACATCCTTCTATCTTCGCACCTGTCACATAATCGTTACGCCATGGTGCATAAAGGATATCTTCCATCACTGCTCACTTTTAACAAATACTATCTATTTCCGACAAACACACACATATCAACCAGGCGGGTGCTGTATCCCCATTCATTGTCGTACCATGCCAACACTTTAACGGTCTTACCGTCTACAACGCTGGTCATATCCGGAACATACGTTGCGCTGTAACTCGAACCGATAAAATCACTCGAAACACGCTTGTCGTTATCGATCTCAATCAGACCTTTGAAGCTTCCGACTGCCGCATCGTCAAAAGCAGCATTAATGTCATCAACCGTCACATCTTTTTTCAGGTTTACCGTAAGATCTACTACGGAGACATCCGGTGTAGGAACGCGCATCGCATACCCGTTGAGCTTCCCTTTAAGCTGAGGCATTACCAATGCGATCGCTTTCGCTGCTCCGGTTGTTGTCGGGATCATATTGACTGCGGCAGCACGCGCACGTCGCTGATCTTTATTGTGTTTCACGTCAAGGACATTTTGATCATTCGTATAAGAGTGAATCGTTGTCATCAACCCGTTTTCAATACCAAATGTATCGTCAAGCACTTTACAGATTGGCGCAAGACAGTTGGTAGTACAGCTTGCATTGGAGATGATCGCTTCACCCTTATAATCATCCGTATTGATATTGAGTACATAGGTCGGTGTATCATCTTTCGCCGGAGCGGACATTACCACTTTTTTAACACCGTTTTTAAGATAGGACTTTGCTTTCTCAGTTGTCAAAAAGACACCGGTACATTCAATAACCAATTCAGCACCTGCCGAACCGAAATCAAGCGCTTCGGGATCACGCGTACTAAACATCGTGACTTTTTTACCGTTGATCATGATTGTACTGTCATCAATTACTTTGGCATCGACACCACTGTGGACACTGTCATATTTAAACAAATATTCCAACATATCAGGTTTTGCTGTTGTATTAATCGCTACAAGTTCAATATCATCACGCGCGGTAATGATCTTCGCGACGATCATTCCGATACGTCCTGTTCCGTTGATTGCTGCTTTAATTGCCATATATTCATTCCTTTTGGAGTTTAGAGGGAGATTTATTCTATTATTTTTAATAGCAAATTATAACACATTCTAGCTATAAATTTCTTACAAAAACAATTGAATTTTATTATTTTTTCCATTAAGAATTATGGTAAGATTACTTAAAAAAAAAGGCACTTAAATGGGAATGAATATATGAATAAGATTGCTATTCTCTGTTCAGGCGGTGATGTTTCCGGCATGAATCCAGCCATCAAACATTTTGTGGAATACTCTATTGAAAACGGTTTAACTCCCTACTTTATTTATGATGGATTTGAAGGACTGATCGACAATAAAATCTATCAAGCTGACTATAAAGACGTCACGGGAATCATCAATCGCGGCGGCACTAAAATACGTTCTGCCAGATCTGAACGTTTTAAAGACCCCCTCTTCCGTGCTCAGGCCAAGGCCAATCTTGACCAACATGATATTGATAAGCTTGTCATCCTCGGCGGAGACGGCAGTTTTCGCGGGATAGATCTCTTCTACAATGAGACAGGCATCGCTTTTAGCGGTGTACCATCCACCATCGATAATGATATCGCCGGAACTGACTACTGCTTGGGTGTTGACACTGCCTTGGGCATTATCCAACATTCTCTCGATGCCGTGCGCGATACGGCATCTTCGTTTAAACGTGCGTTTGTCATTGAAGCAATGGGGCGTCATTGCGGCTATCTGGCACTTGTTTCAGCACTTACCTCCGGGGCTGAACTTTGTTTAATTCCGGAAATTTCATATGATCTAAAGCATCAGGAAATTCGCTTTAAACAGCAACTAGCAGATGGAAGAACGTATTTTATTGCCATCATATCCGAAGGTATTTCGCAATCGGCGGAAGAGATCGCAGAATGGTTTGAAGAGACGATCGGGATTGAAGCCAGAGTAACAATACTCGGTCACATCCAGCGCGGCGGCAACCCTTCCAGCCGAGACAGGTTGATGGCTTATCGTTTTATCACCTATGCTATCGACGGCCTGATCAAGGGAAAAAAAGAGGCAGTAATCTGCTATAACAATGGCCGTTTCAACTATAAGACTATTGCTGAAGTTGCCAATCAACCTTATCGTCTTAATCCTGAGCTTCTAAAGCTTGCAAAAAATATGATGTAACCTTCAAGACAATCAAGCTAAAATACGAGTTATGAAAAAAACAGCCCAGGTAAACAAACTGCAATCCGGTGTCAACATCTCCTTTTCACAAGGTGTTGAAAAAATAAAAGTTTTTCAGATGGTCGAACGGTGTCAAACTGGTCAGTGCGACTGTATGAGTGATGAAACTAAAAATAAAATAGAGAAAATTACCTTGAATGACGGTGAAGATATTTCCATTCAAATTGATGGCAGTGCTATTGAGTTGCAAGAAATTGAGGCAGCGTTAAAAAACTCTCCTCTGCTAAAAGAGTCATAACGCTCAGCAGAATCTCTATTTTAGTTTAAAGACTATCTGCATGTCACTATTTTCAAGTACGGTAACTTCCCACTCAAATGTTTCGGCTATTTTTGGATAGAGTCCCATCGGTTCTTGCATGTTTTGCATGACCAATCTATCTTCCGGCCTTTTTATTAATTCCAGACCACGCATAGCATTAACCATAGGAATGGGAGGGTCTGATTTAGTTGAATTAAACTCAAAACAGGTCAATCCCTCTTCTTCATACTTAAAAAACGGAAGTGTTGCTCCTGGCAGATCTATACGTTCTTTTGGTATTTTAGGTATTTTTTCAGAATCTTTTTTACGCAGAATATTCATTTTTTTTCTCCTTGATGTAACGCTAATAATATAGCGTAAAGTTCCAAAGCATCCTTTGTACCGGCAAGTTCACGAATGGAATGCATGGCAAAGGTCGGCAAACCGACATCGATGGTCTCGACACCCAAGCGTGTCGCCGTGATCGGTCCAATGGTCGAACCACACCCCATATCACTACGTGTTACATAGTGCTGTATCTGTTTTCCGGCAATGTCAGCCGCGTGCATAAAACGAGCGATCGTTGCACTGTTTGACGCATAACGCTGATTGGCATTAACCTTGACCACGACACCTTCATTTATTTTCGGCATATGATTACTGTCATGCTTTGAGGCAAAATTCGGATGAACCGCATGGGCATTATCACATGATACCAGCAAAGAACGACGTATCATTTGAATACGTTTTTCATGTTCACGGCTGAGACGTTGCAGTACACTTTCCAAAAACGATCCACCCGCCCCGGAACTGCTTTCACTGCCGACCTCTTCATGGTCCGAGCAGACCATCAGATAAGCCTGGTCAGCCTCTACATGACAAAGCACCTGCGTCGCAACATAACAGCTAAGAAGATTATCCAGCCGTGCTGATGCGATAAACTCCCGATTAATACCAATATAAGCGGCTTTTTGGGTATCGTAAAAACTAAGATCGTGAGAGAGAATTTTTGAAGAATTTTTTCCCTCTTCAACCAACTTTGTTTTAAGCATGGCATCAAAATCAAAATCTTCACCACTCGCAATGATAGGAACAATGTCTGTTTGCGCATTCACGGTGCGATTTTTATTGGCCTCTTTGTCAAGGTGGATAGCCAAAGAAGCAATCACCGCCAGAGGCGATTTAAAATCAATAACTGTATCTTCGATCTGTCCATCAGCATTAATATAACTGACACGTCCGGCGATGGAAAGATCCCGGTCAAACCACGAATTCATCAACAGACTGCCATAAGGCTCAACTCCAAGTTGAATCAAGCCGTTTGAGGCAATGACAGGGTTGGGTTTTATTTTGAGATTCGGAGAATCGGTATGCGCCCCGATCATCACAAACGCTTTCAGATCTTCAGGCAGCGTAAAGGCAATGATGGAAGCATCGTTACGGGTGACATAATATTTTTCACCTGATAAAAGGCTCCACTCTTCTGTTTCAATAAGCGCTTGAAATCCATGAGCATCAAGCATTTTTTTCATGCTTTCTAGCGCATGAAACGGCGTCGGAGAGCTGTCAAGAAAATAAAGAAGTTCTGTATTAAATTGTTGTTGAGTCATAGGCAGATTATATCAAAGATAGAGCCTAATAAGTACCAATATTATCTGTATCTTCAGTCTAATATGTCATAATGCCGCTCAAACAGATAAAACTTTAGGATAAATAATGGCACTTGTAACTTTGACTGCAGATAACTTTAACGGCTCTATTGAAAATAATGAAATTGTAATTATAGATTTTTGGGCACCGTGGTGTGGACCTTGTCGGTCTTTCGCCCCCATTTATGAAAAAACTTCTGAAAAGTACCCTGACATCGTATTTGGAAAGGTTAACACTGAAGAAGAACAGGCGTTAGGAGGACAGTTTCAAATTCGCTCAATTCCTACAACAATGATGTTGAAAGATGGAATTATTGTTTTTCAGCAAGCCGGCGTACTACCTGAATCGGCACTAATAGAGATTATTGGAAAAGTTCAAGAGCTGGACATGGACATGGTTCGTAAAGAGATAGAAGAGCAATCGTCTAAGAGTGAAAATTAAGTAATAAGGCAACACCACTATGCCACATCGACATCACCGAATTTCTCAAGCGCTTCAAGCACTTTATTATCTACCCTGATCGCAGATTCCAACACAATATTCTGCAGTTTGGAGACGATCATTAATCTTAAAGGTCTTCGGCCCGGATAGCGGCGTATGAGTTTATAGAGCTCTTCAAGCAGTTCTGTATTTCGGTCAAGATGCAGTTTTAGTATCAGCGGTTCCAGGGGTTTCTCAACAATTTTTGTTGTTACCTTTTTTGCCTCTTTTTTCACCTCTTTAAGGGTAAAAATCTTTACAACACTGATACGGGTAAACATCTCCGTATGGGTGATCTTTACTTTAAAGGCCACCGGTTCTTCGAGATCCATCTCTTCGAGCTGGTCAAGCTTGTCGCTGAAGAGCATCATCTCGATATTGCCGTGAAAGTCCATAAGGTTGACGATACCGAATTGATTCCCTTTTTTAGAGATCTTCTTCGTGATCTCCTCTACTTTTCCGATAAAGATCGCCGTTGAGCCATCGGCAATATTTTCAATGTCAGATGAAAGGGTGTAGTTCAACTCATCCATCTCTTCACGGTACTCATCCAGCGGGTGGCCTGAAACATAAAATCCAAGTGTCTCTTTTTCAAACTCTAAAATAGCTTTCAGATCATATTCCGGTTCATTTTTCAATGCCAGATCAACCGTTGTCACTTCAGCATCGTCACCAAACAGACTGAATTGCGCATCTTTCCTCAATACCGAGGCACTTTTGGCCGTATCCATCACGATTTCAATTTGGCTCAAAAGCGCTTTACGCGAGAAATCAAAACTATCAAAACCACCGGCTTTGACAATCGATTCAATCACCTTTTTATTCACCTTCTGAGGTTCAATACGGTTCACAAAATCACGCATATCAGCGAACTCACCCTCTTTTCGGACATCAAGGATAGACTCCACTGCCGCAGAACCAACCCCCTTGATTGCGCCCAGTCCGAAGAGAATAAAATCATTGCCCTCTTGGTGTGTCGGCGCAAATTCCATCAGTGATTTATTGATATGCGGCGGAGCCAGTTCAATGTCCATCCGCTTAACCTCATCGATATATTTGACGACTTTATCTGTGTTGTCCCGTTCCGACGTTAGCAGTGCTGCCATAAACTCCTGCGGATAGTATGTCTTGAGCCATGCCGTCTGAAAGGTCACCATCGCATACGCTGCAGAGTGGGATTTATTAAAACCATAACCGGCAAATTTTTCGATCAATGCAAACAGACCACTTGCCTTCTGATAGTCATAACCCTGTTTCTGCGCCCCTTCGCTGAACTCAGCATTATAAGTTGCCATATCTTTCTTTTTACCCATAGCGCGACGGATAATATCTGAATAACCTAGCGAGAAACCGCCGATCGTCTGAACAATCTGCATGACCTGCTCCTGGTACACGATGACTCCATAGGTCGGTTTGAGAATTACTTCCATCGTATCGAAGGTGTA
>Ga0164318_10003434_pt1 | contig 14996 bp, 22 predicted proteins | sample GuaBasSedimGuay9_FD_113734 | JGI IMG/M metagenome (GOLD analysis project Ga0164318, IMG submission 113734) | Subseafloor sediment microbial communities from Guaymas Basin, Gulf of California, Mexico - Guay9, Core 4571-4, 0-3 cm | ecosystem: Environmental > Aquatic > Marine > Hydrothermal vents...
CCAAGTGCTGCAGTTGAACCAAGAGCACCACCTACTTGTAATGCTCTAGCTTCTTTTATATTATTAGCAAATAGTACATTTACAAATAATCCATAACCATTTGGAGTAGATTTATTTACTATGCTGTAACCTTTGTTAGTAAGCTTAGTTTTAATAGTGTCAAATAGTTGCATATTCTCTCCACCACTACCTGCTGTATTAGTAACTTGAAGATAAATATCTTTATTATCTTTTACACTATGGTCAATAAGTATTGACTTTGTTAATTTTACTTTAGTTTGAAGTGTAGTTGTTGCACATCCACTAAATAAAGCACCTAGAACGATAGTACTTGCTATCATCTTTACAAAATTTTTGATTTTCATGCGAATCCTTTTTTAATTTAATAATGTTTATTCTAACTAAATTTTCCAAAAAAACCAAACTTAATTAATATTATGTTAATATTATGTTAATATTAACTATAAATGGAAAGGCAATTTAATGAAACCACTAATATCGAATGAGAAACTTCCTAGTGAAATTACTCAAATGATGGAAATAAGTGAAGGCAAAGATTATATGAACATATTAGCAATATCACCAATTACAACACTCAAGGCAAACAATGGTGAATAATACAGAAAAAACAACAAAGAACTTCTATCTGATCAAAGGCTTAGGATTTGCATTATTTATAGGCTTCATGGTATGGCTAAAAATATCAGGGCAAGTTCCAATATCAAAAAAAGAGAATCAAATAATCAAAGAAAAAGGTAATTAACTAATGAGATTAGAAATAATAACAGATGATAATATGATAAGTCTAGGTGTTCTAGCTAAAGATATATTTGTAGATGGTGTATTAGTGGTGTATGATGATAAACAATTTGATACATTACAAACAGTAGAGAAAGATACACTAGAGAAAATTAAAGCACTTCCTGTATCAGGTGGTTTTACTCAAGAAATTAAAAATGGAACAATTAAAGCATTTGAGAAAATGGAGATTGGAAGAAAATACCTTTGTGTATCTGCATGGATAACTAGCTACGAATCAGACGAAGCAAAGCTTTATTGGAAAGCACAAGAACTAGTAAATCAAAATAAAACATTACAAGAAGCAACTAATGAAGCTAACGAATGGTTAGTAGAGTATAGAGCAGAAAAAGCAAAAAGTTTCTTTAATTCACTGGATAGCTCTCAACTAAAAGCAATAGATGATGGGGCAACTGCATTAGTCGTTCCATCACTAGAAAAGAATAGACTTTGTGGGGATAGATTTAAATATAAAGAAGACACTTATGTGGTTACAAAGATATCTAAATTTAAAATGGGTGATTTGATTAATGAATTATTTAATGATATTGAAAAAGAGGAAGTATTTGAACATTCACTACATGATTTAACTGGTGATATACGAATCAATAGCAAGAAGTTGTTTCAAGAATTTTATTCAGTATATGGAGAGTATTCAGTATATGCAGAAGTTGTAATATATAATTTAATAAAGATAGCAAAATGAGAATACTGGACCCAGAAGAAGTTGCACTATTAGAGTTGGCAGCACAACAAGAAGTCACATTGATAAACATGGGCTTTAAAAATGTTTCAGAAGCTTCAGGGCTCCTATTCTTAAGAAATGCCATTACAATGTTCGAGAAGGAAATCATAAAGAAGAGATATGGTCTTGTAATTAATTCTATGTGTACAGAATATAGAGTATTTTTAGTAGAACTGCTAAAGGGTATAGATGAGGAATATAAAATTGTTGCATTTGGTGAAGTGTTGCGTCCTAAAATAAAAGATATTGAAGATGAAGAACTTCTAGAAATCATTGACAAAGCAAAGATTGTAAATTATGGAAAATAAACTACTTAAAAGAAGTAGGAGATATATATCATGAGCAAGATTCAGTGGTGTGATAAAACTATTAATCCAGTAATTGGATGTAAGAAAATAAGTCCTGCTTGTGACAACTGTTACGCAATCACTATGTCCAGAAGATTACAAAGTATGAAATTAAGAGGCTATGATGGTGTGGTAGCTAAAAACAAAGAAGAAGTGATGGATTGGACAGGAAGATTAAACTTTGTTCCTAGTGAACTTCTAAAGCCTAAGCAGTGGAAGAAACCAAAAAGGATATTTTTAGGTTCAATGACTGACATATTTCATAAGGATATAGAAGACCAGTGGTTATCTGAAATTCTAAATATGATTATAGATAATCCTACTCATGTTTTTATGATTTTAACCAAAAGAGCAGATGTTATGGAAAAAAGAATGAAAGAATGGTATACCTCATCTAAAAATAAAGTTATTAAAAATCTTTGGCTCGGTGTAACTGTAGAAAACCAAGAACAAGCAATAAGTAGAGTACCTTATCTTTTGCACACAATTGCATCAAAGAGATTTGTTTCGGTTGAACCATTATTGGAGGAAATAAATTTATCTATGCTCATAACAGAAAATGGAGGAGATAGATTAAGAACAGTAATAGATCCAATTATTACAGGTACTCATACTGTATGGGATGGTGCTAAACTTATAATAGAAACAGATTTTAATAAATTGGATTGGGTTATTGTAGGTGGAGAATCTGGAAGTAAAGCTAGACCAATGGACCCAAATTGGGTTTTAAGCATAAAAGAAAAATGTGAGCAAGGTGAAGTTCCATTCTTTTTTAAACAATGGGGTGAGTATATAGATGAATCTCAAATAACCCATAAAGAACAATACAAAGGAAATACATTTTCTTTTTTAACAAATGGTGCTCTAGTACTTTATAGATGTGGTAGAAAATTAGCACAAGATTTAATAAATGGCAAACAGTACCATGCATTCCCAAAAGAGAAAGATTTATAATAATGGGAATAAAAATTGAAGTAAAAGACCTAGAGGAACTATTTAAAATTGTTGAAAAAGGACAAAGTGTAAGAGTTACAGAACATTACACTACAAAAAGATTAGATGGTGATAAAAATCCAATCAAATATGAAGACAGAATATGGCAATTAGAAAAACAAGAAGAAAAATATTGCTTTAAAACATTTGATGGATATGGAAGAGCAAAAAAAGTATTCTTTGAGAGATATGAAGAGTTTACAGAAAGAGGTACCTCAGAATGTTCTCATGCAGCATATACTGCATATATTTATATATCAGAACATATCAAAATTACCCCAAGAGAGTATATTGAATTTATAAAGGGTGGTATAGATTACCAATTAAATGAATTTACTCAAGAAAAAAGAAGACCTTATTATACAGGACGAGAAAATAGTAAGATAATTATAGATACATTTAAAACAAAGAGTTTATTAAAGTGTGGTAATAAAAATGGTGAAAATGAAATAAGGGTGGTTCTGAATGACTATGTGGCTAACGCATACACGGATTATGCATTACATGAAGAATATTCAACATTAGCACTTCAAAGCAGAGCAGATACAGTAGTAATAACAAATGAGGATATCCATGTATATGAGATTAAATCAAAAGGTGATAGTTTTACAAGGCTCGAAAAACAAATAGAAGATTACAGGAAATATGCAACTAGAATTACAATAGTATTAGATGAAAGTAAAGTAAATTTATTCTTAAAAAAGTATAGACATTTATATAAAGACCTGGGGCTATTGGTTTATAAAAAAGATTCTGACAAGCTGCTACATAAATATAAGTCAAATAAACTTATTCCTACTACTGATAGACTTGCTTTATTGTGGAGTGAGGAACTATACAATTTAATATACTTTATAGATAATAAAAATATAAACAGAATGAGTGTAAATACTAAATGCAAACTAGCAAGTCATATATACACAAAACAGCAAGCTCTTCATTTAACTCATAAAATTATGTTCTCAAGATTTAAAACGAGAAAGCAAAATGGAGCAATGGTAAAAGGTAGTGTGGACATAAGAGAAGAACTATTTTTAAAATATAATAAAAAACAAACATATTGGCAAGAAAAAGCCAATAGATATAAGGAATAAGTATGTGTTTCGTAGAAACAAGTGATTCAAAAACAATGACCAGTCAAGAGCAAATAGTGGCAATTATATATCCAGACAAAGATGAGGTACCTACTTTCAAAAGAAATTTAGATATAAAAGAATTTGAAGCTCGCTACACAGATTTCATGAAAAGATTTGATTCTGATTCACTGGAGTTCGGGTACACAGTAGAAAAAGATTCTTTAAGACACGAGATATTGCTTTTTGAAACTGCAGAACTGCTGAGAAAAGAAGCTACTAACAAAGATAGTACTTTCCAATATGCAATTACTAGAATACTTTTGGAGTATGTGACACCATTTAAACTTAAAGAGTTACATGCAGAGTACTCACAGCTTAAAGGTGAAAATGAAGGACTTTATTATATAGAGCAAGAGATAGATAGAATAAATCCTAATGTATATACAGATGAAAGACAATTTGACTTTGATAATATCTTATCACTTCCTCCGTTTGTTAAAAATAATTAGGACCTAATGTGATAAGTTCTTTTATGTTGTATATATCCTTGCTAATGACAAGTGTAGGATACCTGTTGCAATTTTATAAGATATTAATATTAAAAAATGCGGATGGTATTTCAAAATATGCTTATATAATAAGTATAGTAGCAGGGATAACACTATGTATAATCAGCGAATCAAACATGGTAAGGTTTCATTATTTATTTTTAGTGATTTTATCAAGCACTGTTCTAGCAAGTGTAATATATTTTCAAAAGAAAACAAAATACCAAAGTAAAATAAAAAATAAAAAGACTTTTGTTTTGGCAAGTATATCTTCACTATTTGGCATCTTTGGGCTATTTCAATTTTTGGAGAGCTTTAAAAGTGATGGAAAAGGTGTTGCAATAGCTTCATATACTTTATGGTTTGGCTCTACTCTCATTATGGCTTATTATTCGATTAACACATACGCGACTATATCACTTGTGGTAACAACATTACTATTTTCTTCAATAGTGTCAGTAGAATTAATTAAAAGAAAAACAAATCATAATAGTTTTTTTAAAATTATAAAGAAAAAGGTGAAATGAAGTGAAAAATACATTACTAACTAAAAAGAATAATCCTATAGAATATATTAGTAATATTCATACAATGGAACTATTAAATATCTCAAAGGATAGATTAAAAGAGATACTAAAAATATTTAATATTAATCATGTACCAGAGAAGTTTACTAGAGTGCAATTCAATTCATACTGTTCGTATCTAAAAGCAACAAAACACAAAACCAAAAAGGTTAATGATAAATATTTCTTTCCAGGTGATGCAATCATTCCAGAGTTATCTTTGGAAGATAAAATTAAAGCAAAAAAGATTAAACCAATAGAGATATCTAAAAAAGTTACCGAGTGCAGAAAACCTGATATCGGTAAAGTAGAAGTACTTGTAGCCAATGTAAAACCTCAGCAAAAAGTTAAGAGTAAGAAGAGTAAAGTTGAAGGTGATAAATATGATCAACAAAATAAATTAAAGCAGCTACAAAAATTTAAGAAGAGTGATAAAAAAGCATTATTAGATTTTAGCTATAAACAAGAGAGATATACTGCATATTGCGATAACTGTACTATTAAAGATGTGGTCCCTTTAAGTTTTGATATTTATAAGACAATCCCAAATTCTCCTATTATTTATTCATTAATAGCACCTACTATTACCATAGATAAAAATGATTCTAAACTTTATAAGAGTTTTATAAGTACTGATATTTATACTGATAGCAGAAAACCTGATATCGGTAATAATGAAATAAATGTATTTATGAGAGTACCAAGTAAAAAAACTGCATCTATTGTTCATAACCAAGGTATCGTTTTATATTATAGAATTAAAGATACTGCAACTCCACTATGTAGGTTTTATTCACTAGAAAACTTTTCTAAAAATATGGAACTAGTAAACTCTTCGTATTATAAGAATGTAAAATTTGAATTTTTTACAATGTTTGAAAGATTTGACAAGTCACTTATCTCAAGACCAACAAAAAAATCAATAATATTATCTCCAGAAGATGAACAAAAGATACTTGATTTTTACAATTCACCAGATTATGCAAAAACTAAAAAAGTGAAAGGTCAAGTACTATTAAAAGACTTAGCCAAAGAACTAGGTGTAGATAGAAGCACTATAAGAAATAGAGCAATAGAATTAGGAATAGTTAATTTTAAAAGACCTAAAGAAAAAAGAAATTGGGATAATCCTATAGAAAATAAGCTACTAGAAGATTTGTCTGGCACATATAATGTAAAGATTATAAGTAATATGTTTAGAGATAAAGGTTTTACAAGAAGTCCTGTAGCTATAGGTGTTAGACTTAAAAGACTTAAGATGTCATTGAAGCTAGATGGAACAGGAGATTTAACACTATTACTATTATCAGAAGCTATGGGAGTAGATAGTCACTTCTTTTATGATAATGATAGATTAAAGAAATTAAAAGCTACTAATAAAATAAAACAAGGCTCTTACTCTATTACTAGAAAGAATATTCGTAATTATCTCATAAGCTACCCAGAAGACTATTTAATGTCAAAAGTTGATCCTAAGTGGTTTGTACAAATATTAACAGAAAATGATACTACTATGGACTATTTAGAAGACACTACAGTACCGAATAGTAGAGATTTATCGGTACCTACTTCTAAAGTTTCAGATACTAGAGATCTAAATGAAATCATTAAATACATAAAGACACTTTTGTTTAAGAAATATAATAAAAAAATCTTTGATAAAGAAGTTGCAGAGGCTTTATGTATTAGCAGTACCAAGCTAGCTAATTTAAAAACAAGAGGTTCTATACCATATAAAGAATTGCTAGATTTCGCATTATCAGAAAATATAAACACTGACATTTTATTTTATAAGGAGATACAGATATGAAAGATTGGTTAAAAGAAATAAAGAAAGTAGAAATAATACAGATATTAACAGTAAGTCTTCTTCTTGGACTAATGCTTGGAAATATAGTACCGAATATACAAACAGGGGTATCATAATATGAATGTCAAGAAATTAACTATAGTGGCCATTGTTCCATTTATTTTATATATATGTGCAGGGCATTTTGTATATGAAAGATCAATAGATGAGATAATATTTTACGCAATGTTTTTTACTGTAGGGTTTGGACTACTGTATGTAGTATCAAGCTTTATGATTATGGGAACAAAACATAAGCTGACAATTATTGATTATACACGAGGTTCTGGAGGGAATGCAGCAATAGGATTTATAGGGAATGGAAAGAAATATGTATTTAGATATGAACTTGACTCTATACAGTATAGAAGCCAGTCGTCTTATGCTTCAATGTTTTCACATAATAAGGGTGATGAGGTAACAGGATTTAAAAATAGAGATTATTTTGCAATATCTAAAGATCTATATGTCTTATTATATTTTGGAGCAATGTTAATATATCCTTCATTGGAAATATTTTTATAATATGAGTAGAAGCGATATGAAAGGTTTTTATGGAATAAGAAAGGTTTATTCTTTTAAATATCATATGTGTATATTTACGCATGAAGACAGGGACGTAATTGAATTATTTTGTAAGAAATTATGTCAGTTTCAAAAAGGCTCTAAGATAACAGTACGCAAGAATGGTAGATTTATAGAGATTACACTAGAGGGTAGTCCAAAGGTGTTGGCTTCTGTATATCTTGCAGAGATGAGGTAATGTATCAGAAATGGGGAAACTCTAATTTTGCTGATACAATAAACAATGAAAAGGAAAAATATGTATCATGAGTTAGACTTAAGTAGAATAGAAAAAACAACAGCAAGACATTTAATCATTGCTAATCTGGGGTATTGTATCGCAAACACAAAAGAAAAGGGCATACTAAAAAAAATAAAATATACAGTACAGTGCTTTACTTCTACACTAATAGAAGAAAATGCAATAAGCCAGGAAGAGATTGTTAATATAATAGAAAGTATTTGCAAAAGCAGTAATAATAGCTCTTATGGTTCGATAGATAAATATAAGGGTGATGAATTAATAGACTCTACAATACTATTTCATAGCACTCAAATAATTGAAGGAGTTAGAGAGTTAACATTCTTTAACAATTTTGAAAATCCATTACATAGCTTTTTATGTCGTGACAAATGGTACAAAGAAAGATTTAATAAAAAGTATATAGCAATTAAGAATGTTTATTATTACCTATTTTCATTATATAGAGCAGTTAAGTTTGTGCCCAAGTATAAAGAAAATATTGAAAAGCATAAAAAAGAGAATAATAAATTAAAAGATGAATTAGTGGAAGCTATATATTCAATAGAGTTTAGTATTAAAGCAAGCAAATGAAAAAACTAATAATTATATTAATGCTATCGGTTATAGTAAATGCATCTGATGGTGCAGACATGATGTATGGAGCACTTAATAAAATAAAAGAAATAATTCCTACCTCGTCTAGTGATGATGTTCAGAGAGAAATACTAATACAATATTATAAAGGTTCTCTATTGTACTGTTCTTCAGAAACAGATAGGGCAATGATAAAAGCAGAAGATAAATGGCTATATATAAGAGAAAAGAAAATATTTGTTAATAAACAAATGAAACAATTTTTTTATCTAAAGGAATGTCATGAGTAAAAACAAATTAGACAAAGTAGAATTTAAGGGAGAGAAAAGATTTTTAAGTAACACCTACCCTGCTCCTTTCAGAGTGCCAAATTTGATTGCTAAAATGTATCCTACTTTAAATATTGATGTAGAAGTAGTATATAAGACAAGTGAACATTTTTATATGGCAATGAAATCAAGCAGTAAAGAATATCAAAAATTAATTACTTCTCAAGAAGAACCACGAGAAGTACAAAAGATTGCACGTAAGCTAATTGGGACGAAATATGAGTTGAGAGATTATTGGGAAGATGGACTTAAAAATACAATAATGGAGATAGCACTATATTGTAAGTTTGGCCAGAATGTTGAATTATTGGAAAGACTTGATAGTGTTGAAGGGGAAATAGTAGAAAGAAACTATTGGAAAGATACATATTGGGGAACTTGTGAAGACATAGGGGAGAATCATCTAGGTAAAATGCTGATGAGATTCAGAGATGATAAGAGCTTAATAAAAAGACACATAAAAGTATCTTTTCCTAGAAAGAAGAGTTTTTTACCTGTTATTCATGTAACAGATAATATAGATAATGTTTTTACAAATGTAGATATATGTATAGAAGCAGATGCAGATGGAATATTTTTAATCTCTCATGGATACAAAAATTATAGAGAGCTTCTTTCAATAGGCTCAGAAATAAAAAAGAAATTTCCAAAACTATGGATAGGATATAACTTCTTAGATTTAGGAAACGATATCCCTTTTCTGTTTATAAAAGATAAAGTTGATGGTGTGTGGGTAGATGACACTAAGTGTGGAGTAGATAACAGATACATGGAAGAGTTAGCAAGTGCCAATATTGATTATAAAGTAAAACATAAATGTTGTCATCCGAACAATACTTTCTTTTTTGGTGGTGTAGCTTTTAAGTATTGCAAACAGCCAGAAAATATAGAAAATGCTATAAAATTTGCAATACCTAATATGGAAGCAATAACAACTAGTGGAGATGGAACAGGAGAGGCAGCAAGTCTTGATAAAATAAAAACTATTTCAAATAAACTTACTAGTGCAAGAATGGCAAACAATACAAAGTTAGCACTTGCAAGTGGAGTTAGTGCTGAGAATGTTACAGAGTACTTGCCATATGTTGACATATTTTTAGTAGCAAGTTCAATAAGTGTTACTCATGACCTTTTGGATTCTAAAAAAACAAAAGAGTTGAGTAATCTGATCCACGGATATGGTGATATTAAAACAACGGCAATAGAAGTTCAAAAAGATGAAGGAGATGACCTTGGAATATACTAAAGAAGATTTAATAAAAGATAAAAACATAAAGTGCTTAATATGGAATAGAACATTATCTATGATACTTGCAAACAAAACAAAAACAAGAAGAGTTTTAAAGTTAAAGAATAAAGAAAGTGAGTATATAGGAAGAGAAGGTCCAAAAAATGATATAGCTGTTTTTAAAGTACATAGTGAAGATAACACTAAGCCACAATATGAGAAAGTAAAACTAAAGCTCGTAGAAGATGATATATTCTGGAACAGAGAATCTGCAAAGGTAAATACATACTGTTATCCTTTTGAGGATGGTGAATTAGACTACATAGAGTACTCGTATGCATCTAATCCTAAAGATGACTACAGAATTCCAATAAAAGAAAAATATCAAAATTTAGAAGATATTCCAGTGTGGGTAACAAGTTTTCATTATATACCAAATGGATGTACTAGAGAGATGGCAAGATATTTTGATAAGGTTACTTCAGTAGAGATTGAATACTTACAAGATATAAGTGATGAAGATATTAAAAAAGAAGGTATTGATAGGTTCAGAGAGATGTGTTCGATACCAGAAGAAAAACTAACAGATAGAGAGTTGTTTGCAATACTATGGGATACCACAGCTACTAAAGGTGTGGATGATTGGAATAGTAATCCTAGAGTAGCTGCTATAGAATATAAAAGATTGGAATTAATTAGTATGAGCATAGGTGAGTATTACACAACTATTACTCAAGATAAAATATTGTATAATGAGTTAAAATATGCGAACCTCAGTAAACTAAGTATAATAAAAATAGTTAACAAAACGTATGAATATCGAAATAAGAGCACTAATATGCTTTTGAAGGTGTTAGAAGATATAGGAGAGTCTGTAACTACAGATGAGATAGATATAGTAATGAAGTGGATCAAAACTCATGCTAAAATATAGATAAGGATAAGCAATGGATGGTATTGAAAAGATATTAATAGTAGCAGTAGTTATTTTAAAAAAAAGGCAAATATTACAAGAGGAGTGCGAATAAATTATGGAAATTATAATAACAATAGTAGCAATAATGATTCTGACAATACTCTATGTATTCCTAAAAGATCTAATTTTGGCAGCACCAAAAATTAAAAAAGTTTCAAGTATGTCAGATGATGAACTCTATAGAGAGCGCTTAATACTCATAGGCGAGCTAGAGTTGGGTTCTTATTTTAGAGCAATAGAAGTAGAAATGAATATAAGAGAAAATAAAAAACTCAATAACTCTCAATAACTCTCAATAACTTTTATATATGGGCTAAATAAACTGCTTTTAAGCCTTATGCAATCAATCTATTATCTTTATCAAACCATATAGCTTTTTGTTTATCACTCAAACCTGCTCTTATAGGTTTCTCATAATAGCTTAGTATTCCAAAAACTTGATCAAAAGTAAGTCCTGTTTCTTCAATGATTTCAGCAGATGATTTTTTATTCATATTATCATAAATATAATCAATCAATCTCTTTGTAACATTAAATCTCAAATCAAACATATGAAGATGATTGTTTATTGTCATACCGCACTCCATACACTCATAAAAGTCAAACTCTGCAGTTACTACTCTTTTTCTTCCAGTAACTTGATTTGGCATATCTATGAATGAAATAGCATATGTTATTCCAGTATCTTTCTTTTTAGATGGTCTTTTAGATTTACAGCAATTGCAAGTGTTAGGTTTAGTGGTAACTTTAAAATTAAAAACTTCCATATTCTGACTATCTACTGTAAAATTAGTAACTACTCCACCACTTATACCAAGCAAATCACTAGTTGCACCTTTTTTAACAATATCTATAGCATCTCTGAAAGAAACACCATTGTTTTCAATTGCCATTATCTTTTCATATTTTTTAGGAGCAAGTAACTTACTTCTAGCAAACTTATCTTCTTCTTCTTGCATGATGCCAAAGCCACAATATTCACATCCTGTTCTTTTGACAGCTTTAATAAGTACACCATTAACAATTCTATCGTAGTAACATTCGGCAAACCTCATCTTGTTTTCTGCTCTAGAAGAATATTCCCATATGTCTGCTTCAGTCCACCCTGTATTAAGAAAGGGATAAATTTTTTTTCCATCATCTTTACCGTATAAGGCAAGTTGACTTTCAAGTCTATTTCCTAGTTGATTACGAAGTGATGACTCATCTCTCATAAGTGCGATAATAGGCTTTGGATTTCCATTCTCTTTAGCCCACTTCTCTAAAGGTAGTTTTTTTAATATATCACAACATTTAGAACTTACATCAAATTTTTGCTCTGCTACAAATTGCCAAGAGTTTGCGAGCTTACTATTTCTTACTTTATTTTTCTTAGCATATCCCCCATATTTTCTTAACAATCTAGTCTTTAAACCATTCGTGTTTTTTAGTTCGTTAATCTTCTGGCTAACTTCTTTGCTAACAAGGGGCAGGCCTACTTCTTTTAGCACTTTTTTGAAGCTTTTTGAAGGAAACACAGTAATTATATTTGGAAATGTTTTGGCATGTTCCATAATCTCTTTTAATTCATTTGTAGTGTTTGAGAATACTACTCTTAAATCTGGAAACAGTCTTAGAGCGATATGTCTTAAAACTTGGCTATCTTTTCCCATAGAAAAACTAAGATACAAATTTCCATTAGTTCGCATATACTCTTCAATGAGAATATTCTCTGTCAATGCTATTTTATCATCTAATGATAATTCTTTATTTAGAGGATGGCACATATAAGTTTTCTATCTATTACTTATATTTTGCGTATTCGTAGGTATTCTATAATGTCAGCATCCAGTTTTTCAACAAAACCCTCTAGTTCTTCTATATATGATTCATAAGATGCTATATTTCTTTTTGACTTATTCTTTTTCTCGTTAGCTTCCTTAAGACCTAGTTTCGCATCTCTTAAAAAACCATCTATTTGTTGTTTCTTAGCAAAGACATTTACTGTGTCATTATTCATTAAACCAATTGCAGTAGCATTCATATAATTATCCTTAATTTAAATATAATAGAATAATACTAGTTTTGTTCTTAAAAGTAGGTTAATTTACCTACATTTAAGAAAACTTATATTATAATTCCTTAATATTTAAATTAAGGATATAAGAAATGATAAGTTACGAAGCAAGTTATTACAAAACTTCAGTTTTCACGGAGAATTTTAAAACACTAGAAGAGATGAGTGAATACAATACAGCTAACAACATCAAAAATAACAATCTGCACGAACTTTGCTTACTAGATGATATCATAAGTAATGATGGTCATATTGTATGTATAGAGGGAGATAGGGATTTAGAAGATAGAGAATTATCTAATGCACTAAAAGAGTATAAAAACTTTAAAATGTATAATTATATATATAAAGAACCAAAGAAGTTACTTGCATTAAAAGATTTAAGCATAGATGCATTAATTATACAATCTACTGGGATAAGAAAAAAAGAAATAGACAATCTTCAGAAGTGGTATATAGAAAGTGTTGGAACTTTTCCAAAGAATATTATTTGTATCTTGGGTGATGAAGATGATTTTCTTTATGATTTAATTAAAGCTTCTCCTTTTAAAATAAAAATATATAAACATAGAAGTGTAGCAGAAGATGGAAAAGTTAAAATAGAAAGATGGCTTGGTTCTGGATATAAAAAAGAATCGGATAGCGTATGACAATAAACAGAATATTCATCAATATCAAGGATAAGCAAAAAGCAATTGATATAATATGTAGTGGAATAAATGAATATATAAATGGTGGTATAGATAATTATCTAAAAGACTATGAGTGTAGCAGAACTTCAGACAAAATAAATACTACAGAATTATATGCAGATGATAGAAAAATAGCATTTATCACAAAAATTCATAATGAAGATGAATTAATAGAGCTTAGAGTGGATGGAAGAGGACAAAAAAAGAATAAAATAGAAGTATTATGGTCAGCAGAGTACTTTGCTTCAGATGATATAATAAGTGATTCGTAAAGATACAATAAGTAATTTTTAGGAATAATACAATAGATAAAGGTGTAACACAATGAGAACTAGTCCATTAGATTATTCAAAGTACGCAATAAAAGACTTTAATATAAAATATAATGATCAAGAAATAAGAGTTTCGCTAAGTGCTCATATGTACCAAGCCAGAAAAGGGCAGAATTATAAACGTGGCTTCATGTTTAAAACTACAGGACAAATAAAAAAGTTACTTCAGTATGCATTAGAAAAGTATAGTCTATTAGAGTATAAAGATAAAGGCAAAGTAGGAATAATGTTCACATACACAAGTAACACCTATGGTCTATTAGTAAGTGTGGAAACAAAAAATGAAAACATAGTGAGCATTAAAATAGTAACAGTTGATAAAGTAGAAGAGAGGCACTACAAAGAACATGTAATTTTTGTAAAAGAAAAAAACAAGATAATGATGCACGAATACGAACTTAAAAGAAGCTATATGAAGTATGCGAGTGAGTGTATACAAACAATGGGTTATACAAGAAATAAAAGAAGCAAGAAATATCACATACTATCAACAGAAAAAAAACACAAGCAGATTATAGAATTATTTAAAAGAGTAACTGCAGAGAGTATAACTAGTGCATTGGTAAATAAAATATATGACGAATCACTATATACTAATATTGTAAATGGTGGTGCATTTTGGGTAAAAGCAGTGATTGGTGACAACATACAATTAATAAAGTTTTCTATAGAAGAATTAGGTGGCAAGATGAATGCAGTAATATATTTAGATGCAATAACTGGTGATGCAGATGCAATAAAAAAGATAAGTGTAAAAACAAATTTTTTAAGTATAAGTTTGAAGCATGCACAAATAGTTTGCAGAAAACTACCTACTGGGTTAAAAATAGTAAAGAGAGGAAGATAGATAAAAAAGGCAACTGTAACTAATATTAGAAAATGGAAAGAAAGATTGGCTAAAGAGTTATAATGGAAAACACTTTAAATCAGCTATACTAGTAGACAAATAACAAAAGGAATAACAATGCATAAACATTATTTTTCAGATGACCATGAGAATGGATGTATATGTAATCAGCAAATAGGTGGTGGAGCTACACAAGTTTTCAAAGAGGTTAC
>Ga0164318_10003435_pt1 | contig 14994 bp, 11 predicted proteins | sample GuaBasSedimGuay9_FD_113734 | JGI IMG/M metagenome (GOLD analysis project Ga0164318, IMG submission 113734) | Subseafloor sediment microbial communities from Guaymas Basin, Gulf of California, Mexico - Guay9, Core 4571-4, 0-3 cm | ecosystem: Environmental > Aquatic > Marine > Hydrothermal vents...
AGGAACAAGGAGACCCTTCTGGAAAAGCTCCAGGTAGGATACATCGTTGAGAGGCATCTCATGGATGGCGACATTGTCCTGTTCAACAGGCAGCCGTCCCTGCACAGAATGTCCATGATGGCCCACGAGGTGAGGGTGATGGATGGGAAGACGTTCCGGCTCAACCTTCCCGACTGTCCCCCCTACAACGCGGATTTCGACGGGGACGAGATGAACCTTCACTGTCTCCAGGGAGAGGAGGCAAGGGCCGAGGCGAAGATCATAATGAGGGTTCAGGAGCACATACTGTCTCCCAGGTTCGGCGGTCCTGTCATCGGTGCGATACATGACCATATCTCCGGAACCTTCATGCTGACCCACCACAACCCGCTGTTCACCAAGGAGGAAGCCTACCACATACTGTCAAGGACCTCCTTCAGGGGCTCCCTGCCGGAGCCGGACCACGTGGATGAGAACGGAAACGAATTCTGGGGAGGAAAGACCATCTTCTCCCAGATACTTCCCCCGGATCTTCACATGGAGTACCATTCAGCCGTATATACAGGGGATGAGAACGCCGAGGAAGAGGACAGCATCGTAAGGATAGAACCGGACGAGGAGGGGAGGTCCCTGCTCAAAAGCGGCCCCATAGACGAGAGGTCCATCGGCGCCTTCAAGGGAAAGCTTCTTGAGAAGATAGTAAGGGACTACGGTTCGGATGCCGGAAGGCAGTTCCTGGATGATGCCACAAGGGTGGGGATCACGGCGATCACACTCATGGGATTCTCCACGGGTATCGACGAGGAGGACATTCCGGACGAGGCGAAACTGAGGATCCAGGAAACCCTGAACGAGGCCGAAGCGAAGGTGGACGATTATGTCAACAAGTTCAATTCGGGCTATCTGGAGCCTCTCCCGGGGCGCTCCCTCAAAGAGACCCTTGAGGTGGAAGCCATGAGAACACTGGGCAGGGCCAGGGATCAGGCCGGACAGATAGCATCACGGTACCTTGGTCTGAAGAACTCCGCTGTCATAATGGCAAGGTCCGGTGCAAGAGGTTCGATGCTCAATCTATCCCAGATGTCCGGTTCCATCGGACAGCAGGCCGTGAGAGGTGAGAGGATACAGAGAGGATATCAGGGAAGGACCCTTCCACACTTCAAGAGGATGGACCTCGGTGCCGCGGCCAAGGGGTTCGTGAAATCGTGCTACAAGAGCGGTCTCAACCCCACGGAATACTTCTTCCACTCCATGGGAGGAAGGGAAGGTCTTGTGGATACAGCCGTCAGGACATCCAGGTCCGGTTACATGCAGAGGAGGCTCATCAACGCCCTGGAAGACCTCAAGGTGTTGCCCGACCGGACCGTCAGGAACACCTCGGGCATCATCATCCAGTTCAGATACGGTGAGGACGGCATCGACCCCTCAAGGTCGGCACGGTCGGATCCGATCGACTATGATGACATAATAAGGACCGCCATAAGGGAGGTGAGCTGATGGTTGAGAGAAATGTTGCTATCCGGAATAAGAAGGATCTCATACATTTCCTTCTATCGAGGGACCTCCCCGAGGAAGGGGTCCTGAAGCTGCTGGGTCCGAGATCGGAATTCGCACTTGATGAGATTCTCTCGATGGGGCCAACACAGCTCGAGAGGATAACCGGGATATCGGGGAAACGATTCAAGAGGGCCTTTGCATGGGTGAAGGTGGAAGGCGAGGAAGCTCCGGTCGAACACGAGGAGGCCGCCCCTCCCGGCCCCGAGGAAAAGAAGAAAGAGAAGGCGGGCAAGGCCGTTTCGGGTGAAAAGGAAGAGAAGAAACAGAAGAAGGAAATGGGTTTCATCTGGACCGCTCCCACAAAGGAATCGGTCGAGGAGGCCGCAAAGATCCTGAAGAAGAAAAAGAAAGTGGTCTGGCCCTGCAAGTTCTACGTGAATCTCAAACGGTTCGAACTCCCCATTGTGGGTTTCATCTACGTGAAATCGGATGCAGTGACATACAAGGTGAGGATAACACATATCGAAACGGGCAAGGAGCCCGTACCCGTCCCCAAGGGCCAGGCATCCGCCATACCCGAGAGTCTTTCGGCAATAGTTCCGGATGGTTCGGCACTGGCATATCTTACGGTGGAGAACATAGAGGAGCTGCCTGTACCGCTGCCCCTGTCGGCCTTCACGACCGTCAACAATACCTCGGTCAAGAGTGCGAGACAGTACACACTGATATGGGTGGAGGATATTGAGGAGCTGCAGAGAAAAAAGGAAGCTCCGAAGGAGGAGAAGAAGCCCAAGGAGGAGAAGGGGAAGAAGAAGGTCGTCGAGGAGATCCTCGTGGAGCAGTTCAAACCCCTGAAGGAGGAGATGGTCCTTGATTCCGTGAAGAAGGCCAAATACAAATTCAATGACGAGTTCATATACTTCCTGTCGGAACTGGCCATGAGGGAGGGATGGGACAGGAAGAAAGTGGATGCCGCGGTCAGGAACATGGTCAGGCTCATGGAACATTTCAACAAGGTGGATAAGGAGGACCTGGTGAAACATCTGCCTGCCAGAATGGTCTTCGACCTTTCGGAAAGGATAGAGAAGATGAACGTGAAGGACAGATATCTCCCCCGGATCTGCGAGATGTCCCTCGAAAATTACAAGAAGAACCTGGTGGACCCCCATGAATCCGTGGGTATCGTGGCAGCTCAATCCATCGGAGAACCCGGAACACAGATGACCATGAGGACATTCCACTATGCCGGCGTGGCCGAGATAAACGTCACACTCGGTCTTCCGAGATTGATAGAGATTGTGGATGCGAGGAAGCTTCCCTCAACCCCGATGATGGAGATCCATCTCAAGGATCCGGAAATGGAACTCGACAGGATCAAGAGCTTCGTGAACAGCAACATAGAACTGACCCGGGTCTCCGATGTGGCGGACACGGAGGTGGATCTGGCAAGGATGACCATCACCATCAAACCGCGCCATAAAGTTATGGCAAAGAAGGACCTTGACATGGAGACCCTCATCAAGAGGATAAAGGAGACCAACAAGAAGATCAAGGAGAACCAGATCGAGAGGGAGGATGATAGGTTCATGATAAACTTCATGGGCCAGAAGAAGATGAATTTCAAGACAATCCTCAACATGTGGGAATCCATAAAGAAGTCCAAGATCAAGGGTATCGATGAGATCAAGAGGGTCATCATCCGCCGGGAGACCAATGAATTCGTGCTCTATACCGAGGGTTCATCCCTGAAGAAGATACTGGAGCTCCCGGAGGTGGATGTTTCAAGGACCTCCACCAACAGCATCATCGAGATCGCATCCGTTCTGGGAGTGGAGGCGGCAAGGAGGTCGATCTTCGAAGAGGCAAGGAAGACACTGTCGGAGCAGGGGCTCACCGTTGACTCAAGACATCTGATGCTGGTCTCCGACGTGATGACCGTCGGAGGTTCGGTGAGGGCCATAGGAAGACACGGAGTTTCAGGTGAGAAATCCTCAGTGCTTGCAAGGGCCGCCTTCGAGATAACATCGAACCATCTGCTTACTGCCGGGATCACGGGAGAGGTGGAACCCCTCGCCGGAGTGGCCGAGAACATCATAGTCGGGCAGCCCATCACCCTGGGAACGGGAGCCGTGGAGCTGATATACAAACCGGTTGATCTGAAGAAGAAATAGGAGGGACCATTATGGATATCAAGAGAGCATTGAGAAGTGTCCATGAAAGCGGCAAGGTGACCGTTGGGATAAGGGAGACACTCAAACAGCTTGACAAGAAGAAAGTGAAACTCGTGATAGTTGCAAGCAACTGTCCCGAGGAGGATCTCGAGAGGATCAGGTCATTCTCGGTCCCGCTCTATTCATACACGGGAACCAATCAGGAACTCGGTGCGGCAAGCGGGAAACCGTTCTCCATTTCCACCCTCGGGGTCATAGATGCGGGGAAGTCCGATATACTGGCACTCAAGGGGGAATCCTGAATAAAAAGAAACACTGCGGTCACTGACATGGCGGAAAATCTGACAACCTTTTTATATAAACATTCATTTAAGGAGAAATAAGTTTATATATAGATGTGCCAAAGTGTCCGCACCTGCAAGGGGGAATAAAAATGAAATCCATCATAAAGGGAGTCCTGGAACGTGAAGAGAGAAAGGCAAGGGGAGAAGCACCCCCGCAAGTCCAGAGCCCGTCCTCCTCCGGGGGCGGTTTTGCGGCAAGACTCCAGAGGGAAGCTCCTGTCCAGACAATGGAAAAGGTACCTGTCGAGACATCCCAGGTCGGAGCCAATCCCGAGGACGAGGAGCTGCGAAGGGTTCTTGCCAGCCTCAGGACGAGCATCAAGATAGTCGGATGCGGCGGAGCCGGCTGCAATACCATCAACCGGATAGTCGAGGAGGGCATCGTCGGAGCAGACATCTTCGCACTCAACACCGATGCACAGCATCTCCTCACGATTCACTCCCCGCACAAGATACTCATCGGCAGACGATCCACCAGGGGACTTGGCGCGGGTTCCGTTCCCCAGATAGGCGGGGAAGCCGCAAGGGAGGCCGAGGACGAGATAAGGACATCCCTGATGGGAGCCGATATAGTGTTCGTAACCTGCGGTCTCGGAGGCGGCACCGGCACGGGTTCCGCTCCGGAAGTGGCAAGGATCGCAAAGGAGCTCGGAGCACTCACGATAGCCATCGTTACCCAGCCCTTCACGGCCGAGGGTGTCGTGAGGATGCAGAATGCGGAATACGGGCTTGACAAACTTCAGGAGAACACTGACACGGTCATCGTTATCCCCAACGACAAACTGCTGGAGATAGTTCCGAGACTTCCCCTCAACGCCGCATTCAAGGTTGCCGATGAGATACTGATGAGGTCCATCAAGGGTATAACCGAGATCATCACCAAGGTGGGTCTGGTGAACCTCGACTTTGCCGATCTGAAGACCATAATGAAGGGTGGCGGGGTTGCCATGATAGGCATAGGGGAATCCGACGACGACGACAGGGCCATGAAGGCTGTCAATGCCGCACTGGATTCACCCCTTCTGGAGGTCGATATCGGGGATGCCACGGGAGCTTTGATAAACGTCAGCGGCGGTGAATCCATGACGGTCTCCGAAGCGGAGCTCGTCGCGGAGGAGATCCACAAGAGGGTCAATCCCATGGCAAGGATAATCTGGGGGGCCCAGATAGATCCGGAGCTGAGGGATACGATAAGGGTCATGCTGGTGATCACCGGTGTCAAATCAAAGCAGATCTTCGGGAAATCCCTGAAAAAGACCGGAGAGGCCCGGTTCGGAATCGATTTCATCAGGTGATGAAGAGATGGATATTTTGAAAAAGACCTGGGCCTGGACCTGGGAGCGAAGCCAGAAAGGGCAAAGGTGGATAGAGTTCAGGATCAAGACCACCGGGAAGGGTAAATACGGCCGTGTCCTGAAGATGTCAAGGAAGCCAACAAGCGACGAATATTCCAAGACGCTCATCATTTCCGGCCTTGGTATCGTTCTCATAGGCAGCATAGGTTTCGTTATCTTTCTCATATGGAGATATTTCGCGGATGTTGCATCATGGATATTCAACATCTGATCTCGCTTTCAGGTAGGTGATCAATTGTCCGAAGAAGAGAAGGTGGGGGAGGAAGAAGAGGTTTCGTTCCCCTATACGATATTTGCGATAAAGACCGCTCTGGGTCACGAGAAGGCAGTGGCGGAGAACCTGGGTCTGAAAGCCAGGAGGAAAGGTGCCCACATCCTCTCCGTCATAGCACCGACCAAACTGAGAGGTTATGTGCTGGTAGAGGGTGAGAAGAACGAGAAGGCCATCGAGGAGCTTCTCAAGGGCATGCAGTACGTCCGGGGTATGGTGGGAGGGGAGAGGGACATCTCCCTCGAGGAGATAGAGCATTACCTTGCTCCGAAACCCGTGGTTGCGGATATCACGGAGGGTGACATCGTCGAGATAATCAACGGACCCTTCAAGGGTGAAAAGGCCAGGGTGAAGCAGATAGATACCGCCAAGGAGGAGATAACCGTGGAGCTCTTCGAGGCCATGGTCTCCATTCCGGTCACGATCAAGGGAGATGCCGTGAGGGTCCTTGAAAGGGAAGAGAACCGGTAGATGCCACGATCCGTACACCCGATGACTTGTTCGGACTTCATCCATCCAGAATCGATGTTCTCTCAGGGATAAGGTCCATGATATCGATAACTCTCGCATTGCCAAGTCTATCTCGATTCTCAACTTCCTTGGATATAAGGATCAGCTCCTTTTCATAACCAACGATCGAGTCTATCTGTTCCACCTTCTCCTCAAGGGATGAAACCGCTCTTTCCGTCAACCTTCTGAAATTCCATTTTACCTCACCCACCAACGCCCTTCTTTCCTTCTTGTTTATTGCAAGAATATCCACCTTGAGTTCCTTTTTCCACCATCTTCCCACCTTCCAGTCGGGACCCATGCCCTTGCTGATCAGTTCCAGACAGATTTCTTCCATAGATTTGCCCATATATGTGTCCATCTCGTTCCTAATGGAGTACATCACCTGTTCGATCCGTCCCTTCTCGATGAACGCCTTGTTCGGGAAGACGAATCCGAACCAGAACCTGAAGAAGGGATCCCTGAGCCGGTATCTCGTGTTCTTGGCTCTCTCCCTCCTGTCGGTTATCGGGATGTCCTTCTCTATGATCTTCACTCTCTGCAAGGTTGTCATGTATTTCGACAATCTGGTTGATTCAATATGAGAGTACTCGGAGATCTCGCTGAACCTTGTCATTCCATTGATGATGGAGAGCAGTATCGACACATAAGGGGCCGGGTCCCTGAATTCCTCGAACAGCAGGTTCATCGGTTCGTTGTACAGGTAGGATGTCTTGTCCAGGATTCTATGTTCGAGATTCCAATTAAGACTCTTTTGCGTATCGAGCTCTTCAAGATATCTTGGAACTCCTCCCACAAGGGCGTATGCCTTCAATCTGTCCCGATCGTTCCATCCACGGAGCATCTCGAAAGATGAAGAGATGTCCAGTGGTTCGATTACAACCTCCCTGGTCTTCCTACCATACAGAGCGGATCCGTATCCTCTGGCGATCCTATCTATCGTCGAAATGATCGAACCGCAGAGGATGATCTTCTTGTTGGTTTTCCTGATCTTTTCCCACCATCTCTGAAGTATTGTGGGCCATGACCTGTTGGTATTGTAGATATACTGAAACTCGTCAATTACAAATATCTCATGTTCGGACTTCAGAATATAATCGAAGAAAAGCTCCCAGCTGGTGAAATTGACGAACTCGCCATCGACCTGGGATGAAAGGATCTCCAGAATATTCCTCGAAGCATCAGCAAGGAAATACACTCCACCTTCCTCCTCGACGAATCTTGTTAGAAGGCTGCTCTTTCCCACTCTTCTTCTTCCGTACAGTAATACCAGCTCCGCTCGATCACTCCCCGCGATATCCTTGAGGATGCTCATCTCATATTCGCGATCTATAAACATTATTGTGATAATGATTATCGCAATAATTATATTTTTCTAATGCTTTGGGGATTCCCGAGAGAAATAGTAACCGTGGAGCTCTTCGAGGCCATGGTCTCCATTCCGGTCACCATCAAGGGAGATGCCGTGAGGGTCCTTGAAAGGGAAGAGAACCGGTAGATTCAGGCGAATATGCTCTCACCGTCGAAACATACGAATCGATACCGGACGGAATCATCCCGGGGATCCATTCCGGGACGGGAAGACCCATTATCTTCCATGCACTTCGATGCTGTTGAACTGTATGGAGACCCTTTATTTCCAACCGGAATACCCATGCAATGTACAGAAAACAATAAAGAGTATGAACAACTGCGAGTAAAGGAAACAGAGGGAGAAAAGCTCCCTGGGGTGAATCCATAATGAGAGTGGGAATAGATCTGGGGTCAACCACGGCCAAGATGGTTGTCCTCGATCAGCATGACAACATGATTTTCAAGGATTACAGAAGACACAACGCTCTCATTTCCGAGACCCTCATCGAAATGATAGACAGGGCCCGGTCCGTCATGGGGGAATCCACGATCTCCCTTGCGATCACGGGATCCGCAGGTCTCGGGGTATCCGAGAGATACGGGATACCCTTCGTTCAGGAGGTCGTATCCGCAGCGGAGACCGTGAGGAAGCTCCATCCGGATGTGAGGACCCTGATCGACGTCGGGGGCGAGGATTCAAAGATGATCTTCTTCGATGACAGGATGCGTGTCGATATCAGAATGAACGGTAACTGCGCCGGCGGGACCGGGGCCTTCATCGACCAGATGGCAACACTGCTGAAACTGGATATGTCCGAGCTCGAGGAGTATGTCGGGAGGGCAGAAACGATACACCCGATAGCATCCAGATGCGGGGTATTCGCCAAAACGGATGTGCAGAACCTCCTTGCAAGGAAGGTGTCAAAGGAGGACATCATAGCTTCCATCTACCATGCCGTTGCCCTCCAGACAACCGGAACACTCTCCAGGGGATACGACCCCAGCCCCAAGGTGATGTTCTGCGGAGGGCCCTTCACATTCCTTCCCTCGCTCAAGGAACATTTCCTTCAAGTGCTGGAGATCAACGAAGAAGATGTGGAGGAGCCCGGGAACTCGGAGCTCGTCCCCGCTCTGGGAGCGGCACTCTACGATGACATGAAGCGGATGGACACCTCCCTGTCGGGATTGAGGGACCTCCTGCTCGCGGGACCCGTCTCCCGGGAGCTCATCGGAAACCGATTGGACCCCCTGTTCATGGACGATGAAGAATTCGGGAAATGGTCCTCGAGAAGGATGACACCCATGGGCAGGGTATCATCCATCTCCTCGTTGGACGGCAGGAAAGCTTTCCTGGGAATCGATTCGGGTTCCACAACGACGAAGATCGTTCTCATGGATGAGGACGGGAACATAGCCTATCATTACTACAGCGGGAACGACGGTGATCCGATTGCAGCAGTGGTGAAGGGTCTCAGGGACCTCGGAAGATGCCTCGAGGAGAACGATGTCGAACCCGAGATCGCAAGGACCGCCGTTACGGGGTACGGCGAGGACCTCATAGCTGCCGCGCTTGCGGTGGACAGGGGGATGGTCGAGACGCTTGCGCATTTCAGGGCTGCAAGGGAATTCCTTCCCGAGGTGAGCTTCATCCTGGACATAGGCGGCCAGGACATGAAGGCCATCTTCATCAGGAACGGGGTGATCAACGACATAGAGATAAACGAGGCATGTTCATCCGGATGCGGCTCTTTCCTGGAGACGTTCTCGAACACCCTGGGCCTGAATATAGAGGACTTTGCCCTCAAGGCCTGCAGCGCCAGGGAACCGTATGACCTGGGAACGAGATGCACCGTGTTCATGAACTCCAAAGTGAAGCAGGCCCTGAGGGAGGGTGCCACAGTCGGTGACATATCGGCCGGTCTTGCCTTCTCCGTCGTGAAGAACTGCCTCTACAAGGTACTTAAGATCAAGGATGTGGACGTTCTGGGGGACAACATAGTTGTCCAGGGCGGTACCTTCAGGAACCCGTCGGTGCACAGGGCGCTCGAACTCATTCTGGGGAAGAGGGTGGTGTGCACCGATATGCCGGAGCTCATGGGGGCATACGGGGCCGCCCTCTCCGCCTTGGATGATCACGGAAGGAGCGAACGTTCGGGAAGCACCTTCATCGGTCTCTCCTCCGTGGATGATGTCTCCGACATGAAAAGCGAACAGATCAGATGCCACGGATGCCAGAACAGGTGCATAGTAACGAGGATGACCTTCCCGAACGGGAAGGTCTTCTTCACCGGTAACAAATGCGAGAGGATATTCACGAACAAGGGTAGTGAAGGGAGAAAGGGACGGGACCTCACCGAGACCAAACTGGAACTTCTGTTCAACAGGAAGCTCGTCCCGAACCGGGAACCGAGGGGGAAGATAGGGGTCCCCCGTGTTCTGAACCAGTTCGAGAACTTCCCCTTCTGGTCGACGCTTCTCGTGGAATCCGGGTTCGAGGTGGTGCTTTCCCCTCCCTCGAGCATGAATATCCTTGAGCTCGGAACAAGGACCGTGATGTCCGAGAATATCTGCTTCCCCGCAAAGCTGGTGAACGGACACATGAAGAAATTGATGGAGATGGGTGTGGACCGTATCTTCTATCCCATGGTCATCTTCGAACAGGAGGAGTTCCCCGGCTCCCTGAACACCTTCAACTGTCCCATCGTTTCCGGATACCCCGACGTCGTGAGATCGGCTGTTGACCCCGAGGGAAGGGGGAACATCCCTCTGGACAGACCAACCATCAGCTTCCGGGATGGTGAGCTCCTCAGGAAAGGGTGCTGGAAATACCTGAGATCCCTGGGCGTTCCGAAAAGGACCTTCAACATGGCTTTCGAGAAAGCGCTCCTCTCGCGGGATCTGTACAAGAGGAACGTCCGGGAGGAATCATCGAGGATCGTCGAGAAAGCACGGAAGGAAAAAGGCCTTGTCATACTGATCCTGGGCAGACCCTACCATGTGGACAGACTCATCAATCACAAGATCACCGAGATGATAACCTCTCTGGGAGCGGATGTGATAACGGAGGACTCCGTACCCATGGCTGAGGAGGGGCTGGAAGATGTCCAGGTCCTCACGCAGTGGCAGTATCCCAACAGGGTGTACAACGCTGCCAAATGGGCCCTCACCCAGGACAATGTCGAGGTGGTCCAGCTCAATTCCTTCGGATGCGGTCCGGATGCCATAGTCTGTGATGAGGCAAGGGCAATACTGGCATCCGGCGGCAAGAACCATACACTTCTCAGAATCGATGAGCTGTCATCCCCGGGCTCCATAAAGCTCAGACTGCGGTCCATGATGGAATCGCTGAACCTCCGGGGAATGGGGACCAGGTTCGAACCATCGAGAAGGGTGAACACACCCTCCTACAGCCACGAGGACAGGAAAAGGAAGATACTCGTCCCCCATTTCTCCAGATTCCATTCCCCATTCATAACCGCAGCATTCGGCTCCATGGGATACGATATCGAAACCCTTCCCGAACCGGACAGGCAGTCGGTAGAGGTGGGTCTGAAATACTGCAACAACGAGATATGCTACCCCTCCATAATCGTGATAGGGGATCTCCTGAAGGGACTGATGTCAGGGAGATATGACAGGAACGAGGTTGCAGTGGGTATAACCCAGACCGGAGGCCAGTGCAGGGCATCATCGTATCTCTCCCTTCTGAAGAAGGCACTAATATCGGCTGGGTTCGAGGATGTACCAGTCGTCACCGTCTCGTTATCCAAACAGAAACTCAATGAACAGCCGGGATTCAGGATAGACAGGGGAAAGCTTCAGAGAAAGGGTGTGACCGGACTCCTCTATGCGGATTCGATAATGCAGATGTACAATTCCACCGTTGTCCGTGAGCTCGAGAAAGGCGGGGCCTCCGAGGCCGCGGATCGCTATGTACGTATGGGTGCCGAGGCCGTGATGGAGAACAGGGACGGGGATCTGGTCGATATCCTTGGAAGGGCCGTGAAGGATTTCAATGCGGTGGAAACGCATGACAGGGAGCTTCCCGTTATCGGCTTCGTGGGGGAGATATACGTAAAATACAGCCCCTTCGGGAACTTCTTCGTTGTGGACTGGATGCTGAAGAACGGAGTGGAGGTGATAGTACCCCCGATATTCGACTTCTTTGCCCAGGAATATCTCAATCCCCGATTTCATGTGAGATCGCTCACAAAACCAATGAGCCTGAAATACTTCACATCATGGCCCGAGGAATGGTACGTCAGGTACCATATGAGAAGGTTCGAAAGGGTGAAGGAAGGATTCAAGCATCATCGACGTTCCCATTACATAGGTGATCTCTCAAGGGATGCGAGCGACATCGTGACAATGGTCGATCAGTTCGGTGAGGGGTGGCTCATTCCCGCGGAGATAGGTGCCTTTGCAAGGGATGGGATAAACAACGTCGTCTGCGTCCAGCCATTCGGATGCATATCCAATCACATCATAGGAAAGGGTGTTGAAAAGGCTTTGAAGGCCAGGTATCCGGAACTCAACATCCTCTACCTTGACATGGATCCCGGTTCGTCTGAGGTCAACATATACAACAGATTGAACTTCATGGTAAGGTCGGCCAGGGAGGATCTGCTTTTCAAATGCTGTCCCGAGTCCGTGTCCGGATGATGATCGGAGATCACGGAAACAGGCTTCTACCGAACGTACAAACCCCTGCCCGCCACCGGGATTCAAATTCGAATCCCATCATATCTGAAGGACCGCCAGAACAACAATATTAACGAGAGATTTTCGATTCTTCATCATGGATGATACCGAAGGGTCAGAAACGGGTCTCCCCTCCGATGATGCTTACCGATCCATCACTGTTTCTTCTCCTGAACCTCATCCGCTCCCTGGCATATGTGGACCTGTTCCCGCAGAACGGGCAGGTGGTGGTTGTGGTCTCCTTTGCCAGATCGAAGAAGGCTTCGGGATATCCGAACTGAAGGGGAGACCTGAACCAGCTCCCGCAGTGTTCACAGAGCAGATCACAGCTGAGCTCCCTCTCCATGTTGGGGAGATGGAACTGTGAATATTAAAAAGGTTTCGAGCAGTAATATAAGCTCTCTACTACGAAAATCAAAGGACCTGTCCGATCCCCGCCGGGAAAGCCAAACCTCCCGTTCCGGCTTCCTGTCGATTATTCCCTACCGTGGGGTCAGCGACGGATCGAACCTTATTCCGGCTTCCTTCACAAGGACCGAACTCCCTGCTCCGCATCCGATCACTGTCTTTATCCCCTGCTCCACCTTGCCCTTCAGCTCGATCACCTGGGACTGTGGAAGGTGATAGATGTTCCCGGAGGTGGGATTCGGTCCCGTCGGGACGAACACCGTTATGAAACCGGACTCCCTGGATCTGTCCGTCACGAACCCGGTCATCCACGAATTGCCCCCGAACGGCCTGCACATCACAGCGGAGGAGAATGGTGTCTCCTGCTCTCCCGAGAAGGTCAGAACGACCTCCTTCGTAACGGTGTAACCCGGAATCTTTCTCAACAGCTTTCTCTCTATCCGATTGTGGAAGAAGGCCCCTATCCTTGTTCTAACCGCAAGCCCAAGGAGGAAACAGAGGAGCACTATGAGACCAACCGCTATCATGCTGGCCACGACAATGTCAATATGTACACCAATGGTGAGCAGTTCGGCGACGGGTCTTACCCATCCCAATATGAGGTTGTACAGCCAGTACAGGATCCAGGCAAGGATCACAATGGGTAGAATGGATGCAAGACCGAGGACCATCGTTGTTCGGAACCATTTCAATGTGGCTTTCATCTTCATCACTTCCGTCTTATCATCAAGCCGAATGGTACGCACACGTATATCAATATCCTGCTTCCCGGGATGCGGAATCCTTTCCGAACAACGCGTGGTAGGTCATGTCAATGATCACCGGGAGTGAGTAGCTCACAAGGAGAGTGAATGCGAAGGACAGCAGAATCGACCATAGAAGCGGCAGTTGTATGCTGCCTGTCCACCAGAAAAATATCAACATCACGGGAAGATGGAAAAGATATATGCCAAGAATGTGAGAGTGCACGCTTTCCAGAATCCGTTTGAAACGGCGGGGTGCAGAAACATTCCTCAGCAGACTCCTGAACGTGATTATCACACAGATCGAACCCAGGATCGAGGTTGATAACCTCAGTAGCTCCACCACCATGTTGTCAAGGGGAGGCGGAAAGGTTCCAACTATGTCCACCTTGAAAAAGAACAGGAGGAAGAACAGGAACAAAAGAACCGATACGGGAAGGGATCTCACCGAAACAAGGGAGCTTTTCCTGACCTCGAGTACCCTTATCATGTTTCCCACATAATATATCAGGAGAAACAGACCGGCCACCTTCAACTGCAGCAATATTCCCGGAATGAACGTTGAAAGCACCGATATCAGCAGGACGGATAAGCCAAGATGGGCGTCATTTCTGAATATACGTTCAAGGTAATGGTAGGAGAGAGCCACCCAGAGCAGCATCAGAATGAACCAAAGATGATAAGGACCCACGCCGAGAAGAATCCGGTGCAGGAATTCAAGGGGAGCTTCCCCGGGAGAAACATTCCCCACCAGTACCTGAACGCACAATGTCAGGACACCAAATGCAAGATAACTCGACAGCAGGATCAGGGAGCGTCTCCGAATATACTCGTTCTCGGTCCGCCTTTTTGGTCCCTTTTCCCCTCTTGTCATCCTGTGAAGGTAACCCGATATCATCACGAACAGGGGTATGACAAGCAGCTCTGACACCTTGTAGATACGCATCGCAAAGCTTTCCAGGGCTCCTCCGTCGGATCCCTCGAATACCATGGTGGTGGAGAGCCCCAGAACTACTAGTATGATACTTATCGTCTTGAGCAGGGTCAGGTCCAGCAGGTAGAAGCGTTCACCATGCATTCTTCGAAGTCATCAAGCCTCAGTATAAATAAAACTATGGATTATATTCATATTTTTAATTAATATTAAAATAACTTCACCTAAAACGCCGCTGATCACGAGACATGGTTCGACCAGGAAAAGTGCAAGGGTCTCTCAGTCATCGAACAATCCCTCAACGCTCAGATATCTCTGACCCGTATCTGCAAGGACGCAGACAATGTTCTTCGATCCCCCAAACCTCTCCGCCACCCTCCTCGATGCCTCGATCACGGCTCCGGAAGAGATACCGACCAGGATGCCCTCCTTTCCTGCTACCTCCCTGCACATTGAAAAGGCGTCCTCCTCGGATACGAGCATAATCTCATCTATTAATGATCGATCCAGGGTCTCAGGGTAGAACCCGGGAGCCGTCCCCATCATTCTATGGGGGTGGAAGATACCTTTCGAAATGTAAGGAGATTCCTCGGGTTCAACGGCCACCGTCCTGATTCCTGGATCCATCTCCTTCAGGTATTTCCCGGCCCCGCAGATCGTGCCGCCGGTTCCCAATGCGGCAACCAGGATGTCGATCCTTCCATCTGCCTGCTCCCAGATCTCGGGTC
>Ga0164318_10003437_pt1 | contig 14990 bp, 9 predicted proteins | sample GuaBasSedimGuay9_FD_113734 | JGI IMG/M metagenome (GOLD analysis project Ga0164318, IMG submission 113734) | Subseafloor sediment microbial communities from Guaymas Basin, Gulf of California, Mexico - Guay9, Core 4571-4, 0-3 cm | ecosystem: Environmental > Aquatic > Marine > Hydrothermal vents >...
GCGGAAGTTCAAATCCAGCCGGGATGTTCATGGTTTGCCCGCTAAATTTCAAAAGCAAACTCCCAGTTCCCACCCAAACCACCGTTTGAATCAACCCGGCCACTCCCAAGCCAATAATCTTACCCTGCAATAACTCTAAGGGAGTAACCGAAGTTAACAAAGTTTCTATCATGCGGTTTTCTTTTTCAGTGGTCACACTCTTAAGCAATAAACTGGACGACATTAAGATAACTACATAGAAAATTATTGTCACCATATAGGGAACAAAAAAGGTAAGCGCGTTATCTTCATCTCTCTGCACTTCTGTAGATAAAGACGTCTGGTGCAAAGTCATGGGTTGGCGGGTTAGCATAGCCAAATTTTCATCGCCCAGCAAGTTGACAGTCAGTACCCAATCCATAATTTTAGATTGGTCTTCTCCGGCCAAGGGATTGAAATCGGAGCGAACGTAGATAACTTCACCCGTTTCCAGATAATCGTTAGGGATGATGTAATAGGCTGAAATATCTTCCTGGGAGAGAGCCTGACGCGCGGCATCTTCGGTAGAATAAGCTTTGAGAAGCTGTTCTGTCCCCGATGGGAGTTGGGCAATAAAGCCGCCTGCATCCACGTAGCCTTCAATATTCATGGTCTCAGAACCGCTAAAAATATCCGCGAGCTGACCGGGAGAACGCCGGTTAAAAGCGGACACCCCGCTAAAAATAAGAAAGGTAGCCACCGGAATCCCAATCGCCATAATCAAAAACGAGGGACGAGTTAAGATTGTAGTTAATTCGTACTTAAGCACCAAGAAAGTTTTTTTCATGTTATTTGCTCCTCGCCGTTGAGGAAAAAATCTCTTTCCAGCGCAGACGTTTACCATAACGCAGCATCCCCATTCTGAAAACTTTGCCAGCCAGCCAAATTGCTCCCACCGCCGAGACGCACAAAACCAAAAAGTTCAGCACAAGCTGCCAAAAGGGGATAATGGTAAAGCCTAATCGACAAACCAAAGTGAGAGGTGCAGTGAGGGGGAAAAAGCTCAGCGTCAGAGCTATGGGACCATTGGGATTTTTCATCAGCGGAATCATCAACCAATAGGGTATCCAAATGGGCAAGGTCAATAAACCCGCCATTTGCTGAGCCTCGCTAGTGTTTGTTACCATAGCCCCCATGGCAGCCATCAGTCCCGCAAACATAACGTAAGAGGGAAGCAAAGCCAACCCCATCAGCCCCAAGCTCCCCAAAGAAATGCTCGCAAATTGTTCTTGCAAGGCAGGGAAATTGGCCCCGCCAATGAACATCCCCAACACGCCAAAGGCTATCCAAACCATCAATTGCGTCAATCCCACACCAATTAGGCCAACAATCTTCCCTGCAATAAGTTGCCCCGGAGAAACAGAGGTGACCAAAACTTCCATAGTGCGGTTTTCTTTCTCATCCACCACGGCTTGCATCAAATAACCAGAGCTAGACATAACCACAATAAAAAACACAATCCCCAAAACAAGCGGCAAAACTATACTCAACCAACTATCCGAAGAAGCAACGCGCCCGCCATCAGGAGAACGAATGATAATTTGCGCCCCATCCACAACGCGAGCGGCAATTTGCGGGGATTGATCAGCCAAAATGTTGAAACGTAACAAAGCCCTGAAATGGCTGCGGGCATTGTCAGAAGGCGCGGAGTCTTGGTAAACTTCCTCAACTTGCGTGGTTTGGAAGTAATTTTCGGGGATGATGTAATAACCCTGAATTTCTTCATTCTTGAGAGCATCTCGAGCGTCCGCTTCGTCTTTGAACGGAATCATCTGGACAGGTTCGGCCAATTCTTCTAGCGCATCCTGGGGGAGGGGTTTTTGCACAACCCCAGCGCGATCGATATACCCAATCGGAGTGGCATCCGTTTCCATTCTTACGAGCACAAACCCAGCCCCCACCGAAACCAAAATCAGAGCTGGCAGGCTTAACAAAGCCAACAAAAAACTCCGGCGCAAGACGTGCCGGCGATATTCGTAAGCCATAACGCGCAAAAACTTCCTCATTTTTCCTCCCCCTCGGCCTCTTGCACCATCTGAATAAAAATCTCATCCAGGGTGGGAGTGGCAATCTCAAATCGCTCCAGGGGAATGTTTTGCTCCACCAGGGAGGCCAGCAATTGCTGGGGAGAAACCTCCGCGGATAGGGTTAACTTCTGGCTCCCGTGACGTCCATCTTCAACGTGCTCCACGCCAGGGAGCGGGGGAAGGTCAGCGGGGGACTGCACCCAAACGGCGTGCCCCGAAAAGCGGCTGCGAATATCGGCCAAATCGCCGTACAAAATGCGCTCACCTCGGTTGATGAGGGCAATGCGGTCGCAAAGCTCTTCCACTTGGTGCATCTGATGCGTAGACATCATGATCGTCACTCCCTGATGGCGCAAATCCTGCAAAAGTTCTTTGACCATGCGGGTATTAACAGGGTCTAGACCAGCAAAAGGCTCGTCAATAATTATCAACTCTGGCTCATGCTGGAGCGTGGCAATCAGCTGCGCTTTTTGCTGCATCCCTTTGCTGAGTTCTTTGACTTTTTTATCTTTGTGGGCGGCCAGATCAAAACGCTCTAAATAGGGGCGCAAACGTTCCTTAGTTTCGGATGCGCTGAGGCCTTTTAGCGTTCCCAGGTAAACCAGACATCGTTCCAGGGTGATGTCCTGGTAGAGTCCGCGCTCTTCGGGCATATAGCCAATGAGGTTTTTCTTGGCCTCGGTCATTTCGCCGCCCAGGATTATTACCTCCCCCGAGTCTGGCTTGAAAATATCTAGCATGATGCGGATGAGAGTGGTTTTCCCCGCTCCGTTGGGGCCTAAGAGACCAAAGATCTCGCCCTCTTGAACATCGAAAGAGACGCCGTTAACGGCTTTGAGTTCTCCAAATGATTTATGGATGGATTGAATTTTGATAGAAGGCATAAAGACTCCTAGTAGGTAATGGGTGAATGAGGTAATGAGGCGGGATTATTATATCAGAAGCAGCCGCGTTTTATATGACGCGCGGTGCGCTTTTCTAAACGAGCTATACCGAAGTATAATACGCTGAAAGATGTCCTGCTAGAAGCCGTCAAACGCGAATTGATGGTTTGTAGCAGCGAATGAAAGTTCGCCCGTGCCCTACTACGAACACGCCATACCATTCTTGACACAACACTATGCAACACACTCGTAAACGACAATCAGCGGCAAATAAGAAGTTGTTCTCTTTAGTGATGGGAATATGGGGGATAGTTCTGGTGTTAGGAGTGGGGATAATTATCTTCCTCCTCACCAAAGAGGCAAGTCCCGCGCCATTGGCGGCGACAACAATCGTGCCCACGCCAACCAACAGTCCCACCCCAAAGTTGCCCACGCCCGCGCCATCGGAAACGCCATCGGCCACGGTTGCGGCACCCACGCTCAGGCCAACGGCATCACCCAGCCCTACGCTACAGCCCCCAACGCAAACACCCATCCCCGCCACGCCATCCCCAGAATCCACGCGCTTAATTGTGATTGGTTACTCGGTGGCGGGGCGTCCGCTTGAGGTTTACCAATTTGGCACCGGTTCTACAGAGCGGCTGATTGTGGCTGGAATCCATGGCGGGTACGAATGGAACACTATAGCTCTAGCAGACGAGCTTATTGAGTATCTCGAACAACATCCAGAGAAAGTTCCAGCAGGGGTGAAACTCTATATTTTGCGGTCGCTCAATCCCGATGGGGAAGCCCGCTCACAAGGTTATGATGGACGCGCCAATGAAAATGGAGTTGATATTAATAGAAATTTCCCCGCTGACTGGCAATTGAACTGGAATAGAAACGGATGCTGGGATTATAGGCCTATTACGGCTGGGGAACGCCCGGCTTCAGAGCCTGAAACGGTTGCGGTGATGAGTTTCATTCAGGCGCATGATATTGACGCTCTTATTAGCTATCACAGCGCGGCGCTGGGGATTTTTCCCGGAGGGAAACCGCCTACCCCGGCTTCTATACAGTTGGCTGAGGCTATCGCGGCTGCCAGCGATTATGCTTATCCGCCTATTAATACTGGCTGCGAGTACACGGGGCAATTGACCGATTGGGCCGCTCAAGTGGGGGTTGCCGCCGTAGATGTTGAGCTTACCAATCACACAGATACGGATTTTGAGCAGAATTTGAAAATTTTGGCGATGTTTTTGAGGCGGTAAATTGGCGCGCTACGCGGGGGAATTAGTAGATTTGTATATTGGTATATTGGTGATACTGGGCGGTTAGTTTGTCCTCATCACCTCATTACCCCATTTACCAACTTCCCAATATACCCGCGCAGCGTACTAATCTGCCAATGCTAGTGTTATGCGCTCACGCCCAGGTGCAACGCACCAATATACCAACCCCCAATCCCTACTACTCATAAACCTCAGCCCTTAACTCTGCCACGTACGGCAAAGTGCGATGCGTGTCAGCATAGTCTAGGCCATAGCCCACCACCCACACGTCAGGGAGTTCAAAGCCTTTATAATCAATGGGAACATCTTTACTCTCGCGTTTTTTCTGGAACAAGGAACAAGTCCGCAAAGACGCTGGTTTCCGCAACTTCAGAGTATTATAAAGATACTGCAAAGTGCTTCCCGTATCGACAATGTCTTCTACAATGATGACATGTTCGTTTTTGATAGGCTTGCGAAGGTCAAGAATCAGGCGCACCGCTCCGTTAGAAACTGCCGCATCTCCATAACTAGAGACTGACATAAAATCTACTGTATGGGGAATATTCAACTCTCGAGATAAGTCAGCCAAGAAGATAAACGCGCCTTTCAAAATACCAATCAAAATCACACGTTCCGCGTCAGCGTAATCATGTTCAATTTGCCGAGCTATTTCTTTCACGCGGGTTTGAATCTCTTCTGTAGATAAAATTACACGTTTGAGATCTGGATGTAAAGCAGACATAAAATCTCCTTAAAAAATTTCTAAACCTTAATATTCTGATGTGGAAAGGGACGCGCCGTTCGGCGTCTTGCAAACGTCTGGCGTTTGGTCTGCGCGCCTTTGGGCGTGTGTCTATCCATTTTGCGCTGTGCTCCGTTCAGCCCTCAACGCCACCCACTCTTCGCTCTGGCGGCGAGAAACTACGACAAAATTGCGTTTTTCTAGCTCGGCGCAGATGGCAGGAGCTTGATATTCTAACATGCCGCTCAATATTAACGTGCCGCTGGGAGTGACTGTTTCGCTCAGACCTTGTTCAAACAATTGCCGCAAGATATGGGCTATCATATTGGCGCACACCAACGGGGAATGGGATAACGCGTAAGTCCCAGCCAAAACTTCGGGTACAGAACCAAGCCCCACGCTAATTTGGCCGGCGACCCCGTTTGAGGCCGCGTTGGCGCTGGCAGCATCCACCGCTTCTTGGTCAATATCTACGCCCAGGATATTTTTCACGCCTAATTTTGCCATCGCAACCGCCAAAATTCCAGAGCCGCACCCTAAATCTAGCATAGAATCTGGCGGAGAATCAACATCTTTCAAGTATTCTTCCAATAATTCTAATGTTAATTGAGTAGTGGGATGAGAGCCTGAGCCAAATGTCGCTTGGGGGTCAATATAAACGGGGATGCGATCGCCCGGAGAAAAATCCATCCAGGCTGGGATGATGTATAAACTCTCTCCTACGGGGTAAGGGTGATAGTGTTTCTGCCAGGAGGTCGCCCAGTTCTCCGTTTCTATTTTTTCGAACGCAGGCTCTGGGATAGGTTGTCTTTGTCTCAAACGACAAAGCGCTTCTTGGAGGAGAAGTTTTTGTTCTTCTAAACGCTCATCAACAGGGAGGTAGCCTGAGACGCAAAAAAACGGGGTGGTGTTCTCTATCACCACTCCGCCGGGAATGAAGTCGGCAATAAGGCTAGCGACTGTTTCGGCAAGTTCTGCTGACTTGATATTTAAACTAACTTTGATCCAATTTTCTGTCACGACACCATCCACAAAAAGAAGGTACAAGTTTTTGGCCTCTGCCTTGACTTGTACCTACAAGAAATTTGAGGGAAATTCAAATGATTTAAGGCTGCCCAGAAAGCTGTTTTTTTAGCCGACTAAAACACTCTTCAACCTATCAAAGAAACCACGCTCTTGGGGAAGCACTTCGCTATCCATTTTTTCGGCAAGTTTCTCAAAGAGGTCACGTTCTTCGGCGTCTAATCGCTTGGGAATGGTGATATTGATAACCACAAGCTGGTCGCCACGAACGCTGCTACGCAGATGAGGGACGCCTTTGCCTCTCATGCGAATGATTTTTCCGGGCTGAGTACCAGGGGAAATCTTGAGCATGGACTCGCCATCAACGGTGGGGACTTTTACTTCTGCGCCTAAGGTGGCTTGAGCAATATTAATATTCAAGTCTAAGAAAATGTCTTGGTCACGGCGTCTAAAGTATTTGTGCGGTAAAACTTTGATGATGATGTATAAATCGCCAGATGGCCCATTATTGGGGCTAGGCTGGCCTTCTCCAGACAAACGGATGCGGGTGCCATCGTCAACGCCAGCGGGGATAGATATGTTCTTGCGGCGCGTTTTACGCACTTGTCCATTGCCATTGCACGTAGGGCAAGGGGATTCTACAACTTTGCCTTTCCCTTTACAGACAGGGCAAGTAACAACTTGAACCATAGCCCCTAATAGGGTTTGGCGTGTTTGCCGAACCTCGCCACGCCCTCCACAATGCTTACACATTTTGGGTGAGGTGCCGGGTTTGGCACCGCTGCCGTGACAGGTAGGACAAGGTTCATCACGAGTAATACTAATTTCTTTCTCAACTCCAAAGACTGCTTCTTCAAACGCAATCGAGACGCGGTATTGCAAATCGGAGCCGCGTTGGGGACCTCTTGAACGTCCACGGCTTGATTGTCCGCCGAAGCCGCCAAATCCAAAAATGTCGCCGAAGATGTCTGAGAAGTCAACAGATTGGTATCCGCCGGAGCCGCCATTTGCGCCTTTCACGCCGGCATGTCCAAAGCGATCGTAAGCGGCGCGTTTATCTACATCGGATAATACGCGGTATGCTTCGTTGATCTCTTTAAACTTATCTTCCGCATCGGAGGCACCATTCACGTCTGGGTGATATTTACGGGCTAAATTACGGAAAGCGCTTTTAACATCACCAGCGGATGCGCTCCGGGAAATTCCTAAAACTTCGTAATAATCGCGTTCAGTCATGTAACCTACCAATCAACTATGAGAGTAGCTAGAATAATTTTGTGAAGAGTAATTCTTGGCTCATGTATGAAAAATGTGCAAAACGACATGAATGTCGTCCTACGAAACCGTAACGCGATATTTATATCGCCTTTTGTTGCCCACATTCAACAGATGAGCCTAATTCTTTTATAGTTAGCCAGGCGCGATGCACTTTTTGAAAGCGCATCGCGTCTGGTATTTTGTATCTTGCCCTTACACGTCTGTGAATTCGCCATCCACTACGTTGTCGTCTGGGGGAGTGGCAGGGCCGCCGGGGGAACCAGCACCAGGCATCCCGCCAGGAGCGCCCGCGCCGGGCATTCCGCCGGGGGCTCCCGCTCCAGGTTGTTGGCCTTGGTAAACCGCGGAGCCAATTTTTTGCATGGCTTGTACTAAATCGTCCGTGACTCTCTTGAGTGTTTCAGCGTCACTGTTTTCGTTTTCTAAGGCTTCGTGTACCTTAGCGGCTTTGGCTTCTACTTCGCTTTTGATGTCTTCGGGAACTTTGTCGCCTAGCTCTTCTAGGTTTTTCTCGGCCTGGTATGCCATATTGTCGGCGTTGTTACGGGCTTCAATAAGTTCCTTTTTGCGCTTGTCTTCTTCGGCGTGCGCTTCGGCTTCGTTCTTCATCCGATTTACTTCTGCATCTGATAATCCAGAAGAAGCGGTAATGGTGATGTTTTGGCTGCGGTCAGTGGCTTTGTCTTTGGCTGTTACTTCGAGAATGCCGTTGGCATTGATGTCGAAGGTGACTTCAATTTGCGGGATGCCGCGAGGAGCTGGCGGAATACCATCCAGGATGAAGCGGCCTAGGGATTTGTTGTCGGCAGCCATGGGGCGTTCTCCTTGGAGAACGTGGATTTCTACCTGGGGTTGGTTATGGCTGGCGGTTGAGAACGTTTGGCTTTCACGCGCGGGTATGGTGGTGTTGCGCTCAATTAGAGGAGTGGCGACACCGCCCAGGGTTTCTACCGAGAGCGTGAGAGGGGTGACATCTAACAAGAGGAGGTCATCCACATCGCCGCCCAAAACACCTGCTTGAATGGCGGCTCCAATAGCTACTACTTCATCGGGATTGACACCTTTGTGGGGTTCTTTTCCGAAATAGCTTTTTACAGCTTCTTGAACAGCTGGCATACGAGTCATACCGCCGACTAGGACAACTTCGTCAATTTCCGAGGGGGATAAACCAGCATCATCTAGGGCTTGACGGACGGGGCCCATAGATCGCTCTACCAAGTCATCGGTCAGTTGTTCTAATTTGGCGCGGGTGAGCTTTTTTACCAGGTGTTTGGGACCTGTGGCATCCGCGGTGATGTATGGTAAGTTTATTTCGGTTTGCTGCATGGTAGAAAGCTCAATTTTGGCTTTCTCGGCTGCTTCGCGCAAGCGCTGCAAAGCTTGGGGCTGCTTACGCAGGTCAATGCCGTATTCTTTCTGGAAATCGTCTGCCAAATAGGTGACTACGCGCAAATCAAAGTCATCGCCGCCTAAGAATGTATCACCACTGGTAGACCGCACCTGGAAGACACCTTCGCCGACATCCAAAATAGAGATGTCAAATGTGCCGCCGCCCAGGTCGTAGACAGCTATGATCTCATTTTGTTTTTTATCTAAACCATAAGCCAAAGAAGAGGCCGTTGGTTCGTTGATGATGCGCAACACGTCTAGCCCAGCGATCTTGCCGGCGTCTTTGGTGGCATTACGCTGGCTATCGTTGAAATACGCTGGGACTGTGATTACGGCTTGCACAACGGGTTCGCCCAAGTAGGCTTCCGCGTCCGCTTTAATTTTAGCTAAAATCATCGCTGAAATTTCAGGCGGGGAGTATTCTCGTCCGTCCAACAATACCCGAACGTCTCCGTTGGGGGCTGCTTTTATTTCGTAAGAAACCATCTCGCGGGCACGCTCAACCTGTGGGTTGCTGTATTTGCCGCCCATAAACCGCTTGATGGAAGAAATTGTGTTCTCAGGGTTCACTACCGCTTGGTTGCGAGCTGGACGCCCCACCAAACGTTCGTGTTCTTTGCTCATTGCCACTACAGAAGGAACTAACCTCTCGCCTTCTGCAGAGGGGATAATAATAGGTTCTCCACCTTCCATCACTGCCGCAGCAGAGTTTGTTGTTCCTAAATCAATACCTATAATCTTTGCCATAATATCCTCCGAATTTTTTCAAAAGTAATTTAAAGTTAATTTAATGATTCTCAAATCAAAAACATTGTTTTTCTACTAGTGGTCCAACACTTATGCTAAAAGGCTTTTTTCGGACACGGATAAACACGGGAAATGCGGATTTTTCTGTGAAAAAACAAAAAAGAATCCGTGAAAATCAGTGCCAATCCGCGTCCAAATTAAAACTGTCGGGGAGCTAGTTTTTCTAAAATTTTTACGCCGCTACTCGCACCTTAGCCAGACGCAGCACACGATCTCCTAGGTAATATCCTTTCTCTACCTCTTCAATCACACAACCACTCTCGTACTCAGCGTTCTCTTCTTGCACCAAAGCTTCGTGCAAATTGGGATCAAATTTTTCACCTTCTGCCTTCATGGGTTTTATCCCTTCCGCTTCTAGTTTCGATTGCAGCTTCTGGTAAATCAACTCAATCCCGTCAGCCCAATCCGCTCCCTCACCTTCAAGGGGACAATTGTTCAGGGCGCGTTCCAGGTCATCAAGAACATCCAAATAACCTTTAACAATGTTTCCTTTCGCTGTCTGGTAAACTCGTTCATTCTCCCGTGCAATCCGCTTTTTATAATTAGTGAATTCCGCTCGGGATCGCTGCCAACCGTCCAAATATTCATGCTGTTTGCTTACGCATTCTTTTAACGCGGCTTGTAAAGCGGAGATTTCATCAACCTCGGCGGGAATCTCATCCCCTTGCGGGGGAGCCGATTCCCCCTCTGGGGTGGTCGCCGTTTCCTCAAGCGCATCCCCTTCCTGAGGGGTTAACACTTCCTCTTGTTTTACAGTTTCCTTTTTTTTCACGTTTTCTTTCCCTTGTTTTTAAAATAATATCTAATTAATCATCGATTCCGCGAGCACTTCGCTCATCATATCAGATATGAACCGAACGGTAGAAACCATTCGTCCATAATCCATGCGCAGGGGGCCAAGTACGCCAACCGCGCCCATAGACTGCCCACGCGAGCCATATTGCGCTAAAACGAGAGAATATTTTTTCAGCTCATGCCAAGTATTCTCGCCGCCCACTAAAACATGTATCCCGCCACTCTCACCGCCAAACACCGTCCGAGAGAGCACATCGTCTAATATCAAGCGTTCCTCAAAAATCCGCAAGGCTGTCTGAGCGACCTCGGGGTCTGAGAACTCCGGTTCAGATAAAACATTTGTCAAACCATCGCGATAAATCTCACCCGCCACCACAGACTCAGAACTTTCAATCTCGTCTAAAATTACCCGCAGAGCTTCTTGCTCCACTTTATCGTCTGTGCTTCTTGAGGCAATATCCTCCACGCCCAAACCTTTTAGTTCTCCATTTAATTTCGCGGCCACAGCGCTTAAACTTCTCTGGGAGATAGGCTTTTCTAGCACAAGAGTTTGCTGGCGAACTTCGCCGCCTTCTAAAACCAAGACTAATAAAACCTGACGTCCACGAGTGGCGACAAGCTCCAAATGTTTGAAACGCGCCTTCTCTGCCCGCAAAGGAGTGACCAAAGCAGCTGCGTTAGTATGCCGTGCCAACACCGAAACGGCCAATGCCAGCCAATCATCAACATCGTGGCGGGCCTGGTAAAACTGATGGCGGATAGTTTGCTGAACATGGCCGGGCAACTCTCCTGTCCGCATTAATTGCCGCACAAAATAGCGGTATCCCATTGCCGTGGGAGCGCGTCCCGCTGTGGTATACGGCTGTTGTAAATACCCATTCTCGGTCAAAACCACCATCTCGTTCCGCACGGTAGCGGAGCTAAAATCCAGGCGGTACCCCTCAACCAAAGTACGCGAGCTAACCGGGTCTACCGTATTAACGTACTCACGAACAATGAGGGCTAAAATTAATTTTTGACGTTCAGTAAGTGACATCATTATATTTTCAGACTTCCGAAGTTTCAGAAACTTCGGAAGTCTGACCCCGGCGTCTCTAAAGAAAACTCTTTTTCAGTAAATTAGCAAACTAGCCGCGAGCCTGCTAAAACAACGCAGGAATAATATCACGCAGCCTATTAGCAGTCAAGAACGGCGTATGCTAAGGGGTAAATTCTTATATTGCGTTAATAATGGGGTAGATTGGGAAATTGGTATATTGGTAGACTGGTGCGCTGCACTCCGTTTTTGAGTGCATTGCACCTTAGCATAAACACATTGCACCTTGTTTCCCCCTGGCGAACTCGCCCTACCTGGACGGTCACCGCGTTACGGCTGCTCAGGGGAATTGGTAGATTGGGAAATTGGTATATTGGTAGACTGGTGCGCTGCACTCCGTTTTTAAGTGCGTTGCACCTTAGCATAAACACATTGCCCTTTGTTTCCCCCTGGCGAATTCGCCCCACCTGGACGGTCACCGCGTTGCGGCTGCTCAGGGGAATTGCGTATGGACGTGGGTGGAGATTGGGGAATAGTATAGATTCTCTCCCTTAAAGAGATTGCCCCGCACCAGCGGACGAACCGTAGGGTGCAGGGCAGTTGTTATATGCCCGGCCGGGAAAAACCCCGGACGCGGCCAGGAACGAGCCACGCTTTCTCTCAAAACCTCGGCTGCGAAGCCGTAGCCACACAGCAATTCTGGTGAGTCGTTTATTCTAGGGAGAAATGAGCCGCCACCCGAAAACCATTGTTGTTCCATTGATTGTTAGGGTTGTTGATATTGCGAGACGCGACGCGAGCGTTGTTGTGATTGTTGTTGAAAGCGCCGCCCCGCAACCCAAGGCGGTTTCTGGCTGTCCCCGCTACCCTGTAATAAGGGTAACATCTATATTATACCCCAAAAACCTCCTTTCTAAAAAACCACGCCCGCCTTCGGCGGGAACAAGCGCTCGCTACGCTCGCCAGAGGACAGAGCGCGTGCTGCGCACGCTAATCAGAGATTCAGAGTTCAGAGAATCAGAGTTCAGAGGCAAGAGAGAAAGGAGCCGCCACCCGAAAACCATTGACGTTCCATCGAATGGTAGGGTAGTTGAGACTGCGAGACGCGACGCGAGCGAGGCCGCGATCGCCGATGAAAGCGCCGCCCCGCAACCCAAGGCGGTCATAATCACTATCATAATAATTCGCCTGCCACTCCCACACATTTCCACCCATATCCCATACCTCGTGGGGACTTTTTCCCAGCGGGTAAGCCCACACCGGTGTGGTGCGCCCAATCCCGCTTTCGTCTACATTGGCGCGGCGGAGAATTTCGGCCTCTTCTTGAGTTACTTGGTCTTCTTTATCCCAGGGATAGCGACCTTTTGGTTTTTCTCCTCCTGCTGCCATTACCCATTCTTTTTCTGTCAGTAAGCGCAGTAATCTTGGTTTCCACCCTGGGTTTTCCTCAGCTTCAGGTTCTTTATCCCAATGCTCCAGTAACCATCGGCAATAGGCGTTGGCCTCATACCAACTAACGCCCACTACGGGCACACCCTTGCGGGCAATGCCAAAACGGGGGTCGTTCCAATAGCGCGGGTAGATTTTATGGTCATCATCCCAATTCTTACGCAGCCATTTATAGCCTTCTGCACCCCAGGTTTCGGGCATGGGTTGGCTATTTTCATCAAATTTAGGAAAATTGACCCAGTAACGTTCTTCTGAAAAATCATCCGCTTTCAAAAATCGCTGATATTGGGCGTTGGTGACGGGATACTTGGCGATAAGAAAGTTGGTTTCGGAGTGCAGAATAGGGAGATAGCGGTAAAGGTCGGGGGGAAGGTAGCCTAGCTCGTCTAAGGTGTCGGCGGCGGCGGCTCGTTCAGGAGGAGACAAAGCGGCTGCTTGTAATAATTTTTGTAAAGCGGAAAGAAGATGCTCGGCATGAGGAGAGGAGTCAATGAAAATACGCTTGTAAAGCAATAATAGGTCACCAGACATCCATACTGCTCGCCAATCTTTTTCTGTCATATTCTTTGGCAAAGGAGATGGTACCAATGCACCTAAAATAGCGTCCATGCGCTCGGAGTCGTGGCGGTCAAAACACAAATACTCACCCAGCAACATGATTACCTCGCGCCAGCGGTCGCTGCTATCTAAAAGGTTACGCACTTTTTTACCCACATTGGCGCCATCTAGGTGACGGCCTGCCAAATACTCCTGAAAGGTCAGGTGCGGAAAAGCATAAACTCGGCGCGGGGGGGCTTCTACCGGCGATTCTGGCAACCGTAAACTACCTTGAAGCATGAGTAAGCCATTGGCACTCTGGCAATAATCTAAAAAGGTTTGTACTTTGGCGTGATCTTGAAAATAGGCATATAATTTTCCTGTCAATAAGTCTTCTGTAACCAGAGCAGGACCCTTTCGAGCATCCTTTCCCTTAGTTGCGTTTTCCGTCCATCCTTTATGAGCCTCAAAAGCAATTTCACGTATGGCGGCATCCAATCTTCCTTTTTGAACATCCAGAGCGTCCAAAAGGCTTTCTTTTGTTGTTTGACCTGGAATGACCTCGCGTTCCAAATCCCAGCGTACTAGCAACAAATCGGTGCAACGTTCATAAACTTCAACTCGCGTATCCGGCAATTCTCCATAATGGGTGTGTACCACTGCCATCATGGTCAGAATAATCGGAAAGGGTGCTACCTCAGCCAAGCGGCGGCGGTCATCGGGATGAAGAGACCTGAGCAAATTATCTTTTTTGCGGTCGAAAATTTTCTTGCGAGCTGGCTCTAAGCGGCTATGCTCATCATACCAAGAGCGCACAAATTGCCTTATTTTGGGCTGGTCAAGGAGAGCCAATTCATAAGTGGGCCATCCTGTTAATTGCCAGGCGTCATCATGATAATAAGAATAGGTGCGGCAAGTGATTAAAAAGCGGCTGTCTGGGTGTTTGCCATAGCGGGAGGCAAAACTTTCTATAGCTTCTATGACCACAGGACGCAAGTCAAGGTCAGCTATTTCATCCAAGCCATCAAAAAGCACTAAACCGCCCTCAGTTTTTAATGTAGTCAGTAAATAAGGGGCAAAAGGAGCTAAACGAGGGTCATCTTCTAATAATTTTTGGAGAAAATTTTCCACTAGAGCGGTACTGCCATTTTCTGTTTTCGCAGGAACACTTTCTGCCAAATACCCCAAAGGTATAATGATGGGCAAAAGCGGTTTACCTTTCCAAGCGGGGAGCAGCTCTGGCAAAAGGTGAGCGCCATGATATAAAGCCTGAGCCATGCGCAAAGATAAATAGCGCACAAAGGTAGATTTTCCCGTTCCTGGCAGTCCCAACAAAACCATTTTGCGTTCTGAGGTAATTGTCAAAGCCTCTAAAGCAGCAAGTGGACGAGTTTTCTCACGTTCGCCGAAAATCTCCTCCTTTGGTTTTCTTTTTTTACCTTTTTCTTCCTCACTTACCGTTGTGGTAGTATCCAGTGAAATATACACTTTTTCTAGCGTCAACCCACCCCGAACGGGATCAGAAGCGTCTGGGTCTAACCCCACTAGGCGCATGGGGCTGCAATCATGAATCACCGCTTCAAGATAAGATTCTTTGGCATCAACAGGACCATCTGGTTTGGGTCGTTCAACGGGAGGGGGAGTTAATTCTTTGGGCAAATCTTGCTCATCTCCGCGTGACTGCTGTCGAATATTGGGTATAAGAGACAAGGTATAAATGACCATTCCTCCAATAACGACCACATAAACTAA
>Ga0164318_10003439_pt1 | contig 14986 bp, 15 predicted proteins | sample GuaBasSedimGuay9_FD_113734 | JGI IMG/M metagenome (GOLD analysis project Ga0164318, IMG submission 113734) | Subseafloor sediment microbial communities from Guaymas Basin, Gulf of California, Mexico - Guay9, Core 4571-4, 0-3 cm | ecosystem: Environmental > Aquatic > Marine > Hydrothermal vents...
TATGCACACGTGTGTAATTTCCAAGGAGGCTGATATCAATATTACCATTAAAGATATTGCAAAACTCGCAGGGGTCAGTCATTCCACAGTCTCCCGAAGCCTCAACAACAGTCCCATGGTAAAAGAGGAAACAAAACAGCGTATCAGGGAAATTGCAGAGCAACTCGACTTTGAGTTCAATGCTGGAGCCAGGAGTCTCAGCACCAAAAAAACAGGCACCGTTGGAATAATACATCCTGAATTAAGTTCCGATTTCAGCGCTTCTCTATTCAACACGGTCCTGCTTTCTGAAATCATGAAGGTTTTGGACAGTAAAGGGATAGATTTTATCCCTAGTTACACCTTTGGCAGGAGGAATTCATCCAGCAACATCAGAAGACTTGTTAGGCAGAACAAGATAGATGCCTTTATCATTGTTGATTCCGATGTCCCTGCAGAGGACTATTCATTTCTGGCAAAACACTCCATACCTTTTGTTCAGCTTCATTACCGTCCTAAATTCTGTACACCTGATACCTTCAACTATATTTTCAGTGATAATTTTACCGGCGGCAAATTAGCTACCGATCACCTTATTGCACACGGTTGCAAATCTATCATGTGTATTACCATCGAGTCTGACCACCCTGAGATACTCGACAGAAGAAAGGGTTTTTACCATTCACTGGAGGAACACGGGCTCAAGCTGGATAAAAACCTTATCTTTGAAGCAGAATGCAGTTTCTTTAAAGGGGAAGAGATAATCAGGAACAACAAAGAAATCTTGCACAAAGTTGATGGAATCTTTGTGCAGGCAGACATTATGGCTCTCGGAGTAGTCAAGGAACTAAATAGACGGGGATACAGGGTACCGGAAGATATTAGGGTTGTTGGATACGACGATATAGAACTGGGAACATACTTTAACCCGCAGCTTACAACAATTCACCAGCCAAAGGAGACCCTGGCAGTAAAGGCCTGCAGCACACTAATTGATATCCTCGCTGGCAATAAACAGGGAGAACGGGCACTCCTTCAGGATGTTGTGACCCCATCTCTCATAGTACGGGAATCATGCTGATAGGGATCAGCTGAATATATTTTTTATAAGGAGAATTACATGAAAAAACTATTTGCACTGCTCATGGTTATGACTGCACTTACCTCCCTGGTATTTGCAGGCGGGAACAATGAAGCCGGTACTTCCAAAGGGGCAACAATCACCCTGATGCAGAACAAACCGGAGATTGACGGGGCTTTAAAAGACTATGCCAAAATCTGGAATGAAAAGACCGGAAACACAGCTGTAGTAAAGTCTGTAGGAGGAAGTTCTTCAATTACCCTCGGACAACAGCTTAAAGCAGACTACGCTGCAGGAGATATGCCCGATATCTTTATTATTGCAGGGATTGAAGACTACAAGGAATGGGAAGGGATCATCCTGGATCTTTCCAACGAAAAATGGGTAAAAGAAACCTCTGTTGCGTTTACAAAGGATGGAAAGGTTTACGGTTTTCCCGTTGCTGTAGAAGGCTGGGGAATGGCATACAATGCTGATATGCTCAGCAAAGCAGGGATAGATCCAGCTTCGCTGGATAACTACGAAGCATATAGAAGCGCTTTTGAAAAACTGGATTCAATGAAAGATAAACTTGGAATAGACTCTGTTGTTTCCATGGCTGCCGGACCGGAAATGGGCTGGGTTACAGCACACCATAATTTCAACTCCCTTCTTTCCAACGGTCTACCCTACGGAGACATGTCCGTTGTTAACCAGCTTTTGAAAGGACAGGTTGATATGAAGCGGCTCAATGAATATGCAGACTGGGTTGAGCTCCTCTTTAAATATGCAGACAAAGCTATTCTTACAACAGGAAACTACGATGCTCAGGTAGGAGCTTTTGCTACACAGAAAGCAGCATTTCTACACCAGGGCAACTGGGTTGATCCGAACATTAAAGCAGCAAATGCTACTTTCAAGATGGCATTCGCGCCCCACGGCTCCATGCATACAGCAACCGACGGAATCTTTGTCGCCGCACCCTCTTTCTACGTGATCAATTCTGAGTCAAAGAACATTGAAGCTGCAAAACAGTTCCTTAACGATATGGTATTTACTCAGGAAGGACAGGACTTTATGGTTAACAAAGCTGGAATGATCCCGGCATACAGCAATGTAAAGCTCAATCCCGCAGGACAGCTCTCCAAATCTGTACAGCAGTGGGCTGCAGAAGGGAAGGTTTATTCCTGGAATCAGTACAACTTTACCGGTGACTTCAGGGATCTTACCCTTGCACCAATTTACAATCAGTTTGCCAACGGTTCCATTGACAAAGCAAAATTTATCGAACTCATGAAAAAAGCCTTTGAAGGCTTGAAGTAGGTATTACGTACCGGTGGTTTGGGGTTCCCTTTTCCACCGGTATTCTTTAGAAACATTAAAGAGGTTTTTATGAATAAACAGCGTAAAACAAATTTGATTTTCTGGTTATTTCTGGCCCCTGTTCTTTTTACGTTTATAATGGTTATTGTAATACCGTTCTTCATGGGCATATTCTATTCCTTCACAAACTGGAGTTCTTCTGCCCGTGCTGACTCTACTCTGCAGTTTGTAGGACTGGCTAATTTCAAGAATAGTTTCCAGGATCCCAGTTTCATCTATTCGTTCATAATTACCTCCCTTTACACAGTACTGAATGTACTCTTTATTAATGCAGTGGCACTTATCCTTGCTCTTGTTGTTACAAGTCGGTTAAAGTTAAAAAATATATACCGGGTAGGGTTCTTTATACCTAACCTGATCGGCGGACTCGTCCTTGGATATATCTGGCAATTTATCTTCAATAATGCTATCCCTGCTCTGGGTAATATAATCCCGGTTCTTGATTTTCTCTCGAATCCGGACAATCTTGTTTTGAGCAAGGTGGGATCTTCCGTTACCGCTCTGGTAATCGTGGGAACATGGCAGTATGCCGGTTATATTATGATGATCTATGTTGCTGCCATAGAAGGTGTACCTGAATCCCTATTCGAAGCAGCCACAATTGATGGTGCCAATGAGTTTCAGAAATTTAAAAATATTACCGTACCTATGGTTGCCCAGGCCTTTACCATAACCATGTTTCTTACCCTGGTTCAGTCGTTCAAACAATTTGATGTCAACGTGTCACTAACCGCAGGAGGCCCTTCTGCAATATTCCGGGGGACACCGCTCTTTGGAACGGAACTGCTCTCATTGAACATCTACAATACAGCATTTGTCAAAAATATGCTGGCTGAAGGCCAGGCACGGGCAGTGGTATTCTTTGTAGTACTGGTGGTTATTTCGGTTATTCAGGTCAGCATAAACAAGAAGAAAGAGGTCGAGCTATGACAGAAAATAAAAGCCGCCTTGTAGTTCTGGAGGCAGTAACAGCAATTGTATTTCTGCTTTTTCTTTTCCCGTTTTTTATTCTTGTCATAAACTCAGCAAAGGATGCTTTCTCAATTACCCAGTATCCGATGGCAATGCCGGAAAAATGGAGCCTCATCTTTCAAAACATGAAGAAGATCTGGACCAGTGAGAATATCCGTTACCCCTCTTCATTCATGACCAGTACTACGGTAACAGTACTCTCTCTAATTGTGATTAATACATTTTCATCCCAGGCAGCCTGGGTACTGGTCCGGAACAACTCCCGGATTTCAAAAATAATCTTTCTTGTCTTCGTTGCAGCAATGGTAATTCCGTTTCAGATCGTAATGTTCCCCCTTCTTTCATGGTACCGGAAGATATATGTTGTTACCGGAATCAAGCTTCTACGGACTCAGGGAGGGCTTATTCTTTCGTACCTGGGATTCGGTCTTTCTCTCTCGATATTTATGTTCCATGGATTTATTAAGAGCATCCCCTACGAACTTGAAGAAGCTGCAACAATAGACGGATGCAGGAAGGATCAGGTTTTTTACCGGATCATATTTCCCCTGCTCACCCCGATACATGCGACAGTGATGATTCTTAATGGAATATGGATATGGAATGACTACCTACTCCCCCTCCTCATTCTAGGAAAAGGGAACAAGGTTCAAACGATACCCCTGGCAGTTGCCAATTTTGCAGGGGCTTATGTTAAACAGTGGGACCTGATTCTTACTGCAATACTCATGGCAATCATCCCCATAATAGTTTTTTTCCTGTTTGCACAGAAGTACATAATCAAAGGGATGGTAGCAGGATCAATTAAATCCTAAACAACAGCGGCTATTGCATCTCCCATTTCGGAAGTGGAAACAGTCTCTCCGCCTGAGGCTATATCGGCTGTCCTGAGACCCGATGCAATTACCTTGTCAACGGCGCTGTAGATCCGTTTTGCAGCATCAATATTTGCCAAAGAATACTCCAGCATCATTCCTGCAGACAGAATCTGAGCTATCGGGTTTGCTATTCCCTTCCCTGCTATATCCGGAGCTGATCCTCCGGAAGGCTCAAAAAGGTTTATCTCTGTACCGAGGGATGCTGACGGAAGCATACCAAGGGATCCTGCAAGGGCTGCAGATTCATCAGAAAGGATATCGCCGAAGAGATTACCGGTAAGAATGATATCGAACTGCGATGGATCCAGAATAAGCTGCATGGCAGCATTATCCACATACATATGGTTAAGCTCGATTTCAGGATAGTCCTTTGCTACCCGTTCTACCGTATTTCTCCAAAGGATTGAAGTATGCAGTACGTTCGCTTTGTCTACTGAGGTAACCTTTTTCCGTCTGCTCTTTGCTGCTTCAAAACCGATCCGTGCAATCCTTTCCACCTCCCCGGCAGAGTAAATCATGGTATCCATCCCTGTGGTATCGTCTACTTTTTTCGGAGTTCCAAAGTAGATCCCGCCGGAAAGCTCCCGGACTGTCAGAATATCTAGCCCGCCGGAAAGCCTGTCAGCAGCAAGGGGACAAAGGCCTTTTACCGCATCGTACACCTTTACCGGTCGTAAATTGGCAAATAGATTAAGGGACTTTCTCAATGCCAGCAGCCCGCCGAGCTCCGGCCGTTTTTCCGGAGGCAGATTGTCCCATTTTGGCCCTCCAATACTACCCAGAAGTACAGCTTCAGAACTGCTGCACAGCTTCACAGTGCTTTCAGGGAGCGGAGTACCGTACTGATCAATGGCAATCCCCCCAATTGCTCCTTCTGCATATTCAAACTCAATGCCCACTTTAGCCGCAACGGCATCCAGAACCTTGAGGGATTCCTTCATTACTTCTGGTCCTATTCCGTCTCCGGGAAGAACTGCAATTCTGTGACTCATATATTCTCCTTATCTCCCGGCTTTCTTAGTATTGCTCCGGTATTCGCTGACTGCACAAAGTGAGCATAACGTCCAAGAAAACTCTGTCCAAAGTCTTTTTCTTTGATCTCAAGATTTTCGTACCGCTGCTTTATCTCTTCATCTGAAACCAGAAGTTCCAGTTTTCTTCCCTCAAGATCCAACCGGATCGTATCTCCATTCTGAACAACGGCAATAAGGCCGCCGTCAGCAGCTTCCGGTGATACATGGCCGATTACGGCGCCTGTAGAACCCCCGGAAAATCGTCCATCGGTGATCAGGACGACATCATTCAGCAGTCCCACTCCCACCAGTGCGGAGGTCGGGGAAAGCATCTCCCTCATTCCAGGACCGCCTCGTGGACCTTCGTACCGTATTACAATAACATCACCGCTCTTTATCTTCCCTGCAAGTATATCTTTCGAAGCAAGCTCCCCGTCTTCATAGACAACAGCTGGTCCTTCATGAAACTTGAGGCTCTCAGGAACTCCCGACTGCTTTACCACGGACCCGGCGGAAGCAAGATTACCGTAAAGGACTGCAAGACCTCCCTCCTTGTGGTAGGGATTTGAAAGGGGCCGGATAACATCTTCGTTAAAAGGTTTAACCGAACTTGCTATCTCTCCGGCAGATTTAAGACTTGCGGTAAGGGTATCTTCCTTCAAGACTCCCAGTTCCTGAAGTCTGTTGAATACAGCAGAAACACCGCCGGCTTCATCGAGATCTTCAATATGCTGATCCCCTACAGGAGACATGTGGCACAGATGGGGAACTTTCCGGGAAAGTTCATCAAAAAGATCTATTGAGAACGGTATTCCGAAACTATCCGCAATTGCGGGCAGATGCAGCGTGGTATTCGTGGATCCTCCGAGGGCTACATCGACAGCTACTGCATTGTAAAAAGAATCTGTTGTAACTATATCCCGTGGTTTTACATCCCGTTCAACAAGCTTCATTACCTGCATTCCGACCTCTTTACCGAGACGGATTCTTCGTGCATCTACAGCAGGAATTGTTCCGTTACCCGGAAGAGCGACCCCGAGAGCCTCGGCAAGGGAGTTCATCGAGTTAGCAGTAAAGAGTCCTGAACAGGAACCTGCTCCGGGGCACGCCCTGTTTTCAATTTCCTTGAAGTAATCTTCGCCGATACTTCCTACGGAGTAACTTCCTACGGCTTCAAATACCGAAACCAGATCGATTGATTTACCCTGATAACATCCGGCCATCATGGGTCCGCCGCTTATCAGTATGGAAGGAATATTAAGACGCCCCATGGCAATGAGCATTCCCGGGGTTATTTTATCACAGTTGGATATAAATACTAATCCGTCAAAGGGAGCACCTTTTGCAACGATTTCAACAGAGTCTGCAATAAGATCTCTGGAAGGGAGGGAATAATACATACCTTCGTGATCCATTGCTATTCCGTCACATATACCAATGGTTGAAAACTGCATTGGTGTTCCTCCGGCCATCCGAACCCCTGCTTTTACCGCATCTTCTACTGATTTAAGATGGATATGACCGGGGATAATCTCATTGGCCGATGACGCTATTCCGATAATCGGTTGATATATCTCTTTGTCAGTTAAACCAAGGGCCTTCATGAGCGACCTGTGGGGTGCTCTATTGTTCCCTTTTTTCATTTGATCACTTCTCATTTTTCTTTACTCCTTTCTTTATTTTTTATCCCATCTGTTCATTGCAACAATTCCGCTCCGTGCGACCTCTACAATCTGATGATGCTCAAACAGACTCAAAAAAGAATCAATCTTTTCGGAGGTACCTGTTATTTCAACAATAAACCCTTCCGGGCCCGCATCTATAATAGAGGCTTTGAATACGTTTATCATCTGGAGAATTTCATTTCTCAGCGACTGGGGAATCTTTATCTTTATCAAACCGATCTCCCTGTCCAGCTTGGACTCGGGAGTTATAATCCAGACTTTCACAACATCGATTATCTTGTAGAGCTGCTTTTGAATCTGCTCTATACTCCGGTCATCACCTTTGACAACAATTGTCAAACGGAACATATCGCTCTGCTTTGTATTTCCTGCAGATATTCCATCAATGTTAAAACCTCTGCGGGTAATCAGACTTGTTACCTTGGAGAGGACTCCGGGATGATTATTAACAAGCACCGAAACGATATGATCTGTTAACTGTTCTTTTTCTGCCATTTTTTTCAACCCCCTAAAACTTCGTAATTACCTTGTCGAGAGGTTTTCCCGCAGGAACCATGGGAAGAACATTCTCATTCGGATCTATTACAGCGTGCACAAGCATACTGGTTTCACATGCAGCAAGTTCGTTTATAACCCTTTCCGCATCCTCCGGTCTTCCGAGCCGTACCGCTTTTATCCCGAAGACTTCGGCAAGTTTGATAAAATCGGGATTATCGCCCATATCGGTACCGGAATACCTTTTTTCAAAAAGCAGTTCCTGCCACTGCCTTACCATTCCTAGGTAGCTGTTATCCATAATGATCATTTTTACTTTGAGATTGTACTTCCGTATTGTGTTGAGCTCCTGCATGTTCATCTGAAATCCTCCGTCCCCGGAAAACATAAGCACCTGCCTGTCAGGGTTCCCGACTGCTGCACCTATGGCAGCAGGAAGCCCGAATCCCATGGTTCCGAGTCCCCCGGATGTAAGAAAGGTCCGGGGATGACGAAATCTGTAATACTGCCCTACCCACATCTGATTCTGTCCGACATCGGTAGCAACAATGGTGTCTTCAGGAAATATCTTTGATGCGAGCTCAACCAGATACTGTGGTTTCAGGGTACCTGTCTTCTCGTATACAAGCGGATTCTTTTTTCTATAATCATCAATTTCCTTAACCCAGGCAGAATAATCTCCTTTGATATCGGCTCCGTTCAGCTCCATTAAAACAGACTTGGCAGGACCGACAATAGGAAGATCCACCGGTATGTTTTTACCTATCTCAGCAGGATCTATATCAACATGAATGAGTTTTGCATTTTTTGCAAATACAGAAACATCTCCCGTAATCCGGTCGGAAAACCTTACCCCGATTGCAATTATCAAATCAGCATTCTGGATTGCATAGTTGGCATAGAGGGTTCCGTGCATTCCGACAAATCCGCAGAAAAGCCTTTCATCCTCCGGATTAATTCCATGACCCATGAGTGTTGTGGCAACAGGGATTTTATATTTGTTCAAGAATTTATTCAGTTCATCATTGGCCTGGGAGAGATTCACTCCGCCACCGGCAAGGATCAGGGGTTTCGTTGCCTTTGAGAGCATCTTTGCAGTAGTCTTTATCTGCTTTGGATGACCGGATTCTTTCGGCCGGTAACTGGTGAGTCCGGGATCATCGGGATAGTTAAATTTACAATCCTGTTTCTGGACATCCCCCGGTATATCAATGACAACAGGTCCCGGTCTTCCCGTAGTTGCAAGATAAAATGCTCTTTTTATGGTTATTGCAAGATCATTAACATCTTTTACCAGAAAATTAGCCTTGGTGATAGGGAGGGTAATCCCGGTTACATCAGACTCCTGAAAAGCATCTGTACCTATTTTATCCGTAGAAACCTGCCCGGTGATAACGACCAGCGGCGTCGAATCCATGTACGCAGTGGCAATTCCCGTAATGGTATTGGTCGCGCCGGGTCCCGATGTAACAAGGACAACACCCGGTTTTCCTGTCGAGCGTGCATACCCGTCTGCAGCATGCGTTCCTCCCTGCTCGTGTCTGGGCTGGATCAGTCTAATCCCTTCCCCGTGCTTATGCAGCTCATCAAAAATGGAGATAACTGCACCTCCCGTATAGCAGAACAGAGTATCAACACCCTCTTTTTTTAAACTCTCAACAAAAATTCTTGCTCCGTTCATTGTTCCCTCCTGATAGAGAAAAAACTACCACTTAACGAAGTTTAATGCAAGATTAAATTTTATATATACTTAAGAAAATACAGTATTTATAAAGTACCGTTACCGAAAACAGCGCTGCCGCATAAAAGGAGAGTAGTTATACATCTTCTTCATCGTCAAGAAAATCTATTATGCTCCGTTCAAGATGCGGATTGTCCCTTTTATTAATCTCAACAGCAAAGGGGACGATATCCTTTACAAGCTTCCCCGATCCATCACTGAAATAGAACCACTCTTCTCTCCCGGAGCTCCCACCCAGTACATACTGGGCAGTGAACTTTTTACCGTAGGGAAGAATAATCTCATACCAGCTCCCATTTGTAAATTCTTTATCCATCAATCTGCCATCCTGTAAGATTTGTCTGTCAGGGAAAATATCTTCTTTAACCCCCGGGAAGTATAGACACTATGCTCCTTGTTGACAATAAGTGCATCTACAAAAGGGACCTCCTCAATGAGAGCCATCCCTCTCTTCCTGCCTAATACGAAAACAAGAGTGGAAAAAGCATCTGCAACAACAGATTCTGTTGCAACGATTGTAACACTGATAAGATCATTTTCCACAGGATATCCGGTAAAGGGATCAAAGATATGATGGTACCGGTGCCCATTTTCAACGAAGTATCTCTCATACTTCCCTGAAGTTACCACAGCTTTGTTATCCGCTTCTATTATTCCTATATAACTTCCCCTGCTGTCCTCAGGATTCTGTACTCCTACACGCCATGGATCCTTAACGGTCTTGCTTCCAATAACAAGAACGTTCCCTCCAAGATTGATAATTCCCCGTTCAACACCGTTGGAAACAAGAAAATTCTGAATCCTGTCCGCTGCCCAGCCTTTGGCTATGCCCCCGAGATCCAGGCTCATCCCCGGATCTTTCAGATAGACTGTCTGCATTTCTTCATCAAGAAGAACCTTATGATAATCCACCTTGCTTAAAGCTTTTTTCAACTCGCTATTACCGGGTACATGAGCAGAATCGGTACCGATCCCCCACAAACTTACCACCGGACCTATTGTTATATCAAAATATCCGTCCCCGAGAGCTGCTATCTCAAGTCCTTTCTTGATAACAGCAAATGTATCATTGGAAACTTTAACGGGTTTTATTCCGGCGTTAACATTTACTGCTCCAATTTCACTATTCCCAAGGTTTGGACTCATTTTTTCCTCAACTGAATCGAGAATATCGAAACACCCCTGAATGAGTTTCTCCGCTTTTGCACCCGGTATTTTTACCGTATTCACTGTCCCGAGAGCAAAGTGGGTATCTGATATGAATGATTTCTCACCACGCCGGCAGCCGCTTAATGCAAGGACAAGTAAAAGTAAGATTATTACAATAATTCTTGATTTCATGGTTCAGATATACAATAAATTTACTTTTTTTTATACAAAATCAGCTTCTTTTTCTGTGAAAAGCTGTAGAAAAAGCACTTTATAATGTATATTCTTGATTCTATGGTGAAAAAAACTGCAGTGGTAAAGAACAGTGCCGGTATACACGTACGGCCCTCCGGTGAAATATTTAAAGAGGTAGAAACCTATCCGGGCAAGGTAGAGATAACCTCAAACGGGATGACGATGCCCCTGGACAACGTTATGGTTCTTCTTGCCATGGGATTGGTAAAGGGCTCGGAGGTTACCATTTCAGTGGATGGTCCGGATGAAGAGAAAGCATGCAGCAGGTTTGTTGAGCTTTTTGAAAAAGAATATGATTTTCCTCCCCGCTAAACGGGAGCAGTTAGTTAAGGAGTGTTTATGAAAAAGGTAGTACTGGGAGCTGATCACGGCGGTTACGAATTAAAAGACAGGATTGCCGAATTCCTTAAAAACAAGGGATATGAGATCAGGGATATGGGAGTTAATTCTTCAGACTCGGTAGATTATCCTGATTTTGCAGAAAAAACCGCCCGCGAGTTTCTCTCAGGCGATTACGATTTCGGAGTGGTATGCTGCGGAACCGGTATCGGAATCAGCATCTCCGCCAACAAAGTGAAAGGGATACGCTGTGCACTGCCCCAGAATGTATTCGCCGCCCGGATGTCCAGGGAACACAACAATGCCAACATGATCGCCTTTGGCGGCAGGATTGAATACCCGGAACCGGTAGAAGATATGGTTGAAGCCTTTATTAGTGCAAAGTTTCAGGGCGGCCGGCATGAAAGACGGGTAAACAAGATAATGGCTATTGAACAGTAGTTTATATTAGTATTATACTCATGTTATGTTCAATAAATATTTTTCTTTAACTGATACCCTTTTCGAAATTACCGAGAAATATCCTCAAACCGTACCGGTCTTTACCGCCAACGGGTTCCCCCAGATGGGAGATGCAGCTAAAAGAGCGGATTTTGGGAAAAAAATAAATCTGGAAACAGCACTTACCTTTCAAAAGAGGGATACAGATTCCTTTGCACAACTTCTTGTTACAGCTATTGAGGGGTTGGGAGATGAGGATGTTACCCTTTCAGGAAGCAAAACCAGCGGTAATTCGGAAAACCTGAAAATTGCCGGGCTGCTCCCCTGCCCGGTACGAATTCCCCTTATGGAATCTTTCAAGAAATTTTCTAAAGAATACACTCAGGAATACGGTATTGCGCTGGACTACGAACTGAAAGCAGCATCCATGGGTGTTGAGTGGATTGATGACAACCTTTCAGAGATAACAGATCCTTCCGGTATTCCTGATTTGTTCATATCAGCAGGATTTGATCTTTTTTTTGACGAAGAAAAAATCGGGAAATTCAAGAAAAACGGGGTCTTCAAGGATCTTGTTCCGGACGTCAAGATAAACTCCTCCTTTGACGGATACGACCTGAAAGATCCCAGAGGACACTATTCCATGATAGGGGTTGTCCCTGCTGTATTTCTGGTCAACCTGAAAGATCTTGGAGACAGGAAAGTTCCCCGGACATGGGGGGATATCCTTGGGAAAGAGTTTGAAAACAGTGTATCCCTTCCAGTGGGAGATTTCGACCTGTTTAACGGAATGCTGCTGAATATTCACAAACGGTTCGGCCCTGAAGGGGTCAGGAAGCTGGGACGGAGTCTTCTTGAATCGCTCCACCCTTCCCAGATGGTTAAAAGCGACCGAAAAACAGTCAACCGGCCTGTTATTACCATCCTGCCCTACTTCTTCACCAAGACGGTCAGGGAAGGGAGCACCATGACTGCGGTTTGGCCCGAGGATGGAGCAATTATAAGTCCTCTTTTCATGCTGGCCAAGGCGGAGAAGGAGGACAAACTCAAAGAAGTAGTTACCTTCTTTGCCTCCAGAGAGGTTGGGGAGATCCTTTCCCACCAGGGACTCTTCCCAAGCACAAACCCCGAAGTGGATAACAGGCTGGATGAGAACAAGTTATTTTCCTGGCTTGGATGGGACTATATTTACAGTACAGATATTGCAGGAACGATTAAAGAATGCGAGGCTCTTTTCGAAGAGTCGGTAACAGAAAGGATTGAAGCATGAATCTGATAACAGTATCGGGACCGCCTTCGGTTGGGAAAACCTCGGTTATACTTAAGACAATAGAATCACTGAAAAACAGGGGCCTTAAAGTCGGTGTGGTAAAATTCGACTGCCTCTATACGGACGATGATACCCTTTATGAGAAAGCAGGGATAGAAGTGAGAAAGGGGTTGTCCGGGGGACTGTGCCCGGATCATTACTTTGTCAGCAACATTGAAGAGGTTGTAGACTGGGGGATCAGGAACGGATTTGATCTCCTTGTCAGTGAATCAGCGGGCCTGTGCAACAGATGTTCCCCCTACATAAAGGGAATTAATGCTGTGTGCGTTATAGACAACCTGAGCGGTATAGGAACGCCAAAAAAAATAGGTCCGATGCTTAAAAGTGCTGATATCGTTGTCATTACCAAAGGTGATATTGTTTCCCAGGCAGAGAGAGAAGTTTTTGCCTCCAGGGTACACAGTGTTAACCCGAAGGCGGTAATCCTCCATGTTAACGGACTCACCGGACAGGGAAGCTTCGAACTGTCCACCCTGCTTTTTTCCGAAAAAGATCATATCACCTCGTTAAAGGGAAAAACCTTACGCTTTTCCATGCCTGCAGCTCTTTGTTCCTACTGTCTGGGAGAGACTCGAATTGGAGAAAGTTACCAAATGGGGAATGTGAGAAAGATAGATCTGGGTAAGGAACAATAGAAGATGATTGATCAGATGACAATAGGCACCCTTTTGGAAAAGTATCCCTTTGCAAGAACATTTCTGGAAAACAATGGAGTCGATCCCGACACCAGCATGGATCAATCACTGCATGATTTCTTCTCAGCTATAGATGAAAATACAAAAGAGGAGATGGCAATCGATCCCGCCCATTTCATCTCCAGACTGAATGAGTACATCTCTCAAATGCTCTCTTTTCTGGGTGAAACCGGGAGCACTGTGGAGTCACTTACAATCTTGCCGGGACATTATAAAACAGGAGAGGATGAGCGTTTTTCAGATCTTACGATACAAAAGAACGAAATCATATCCATTGTCGGACCTACCGGCTCGGGAAAGAGCAGGCTCCTGGGTGATATTGAATGGGCTGCCAGAAATGATACCCCGACAGGACGGACAATACTTATCAATGGCCAGGAACCAGAGAAGAAATGGCGTTACTCCTCCTCCGAAAAACTTGTCGCTCAACTTTCCCAGAACATGAATTTTGTAATGGATCTTTCGGTATACGAGTTTCTCTCTCTTCATGCGGAAAGCAGACTGATCACCGAAAAGGAATCGGTACTGGAAAGGATCCTTGATCAGGCGAACCTGCTTGCAGGGGAAAGTTTCTCACAAGATACCCCGATAACCTCCCTCAGCGGCGGGCAGTCCCGGGCATTGATGATTGCAGATACCGCAATTCTGAGCAAGTCACCCATAATACTCATCGATGAGATTGAGAATGCCGGTATTGACCGGAAAAAAGCGCTTAATCTGCTTGTCTCCGAAGGCAAGATCGTATTGATGGCAACCCATGATCCCATTCTGGCCCTTATGGGCGACCGGAGGATCGTCATAAAAAACGGCGGGATAGAAACCATCCTGGAAACAACAGACAAAGAACGGGAAATTCTCTCCCAAATAGAAGAGATGGACAGGAAGATACAATCCCTGCGCAGCAGACTGCGCAGGGGTGAAACATTAACCGGAATAGAATAGAATAGGAGGAATAAATGGGAGTACACGATGGATGTTCAGGAAGCTTTGAAACAGGCCAGGCTACGGTAGACAAGGTACGTGCGATGGGGTTTGCAGAGCAGTTTCTACCGGTTCCTTTAGAGGTTACCTGTAGTGAATGCGGGAGCACTTTCCAGATGGAAACATTTGAATACCACTGTCCCGAATGTAAAACGGTATACGGAGTTGTTCCCTGCCATGCCTTTGACCCTGCAAACGTGGCAAGTGCCGGAAAAAATTACTAACCTTCCGGCAGGATTCTGATGCATCAGGTTCGCTGGATTCTGGAGAATTTGTACTTTCAGATGATACAAACCCCGGTACCGTTCCAAACTTTGCATTTAATGATTCGACCGGTCAATACGAATACTGCTATGGTGATCGATGGGCCACGTATTAATTCCAGGAAATGGTTTTAGCAAGCCGGCCGGTAAGGCCGGTTTTTTTATCTCCCGGTTTATCTCCGTAACCTGGTCAGAAACGCCCCTGATCCCGTATCCGTACAAGATCCACCTGGTACTTATGCAGAAGACCCATTTGCCGATGTATGGTTAAAAGGTCTTTTCCCCTTTTCAGCTGCTCCATTACCTTTTTCAGCTCATTGGCTGACA
>Ga0164318_10003440_pt1 | contig 14985 bp, 12 predicted proteins | sample GuaBasSedimGuay9_FD_113734 | JGI IMG/M metagenome (GOLD analysis project Ga0164318, IMG submission 113734) | Subseafloor sediment microbial communities from Guaymas Basin, Gulf of California, Mexico - Guay9, Core 4571-4, 0-3 cm | ecosystem: Environmental > Aquatic > Marine > Hydrothermal vents...
AAAATCAGGAGTGTAACCTACAATCCAGCTGTCTTTAAAGTTCCTGGAAGTGCCGGTTTTAAGAGCGTAATTTTTTTGAAAAAGATTGAACTCGCTCTTCAGGCCAAACTCTTCAATTCCTGCCTTCCTGTCACTTAAAATTTTGTTGACCAATTGGATGTATTTTGGGTCTGATATTTTTTTTGTTTTCTGGTCGGCGAAATAAGAATTACAGGTTTTATCGTTTGAAATTTTAAGCGGCTTCAAAATTCCATTATTTGGGAAAATGGTAAAATATCTTGCCAGGTTGAGTAGGTTCATTTCCAATCCCCCCAAGGCGATTCCTAATTGGTAGTTTTCTAAACTCTGAATTGGTTTAAATTCTAAATCCTCTTTTATAAATTTATAAAAACTCTCAATTCCTACATATTCTAAAACTTTTAAGGCGGGAACGTTTAAACTGTTTGATAGGGCATAGTGGCAGCTGACTATCCCTCTGTATTTGTAATCAAAATTTTTGGGATATAAAGGAAAGCCAATGCCAGTTAGATATTTGTATTCACGGTCATCTACCAAGGTATAGGGCCTTAATCCTTTTTCAAATCCTTTGAGATAGATAAACGGCTTTATCGTTGAACCGATCGCCCGCGGTTTTAAAAGCATATTAATTTGGTAGCCTTCTTCTAAGGAATTTGGGTTGGGTGAGCCGATTAAGGATAAAATTTCGTTTTCCGGTAGTTTTATTACCACAAGAGCGGCGTTTTTTGCTCCTTTTTCTTCCAAGATTTCTATATCTCTTTTTACAATTTTTCTTATTTGTCGATTCAAATCATTGTCTATTGTTAAAGAGCAGTTTTTGAAATTGTTGTTTTTCAGGAAGGAAGAAATTTCAAAAAAAGAATCCTCAAGGTGACGACGATGTTTTATATTTATTTTCACCTCTTTTGGTTCTAGAAACTTTGGTTCTTTAATTTTTAATTCTTTGGCTAGACCTTTAGCCAGTTTTATATTGCTTGGTTTTGCTGGATTGTTTTTGCTGGGGCTGCTTATTGTAGAAAGGATCTGAAGAATTTGGCCATCTGACAAAAGCGTGGGAGGAAGATTAAAATAAAGTTGACTGGCTTCGTATAATCCCTGGGCTTGATTGCCAAAGTAGACAGAATTGATATACATTTCTAAAATTTTCTCTTTGGGTTGAAAAATTTCCAATGAAAAGACGTAAAAGGACTCGATTATTTTATTTTTGATATTCCTTTTTCTTTCTTTCCCTAATAAAACTTTGACCAACTGCTGTTCAATAGTACTTGACGCTTTTCTTTTTCCAATTTTCATTCTGCCCAAGATTGCTTTCCCTATACTAAAAGGGTTGAAGCCGAAGTGGTAATAGAAAAATTTATCTTCTTTTTTAATTAGTAAGTTTTTAAAACGCGAGGGAACCTGGTTAAGATTGATATAATAAGCGTAATATCCTTTGGGGTTGGGTAAAATGGCTATTGCTTGCCCTTTTCTATCTTTTAAGAAAGGAGACTGATTATTTTTATAAATTAAAAGCAGTTTCTCTTGAGCATTCCATAATGAAAGGAGAAGGAAAAAAATGACAAGGAGGGGGAAGATTAATTTGATTTTTGTATCTTGTTTTGCTATCTTAAGAGAAGCCAAAGGCATAATTTAATTTATCATAGCAAAACAGGACTAAAAATTAAATGGAGAAAATTATTTCGCTTTGCAAAAGGCGGGGGTTTGTTTTTCCAACCTCTGAGATATACGGTGGAATTTCTGGATTTTACGATTTTGGGCCGTTGGGGGTGGAGATGAAAAACAATATAAAAAGGATTTGGTGGAAGAATATTGTTCAGGAAAGGGACGATGTTGTGGGCTTGGATTCTTCAATTATAAAAAATTCTGCTGTTTGGAAGGCATCAGGCCATACGGAGCGATTTTTTGATTTATTAACGGAGTGCAGGAAGTGCCATAAGAGATTTAGGTATGACAAACTAAAAGACAAAGAAAAATGTCCTGAATGCGGCGGAACCTTAGGAAGGCCCCGGAGGTTTAATTTGATGCTCAAGACCTTTGTTGGCCCAGTGGAGGACGAGAGCGCCTTGACCTATTTGAGACCAGAAACAGCCCAGGGTATTTTTGTTAATTTTAAGAATATCCTGGAAAGCCAGCGAAAGAAATTGCCCTTTGGGATTGCTCAGATAGGTAAGTCATTTAGGAATGAGATTACCCCAAGAAATTTTTTGTTTCGGACAAGAGAGTTTGAGCAGATGGAGTTGGAGTACTTTGTAAAACCGGGAGAGGATGAAAGATTTTTTGACTATTGGGTGAAAGAGCGGATGAGATGGTATATTGAGGACCTGGGGATTAAAAAGGAAAATTTGAGAATAAGAGTCCACGAAAAAGAAGAGTTGTCTCACTACGCCAAAAGTTGTGTGGACATTGAGTATAGGTTTCCCTTTGGCTGGGGAGAGATAGAAGGAATTGCCAACAGGACAGATTATGATTTAAGGCAGCATCAGAATGCCTCGGGCAGGGATCTGAAATACCTTGACGAAAAAGAAAGAAGGTCCTATTTGCCATATGTGATAGAGCCTTCCTCTGGAGTGGAAAGGATATTTTTGGCTCTTTTATGCGATGCCTATCAGGAGATAAGAGGCGGCCGGACAAAAACCACTGAGTCAAAAAAGGAGATAGAACAACTTTTGAAACTGGATAAAAAAATAGCACCAGTCAAACTTGCTGTTTTACCTCTGGTTAGGAATAAGACAGACCTTGTAGAGAAGGCAAGGAAGGTTTATCAGATGCTTCTACCTCATTTTGCCTGTCAATACGATGAAACAGGGTCTATTGGCAGGAGGTACAGGCGTCAGGATGAAATCGGGACTCCTTTTTGTCTAACCATTGATTTTGAGAGTTTGGAGAATGACGACCTGACCGTTCGTCAGCGGGATACAATGGAGCAGGAAAGGGTAAAAATAAAGGAGTTGGTAGGCTACCTCAAGGAGAAACTGGAGGAATAAATCTCAAATTGACTCCACAAGATTACGAAAAGATTAGGAATTATGAATTGTATGAGATTTGATGCCTAGCGTTGATAGGGCCTGCCCTCGAAGTGTTTGGTTAGCGGACTTAGTTATGTCAAAATTGTACGTCATTAACGCGAGAGGAGAAAGGGAGCCGTTTTCTTTTGCCAAGGTTTATGAAAGCGCCAGAAGAGCCGGGGCCTCCTCCCTTTTGGCAAGAAGGATTGCTAAGGAGATAGAAGACCGGGTATATCCGGATATCAGGACCCGTCAAATATACGCTTGGGTGAGGGGATTGCTTAAGAAAGAGAATAAAAGGGTGGCGATAAGATTTTCCCTTAAAAAAGCCATTCAGAAATTGGGCCCCACTGGTTTTCCCTTTGAGAAGTATATTGGGGCTATTTTCCAAAACTTCGGATTTAATGTAAAACTCAATCAGCACCTTCAGGGGCGCTGTCTGAAGTACGAAATTGACTTTTTGGCTGAAAATAAGAAAGTTTTGTATGTAGGCGAGTGCAAGTATCGGCAGTCCCTTGAAAAGGGCAAGGTTCATTCTTATGTGGCTCTGGCAAACTACGCTAGATTTTTGGACCTCAAGGATGGCTTTTTGAAGCAGAAGAAATTTGAGAACTTGAGGATTAAATCAATTTTGGTCACCGAAGGCAGGTTTACCAAGGATGCTCTGAATTTCTGTCGCTGCCGACAGGTGGAACTCTTGGGCTGGAGATATCCGAGAAACAGAGGACTGGAGTATCTGGTTGAAAGTCAGGGTTTGTACCCTATTACTATTTTGCCTTCTTTAAGGCTTAATGTGACTAAGGTTTTTATTTCAAAAGGCATTATATTGGTACGGCAGTTCCTAAAACTAAAATTGGATGATTTTTCCAAAGAGAATAATATCTTTTTGCCCTATTTGGAGAGAATGAGAAGGGAAGGCGAACTGCTGATAAATGACAGAAAAAATTAGACATATTCCTGTCCTCTCTAAGGAGGTTTTGGAATATCTGGCTCTAAAAAAGGACGGGGTTTATATTGACGCCACTCTGGGAGGAGGGGGACATACAGAAACTATTGTTTCTTGTTTGGGCAAAAGAGGCCGGATTCTTGCTATAGACAGGGACAGGTTTGCGATTGAGATAGCAAAAAGGCGTTTGGGTAAATATGGGGACAGAATTGTCTATGTTCAGGCGAACTTCAGCGACCTTGACGAAATTTTAGAAAAAGTTAAAATTAAAAAAGTAGATGGGGTTTTGTTCGATTTGGGAGTGTCCTCCTATCAGTTGGAGAGCCCGGAAAGGGGATTTAGTTTTAACAAGAGATACGATGCTTTCTTGGATATGAGAATGGATACCTCTCAAGAATTGAGGGCATTTGATGTAGTCAATAAATATCCCGAGAAAAGATTAAGAGAGATTTTTTACAAATTGGGAGAAGAACCCTTTGCCAGAAGAATTGCCCGACAAATTGTTTTGGCAAGAAAGGCAAAGCCAATTAGAACAACGGGACAACTTTTAGAGATTATCTGCCGCTCCATCCCTGCTTATTATCGCTTTAGAAGAAAAGGCCATTGGGCAACCAATGTTTTTCGGGCAATAAGAATGGAGGTGAATCAGGAGTTACCAAGTATCAAAAGGGCTCTTCCCTTGGCAGTCCGGGCATTAAAGAAAAAAGGAAGACTGGTTGTTATCTCTTTTCACTCCCTTGAGGACAGGATTGTTAAGAAGACCTTTAGAGAGATGTCTCTTTCTCAAGATGACAGAAAGCCGGTGGTCAAAGTATTGACAAAAAAGCCGATTAGACCCAGCCCGGAAGAGGTGAGAATGAATCCAAAGTCTGACAGCGCTAAACTCCGAGCAGTGGAAAAATTGTAATTGAGTTTAGTGGTCGAATAAATTTATAAGCAATGGAAGGAAATATGAAATCATTGACTGCCATCTTCAGCCAAATAAGCAAGGTCTCTTTATATTTGGCTATTTTCTTAATACCTTTATTTTTTTTGCCCTTTGGCTCTGATGTTTTGGATTATTCAAAGCAGGTCTTGCTTTTACCTTTGGTTTTCTTATCTTTGATAACCTGGTTTTTCAAACAAATAGGTCAAGAAAGAATAGTTTTGAGAGGAAACAAGTTATTGTATTTTACCTTCCTTTTAATTTTTGTTATTTTTTCCTTGTCTACTATTTTTTCTTTGTGGCAGAAAGCCTCTTTCTGGGGTTGGCCATTAAATGTTAGCGATAACCTCCTTACTTTTGCTTCCTTTCTTATTTTAGCATTTCTTTTTGCTAATGTTTTCCAAAACGAAAAAGAACTTTTTTGGGGAACGCTTTTATTTCTCGTTTCAGGAGCAATAGCCGGACTTTACCTTATTTTACAACTTTACGGTATTTTTGTGTTGCCGTTTGATTTCTCGCGAATTTCTTCCTTTAATAGTATTGGAAGTGTTTATGGCGCCGCTATTTTCCTTGCTGTTCTTTTTTCTCTGTCATTGGGATTAGTTTTTAGGACCAAAAAGCCAGTTGTTTGGCTTCTCTCTCTTATTCTATTAATAGAACTTGTTTTAATTGATTTTAAAAATGCCTGGCTTATTGTTTTTCTTGGAGCATTAATTGTTAGCATATTCAGTTTAACTGATTCTAAAGAGAGGCCTCGGTTTGGTTGGTTGGCTTGTTTGATGGTAATTTTGGTTTTATCTATTTTCTTCTTTTTCTTTCCCTTACGCTTTTCTCTTTTTCCCTCCTTGCCCTTAGGGGCTTCGCCGGGTTCCCTTCTGGAGGTTAATATTCTAAAAGCGGTCTTTAATGGGGGGATAAAGAACATTCTTTTAGGAACAGGACCCGGAACCTTTATTTTTGATTATTCCAGATATCACCCTTCTCTTCTTAACCGGACTGTTTTCTGGGGAACAAGATTTTCCACTGGGAGTTCAGAGGTTTTAGATTGGTTTGTAACCAAGGGCGTTTTGGGAGGGATTTCTTTAATCTTTCTTCTTTGTCTTGCAATATATTTTTCAATTAAAAAACTGGTCAAATCAGAAGATCCCTTTGGACTAAAAATCGGGCTTCTAATTTCAGTTATTGGGCTAACTGGAGCAGGCTTTCTTACTTCTTTTAATTTTACCTTGTGGCTTGCTTTCTGGTTTTTGATGGGAGGTGTGTTGTTTTATACTTCAGAACAAAAAGAGATAGGTTTGTCTTCCTCTTCTTTGCGATTAGTTTTTTCTTTCCTTTTTTTGGCAATAACGGTTATTGGTTTGGTTCTGCTTGTTTTCCAAGGTCAAAAATATCTTGCTCAAATTAACTACAGCAAAGGAATTAAACTTTCTCAACAAGGGGAAATTGACCAAGCAATTGCCCATCTTCAAAAAGCAACCCGTCTTAATCGGTCAGTTGATGTTTACTGGCGGGATTTAGCCCAACTCTATCTTTCTAGGGCTAATCTTCTTTCTCAAGAGAGCGGATTGAAACCCAACCGAACACGATTGATTAATGAGAGTATTAGGGAGGGAATTAAATCTCTTGAGCGGGCGATTAATGAGTGCCCGGTAAATGTTGCCAACTGGAACGTGAAAGGATTTTTTTATCGGAATCTTGTTGGTGTTCCGAAAGCAGGAGAGATAGCCCTAACTTCTTATCAGAAGGCGGCAGAACTTGAGCCTGCTTCTCCCTTTGCCTACGGAGAGATGGGCAGGGTATATATCTTAATGGCTCAGGAATCTAAAAAGAAGAAAGCAGAAAGGAAGGCAGAAGAACAATTGTCTTTAGCCATTAAGAGTTTAGAAAAAGCCATTAAACTCAAGCCGGACTACGCTCCCGCTCACTACCTTTTGGCAGTGGCCTATGACCAGCAAGGAAAAAGAGAGGAGGCGATTGCCAAATTGGAAGAGTTGGAAAAAATCAGTCCTCAGGATATTGGGGTCTCTTTTCAGTTAGGAATGCTATATTGGAGAAAAAGGGAAATAGACAAGGCGCAAAAAGAGTTTGAAAAGGTAATAAAATTAAATCCTGATTATTCTAATGCCTTATATATGTTGGGATTGGTTTACGATAAAAAAGGAGAGAAGGAGAAAGCCAAGAAACTATTTGAAAAAGTTGCTCAATTGAATCCTGAAAATGGAGAAGTAAAGAAAATTTTAGAAAATCTTAAAAGAGGGCTACCGGCTACAGAGGGAATGGGTTCTTCTCAACCTCCTATTGGAGAAATGCCTCCGGAAATACAGAGATAATTTCCAATTCCTAAATTCTAAATTCTAAATTCTAAATTCTAAATTCTAGATTCTTAATTGACAATTGGTAATTCAATAAAAAAGGTTGTTCCTTTGCCTTGCCCCTGAGATTCTGCCCAGACCCTGCCTCTATGGGCTTTAATAAATTCTACAGCAATGCTTAAGCCTATTCCTCTGCCCGGACCGTAAAGTTTTTTTGCTTCTTCTCCTCTTTCAAACAATTTTCCTTTTAGGAAGTGAGAAATCTCTTCTTTATTCATACCGATGCCGGTGTCAGAAATGACAATTTCTAATTTTCCATCTTTAATTCTCGGTGTAATGGTAACGCCTCCTTTAGGGGTGTATTTGATAGCATTGTCAACTATGTTCCAGATTGCATCTCTGATTTTTCTTTTGTCTAATTTCATCTTTGGCAAGGAGGTTTTTTTGAATTTTAGGTAAATACCCTTTCCTTCCGCTTGTACTCTTAATTCTTCAACAATACCTTCAATTAAATTTTCAATCTGGCAGTTCTCTAACCTAAGAGTTTTTTCTCCCATTTTAATCTCATATATATCCAATAAACTTTCTATCAGGGAGGAGAGAACGTCGGTCATCTTTTTTATTTCAATAAGTTTTTTCATAATAACCGGATTTTCCTCCCTTCCGTAAACACCCTCCAAAATTGATTCCAAATACCCTCTAATAGGAACAAGAGGAGTTCGAAGGTGGTGTTGGAGTGATAGAATAAGTTGGTCTTTTGCCCGGGTTAATTTTTTTGATTCTATGACCAATCTTTCTGATTCCCCTTTTCTTTTATACTCTCCGTAGGTTGTTTTAATTAAAAGGTATCCTAAAATACAAAACAAAAAGAAGATAATAGCAGTAAAAATTTTTAGGGTAGGAGTTGATACCAAGAAGAGCAATGTCAACAAACCTATTCCCACCATCATTGTCAAAGAAGCCACCCAGACAAGTTTTGTCCTTAAGAGGTTTGTAACAGTCAAAGCCATGAAACCAACCAGAAAAAGAGAGGCAAGGGGCCCTAACCAAAGATATTTGTTTGTTTCTGTAATTAGGGGAATGAGAATGTATATTAGACCAATGAAGGTGATAAATACTCCAAAAGCAACTGATATGGATACAGCCTGTAGATATTGGGCATCTTCTCTTTTAATAAATTCTTCAAATAGGATTGCTCCAATCCAAACTCCATAGAGAAAGAGCAACAAAAAGACAATTATACCTGTCGGAGAAAGCAACAGCGCTTTTTCTATAGAAAAGGCCAAAATTATAAACAGACCTAAAAGAAAAGATATAACCAACCAGGCCCTAAATTCCTTAACATCTCTGCCAGAGAGAATGACAACAAGACAAAAAAGTTCAGGAACAATAAGAGTTGTGAGGAGAAAGGTTATTTTGATCCAACTATCAGAGTTTAATAAAATAGGATTGCAATAGAAATATAAGGAAAGCGACCAGAGAATAGTAAGGATAGACAAAATTGAAAAGTGAATTTTTTTCTGCACAGCAGTTGGCTTACTTTAGATTTTGCTTAATTATATTGATTAATTCTTTAAGAGAATACCGAGCCTTAATTAATATTTTATCAATTCCTTCTTCAATTAGTTCCTGATTGGTTTTAGGGTTGCTATAGTTGGTTAGAGCAAAAATTTTAATATCCTTTGTCTCAGGATGTTTTTTTGCTTCTTTTAATATTGAGATGCCATTCATATCAGGCAGAATCAAATCTAACAGAATTAAGCCAGGTTTTTCTTTTTTTCCTTCCCTGATTTCTCTTAATCTTTCAATTCCCTTTTTGCCAGTGTCTAAAATCTCAATATTTAATCCGGCCATTCTAAAGACCTCTTCAAAAAGTTTAATTGTCGGCAGGTCATCCTCAATTATAAGAATTTTTGATTTTGTCATAATCCTAAAAAAACCCTTACTCTATCTTTGCTTGTTTCCAATACCCCCCTTCTAAATTGATAGGTAATTTTGTTTTTATCGGGAGTATGAATGATAAGGTTATTAAAGATAAGGGTGATAAAATTAGCATGCCCCGGAAGTATATCAAACCTGCCTAATTTATTTTCCGAGGACACCGCCTTGGCTTCTCCCTTATAAGGGATTTTTTTAATAATTGGCGAACAGAATACCTTTACTTCAAGGAGGGGCTCTTTCATATGTATTTTAACATATTGACAATGACAATTGTATAGCTTTATGCTTTTAATTCATCTGAGGTTCCAATATATAAAAACGCCTCTTCAGGAATTTTATCAAATTTGCCAACCAAAATATTCCAAACCCCTCTAACCGTGTCTTCTTTTTTTACATACTGACCCGGTTTTCCAGTTTGGTCGGCGACCGTAAAAAGATTTTGAGTCATAAAGTTTAAAATTTTTTTTGCTCGGTGATATATTATTCTATCTTCCAGAGAAAGCTCGGCTTCTCCGACAATAGACACGATTCTTTGTAGATATTTATATCTTTCCAAGGTTCTTTTTGCTTCTATTAGGACATCGTAGTGTTCTTGACCCAATACGTCAGGGTCAACCACTGAGGAAGAGGAAGCCAAAATATCTACCGCCGGATACCTGCCTTCTTGGTATACATCTCGGGAAAGAATAACTACCGAGTCAAAATAGGGGAGAACTGCCTGAACACCAGGGTCAGTTATGTCGTCGGCTGGAACATATATTGCTTGAATACTGGTTATTGAGCCGGATTTGGTTGAGACCAATCTTTCTTCCAATTGACCAATCTCACTGTTGAGGGTAGGTTGATATCCTCCCTCAGAAGGGATGTCTCCCACTAATGTTGAGAGTTCGTTGCCTGCCTGCAGGAATCGGTAGATATTATCAATAAAAAAGAGAACATCTTTTTTATGGAAATCCCGAAAGTATTCAGCAATAGTTGCTGCTACAAACCCTACCTTGAACCTCCTTACCGCCGGTTCGTTCATCTGTCCAAATACCAGGGCTACCGAGGGCAAGACATTGGTTTTCTTTAATGTTTCATAGAGTTCGTGCCCTTCTCTGATTCGCTCTCCTAAACCGGCAAAGATTGAGATTTCTTTCCTAAAAAAAGCAACATTGTGCATCAATTCACAAAGAAGCACAGTTTTTCCTAATCCTGCTCCCCCAAACAACCCTAATTCCTCACCCTTTCTTAAGGGGGTAAAGAAATCAATAACCTTTATTCCGGTTTCAATTACCTCTTTTTTAAAGACAACTTCTTGATAGGGAGGAGGGGATTGGTATATCTCTCTTTTTTCTCTAACCCTGGGAGGGGGCAAGCCGTCTTGAGGATTGCCAAAAATATCAATTACCCTACCTAAAAGTTCTTTCCCTACCGGTGTCTCCAGGGTTTTGCCTGTTTTTTTGACCCTTGCCTTCCTGAATAATTTGTCTGTTTTGTTGAGGGAAAGGCAGACAAAAACATTTTTGGTTCGGGCTCCATAAACCTCTAACAGAATTTCAGGGTCTTCTTCTAAAGCCAAGACCTCTTTGATAAAGGGTGGGTCTTCATAAAACTCAACCTCCACCACCTCTCCTTTAATTGAAAGGATATATCCTACTCCCATAATTGAAACCCAGCGAATAATTCAATTTGCTTTTTGTTTGACAATTGGCGTTCTAATTTTTTCTGTTTTATCTTTAGTTTTCTTTTTATTTCTTTGGCGTTTTCAGTGGCTTGGTACATAGCGACCATTCTGGCGGCATATCTTGACAACCGGTGTTCCAAAACTGCTTGGTTAAAAAATGCAGATATTAGTTCGGTTTCAAAAAATTCTAAAATATCTTCTGGGGAGGGCTCAAACAAATAGTTCTTAACCTTGCCTAATTCTTTTTCTAATTCTAAAGTAATTCCTCCAGAGATATTATCTTGGACCGGCTTTTGAGATATGGCAGTGCTAAATTTTCCATGAAATACTATGATTTCCTCATAGTTTTTAATGAAGTCCATAATTTTTTTCATTTGTTCCTTTCTCGGGTTGTCATCATCTAATTCAAAATAAAATATCTTACCTTCAAAGCCGCCTCTTTCAGCAAGATACCTGCCTGTTTTTCCAACTACTGCCAAATCTGCTTTACTATCATTTAAATAGTTTAAGAGATTATGCCAAATATCTAAAATTAGGGTTCCGTAAAAAAATTGATTAGAAGACAGAAAAACGGCAATCCTTCGCTTGTTGCGTTTTATAAAAGAAATTTTTTTTAGTTCTTCTTTCTTTAATCGCCCCTTTTTTTTAAGTGAATTAATGTAACTTTTTTTTATTTGGTTATAAACCCGAGACAGTTCCTCGATGAACTCTCGATTGCTTAAAACCCCCCGGCGGATCTGGTTCATTCTCAAATAAGCAATCTCTTGGTAGATGCTGGTAATTGTTTTGATAGTGGAGGTTGCCTCCAGGTCTTCTTTAATCTGTTTAAGAGTGGGCATGTAAGATTTTTATAACCTTGGGGATATTCTTTTTGGTAAAACCTTTAAGTTCTTTTAGGTTTTTTATCCTCTTGATATCGTTTTCTATCTCCAGGAGGGTTAAGAATTCTTCAAAAAAAGGTCCCTTGTGGTAACCTTCCAATATTTTATTCACCTCTACCTTCATTACATCGTGGGGTTTGTTTTCCCAGAAATCAGAAAGTAGCAGTCCAAAAAGAAGTAATTGCAAGGTTCGGGGAATTATTGTTTTTATGCCTTGGCTAAAAAGAATTTCCAATTTTTTGCCAAGGTCAAGAAGTTTTTGGGTTCTCGGAGATAGTTCTACTCCAAATTGAGCGATTTCCATTAGCCTTTTATATTCAGCCATTTTTTTTCTTGTCCAGCTGGCTAATTCTTTGTCTAACAGTTCTTTGGTTTGATTACCTACCCTTGAAACAGAAAGGAAGGCATTAATGGCTGGCCTTTTTCCCTCTCTAAAATTATCAATATCAAAAAAGATATGGCCATCAGTTATTGCCATAAGGTTGGTTTGAATATAACCTGAAATATCGTTTTCTAATGTTTCTGCTACAGGCAGAGCAGTAATGCTTACCTCATTATCTTTACTGCCTGATTTTTGGTCTGAAGATTTATTGTTTGATGCCTTGATATTTCCCGCTCGTTCCAGCAGGGCTGCATGAATATGAAAAATATCTCCTGAATAAGAGGCCCGACCAGGGATTCGTTTTAGCAATAAGGAAATTTCCCGATAAAATTTGGCATGGGTGGTAAGGTCATCAAAAATAACTAGAACTTTTTTCCCTTGGTCCCGAAAATATTCGGCAATAGTCATCCCAGAAAAAGGGGCTAAATAGTTTATGGTATTGGGATCTTCGGGAGTACTGACCACCATTATTGTCTTGTCAAATACCTCCATTTCCTTTAGATATTCTTCCACCGACTTTACCGCAGCAACCTCTTTTCCGATAGCCACATAGATACAGATTACTCCTTTTTTCGCCTGGCTGGTTATAGTTTGCAAAAGAAAGGCAGTTTTGCCGGTTTTAGCATCCCCAATAACTAATTCCCTTTGACCATAGCCAATAGGAACCAGCAGATCTACAATCATAACTCCCGTCTCTAAGGGCTCGTTTACCCGTACCCGCTGGGTGATGCCGGGAGCCTCTCTTTGGATATTAAGGTATCTCTTTTCTCCTGTTACGGGTCCCAAGCCATCTATAGGTAAGCAAAGAGGATTGATTATTCTACCTAAAAGTTTTTGAGAGACCGGGATTTGAAATACCCTATTGGTTTTGGCTACTCTTTCTCCGATTCTTAAATTTTTGACACTAAACATTAAGACCTCTGCTGTTTTTTTATTTAATCCATGAACCATACCTATCTCCCCATGCTCAGTAATTATCATTTCTTCTAATTTTAGAGTAGGGAGGCCTGAAATCCATGTAATTGAGTGGGTAAGACCGGTAATGTAACCAATTTCTCCTGTCTTTTCTGTATAGTCCTTAAAACCTCTCATAGTGGCTTAGTTTATCGTTTATTAATTTATCTATTTCTCTTGCTAAAGAGTAATCTCGCCAGTTTCCTTGGTATTCAATTATTGCCCCTCCAACAATTTTTGGGTTTACAGTTAGATCTAAAATAACCTTCTGGCCAAGTTCTTCCTTAAACCACAAACTTATATTTTTTAAGAAATCATTACTGGGAGAGAAGGCAATTTCTAATTTAACTTCGGGAAGCGATAAAAGATATTTTTTTATTTTTTCAAGAAAAGAGTATTGCTGCTCTGGATTTTTAGAAAGCATTCCTTTTTCTTCCATTTTTTCAAAAAAATTTTTTAATTCCTTGCTTATTTTTCCTTTTAATTTTTCGCTTAACAAAGCCCTGCCTTCTCTAAAGGCAGCCTGTTGCGCCTGACTTAAGCCCTCTAAATAGAATATCAACTCCTCTTTTGTATTTATTTTCTCTGTAAACTCTTCAAGAGGTTTTTCCATTGATTGAAAACTGACGATTAAAAACTGTTTTTTAAAAAACTTCTTTTTTTGCTTTCTTTAGAGATTCCATTACTAACTTCTCATGGGTAGAGAGGTCAATGGCTTTGCCAATTGTTTTTTTAGCCACCCTGGCCAATAGATAATAAATTTTTTGGTCTATTTCTTTTAATCTTTCTTCCTTATAATTTTCAATCTCTTTTTCTGTTTCTTTTATGTTTTCTTTTAGGGCATCTCTGGCTAATTGACAGGTTTTTTCAAACTCTTGAGAAAATTTCTTTGAAAAAATTTCTAACTGCTTTTTAACCTCTGCTGTCCAGAGATTACGGGTTTCTAAATTTATTTGTTCAAGTTTTGAAATCTCTTTCTTTGCGCTTTCAGAGATTTTTCTTTGAGATTCTAAGCCGAAGTCAGAAATTTTCCTTTGGGTTTCTAAACCAAGGTTTGATAATTGAGAGAGTTCCTCCTGGGCTTTTTGTAAAAAAGCATCAATTTCTTTTGCAACCACATCGGCTTCTTTTGACATTTGTTCAGAAACCCTTGAGGAGGTTTTTTTAATTTCTTTTTTCTCCTCCTCAAATTGCAACTGGTAATTTTTAGTAATCTCTTCGGAGGTTTTTTCAATTTCTTTCTTAAATCCATCAAGCCCGATTCTAATCTCCTCTTCTATTAATTTTTTCAGTTGATTGTAGAAATCTTTAGAAATCCTAAAGAAAAATTCCTCTTCAGATGTCTTTTTCTTTTCTTTCAAAAGCAGCAGATTTAGACAAACCAATATCGTTAAGATAATAAGGGCAAGAAAAGTAAAAAAATGTAGATTTTCTCCTGTTATAATGTTCATAAGTAAAGTATAACAAATAAAGCCAGACCAAGTCCAGCCGTGGTTAAAATTGAAATTCCAATCAAATTTAGAGTCATTGCTGTAATAATACTTTTTCGAGCCAAGGGGTTTCTACTGATTCCGGCTATACCTTCCCGCAGCGCTTTTACAAAAGAAAGGAAACCAATTGTAAAACTTCCTCCCCCAACAAGAAGAGCAAAAATATAGCGAAGAACTTCGGGAATGTTTTCTGGTTTTGCAACTCCCCGGGCAATTTTAGCAAGTACTCCTCCCCACTCAGGTTTTTCTATAATTGCATATTGGATATTAATAAAGGCAGTTATTAATCCTTCTTTCTCTTTTAAATCTTCCATTGCCTTTCCGATCACAAATCCGTTTTCAGTAGCTTTTTGCCCTACTCCCGGTTTATTAGAAGAAGAGATAAAATCTCCCTTTTTTATTTGTCCGTTTTCATTGCTTACCCTTACCAATGTTTCTCCCCAAGTGATAATAGGTAGGGTAGTG
>Ga0164318_10003441_pt1 | contig 14981 bp, 9 predicted proteins | sample GuaBasSedimGuay9_FD_113734 | JGI IMG/M metagenome (GOLD analysis project Ga0164318, IMG submission 113734) | Subseafloor sediment microbial communities from Guaymas Basin, Gulf of California, Mexico - Guay9, Core 4571-4, 0-3 cm | ecosystem: Environmental > Aquatic > Marine > Hydrothermal vents >...
AATTAAATCGTGCGCCCATAATAAAACTTGACATGAAGCAGTTCCCTGTGGCATTGTAGCTACTATTTGTGAATTCAACCAACTCGTTGTAGGTGTAATTATACCATATTCAAAATACTCAATGTCATTCCCATTAGCATCTTTTGGTATCAAATAGAGCCAAGCTTTAAATCTATTATTATTGTTTTCTATTGATGCTTTAATATCAGCTGAAAATGTTAGTACATCATCAGGGTTTGCTGCTATCAGTTGCGAAACACCCCCTGCATAATAACCATTTATATACGGCGTTCTTACTACATGGTTACCTCCATCGTCATACCATTCTGTATTTGCATACATTGTGGTTAAATACCATTTACTATCTGCTGGGTGTTGTGTATTCCAAGAATAGATTTGTCCAAAATCATTTATTTCAAAATCACCATTAGTAACAAGGTTATTTAAAATTCTGTATGGTGAATTTATATATTTATTACCAATACTAATATTATTTACGCCTGATTTTTTACCAGAGTTAAGTGAGTCTGGAGGATTACTACCATAACCATCTCCAAGGTCTACTATTATTTCGTCCTTAGCAGATGTTATTTGAGTAAGTGGCACAACAACACTACCAGCAATAGTTGATACAGTAATCTCGTTAATGGTAGTTGGAATTTTAATCATCCCACTATATTTACCATTCTTATCAAAACTTCCTGAAGATATAAGCTTACCACCTTCAGATGGGCTATCTGTATAAATATCAAACCTACTCCTTAATTCAGAGAAGTCAATACTCTGAGGCATATTAATACTAACAGAAATTTCTCTTGTAGTTTCAAATGTAAAACCAGATGGAGCTATCATATCATCCATATTCTTTTCAGGAGATGGTTCTGGATTCTTACAACCTTGCGAAACAGCAATTGCTATAATCACAAAAAGAAAAAATGATTTTTTAATCATAATTAGATTTTTATTAAATTTGTAGATTAACTTTCAAAAATTATTTCAAAAATAGAACATTTTTCTAATCAATTGAAATGAAAAAACGTACAGTAGTAAATAAAATATTATTATTCCCAATTCTGCACAAAGGGTTCAATTTGGGATAGTTTAAGCTAATACAGAATTATGAGTAAAATATATTTAGTCGGTTTTATGGGTGTAGGCAAAAGTACTGCAGGCAAAAAACTTGCTAATAAATTAGGGTGGAATTTTGTTGATACAGATTCTATTTTTGAGGAGAAATATAAGATAGATATTGACACTTTTTTTTATAAATATGGGGAAGAGCTTTTTAGAAAGCTTGAACACAATGTATTAACATCAACTTTTGACATGCAAAACTGTGTTATTTCTACTGGTGGTGGAATGCCTTGTTATTTTGATGCGATGACTTTAATAAATCAGAACGGATTAAGCGTACATATAACCATGAGTGAAAAAGCAATTTTAACACGCCTAATTAACTCAAAGCAAAAACGCCCACTTGTTATAAGCAAATCAAAAGATGAATTAATTAATTTTGTTAATAACAAGTTAATCGAAAGAAACCCCTTCTACAAAAAAGCAAAATTAACCGTAAATGCTATTTCATTAAATATTAACACCTTGGTTAATGATATTAAATCAATTATTTAATTGTTTTCTTATTAGTATTTTAAATACATTTGCAAGTAATATCTACTACTAGCACAAATAACCCATATTACCAATATAAAAAATTAATGAATATATTTTTCATTATAAAAACAAGCATTATGCGATATTTAGTCATATTGCTAACGTTTATTTTTTCTGTTGGAATTGGGTTTGAAGGCATGTCGCAACTCAGCACAATCGATAGTTTAAAGTTACTTGAAACCAACGCTAGTGTACACGCCAAGCCAAACCTTTACATGTTACTATCCAAGTACTATTCTACTATTAATTTAGATAGTGCTGATTATTATGGAAACAAAGGATTAAAGAGTTCAATATCCTTAAAAATGGATTATGAATATATTATAGAACAGTTATTACTTTTATCAAACATTAGTATTTCCAGGGGTGAATACATAAAAGGCAGGTTACTATTACAACAAGCGGAAGAATTGTGTATTAAAGAAAACAACTATGAATGGTTGGCAATAGTTAAAATAAATATTGGTACACATTATAGTCACAAAGCAAACTATGCTAAAAGTTTAAGTTTTTTTAATAGTGCATTAGCTATTATTACTGAACATAACATTGATCATCTAAAAGCATCCGTATACACCAAACTGAGTTCGTTGTACTTAACAATTAATAATATTGAATATGCTGATATTTTTAGAAGAAAAGCATTTAAAAATTCAAATAATAATTTAGATAGTATTGATTTTATTGAATGCTTACTGCTTGAAGGTAATATACTGTATAAACGTAATAAATTCGATTCAAGCTACATATGATATAACAAGGCTTTAAAAATTGCTGATAATTCAAATAACAAAATAGAGATTCAAAAAGTATACAAAAATATAGGCAAGTATTGGATTATTAAAAATAATTATAAAAATGCCATAAAAAATATTGATAAATCAATAGAGTATTGCATAAATCTTGGACAAATAACAGAGCTATCTTCATTAATTACTTATAAAGCACATATTTATTCAAAAAGTGGTGATTATAATAAAACCCTAAAGTACAACCTTGAAGCATTAAAACTACGTAAAAAATCAGGAAACTTAATGTTGATTTGTGCCTCATATCTAAATATTGGAGGAAATTATATTGAACTAGCTGATTATGAACAAGCAAAATATTATCTTGATGAGGGTATTAAAATTGCTAAATCAATAAACTACAACCTGTATTTAGCATATGGATATGGTAAATTATCAAAACTAAATATGCTCCAAAATAATTATGAGGAGGCATTTCCTTATACAAAAAAAAATATCCAATACAACGATTCAGTTTTAATTAGCAAAACAAATGACAAGGTGATGTTTTTTAAAAACCAATTTGAATTGGAAAAAGAAAAATCCATATCAAAATCATTATCTGATGAAATACAAACATTTTTGGTTGTTTTCCTTTTAATAATAGTAATAATAAGTGCCATTGGTATATTTCTACTCTTCAAAGCCAATTTCTTAAGGAAAAAAGCTTTAGTCGAAATAAAAAAGCTTTCGCAAGTAGTTGAAACCATGAGCCAGGCAGTATTAATAATTAATACCGATGGTAAAATTACGTACGTTAATAAAGGTTTACTAAAAATGGCAAACTACCCATCAGATAGTTATATTATCGGTAAACATGTATTTGACACAACTAACAATGAAGGTATTAAACTAATAAAAGATGAAATTCTACCAGCACTAATTAATACGGGAAATTGGCATGGCGAAATATATAACAAAAAACACGACGGATCAGTATTTATAACAGAAGAAGTATGCTCGGTAATTAAATCAAAAAATGATGATATTAAATACTATGTAGCTATTTACAATGATATTACAGATAGAAAGAAAGATGAACTTGGATTAAAACTTAGCCAAGAGAAACTAAAACTAGCTGTAGAAACTCGTGATAAAATATTTTCAATAATTGCACATGATCTAACAGGACCCTTTGGATCCATACTTGGCTTTTCAAAATTAATGGCAACAGAATTTCATGATTATCAAACAGAAGACCACAAAAGATTTAGCCGCCTTATTTACGATAGTAGCAAAACTACTTTTGACCTATTAACAAACTTATTGCACTGGTCACGGGTACAACTCAACAGTGTTGAATTGTATATTGAAGAGGTGAATTTAAAATTATTAGTAGATGAAAACATAAATCTGTTGAAATTAATGAATAGTAACCAACATATAACTATTCATAATAATATATCTGATAATTTTACTGCTATAATAGACAACTACACCATTAGCATTGTTATTAAAAACCTGATTATGAATGCAATTAAGTTTTCAGAACCTAATAGTGAAATTACTATCACTTCAAATATGACAGAAAATATGGTAGATATTATAGTTTCAGATAAAGGAGTAGGGATTAAAAATGAAAGGCTTGATAACTTATTTAACATATCCATAAATAAATCAGAGTTTGGTGGTGGTATTAAGGACCAAAAAGGAGCTGGGTTAGGCTTATTATTATGTAAAGAGCTTGTTAAATTGAATAATGGTACAATTTCGGTAAAAAGTGAATTTGGTATTGGTTCTGATTTTACAATTAGCTTTCCTCATAACAAAAACGATAATTAATTTTTATAATATTAATGAGAAATAGATTCATAAATAAAGTAATAGTGATGCGATATACGATTATATCGTTAATTACCACTTTAATTATGTCCATTTCATTGATTAGCTTTTCAAATATAACTGAAATTGACAGCTTGTTATTAATTGTTAATGATGCTCCAACCGAAAGTAAATCTAATATATATCTTTCACTTGCAAAAAAAGTTAGAGATATTGATGTTGATAGTTCCGAATATTTTGCATTACTAGGCTACAATTACGCACTTGCTGCCAATGATAACGAAATGACAGTTGAGCATTTAATAATTTTATCAGAAATAAAAAGTATAGACGGAGATATTGATAAATCATTATTATATCTACACGAAGCAGAACAACTTTGCATACAAGAAAAAATGTATGAATTACTTGCAAAAGTAAAAATTACATATGGCGATCATTATAGTAGATACTATGACTATGCTAATATTATTAAAGAATACAATGAGGCTTTGGAAATTATTGAAGAAAACAAACTAACACAATATAAATCATTAATATATAGAAAAATTGCATATTTCTTCTCACTAGTAAATGACTATGATAATGCCTATAGATATTATAAAAAAGCAACCAAATATTCAAATAACGACTCTAACGAATTACTTCATGTAAGTAATCTAATATCTATCGGAAATTTATTCTATAGTACCAACAACTACGATTCAAGTATTTATTACTACAACAAAGCACTAAAAGTTGCACAAAATAGTGGAGACACATATTTAATATACAAAGCATATATACCAATAAGTATTTTTTATATCGAAAAAGGTAATTATGAAATGGCTTTTAGTTATGTAGATAGCTCCATAGCGTTAGCTAAAAGCTTGAATAAAAACCATGAGTTGGCAAAAGTAATTACTAATAAAGCTCATATATTCTCATTAAAAGGCGATTACAATAACACACTAAAGTATAACTTACAAGCACTAAGTATTCGTGAAAAATTTGGTGATAATGCACATGTATGTACATCATACATTAGCATAGGAAACAATTATACTGAGTTGGGAAATTATGACAGTGCTTTTTATTATCTTAATAAAGGTGTTAAAATTGCAAAAGAGATTAACCGAATCGATTTTATTGCATATGGCTATAACAAATTTGTAAATTATTATGAGTCTCAAAGAAATTTTAAAAAAGCCATTGAATATATTGTACTTGAATCAAAATACCAAGATTCTATTTTAATTCGAAAGACAAATAATCAAGTCCAATTTTTCCTAAGCCAATTTAATTTAGAAAAAGAAAAAAAATATTCACAATTACTAAAAATAAAGAAAAAAAATAACTTAATAATTTTCTTGATAATCATAATTATAATTGCAATATTGATGATGTCTATTCTTATCACAATAAATCATTTTAGAAAAAAAACTACTAAAGAAATTGAAAAGCTATCAAACGTAATAGAAACAACAAGTAATGCAGTAGTTATTTCAGAGAATAGCGGTAATATTATATATGTAAATAATGGTTTCCTAAAAATGGGGAACTATATAAATAAAAATGAAATTTTAAAAAAATCGTTGTATGACTTTCTAAACAAACAAGATAAAAATAAATTAAGAAATGAAATATTACCAGCCCTCCAAAATAACGGTAAATGGGTAGGAGAAATTAATCTGAAAATGCAAAATGGAATTTATTTACTAACAGATAACTACTGTTCTATTGTTAAATATACCGATAATAATTCCAAATTTATTGTTAATATTTTTACCAATATTACGGACAGAAAAATTGCTGAAAAAAAGCTCAAAGAAAGTAGCGATAAGTTAAAAATTGCTGTGCAAACCAGAGATAAAATGTTCTCAATAATTGCACATGATCTAACAGGCCCATTTAGTTCAATATTGGGATTTTCAAAACTATTAGCAACTGAATATGATAATTACCAAAATGAAGATCACATTAGGTTTAGCCAATTAATTTATGAAAGCAGTAAAAATACTTTTGATCTACTAACAAATCTCCTACATTGGTCCAAGTCACAACTAGGTAATATTGAATTATTTACAGAGGAGACCAACTTATATAATTTGCTATCAGAAAATATTGAACCATTAAAACTAATGATTAAACGAAAAGAAATATCATTACATAATGACGTAAATCGCGATATTACAGTTATGATTGATGTTAACACAATTGGCGTTGTAATTCGTAATCTATTAACAAATGCAATTAAATTCACCCCACGAGGAGGTGCTATTCGGATTACTTCAAATAGTAAAAATGATAAAATTAATATTGTTTTTTCAGATACTGGTGTTGGTATCAAAAGAGAAGGTATTGTATATTTATTTGATGTAAATAAGAATTCCTCTAACTTAGGTACCGAAAATGAAAAAGGAACAGGATTAGGCTTACTTTTATGCAAAGAATTCACCGAACTTAACAAAGGAACTATCTCGGTTGAGAGTGAATTTGGTATTGGTACGAGTTTTACAATTAGTTTACCATCACGATAAAAGATAGACAAAAAGAAAAATGTTATTATATTTTTCCTATTTTTGCTGATATTACATAATTTTTTATGAAAAAGAAATATCTATTCAAATGAAAAAAACAATACTGGCAATTGATGATGAATTGAGCATAAGGATGTTGCTTGAAAATTTTTTAAGTGGAGACTATAACGTGGTAACGTGTAACGATGGGCAAGAAGGATTGAAATATTTAGAGCAAGGTGAACTACCTGACTTAATAGTTACTGATATTCAGATGCCTAATCTTGATGGATATGAATTTATTAAAAATGTACGAGCTAGTGGCTTCTTTAGTCATATTCCTGTTATAATGCTCTCCGGAATTGAAAGCAGCAATGAAAGGGTAAAATGTTTAAAGCTAGGAGCTGACGACTACATGGTTAAACCTTTTAACCCTGAAGAACTAGCAATAAGAATTAAGAATATGATTTCCAGAAGAGAAGCATAGTTTACACTAACAAAATTTCAGTGTTAAATATACTATATATTGGCAATAATCCAAGCGTAATATCTGAATTTAGTAAATTAAAAACTAAATTTAGTTTGCATCACTTACCAAATGGTCTTAAAGCTGTTTCTTATCTCAAAAATGGAAATACGCCTGATCTTATAATTTGTGAAGCACGTTTACAAGGGATGAATGGTATAGCCGTTGGTAAATTAATAAGAGGTCTAGAGGGGTTTTTAAAAACACCATTTATCATTTTCCTTTTTGAAAAAGATGATACATTTACTAAAACCGCATTTAAAGCACGAAAAATTGTTGATGATGTTTATCAGTTTCCATTTGATTTAAATAAATTAATTATTAGATCAAAATATCTTTTCCGATTTTATGATGAAATTACCATAGATAAGAAACCAGATTCTGCTTATAGAGATTACAAAATTCCATTCATAAAAAGAGCTTTTGATATTATAACTTCGTCCATTGCTCTTATATTACTCTCTCCATTATTACTAATTGTGGTAATTGCAATTCGAATTGAATCGAAAGGTGCTACAATATACAAGTCGAAAAGAGTGGGAACCAACTATAAAATATTTGATTTCTTGAAGTTTCGTTCAATGTATGTGGGTGCCGATAAGCATTTAGAAAATCTAAAACATCTAAATCAATATGCATCTTCTGCAGATGGTGATAATACTCACCTTAATTTCGACTGTCCGAAGTGCGCCAAATTACCTGATAACGAGCATTGTTCGCCAGTACTATATATTTATGGAAATAAAATCTGTGAAGATTGGTATATTGAGCAAAAGAAGAAAAACGATTCTGAGGCTTTTATCAAAATAAAAAATGACCCAAGGGTTAGTAAAGTTGGTAAATTTATTAGAAACACAAGTATTGATGAACTACCTCAACTAATAAATGTGCTTAAAGGTGACATGTCAATTGTGGGTAACCGACCTTTACCTCTTTACGAAGCTGAGCTGCTTACATCTGATGATTGGAGTGCACGTTTTATGGGTCCTGCAGGTATTACTGGACTTTGGCAAGTAGAGTTAAGAGGAAAAAAGGGCGTAATGTCCAACGATGAAAGGAAAGCTCTTGATAATAAGTATGCCGAAACCTACTCCTTTTGGGGTGATATAAAGCTAATACTAAGAACAATACCCGCATTACTACAAAAAGAAAATGTGTAAATATTATTGTTGAAAACAAATTAATAAAAAAACATATTCAAATTAGCAAGTGAACAATATTTTAGTAGTTTGCAAGTTAGTTTTTTAAAAATACAGATTATATTTGAAAGTATAAATAATAATGGTAATATCAGTAAAAAAAATATTGTTAATCTTATCTTTGGTGTTGTACATTATAAATGTAAATGGACAAAATTCGCAAAGTAATGAATCAGTATATTTTAATCCTTTAACTGATGATATTACAAAACGACTACCCCCATTAAGAGTACTTGTTGATTCTGCAGGATTTAATTCACCATCACTTAAATATGAAGATCTTAAAGCTGATTATTATCATTATGAGCAAATAACTGCGGCACGCGAATGGATGGAATACTTTAGTGTAAATTTAGATGCTATTGGTGGTAGATGGGGTTATTACGATTGGAGTCGATCTGCAGCAGGTAATCCATCAACTTACTCAAACTACTCAAACCTAACATCATACAGATCTGCATTTGCTGCAATGTTTTTTATAAGGTTACCAATCGGATCATTGGTTGATAGACGAAATAGAATTAACAAGCAAAAGAAATGGATTGAACTTTCGCTAACTCAAAAAGAAATAAACAGAAGATTTGTACAAGAACGTGTAATTGAAGTATATAACGATTTGATAAGTGCACAAAGCGAAATTAGAATATATAATGACTATCAAGCATTCACTATGGTTCAGATGAAAATGGCTGAAAATGAATTTCTTAATGGTGAAATTACAACAGCTGAGTATACTAGATTAAAGGAGATTCAGACAAGAGGTGCAATTGATTATCATAAAGCTATTGCTGAATTTAGTAAAAATTACCAAACTCTTGAAGTTATAACAGGTATAAGGTTTAATTTAATAACAGTGTTAAGGTAAGCCAAAAAAATAATATGGATATAGTTCAAATCATAAAATTATTTAGACGCAATTTATTGCTGTTAATAGCTATTCCAATTATATTTGCTGTGGTTACATATTATTTTACACGTAACCAAGAAAAAATATTTCAATCAGAAGCTGTTATTTATACTGGTATTACTACAGGTTATTCAATTGAGTCAACTTCGCAGAGACCCAATGATTATTTCACAACGAGCGCACAATTTGACAATATGATTAATTTATTAAAATCACGTCAAACACTTATTGAAACTTCATTACAGCTTCTTACTCAAGACTTATCCCTTGAAGATTATAACTCACAATATATATCACAAATAAACTATAGCAGACTTCAAGCATCTACGCCAAAGAAAATTAAAGATTTAGTGGTAAAGAATAATAAATCGGGGATAGAGCGTGAAAAAGAAGAACAAATTAATAATCTTGAGAAGGAAATTCAATCATTAGAACGCGAGATTAATAAAAAGAAAAATAAAGCTGCTCAAAATAAATCTTATTCTAGTGAACCCACTACTTCATCAAATAATAATTATGCTGGGGTTGAAAAAAAATCAATGCAAGTTACTAATCCTTTTGATGATGAAGATGATTATATAACAAATCATGTGGTACAACAAGGGGAATCATTATCGTTATTAGCAAGCAGATATGGAATATCTCGTGGTGAAATAATGTCAGCAAATAATTTAAGTAGCAATACCTTAACCCCAGGGCAATCATTAATAATAAAGAAAAAGTCTGTAGTAGATAATAAATACCATATTGTTAAACCAGGTGAAACTTTATATTCAATTGCTAAAAGATATGGGGTTAACATAAGTAAGCTTCGTGAAATAAATGGCATCGATAATAGATCTTTATTACCTGGTCAAAAAATTCTAATTAGCAAAGGGAAGAATGCCTCAAAATCTGCCTATTCGCAGGATTATGCAATGAAGCAAATATCACCCGAAGTAATAGGAGGCAACCAACCTTATAATCAAATTCAAGCCGAGGTAAGTCAATATACAACCAAAATCCATAATAATTCGGATTTTGCTAAGGATCCAATAATTCCACCTGGAGTAATCCCTTCCGATTTCAAAAAGACTCTGTCAAATTTAACAAGATCATACACTAGTAATGATACAAATTATATTTATGGTTTATTACATTATGGAGAAAGTAAGCATTACAGCGTGCAATCAATTGGAAGAATAGAAATTTACCGAATAAATAATAGTGACCTTGTACGATTAACATTTACATCGGATGATCCTGGTATATGTCAGCAAACGCTGAAAATTTTATCAAAAGTATTTATGAAAAATTATAAATTACTTAGATCAAATGAAACAGATTTAGTTGTTAAATACTTTGAGGCTCAGGTTGATTCAGCTGATAAAAAATTGCAAGCAGCGGAAGATAGGCTTCTTCAATTTAACATGAAAAACAATATTATTAATTATTACGAACAAAGTAAGGCTATTGCCGGACAAAAAGAAGATCTTGATTTATTTTATCAAAACGAACAAATAAGGCTAGCTTCCTCTGTAGCAAATCTCAGAGAATTAGAACTTAGTTTAACTGCAAGAGATAGCATTTACCTTAAAAGTGATGAGATTAACCAAATGAAAAAGGAGTTATCTCAAATTACTGAAAGTATTGTTGTAAACGAATTAGCATCAGATTATGACGAAAGAGTGGTTGAGCAACTTGAAATACTTAAAGAAAGGCAACAAGAACTTAGAAACAATATAAAGTTTTATGTAGATCAACTTTTCTTATATAGCCATTCAACCCAAGGCTTACCAATAAAAAATATACTTGACCAATGGTTATTGAACACCCTCAACCAAGAAGAAGCAAAAGCCTCACTTATAGTTTTAGCAAGAAGAAAACTTGATTTTGTTAGAACATATCAACGATTTGCCCCACTGGGTGCAATGCTTAAACGTATTGAAAGAGAGATAAAAGTGGCCGAGCAGTCATACCTTGAACTATTACGTAGTTTGAACATTGCTAAAATGAAACAGCAGAATGAAGAAATGTCAACAAATATTAAGATGGTTGACGAACCTTATTTCCCAATTACTTCTAATGCTTCAAAAGCAAAGTTAATTGTACTTGTAGCTGCTATATTTGGTTTTTTCTTAACTGCATTTATAATTCTAATACTTGAGTATTTCGATACATCAATGAAAAACCCATCGCGTGTAGCAAAAGCTACTAATATGAAACTTGCAGGTGCATTCCCTAGGCTAAGTTCACGCAGTAAAGCAAATGAACTCGCATTTATAAGTCAGCGATTAATAGATATTATTATTCAAAATATTAAACTATCTATTAATAAAAACAAGAATTCAATTGACAACAACCCCATCATTATAAGCGTTTTTAGCACTCAAGACAATGTTGGTAAAACTATTATTGCCAATAGGATTATTAAACGATTAAGAGAGGTGGGTGATAGTGTATTATTTTTAAATTATGCATCTAACGATGATAATGAAGAAGATTTTAATTATTCATATACATATGAAATAACCGATAACTTTATTGATGTAGAAAATCTTCAACAACTGATAAGTTCAAAATATTTAAGAAAAATAAATAAAAATTATGACTATATTTTCATTGAACTACCATCACTTGTTTACAATACATATCCAATAAAACTTGTAGGTAATGTTGATCTTTCATTATACATTATTAATGCAGCAAGTAAATTAACAAAAGCTGATAGTACTGCCCTCGAAACATATAGCAATATTATTTCGCATAATGCAATGGTTATACTTAACGAAGTAGAGTTGTTTAATCTTGATGAATTGCTTTCTAATGTACCAAGTATCACAAAACCAGATCGCATCGGAAGAATAAAAAAGATACTAATAAATCCGTTTAAATACCGTTTAAATATTAACAAAAAGGCTTAACTAGTGGCCAGTTTTTTAGCTAAAATATTTAAGAATCCTAATTTCTTATCATTAGCGAATAATGGAGCAGTAGCAGTTTTTGGCTTTTTCTCATTTATCGTTCTAGTTAGAAGTTTACCAACATACGAGTTTGGTGAATGGGTATTATTTATTACATCACTTAACTTTCTGGATATGCTTAGGTTTGGCATTACCCGAACTGCAATAGTTAGATTTTTATCTGGTGCTAACAAAACTGAAAGTCAACAGCTTATAGGATCAAATTACACAATAAATATTTCAACCACACTAATTTTAGTTATTGTGGTTTCATTAGTAAATTTTTTCTTTTCAAGTAATATACAAGAGTCGGGGTTTACCTTATTTTTTACATGGTTTCCATTAGTTGCAATTGTAAACTTACCATTTAACAACTCATTATCAGTACTTCAGGCAAAAATGAGGTTTGACTTAATACTCATTATCCGAACAATAAATGTAGGATTATTTATGGTATTTCTTATCGTAAACTATTATTTCTTTCAATCTGGAGTAATAATAATAATGTGGGCATATATAATTACTAATATAATAAGCTCACTTATCGCATCTGCTTATAACTGGGATGGACTAAAATATATTTTTAAATCAACAAAAAAAACTAATAAGTTAATATTAAACTTTGGTAAATATACATCAGGAACACTTATCGGTTCCAATTTACTCAAAAGTGCTGACACATTTATTTTAGGATTAAGTCCCTTTATTGGTGTTACAGGTGTTGCTCTTTACAGCATACCCCTTAAACTTACTGAGATTATCGAAATTCCGGTAAGAAGTTTTGCAATGACAGCATTTCCTAGCATGTCAAAAGCTAGTATTGAAGGAAATAAGAACTTAGTTAAAAATATTTATTATAAAAACGCAGGAGGACTTACCTTACTATTAATTCCTGTAATGGTATTTTCGTTCATATTTGCCGAAGAATTTGTAACCATACTTGGTGGATCTGAATACAAAGAAACAGCTAGTGTATTTAGAATTTTTTGTATATATGGTCTACTTCTGCCTTTAGATAGGTTTACCGGAGTTGCACTTGACAGTATAAATATGCCAAAACAAAATTTTATCAAGGTTATTTATATGACCATTTCAAATATTATTGGCGATGCAATTATAGTTTTTGGTTTTTATTATATCATACTTTTTGTATCAATAATAACATTAACAGTAATTGGATATACAAATGTTGAAGTAATAGCTAATATTTCGGCAATGTATTCAACAATAGCTGTGCTAAATATGGTTGCAATTATAACTATCCTTTTTACTTTAGTAGGTATCTTTGTTGGTATTTATTATTTAAAAAAAGAGCTGGATATAAAATTAAGATATGTATTTTTGGGAGGTATTTTATTTTTCCAAGATATTTACATTAAAATAAAAAAAACTGATAGTATTCGTAATGATGAATACTAATTATAATAATAACACAAATTGTAATTTGAAGTTATAGTTAGTATAATAGATATTTTTATTACTTTTAACTCATAATGTTAGAATCATTAAAAGATAAAACTGGAGCAGCAAAACTTCAGCATCCACTTGTCATTACAGCAATAATAATATTGTCTGTTATATTAAGTTATGCTATAGCGAAAGGTGGTCTTATAACTGCAATAGGATTAATAGGTCTTATATTTGGTTTAATATTTGTCAATCGTTTATTCAATTATCCAGCACTTGGTATTATCACATTACTTATTTTTTCATTTGTTGCTATCGGACTCACTAGATACATTAGAGGTGTACCGCTTGGCTTAGGTATTGATGGACTATTAGTTATTTCTTTCATCGCAATTTTTTTTAAAAACTTTTACAAAAAAGTAAACTTTAACCAAATTAATCGTGACATTACGTACCTGCTATTTTTTTGGTTAGCATTTGCTATACTTGAATTTTTTAACCCTCAAGCCCTTAGCAAAGCGGCATGGTTTTATGCTATGCGCGGAATGTCTTTATACCCAATATTGTTAGTGCCTTTAGGCTTAATGCTGTTTAAAAGGGTTCGGTATCTTTATTTATTTCTATATATATGGGGCATATTCACAATATTAGGAACATTGAAAGGTTTAATGCAACTCTATATTGGCCTTGATGGAGGAGAACAATTTTGGATTGATACTATTGGAGGTATAACCCACATTGTAAATGGAGAACTGCGTGTTTTTTCATTTTTTAGTGATGCTGGGCAATTTGGTGCAGCACAAGGAGCAGGTGGTATTGTTGGATTTCTTGTTGCAGGAAGTATTAAAGGGAAAGGAAATAAAATTTTCTTTTTAGTAATGGGGATTATGGGCCTTTGGGGTATGATGCTTTCAGGTACTCGTGGCGCCATTATTGTTCCAATGATTGGTGGACTAGCATATTTAATTTTAAGAAAAAATCTACGCGTGCTAATTATTGGAGGTACAATATTGGTGCTTATGTATCTTTTCTTTGCACATACTTGGATTGGAGAAAGTAACTATCAAGTATCTAGGATGAGAACTGCTTTTAGACCAGAACAAGATGCATCATATCAAGTTCGTTTAGATAACCGTGCAATCCTTAAAGTATATTTAGCTGATAAACCATTTGGTGGTGGAATTGGAAGTGCCGGTAACTGGGGACAACGATTTTCGCCACAAGGTTTTCTTGCAAATGTTGCTACTGATAGTTGGTATGT
>Ga0164318_10003442_pt1 | contig 14976 bp, 10 predicted proteins | sample GuaBasSedimGuay9_FD_113734 | JGI IMG/M metagenome (GOLD analysis project Ga0164318, IMG submission 113734) | Subseafloor sediment microbial communities from Guaymas Basin, Gulf of California, Mexico - Guay9, Core 4571-4, 0-3 cm | ecosystem: Environmental > Aquatic > Marine > Hydrothermal vents...
CTGCCACTTATAAAATTGTTGGTGCTTATGCTCCCGGTTCAATGGGCGGTTATGTTGATGCTGAACTCACAAATGTAGGAAACGGATATGATTTTGCCAACGGAACATTTGCATCCTGGTGTGCTGATGAGCAAACTTCAATTAATGTCGGAGTAGCTTATAATATGGATGTTTACAGTTCACTTTATCCTGATGCTTTACCTGCTTTTACAGCTTATGCTGATAAATGGGCTCGGGTTAACTGGATATTCAACCATTTAGATTACTATCCTGGTTATACCTGGGGTGAAGTTCAGGGAGCTCTTTGGAAAATTATGAATAACTGGAATGGACAAGCTGCCGGAGGTGTACCTGCTGCTGATGCTACTGTAGACCAAATGGTAAATGATTCACAGAGTCATACTGACTTTACGCCGTTACCAGGTGGCTGGGCTGCTGTTGTATTTGTTCCCGAAGGAACTGATCCTAACGCAACCAATCCTAACCTGCAAACTATGTTTGTACAAGTTGACCCGTGATAAAAAATAGAATATAGAACTGATAAATGCCCAACATTTACTTTATGTTGGGCATTTATTTTTTTATGTGAAGCAAATTATCTACTTTTGAAAAAAAATTAAAAATTAAATAAAAATTACTATGAAAAAGATTATTATTATAACAATACTGTTTCTTGCGTTTTTTGCCGGTTCACTCTTTTCACAGGATGTTACTACGGTGGAAGCGAAAGATTCTGATATTAGTGACAACTTGGATTTGGAAGCCGTAGCATCGGTATTTGGCGAGGCCAAAGACCTTGAAGATTTCGAGAAAAAGCTTAATGACCCCGATTTAAAGCTAACCAATTTAGATTTAAACGAAGATGGAGAAGTAGATTATCTTAGAGTTGTTGAAACTTCAGATAAGGAAGTGCATGTTGTAACCATACAGGCTGTCATTGGGAAAGACCAATACCAAGATGTGGCTACTATCGATGTGGTTAAGGATGATAAAGGAGAAACACAGGTTCAGGTTGTGGGCGACGTTTATATGTACGGACCAAATTACATTGTTCAACCGGTTTACGTACATCCACCCGTTATTTTTGTCTTTTTCTGGGGGCCACGATATCACCCGTGGCATTCTCCATTTTATTGGGGTTATTACCCTCCCTACTATCGTCCGTGGCGTCCTTATCCACCTTACACTTATCGTCGTAATGTAAATGTACATGTAAACGTGAATAATACCTATCGAACCACTAATGTGAGGATAAATAAAAATTCGGTTAATCTTCAGAAAAAGATGAGCCGGAATGATTTTGCCAAATCACATCCTGACAGGTCGTTTCAAAAAAGAAATAACGGGGTATCTAACAAACAATCTCTCGATAAGAACCGTGTGAATAACCGTGAAGGCTCTAAAGCCAATAGCGGTAGTAAAAATGCTACGAAGACAAATAATGTAAAAGCTAAACCGGCTAAAAAAAGTGACAATAAATCTGCAACAAAAGTTTCAAATAATAAAACACAAACGAAAGCTGCTAAGCCTGCAACAAAATCTTCGAATTCGGTTAAACACACCAGTAAACCTACAACAAAGAAACATGTTTCTACACCAGCACATAAACCTGCTGCACGTCCGGCTAAACAATCTGTAAAAAAAGGAGGACGGAGATAATATTACATACTAAACATGTAGTATCTCAATCGTTTCTTTTACAACTTAATAAATCTGTAAAGTTGAATCAATTTAGCGTAGTTGTATTAAATAAACTGCTATAGGAAGACTTATATTTAATACCTGTTTTTAGAGATACCGACACATTTATAATAGCAAAAAGTCGTTTTAAATACTGGCTTGAAGAATTTGCTGATAAATTTCCTCATGTATTGGATGGAGTTTTACAAGCATACTAATAATGAATGGCAAAATGATTATAGCTGGCAAGAGATAGCTATTATTCGTTTGTTTGACTACATCAATTATGAAGGATTGCATCTGAACGACCCAAATTTGTCAAACAGGATAGTTATTAGCCGACCCATTGAAAACCTTTGGCATGCTATTCGTTTCGGAAGATGTAATTGTAACGAGGCCTTCTTTTTAGATATGCTTTATCTTTTCAGACAGTTAAATGGAAGACTAAAGCAATCCATTCCTTCACCAAAAAAGGTTTATTCGTTGGATGTCGAAACATCCTTCCGGTTTAGATGAAAAGGTTCAAAAGCAACGACAAGAGAATAAAAGAAGAATTATCTACCATATAAACAATGTCGAGTTAATTTGTTATGGATGTTACATCATTGTATGTTTTGTCATTCCCTTGACTTCGTATCTTTTAACTCCCATCGGCAGCCTTCAATTGTTTAGATAAGCACAGCAACCTAAGCTTAGGAATCGTACCCTGTAGCCTCTTAGAGCCATGGCTAAAGAATATCAATTCTTGCTGTTATTTCAAAATTTCGTCCTGGCATAGCCCGCCAAATTATCGCTTGGTATTGCACATTGAATAGGTTGTTAAGCTTTAATTGTAACGCAAAATTAAACTTATTAAACAACCATCTTTTACCAAGTTGAACATTATTGAGCCAATAAGCCGGTAAGGTGTTTGAGTACGAATCAGCAGGATTCATGGTGGTGGTTCTTGATCCTGTAACGAGCGAATTCCAGCCCAAATTCCAACTTTTGTATTTTAGGTATAAAAAGGCATTACCATGATGAACAGGAATATATATCAGTTGTCTGCCACTGTATCCCTTTTTAACGGCAAGGGCATTTTGATTGGTGGTGAGCGTGTAAGCATAAAACCCGGAAATCCGGCAGATCCAATTGCCGTAATTTACATTAAAGCTTGCCGACATTTCCGTGCCACGTGCATTAACTTCGGCAATGTTCTCAGGTGTCCAATAGCGATAGTCGGTGGGTTTCCACTGAATCCAGTTTGAAATTTTATTGTAATAACCGCTAACTTCAACATTAAAAGAGATAATTTTTGTCAGCTTTTTCAGATAACTTACGCCAGCTTCCGTTTCCAGGCCATCTTCCGGTTTAAGATTTGGGTTTCCTCCTGGGTACCAATATAGATCGTTAAGTGTGGGAAGGTGGTAGTTTCGCGAAATGGAAGCTCTGAAAAAAAGTTTTTCTTTTTTAATAATTTTATAATTAACACCTGCATAGGGCATCATGGGCAATAGCACCCCGTCAACCAGTTCTTCTCTTAGCAGCAGGTCGAGGGTAATTCTTTTTGCAAATTGTTTATTTATTCCTGCATAAAATGAGGTAGTAAGCCGGGTTTTTAGGGTGCTGTAATTGGAACTTTCCACTCGGTTATAATCGATATCTATACCGGTATTAAGGGTAAAATCATTTTTTAATTGTTGTTTCCATTTGCCCTTGGAATAAAATCCTGAAGTGTTGTTTTTTGAATCAATCAGGGTAACTGTTTGTGCTGAATCGTTTGAGGTTGTGGTTTTTAAATAGTAGTGTTGCTTTTCGTAAAACCAGGCACTTTTAACCTCAATTTTTGTATTTTCTTTATGATACAGCCATCCAAGTACGTTGCGGGTAAAAAAGGTTTTTTGATACTCCTCCGGATTGCCGCCCTTGTAAACATTGGTCATGATTGGCGGAATGTTACGTTTGTTCCACTGATTCCAGCTCATCAGACTCAAATGCTGCGAGGCGTTAATCTGCCATGAAAATTGTTGTAAAAATCCACCGTTAAGATAGGACGCGTTTTGCTGTTTCATCCATTGCGAAGGCAGCGTGCCGTTATTGTAATAGGAAAAGTCATTTTTCGATGTTTGCAGCATCACGCGGGTTTTGGAACTCGCTTTTTCCTTTTCAAGATGCAGGGTAGCCGTTGTGTTAAAACTGCCGAAGCTGCCGCCCGTTTGGCTAATGTGAAGCAATGGTTTTTGCCTGTTTCCGGAATTGTTGGATAGCAACACGCTGCCTCCCAAAGCCCCACCGGTTTGATAGAGTGAACCGCCGCCATACAGCAGGCTTACTTCATCGAAAAACGACTTGGGGATGTATGAGAAATCAACCTGTCCAAGCATGGGCGAATTGATGGCAAAGTCGTTCCACAACACTTTGGTGTGCGATGCCGATGTGCCCCGAAACGAGGCGGAGGAAATACTTCCTTTGCCATACGATTTAACAAACACGGGCGAAAAAGCCGACAACAGTTGACCCAGGTCAAGGTGTTCGAAATTGCGCTTTACTATGGTGTCGAGGGTGGTGGTTTTATAGGAATTCTTATAGGAATCTAAAATACCTATCACCTCAAACTCATGTAGATTCAGCGTATCGAAAATTGCCTGTCCATCGGCCATTGTAGTAACCATTATTAGCCATGATAAAAAGAACGCCGCTTTATGTTTTCTTACTGACATTACAATCTTATCACTTTAAAAATGTGATGCTGATGATGATTGCTTTCCGTTTTCACCAGGAGCATCCCTTTTGGTAAAGCTGAGAAATCAACCCGTTTGTCATTTATCCTATCGACGGACATTAACAGTTTTCCGGAAACATCAAAAACGCTGAGCTTTTTAACCGCTTCCGAAACTTCTAAAAAATTGCGGCAAGGGTTTGGCCAAACAGTTACATTGGTGATACTATTTTGCTGAATAGCTGTTGCATTATTGTGAATTACCCCGACCGCATCCAAATCGAAGCCGCCGGTTTCAAAAGGGGTTGGCCATGGGTCGTTGATTTTATTTCCCTTACTGTCGTAAGAACAATGGTTGCTGTCAAGGCTCCCCGTAACATCAATAACCCGCACGGCAACGATATGATTTACGTCCAGCTCAATGGAATCTTTCAGCTCTTCCAAGTCGAAGGGGACACCATAAAAAGCACGGTACTTGCCGGCAAGGTTGTGAATGTCGATGGCATTGAGTGTTCCAAAGGTTTCAACCTGTGTATTGGTTTGCGTGTGCGAAACAGATGGGAACCGATAAAAATTAATACTGTCGGATGATACCTCTACAAAAGCGAGTTCCAGGAATTCATCAGTAAAAGCATTCTCAAAAATGGCGAGGTCAAAACCATCGCCATTGGCAACGGGTTTTGTAAAATAGAGCGTTGCCATACCACCGTCGCCCAGACTTACCACGTTGTTGTCAGCTTTTCCGATGGCTGCGTTAGCTGTACCATAGCTTGATTTCCCGATGGAAGTATCCGCAATGTTCATCCATCCCCGTTGTAAACTGCATTGGGTGGCCCAATCGACAAAGACTGTGCTGTCCACATAAATAGCCGTGCTGCCCTCCTGTCCCGCTGGTGGGGCGTATTGAGCGACGGCGTTAAGTGCCAGCATTACAAACAGCAACAATGTTGATAAGGTTTTCATGTGTTTATATTATTGTATTTTATTGGTATTCTGCGTTTAGTTTTGTCATGATTTTTTTTCCTCCCCCTTAATCCCCCTCCAGAGGGGGAAATTACGCTAAAACGTTACCTTTTACTTTTGAAACTTAATTACACATATCATATCAGACGGCTCCTATTCATTTTTTATTGTTTTACAATTTTAGCAGTAAAGGATTTGCTTTCACCTTCCACGGTTACAATATAGAAACCAGCGTGCAGATTTGACAAATCAAGTACAACATTGACGTTGTTAAATACGTTTTTAGAAGTAACAATTCTGCCCATGATATCGCTTACGGTAACCTTACTGATGGCAATCCGGTCGTTGTTGGCGATGGTCAATTTATTTTTCACGGGATTAGGGTAGAATTTGAAAGTGTTGGCGGCGAAAATCTCATCAACACTTTCGTAATCTCTGTAGTCAATGGCGATGGCCTCGGCAGAAATTCCGGCATCAAAACTACCGGTAATTTCGCCCTCTCTGTTGTAGATGGTTCCTTCGCCTGCCGTAGCATAATCAGTAGTGGAAACATAAAACAGGCTGTGGATAGAATCGTATGCGGCACCGGCAATCGTCATGGCTGGAGCTGCCACGATAGTAGTGTCATTTACCGTGAGGTTCTCAACATTTATCGAGCCAACGCCACCGTTTACCAACGCATACAGGGTGGCATCGGTTTGAGTAAAGCCTACCCCTTTGCCTAACACAACATTTACCTGCGTGCTGGCTGACGACATATCAGCAAGGTCGATTTTGGTGAGATAACCACTGGTTTCACCCCAGGGTGTTTTGTTAACGGTAATCAGATAATGGGTATCGTTGGCAGCATAAACATAAACATTGTTGATGCCGACCCCTTCGGTACCCAAGTCAATTTCTTCTGAAAAGCTGTTGGTTTCTAAATTAATAACTGCCAGTTTGCCCGTGGTGGCAGCCCATCCGCCCGGAACGGCTACATAAGCCATGTTGTTATAAACGGCAATGCCGGCTGCCTCGTCGGAAACACCGGAGATGATGGCGAGCTCTGACAGGTTGGCGCGGTTGTAAATTTTAACGAAGTCAGCTGTGCTGGGGTACCAGAAGGTGGCAATCAGTTTTTCGCCGGAAACGGCAAGTTGGTTGACGCCGGCAGCAGCGGTGGCTGCTACTCTTTGATAATTATCGATATCGAATACCACGATAGAATCCTGTGCCGCTACATAAAGAAAATGGTTGCATACCACAGCACTTTGAACCGACTGGGTAAACACGGTACCAAACTCGGTGGTAGCCGAATCGCTTGGTTTGTACGACGCTGTGGTTACGAAATCATCGGGATTGGAGAAGGCTCCGCCCGAAACAATCAGCACTTGATTTACATCGATAAGGCTACGATGTTGTGCAAACATCATTTGTGCGCTTGCTAACAGCATAATGGCTGTCAGAAAAAAGTAATTTTTTTTCATACGAAAAAGTTTTAAGGTTAAGTAAAAAAATTAAAAACCTCAAAACTCACAGGAAAATTTGATGGAAATTACATGATTTGATTCCACCAGGCTTTTATCCCGAAAGCTTTGATTGATAAACTATAAAGGCAGGTCTTCTGACTTGCTCGCTTTTGGAGGCCTTCCCATCACGCTGTTAACGTAACAGTGGCATAAGGTTTCCAAAAGCATTCAATGAGCTTACAGCAGCGGGAACTGTCCGGGATTTACACCCGATTCCCTGTTAGGCCCCAAAGGGCACCTTTATGGAGGCAAATGTAACATAAATATAGAAAAAAGATTTATCTGCTGAGGGATTTTATTAACAGGATGTTTTACTTGCAGGATGCCAGGACTGGATAGGGTAGTTTTTTTTTTTGCCATCCCCTACGGGGAAGTGGTTTTATACAATTCATGTTTCTCCTGTGGGGAGAATGTGTTTGCTTCAATACTAGCACTTTACCGCGTAGCGGTTTGTGAATTGTACTAAAAATATAGAAATATTATCTTCCCCGTAGGGGATGATGAAGTTAAAGAAAGTAAGGTGTTACAGCATAAACAGATGATAATATTCGTAGTTTCCGGACAAACGCATCTTTAAGGATTTAAAAATTTAAACGAATCGAGTATTGACAAAATAACGTTTTCCTTTTCCTGCTGACGATCAACGGGAACAGTAGTTGATAGAATATAACCTTTGTTTTTGTTGATGTAGTAAAAAACCGAAATTGACTCTGCCTTGCCATTGATGTAGCCATAATAGATTCCCATTTTACCGTTGACGTTATTGGCATTGGCGTAGTCTTTTAATATGGCACACTCGAAACCCGTCGGTAATTCATCCTTTTCAAAAGTACTTACTAAATCGAAGATGTGTGCATTGGCTTCCAGCGGGAAGAGCCTGATCTCCATGTTGACTTGTCCGTCGAAGCTCATAAAAAGGTACAATATTTCATCCCCCTCCTTTAAATGGTAACTTTGCCATTGTACCGGTATGTCAATGGAAAAACCGTATTGTTGTCCAACGGTGGTTTGGCCGATAGCCCGATAGTTGAACAAAAGCAGTATAAGCAATAAAAAAAGTTTTGTTGGGTTGGGTGTGGTCATCTTTTCAAGTTTTATCCAAAGGTACTGCCTGCACAACTGTGGTGCAACCTTGCTGTACAAAGTGTGCCGGTCTATTTATTATTTGCTTAGGGTTGTTTATTATCGTTGACAACGGGAGAAGATTGCTTTGTATTTTTTTACAACTTCGAGCACAGTTAATCAAACTTATGGTTTTTTTTCATACTTTTAGCATGAATTGTGGGAAAAAGATGGTTACGGGTTTTAGGTAACATCATTTTATAAACTTCAATGGCAAGTAAATCGAATATTATTCTGGTATTTTTTTTGACTGTTGCATGGATAAATGCAGGAATGGCTCAACGACGCCCATTACTTTTTACCAAGCCTTTTGTTGAAGACAACCAAATGGAGTTTAAACATTACACTTCCGATGACGGATTGAGTAACGATCGTATTACCGACCTTTTGCAAGACAAAAATGGGTGCATTTGGATTGCCACTCTGAATGGCTTGAACAAGTTCGACGGGTTGTCATTTTCCATCATTAAAGCCGAAAGCAGTACTTCTTCTCGACAACCGGCTATTTTTACAAGCCTTGCTCAAACCGATGAAGGGGAAGTTTATACTGGTACCGAAAATGGGCTTTACAAGTATAATGCAAGCAGTAATCTGCTTCAGAAAATTTCACTTTTGTACGATACTAGTACCTATTCGGATGAAAGCATTCGTGATATTTTGTTCCATCGTGATACTCTTTGGATTAGTACCGAGCACGGGTTGCTGATACCTTACAATGTTAATACTTCATCCATCGACACCTGCTACCATTTTTACGGAACCTACCAGCCCTACTATCATTATCACGCGCTGTACATGGATAGGGATAATAATTTTTGGTTTGGCGACAGGAATTCTGATCCTCTCTATTTGAATTCCTCCCGAAAAAAAATTACCCGATATTTATCTTCTCGCACTAATTTTGCCAAAAAGCGTGAAAGCGATGTATCGGGTTTTCTTCATGATTCAAAGGGGCGCTTGTGGGTGTCGGCGCTAGATGGCGTATTTTTTTTGAATAAAGAGTCCGGGGTATTTAAAAAATTTATCCGACCCAGTACCTGGTGTATGGCACAGAGGGTGGATGGTACTATTTGGTTTGGTACCGGGATGGGGTTGTTACAATACGATGAGGATAAAAATGAAATTTATCGTTATTCATTTCAAAAGGATAATTTCTCGTCAATTTCGTCGAACAATATTTATCAAATACTTTTTGATAATGCCGACAATATATGGCTGGCTACTGACAAGGGGCTTGACGTCTATTCGTCGTCACGTTATCCCTTCCATAAATTTGTTCATTTAGCCGGGATTGATAATAGTCCGGGCGGAAACTCCGTAAGTGCGGTGACGGAATCGAAAAATGGGAACCTGTGGATTGGATACGATAGAAGCGGGATGGATTATTTTGACAAAGAAAATGAGCAGTTTACCCATTTCAGACACCATTCTGATGATGATAACTCGATTGGTGGCGATAAAGTTGCCGATCTTTATATGGATTCCGGGGAGAGATTGTGGGTTGGGCTGTGGCAGGGTATAGGTTTTAACATTTTCAATCCGAAAAAAGGGCATTTCCGATTGATTACTTTTGATAAAACAAGCTTCAATAGTGATTGGTACAACGATTTTATGGAAGCAGACAATGGAAAAATGTATGTGGGATTTTGGGGAGCAAAAGGATTGGCGGAGTTTGACAGGCGTTCGCTCAGTTTTGAAAAGTTTTTTGGCGCTAACATCTTTCCAAAATGGTGTTGCCGGTTGATAACAAGGCTGGAAAAAGATAATAGGCAAAATATCTGGTTTGGTACTACTAATTGTGGAGTTTATCGTGTTAACACCATCACTTACAAAACGGCAGCCTATGCAGCCAACGATAGCTCAGGGTTGGCTTCCGACGAAATTAATGATATACTCTTTAGCAATGGTGAACTATGGCTGCTTAGTAGTACCCTACAAAAGTATTCAGTAGAAAAAAATAGTTTTCGCTCTTACGGCGAAAAAATCTTATCAAATTACAACCTGAAAGCCATGCTAAGGGATGACGATGGCAATTTCTGGATATCAACCGGAAGCAAAGGAATTTTGGTTTATAATACAGATGCCGATTCGTTAATAGCAAGATACACCAGAAAAGACGGACTGCAATCTAATAAATTTAATGATGCCCGTTTAAAGCTGTCAACCGGCGAATTTTTTTTTGGCGGACAAAATGGTTTTAATCTTTTCGACCCTGCAACCATTAAAAGCAAAAACACCATACCGACCATTCATTTTGGAAAATTTTGGGTTGCCGATAGCGTTAGGTACTATCAATCAGCGGGGTTAAAAAGAATTATTTTGAAACCCGACGAAAACGTGTTTACGATTGAGCTGTTAAACAACGATATGGCCAATCCTGAAAACTATCGGTACGAAACAATGCTAAGGGGGTACGACAAAACATGGGTTACCGTTAGTCCGAAAACACGTACTATACGCTACACCGGCGTACCTTATGGAAATTACGAACTCCTTTACAGAATTGCCAATGGCAGAGGATTAACAACCAGGATACCGGTATCTCTTGCCATTTCAGTGGACACACCCTTTTATCGAACATGGCTTTTTTACACCATCGTTTTTTTAGTGATAGTAGCCATTGTTGGTGCTTTTTTCAAAATACGTTATGATGAGCTAAAAACCAAGCAACACAATCTCAACCTGCGCGAACAGTTATTTCGGCTGCAGGTAAATCCCCATTTTTTGTTTAACGCGCTCATTGCCATTCAAAACTATATATTAAATCACAAGGCCAAAGAGGCCGGAATGTATCTTTCAAACTTTGCCCGCTTTTTCAGAATCATGCTCGAAAGCAGCCAGTCAGAGGCTATTTTGCTGGAGACCGAGGTAGAGATGCTGACATTGTATTTAGGATTGCAGCAGATTAGGTATCCCGAGAGGTTTATCTACCAGTTTGAAATTGATGAAAACCTTCCTGAAGACCTTACACTAATACCTGCCATGATGGTTCAACCTATTTTGGAAAATGCCATCGAACATGCTTTTATCGATAAATTAAAAGAAGGAATATTAACCATACGGTTTAAACTTGAGAAAAAATGTATTCGTTTTGAAGCTGAAGACAACGGAATTGGGATGAAAGCATCAAAAAAAATTAAAAAAACAGCTCAATCGAAGAACCATCAATCTTCTGCCATCTCAATTATTAAAGAGCGTGTAGCGGTATTAAGTAAAAAATACCACTACCCTGAAAAATTTGAGATTAAGGAGGTAGCTGTAGCTGGGGAGGTAAGCGGAACGATGGTAATCATGAACTTGCCAATAATTAAACAAAAGTAATTTATACCAATAAACAAGCCGATGAGAACTCTTATTGTTGATGATGAGCCCAATGCTCGACAGGTGATACGAAACATTTTGGAAACTTATGTTACACAAGTTGAAGTTGTTGGCGAAGCAGACTGCGTTAAAGCAGCGGTACAAAAAATAAACACGCTAAAACCCCAATTGGTGCTGCTTGACATCAATATGCCCGACGGTACCGGATTTGATGTTATTAAGGCTTGCAAAGCAGTCCCGTTTAGATTCATCATCGTAACGGCCTACGAGCAGTTTGCCATCAAAGCCATCAGGTTGAGTGCTATCGATTATATTTTAAAGCCCATCAATGGGCAGGAATTACTCAATGCCATTGAACGTGTTTCTGACCCGGTAGCAGAAGAGGATGCTATGCTGAAGATTGATTCTTACCTGAGAAATACCCAATCCAATACCGACGAAAGGCGCGTTATTTTTAATACTACGGAGGCTATTCATGCCATTCGTATTCGTGATATTGTTCGGTGCGAGTCGGACAGAAACTATTCAACACTCTTTTTGCAGGATGGGCAAAAGCTGATGGTTTCAAAAACATTGAAGGAGATTAGCAAGATGTTGTCGGAATATGGTTTTTACCGGGTACATCAGTCGCATTTGATTAATCTTCACTATTTCGAACGGTACGATAAACACGGGCTCGCGGGCAACGTTATTTTAAGTAATGATGATAAAATTCCTGTTTCTTCGCGTCGGAAAGAAGGATTAATGTCCGTTATAATGAAAATGTAAGGATGGGCATTGTCAGGGTTGATTCTCCGGAAAAAGGGTTTCGTGATTATTTATTTATATTGCTATGAGTCAGACATTAATGGGTGGATACAATGCCTTTGCATCAACGCAAATACGGATTATTGTTGCTCTTTTTGGCTTTATATTGGTACTAACAGCTTTACGTCGCTGGAAAAGTGTTGCCATGGTATTTGCCAATCGCCGTGCTATGCGTAGCATCGTAGTAGGTTCACTATTTGGCCCCTTTTTGGGAGTCTATTTTTCATTGCTTGTCGTGCAAAATGTCAGTACTGGCATAGCTTCCACGTTGATGTCCATTGTGCCGGTATTAATAATCGCTCCCGCGGTAATAATTTACAAAGAAAGAGTTACCCTGACTGAAATTACGGGCGTATTATTAAGCGTTATAGGAGTAGCACTGTTTTTTGTTTAAAACAGTAATTTTTTTATTTCTTAAAGTACTTTTTTTTGTGTAGCTTTGAGGCTGGTAAATAATTACGTTATTTTAATGATCTGGTAAACCGTTCAAATTATTACATGCTCAATATAGTAAAACAATGATAATTCGAGAAAAATAGCCGTACCGGTTAACATAGTTAATCATGAAAACGCCATGAAACACCAAAATAGATACCGGCATCCCGTCCCGGATAATGGGGAGCCAGCCAATAATTATATCCTTCAAAGTAACCTGTTACGTTACTCATTTTAAGAAATAGTCTGGCTCGTTTTACTTTTAAAGTAACATAAACATCAGCCCACAGGTAATTTCCAATCTCTACCTCGTTTTGTATATAAAAAGCCCTGAGCTCAGGCATGTAAGCATTGGCTTTGAACGCTGAGAAATAGCGCAGCTGGAATCCTGTTTGCAACGTGGCAGCTTTTTTAAATACCGGACTTTTAAAATAGAGGTTTAGCATACCATTAAATGCAGGTAATCTGATGGCGGAAGGGTTGCTAACGGCCTGATAAGTCAGCTTGGTGTCGAAGCCGAACTTTCCAATTATCAAATTGCCCTGTACATAAAGTTTAAGCAGGGTGGCTGCCTTGTTAATTTGCGTTGGTCGTAAACTATCGTCAAGATAAGTATAGTTGCCCAGTGTTGTAAAGTTGGCACCGGCTCGCAAAAGCTTATAACGGTAATCTCCGTGAAGGATAAGATAGGTTTCCTTGTTGAAGTTGTTGCTCCACCTGAAATGATTGGAGCTAAAATGTTGGTAAAACCACCAGGGCGTTTTCGAAACAAGTTCAATGCCCAGATAAAGTTCTCCTATATTCCGGCTTTTATTACCAAGATATTGATTGATAGTTCCTTTAACACCAAAATCCCCTGCGTTGTAGCCCCCAAAGTAGAGGTATCCCGAACCTTTCAGATAAAAACTCTTTTTAATGTTTATTCCAATGCCGCCAGATATGTTCATCTGGTTCCACACGGTGGTGATGGTGTCAGTTGGTAATAGTTGTTTGATATTATCATGGCTTAGGTTGGCGTACAGGTAAAAGGGTTTTTGGTCGATATTTTCTCCATAGCCCAAACTCGTCCAGCCAATCCTGTTTTTGATGTATCTGATACCGGTTGAATCGTAAGTTCGGGTGCTGTCAATGGGGACAAAAATAGTATCATAAAAATCGGCTAACGGATATCTGTCAGTAAAAAGGTAAGAATCTTTTTTGTACTGAAAAGTGTAGGAAATGCTTCCCAGGTCGAGTCTTTTTGTCGTGTCTGATTTTTGTTTACTTAAATTATAAAATTGCTCAACAAAAATGCCGGTTTCTTTCACCGTGTTCTCTGCATCCGTGAGGTTAACAGGGATGACTGTCCTGTCGGTTTCCTTGTTTTGTGAAAAGTAGCTATCGTCGGCTACCCCCCCGTTTTCCTGCATCTTTAATTTATTAAAAAGATAATTAATATTAACATGATACCGCTTGTTAGGAGTTAGGTATCCCAATGTAAGATATCCGGCGTTGTGGTTAGTGCTGCTTTGTTTATAATCGCCCGGTGAGCTGATAAGAAAAAAATTAATCCCGAAGGTGAGCCCTTTGATTAAATCACGGCTAAAAGTAAGCTGGAAATCCTGCTCTTTTTTTGGCCCCATCACGTAAAAAAGTTCTGTGTAGGGCTTTAGAAGTTTGTAATATCTCACCTGACGATTGGTGATAAGGTATCGCTGAAAATAGGGCCAGCTCATAGAGAAACCTGGTTGTAACATGGGAGAAAATGATAAGTCGGTATGAGCCAGTCCGATGTTGCTTAGCGTGGAATAATTCCGGTTTTTACGATACAGCCAATCGTATTGGTGCGACTCGAGGGTGACAGTATCAATGGGTGATAGCGAGTCGAGCTTGAAGTTCAGAATGCTGCCCTTGTAATAAAATACACTAGTTGAGTCAGCACCGGTTTCGTTGGTAAAAGTAGAATCAGCCCTCGACTGAGCTATATTTGTCTTGATAAATACAACAGTAAGTATTAAGGTTAAAAGTGGTACAACAATCCGGCTACGCTTCAACATGATAACGTTTTTTTAAAAAACCAAAATTAGCAAAAAGAGAGGTTGTTTTACCGAACGATTATTTTTCCTGTGCTGTAAAACTGTTCACCAAACAACTCTAACAGATAGGCTCCCTTTTTTAAGTCCGTTAAAAGCACGGTAACTTTATGGTTAACGTTAATGTTACGGACTAATTTTCCATCCATGCTAAAAATTTTCACCCGGGTTATGGCAGCGCCATCTTTGAACGAAACATTACATTGGCCGGAACACGGGTTGGGCGCCATTAGCAACCCGTTTGGAGAACTTTCGTGTGTAAAAATGTTATCGATTAATCCGCCTCCCAGCACTCTTGTCTGGCAAGCAATACGGATGGAGTCGTTTTGATGATAAACCGACAATACGGCTGAAACAGGGGTGATGGTTA
>Ga0164318_10003443_pt1 | contig 14975 bp, 17 predicted proteins | sample GuaBasSedimGuay9_FD_113734 | JGI IMG/M metagenome (GOLD analysis project Ga0164318, IMG submission 113734) | Subseafloor sediment microbial communities from Guaymas Basin, Gulf of California, Mexico - Guay9, Core 4571-4, 0-3 cm | ecosystem: Environmental > Aquatic > Marine > Hydrothermal vents...
ATATCCATCTATATTGTGAAATTTAAGAAGGTAATAATATGAGGATATGGCTTATTGGCATGTATGGTGCTGTTGCTACTACTGCTATTGTGGGGGCAAAGGCGTTAGAGCACGGAATAACCCCTGATACTGGTCTAGTTTCTAGTTTGCCCCAATTTAAAAAACTTAACGAAATTCTTCCCTTAGAATTTGAATTTGGAGGTCATGAAGTTCGATCTTTGAGTTTTAATGCATATCAAGCAGCTCTAGAGCATTGGAATTTAAATCATCACTATGATTTTAGTATACTAGAAGCCGTGAAAGAAGATATTATTTCTTTACATGCTGAAAAAGGTACTGCAATAAATTGTGGTAGTGGCATTTCTGAGTTCGAGCACATAGAGACGTTAGAATCAAGTGGTTACTCTCTACAAGAGATTGTTGATAAGATTTTGTCAGATATGAAGCATTTCAAGAATGATGATACAGTCGTTATGAATGTGGCATCTACGGAGCCAACTTTACAATTAAATTTGGAATATCACTATACGATTGATGGTTTTGAGAGGATGATTGATGAGGATAGGAAAGAATATGCAACTGCAAGCATGCTTTATGCCTATGCTGCATTAAAACTTGGGATACCTTATGGTAATTTCACACCCAGTTGTGGCTCATCAATCCCAGCGCTCAAAAAATTAGCCATTCAGAATGGAGTTCCACATGCTGGAAATGATGGAAAAACAGGTGAGACGCTGGTTAAAACAATATTAGCACCCATGTTTGCATATAGGCACCTTAAAGTATTAGGTTGGGCAGGTTTCAACATTCTGGGTGATTATGATGGCCGCGTTTTACATCATAATGATAACAAAGAAAGTAAGATTAAATCAAAAGACAAAGTAATTAGGAAAATCCTTGGATATAACCTATACACAATTACAGAAATCCGATTTTTCCCCAGTTTAGTTGATAACAAGATGGCATTAAATCTAATACATTTTGAGGGTTTTCTTGGAGGCCGCATGAAGATTCAGTTTACATGGGACGCTATAGATGCTATCGTAGCTGCGCCACTTGTGTTAGATATTGCTAGATTCCTGGCATTTGCAAAGCGAAAAGGCCTAACTGGCGTAATTAAAGAGCTTGCATTCTTCTTCAAGAGCCCGTTAGATACTGAAGTTTATAATACTCATCAGCAATTTGAAATACTCAATGAATGGTATTGGAATACTCTAAAGCACAGTGAACATGTTGAAAACAATGAATGAATTAAAGTAAGACTACTTATTAACTTTTGTATTCCTTTCTTGTATATCGATGTATCATGTAAATTAGTAATATAACGAGAAATATGGGTCCGAGAACAATGGTGAAGAAAATGAAGTCTCCGATAAACATGAACCATCTTTTCTGCCAGCTGCCATCATAGCATACAAGCTTGACCACATCAAAATCAACCACTGTGCCGTTGAGCGTAAGGTAAATCAAATAGCCGTAGCAAGCATTTCCCATAATGACTAAAATCACGGGGGAAAACTGCGGCAATGCCGTTAAAACAAAATTTCCGATATTTGTAAAATTGTAGCCGTTTTCATCGAGGTATGTGGCTGCTGCTAGCAGTATATCCCTTATATTAAATTCCGTTTCATTGACGTTGCTGAAGAGCTTTGTCTTTATGGTGTAGTTTCCCGTTGTCTCATTTAACTCCCGCCACACGTTCAGCTGCCAGAACTCACTAATATTAAACTTAATTAACGTGTAGTATTTTGTTTCATTATCAAAGCTTAAGTCGAGGCTGAGATTAACACCACTAAACAGCCAGAAGGGCTTGTGCTCTTCGATGAACGACCGAACTTCTGCGTTATTCAACGCCCATGGACAGCTGTATTTTATCTGAACGGATATGTTCTCCGGAACCACAGTAATATTGTATTTCCCAACAGTGATTGTAAAGGTCTCAACTTCTGAGAGCTCATAATGGGTTGTTGTGAATCAGATCTAAGTGACACAGAATTAAGTAATAAAAAAATAAAAAATATGGCCATGTATTGTTTGTACATGCTTAACACCATCTATCTATTGATAAGGATTATTTTCATAAGTCACATAATGTTCAATGTCTCCTGGATACACATTATTTTTTTGTCCATCTTTATATTGGGGGTTTAGATATAATATGCCATCATTGTCATCTAATCCATCAAGATCACTTAATGAGTCATCAGCACCGTATTTTATATATACGTGATATATGTTCCAGTCGGTCCAGTCCGCATAATATCGTGGATAATCAAAGCCTGCGGAGACAGTTGCATCTACATGCACCCATCTATTGCCATCTCAGAATTCTGCAATTGCATGATCATCCCCATTGCTAATACTAAAGTGAATTCCTCTGGCAAGCAATCCTAAGGCCTTTGCAAATGATATAAACAATGTAGCATATTCATCACAAACACCAATATAACCTTCATCGATTATCCTTGTATCTGATAAAGTTTTGCTATCACCTGTTAAACTGTTATCAACGTAGTGCATCGTTAAGTAAACGTGCCAGAATAACGCTTCACCTGTTTCATATGGCGTGTTAGTATAATCTGCTGCATTGGCCGCTTCCTTTCTTATGCTCCAATCAGTATAATGATATAAGTCTGACAATTCATAGTAATAATCTTCTGGGATTCCGTATCCCAATGGCTCAATGTCATCTAAGTTCAGCTCGTTTTCGTTATATTTCTGCACAAAGTTGTATCCCAGATCATGAACTATGTATGCAGAGCCCGTTGCCTTAACGATTGCCTTTTTCAGTCCTACCGAGGTGTACGGCACCTGCGGGTACAGCCAAATCGTCTTATAACTTTGCCTCCTAACCACCACATATTTACTTGCCGAAAATTCCTTATACCAACCATTATAATAATAGTCCCAGCCTTCAAACGTGACTGTTAGATACGCAGACGACGTACCCATGTTTATAATTGTGACTCTAACGGCGATTGTATCGCCCCGTGTCCATACCGAGGGCACGCTCTCGGACATACCAACCGCAGCACTCTTGATGGATAAATCCTTGTTTAGAGTTATGTTCGTGTTCTCCATAAGCACTTGAGCGGCGGTCTCATCATCTGGCAGTATTGGGTACTTCCCCTTCTCTCTGATTGCTGTACCATAGCATCCAGTACCTCTTTCTCGGCACCTACAATATAATATTCATCATCGCTAATAAAAACATCTACTGGTACGGTTCCGTTCTCATCCTCTGGTATCTCCGGGCGGTTCATCATTTTCATTGGGCTGCTGTTGTCCACGTCAATTTTAAACTCATCGATGTTAATTGATTCTGAGTATACAACTGGAAAATTACTCTCTTGTGTTGCAATTGAAGCCTCTGCACTAATCATTTGCAGTTCCTTGCCTTGGTTCTCATTAAGTGAATTAGAGCTTTTATGGTATGTTGCTATTAGAGGAACTGATTGGGTGCTGATCATTAGTAAGATTATCGCTAGAATCAAGAATAAATAGCCCCGCCTTTTTAACCTCAACCATCCGTGCAATTGGATGCCCCCTCAAAACACTAATCGTACTTCATATCAACAACTATAAAAATTTTTTAAGTTTTTTTAAAAATAATAAATAAATAATTTATTTTTAAGCAATATAATTGAATAAAACCGTAAAATAGAATTACAATCTCGAGAATTAGTGGACAAATGAAGGTTTTAATTATAGGCTTTTTAAAAGTGTTTATATTGGTTTACACTATAAATTAATGCAAATACTGCATTAATCTTAGCACGTAAACAAAAAAGCAACTTTTGGTTGAATACAAACAAGAAATATTTTAAGCACAAACATCCTATGTATATACATGGTGAAAATATTGAACACGGATATCATAACATTAGATGAAAAAGGACGTCTTTTAATACCTAAGAAATTCCTTGAAGCACTTAATTTAAGACCCAAAAGTAAAGTTAAAGTAACAATAGAGAATGGTAGATTAATCTTAGAACCTGAAATTTTGAAGCCTAGAAAAGTGAAAGCAAATAGAAAGTGGGGTCCTGAAGCCTTTTTAGATGCAGGGGAGGCCACATTTGGTGAGTTTTGAGAAAAAAGTATGGGATGTTAATGTTTTTGCTATTTTCTTTGTAGAGGACCATCCTGGACATATTTATGTGAAAAATATTATCGAAAGAGGATTACTTGGTGACTATATTCCTATAGTTTTAGATATTCTTCCAATAAGGGCATATTGGATTATGGAGCGTAAATGGAAGATTAACAAAAAAGCTGCAATGGACGCTATAAAACATTTTTTGTTACACTATAAAATACCAAGATTTGTAAGAATAAAACCTTCTATGATAGTAAAAAGCTTTGAATTTGCACGTAAATTAAATCATGATGTTTATGATTGCCTTTATTTAGCGGTGGCAATGCAATATAATGCATCGGCTATTATAACTACAGATACTGATTTCGAAAAACTTTGCAAGCAGATTGGATTAAAATATGAGAACCCAGTTCCAATTGACGTTCTAAAGCAGTTTAAAAGTTATAAATGATTATGCATCCGAATTATATAATTGCAGTAAGTACAAAATCTAATATATTATTAATTTAATCTTTTCTTAGACATGATTTTTTGTGTGTTGATTCTTATGGTAAAGGGCGTCTATGAGATTTCGTATTTAAGAATTGGCGAACATGTGCCACTCATTATAATTAAAGGGAATGACTTTCTTGATAAGAAACTACCTGCAGTAATTGTGATGCATGGTCTTTTTGGCAATAAAGAGAGAAATCTTGCATTTGCAATGATGTTGGCTAACAAAGGCTTTCTGATAGCAATGCCAGATGCTTATATGCATGGTGACAGAATGACTGAATCTTTGATTGCGATGCTTAGAGATGACCCTTTAAGATCAATGTTTGATATTTTGACACGAACAACAGAGGACATTATAAACTTAATAGACTATCTGGAGATGAGGGGAGACGTAGACAATGAGCGTATTGGCATGACAGGAATCTCCATGGGTGGTATTCTGACTTTTCTTGTTGGAATACAAGATAATCGATTAAAGGCACTAGCACCGATAATTGCTTCTGGAGACTTCTTAACCATCTTTAAAAAGTCAGCTATACTTGATGAACTAGGCGTTGACAAAGGGGAAGTTGCAAAAATTCGCATACCAGATAATATTACGGAGCTAGTATCCAATTTAGATCCTGCATATCACCCCGAGAGTTTATATCCAAGACCAATATTGATGGTGAATGGTTCTGAGGATATAATAATTCCAAAGGATGCTGTACAACTAACTGTAAGCGCTATTAAAAAGGCTTATGAACAGAAGCTAGAACTTTTCAAATTTAGTGAGCATCAAGGTGTGGGGCATACGGTCACACCAAAAATGCTAGATGAAGTAGTAAAGTTCTTCGAGGAAACATTAGCTGCAAAAAACGAATAAAGCGAATTAAAATTTCTCAATTAAATCTACGATGTATTCATGAATCTCATCAATTTCTTTTTTTGGATTGTATGTCTCAGCAGCTAACTCTTTTCTATAGCCTTCCAGGAGAAGATTTTCAAGGCCAATATACTCTGCTAAAGTCAATAGCTTCTTGTTTTTGCTTTTTGCAAGGTCAAAAAGAGGCTTTAGTTTTTCTCGATAGTTGAGATCGCGAATTGCATGGTGGTCCATCAATATTTCTTTAACCTTAGTTTTCTCTAAAACCTCAAATAAATTTGCGCTGGCTTTATCGAAGTTCTGCTGACTAATTCTCCAGCCTATGAAATTTGTAGGAAATCCATCAATAACCATAATATCTGGATTTTTACTAATAACCCAGTTTTTTGCATTGTCATCGCCTAAACTTTGTGCATCACTGCCATATAGAAAATCTACTTTGCCATCACTTACAAACATCATGACTACAAAGCCAACTCTACTATTTTCATTGCCATGCCATACAGCGGGGGAGAATTCAACATCATCAAATATAACACCATCTGCCCAGAACAACTTTTTGCAGAGCTTTTCTACTTTCTTTGTAAATACGTATCCTCTCTTCTTTGCTGAGAAATTCACATTCTCATTTGGATTCTTTGCGAACACAATCTTGTCTCTAAATATTTTTTCATACATTTCATCATCATGGGGACGTGGATGGTGGTCATAGTGATAATGTGAGACAAAAATCACATCACACTTCTCGGCAGCCATCATAATCCTTTCTCTTGCTAGCTGTTGTGCATACTTCTCAAGTTTAGTCGGTGGAATACCATAGCGTCTAGGTGCTAAAGCAACCGCAGGGTCTATGAAAATACAATGATACGGGGTCCTAAGCAAACTAGCCATGCTTCTTACGCCTATTGAGTCAAATGCAATTGGTAAAAATTTCATCTTCACCACTTTCATGGACATAATAAAGCCATATTGCAATGAATTTTTCTCTAAGGAATTATCTCTGTTGAATTATTATACGGTGGATAGTAAAAATCTTCCTTTTTCACAATACCATCATTGATCAGCTTTTCTATTTTTGGCTTCAGAGCTATCATTTCATCAATTAAGTGCTTGACAGTGAGATAAACTTCCTTAAAACTTTTTTCTCCCCAAAGCTTTGTCTTGTTAGCAAATAAGCATCGGCCACCGCATATAGAATAGTAATCGCAAGAAAGACAAGGCTCTCCTATTGTAACTTTATATGGCAAGTCCTTCGGGTGGCTTGTTCTTATATGGCCAACGTTTGCAAACTTAAATTCTGGAGCTACTGGACAAACTAGAATCCTTCCAGAAGGCGTTATCGCAAAGGCATCTATACCAGCACCACATCTTAACTGTACTGGAATCTCATCAAATAACAAGCTTTTCATAATACCCAAAAATGGGACAATACCAAGTACGTTGCCGTTCTCTTTCATTTTTTGATACCAATATTTTGCAAGCTTTGTTATCCCTGGGTTGTATGATTCCTTAACCCATTTGACAAAGTCTCTATTTTTGTATCTTCTTTTAGGTGGAAAGTCCCAAAAAACATCTAATTGCCAATGTACATGGTCAAAATGTGGATTTTTTAGTTCTAGTAAGTGTTTAACCTCCTCGTAAATGTCAGACCTTCCAGATACAGCCATTCTAGCAATCACATCTCCTGAATAACCAAGTTCCCGTACGGCTTGAAGATTCTTAATTACTTTGTCGTATGTCCCCCTACCACGATAATAATCCGTTGTCTCTTTTCTTCCATCGATTGATATGAGTATAGTATCAAATTGCTTCAGGTATCTTGGCTTCACTTTTGAGAGTAGGATTCCATTAGTCTGTATAAGAAATCTCTTCGCTGGTATTGAGTCCATTATTTTCTCCATTAATCCCATTCTTAAAAGAGGCTCGCCACCATAAAAACAAATATTTGGCTCTGGGTCCTTCTCCAAAAATGACTTTAGTTCCTCTAAGCTGTAAGATACTTCTACATCATCAACATCAGGATCTGGTGTATTGCCACAATATTTACACTTTAAATTGCACACTTGTGTTAATTCTATAAAGTAAAGCATTGTATCGCCTTCTCTGGTACCTTAAGTTATTAATGCTCAATGCGAGTAAATGTTTCAATCATGATAGAACAAAAACTTTTTGATATCTTCAGGATCCGATTTACAAGAATCTAAGCAAGTCAAAATAAACTGTTTTTAACATTTCTAGTTGCTATAGTACTGAATGTTGCACTAATTAGTTGATACACCAAAAATACTCTTTTATTTTCCTAAATAGTTGTTCTCCTATTGTGGGGATTTTCTCTAAAATTTCATCTATTGTATGGTATGGACGATTTTCTTGGATTTTCTGGAACGTTTCTTCATCTATTCCTAACAGTTTTATCATTGTTTCTTTGGATGCAACATTGATTTCCCTGCATAGTCTTTCATATTTTGGGTCTCCTCTATACTTTTCCTCCGTGTCTTCGACTGCTAGTTCGTGAGCATGCTTTGATGTGTACCCCTTAGCTCTGTGTTTTATTTCCATTAATTCGTGATAAAAGATGTATTCCTCAAATTCCCTGTATTTTTCTGAAATCCATATCTCGTTAAGAGGTATCCCCAGTTTCTCTGCAGCGAGTGGAAACACAAGTTTGCCTTTGTACCTAACTTTGTAGCAAGCAATATAGTCCTCTATAAGCTTGTGAGGAACATATACTACTCTATAGCCTAACTTTTCAATTTCTCCTCTTATGCTTTTTTCTTTTTGCACTTGTAATACTTCCTTTATATACTCTTTCTACATCAATCATAAAATAAAATGCGCTACTTTTAAGAGTTTAGATACTTTTAAGACGTTTTGAGTAGCTCTTGATTAAAAAGAAATTTAGTTCTTGGTATTGTAGTAGTTTCTAAAGAAGTAAAAATATTTTTCTGTAATTGCATAGTTCATCTATTTGCTAGGTTTAGAGACAGCACCAGCTATTGAAAGAATCAGACCAATAAACACTAAAAAATATCCAAGACCAACACCTTGAATGACAGTGAAACCAAGGTCTTGTGTAATAAAGGAAAGCATAGCAGGTTCTCCTTCGGTAAGGCCTCCAACGATGACAATACCAATTACTAATATAAAAAATCCATTTAGAATTCTACCTTTGTTCATAATCACCAAATCCGAAATTCCTTAAGAAATATTTTTGACATTGCTTATAAAGATACCTACTTTATTTCTTTTCATACAAATTATGAATTTATATGTAAACTAGGATTCTAATGAAGGTACTTCATTAAGAGTTAGTGGCGGATGCGTTGTATTGTTATCTCTTTAGTTTTTATAAACAACTGCATTGATAGGTGCTTCGTGGCAATGCATGCTCCTAAGATGCTATTAAACAACGTGTGAAAATGCAAAAACTGTATTATGTTAAAGCATTAACCAATAATATACTTTAACTTTATTCTATCTATTCACTATATAGACATTTTAGTAGGCCGCTTATTGTGATTGGAGATTCTACATTATTAAAATACATTTAAGTTCTGGTAATTATTCTAGCCAACATGAACCGAATATGATCAATATTTTTTTGTCCTACAATATAACTAAAAATAGGAAATATTTATATTTAATAGGATATTATCAATATCATGGTGACACATATGCGGAATATTGTAAAGGTTACTCGTCGAGGACAGACAACGATTCCTACTAATATACGAAAAAAACTTAACATAAAGGAGGGTGATTATCTTTTAGTTGAAACCGATGGCAATCGGATAATCTTCACACCGATTTTCAATCTTGAGCAACTGAGTGGGTTTCTTGCTGACAAAGCTGATGTAGAAGCTGTGAAAAAAGAAATTGAAGAACTTAGGAGAGAATATTGAATGAAAAAGCGAATAATAATTGATACACGCTTTTTCGTTGAATACCTCTTCGCCTCAGATAGGATAATTAAAGAGAAGTCACTTAGGTTAATGAATAATCTTATCAAAGAAAAAAAGGGCCTAGTTCCAAGTATTGTAATTAGTGAACTAGCAAAAATAATTTGCCGACATGTTGGTGTTGCTGATGCAAGATCAATTATTTATTCGCTTGTAACAAAAAACTTTCAAATTATAGCAATAAACGATGAAATTGCATTTAATGCTGGAATGCTCAAATGCAAACATCAGAATGTTCCTATTGGTGATTGCATCATTGGTGTAATCGCAAAAAAGCTTAATGCTAAAATTCTGACTGATGATCCTCACTTCAAAGAAGATCTTGGCATTGAAACTATATGGATCTAAACATTTAATTCAAAAATTAAAGATAGTTTTTATTTATCTCATACACCCACTGATATTTTTGATGCACATATATAGTCATCGTATATTCTTTCCTTTAATTGGACATGGTTTTTCAATATTGAAAACACACTAATTTTTAACCAGATATCTATATCTGTTGCCTATAATTGCAGGCACTTGCTAAAAAGTTAGTGATAATTTCTGTAGTGTGCATTTTTGCATTTTTACGTGATACGTTTGATGGTCATGCTATGGTATGCATCACCACGAAAACTCTGTCAACATTAGGCTCAAGAATTGATTGAAGATTCTTTCCACTAACTTTTAATCGAGTGCCCTACACTATACAGCATTTGGATGAGGTTGTTTATCATGGTTGAAGATCTTGCATCAAATAATAGATTTAATTATCCTAATTTTATTGCCAGAGGAATTATAATTGGTGTTGCATATTCATTGCTCATAGTTATATTTCAACAGGCATTCATGTTTCTAAAAACAGATACAGCACCTTTAGATCCTCTTGTTACATTTGTACTATTGTCTATCGGTGGTGTACCACTAGCGTTAGTTCTGGGCTTTGTGGCCGTGCAATTTAAGTTTCCTTTACCCATACGGTATCTACTAGTATTCATGATACTCTACTGTATTGGCTATGTGTTGAACATCATTGAATACATCTTCATCTCAGATGTATTAATTCATCAGCCTTACTATGAAATAACAGTCATGACATTAACGCATATAATCATTGTATTTTTGATAGTTATGTTATACCCCGCGAATGCAAGTATCTTCTCTTGTATCTGTTCTAAAATCGTTCTTTAACAGTAGGCCTACTTAATGGTGGGTAGTCAGAATATTTTTGGCAGGTATAGCCTATCTTGTAATTTATCTTATCTTCGGTATGATAGTCTCGCCCATACTATACAGATCTGTCCTATGGGCTAAATCTAAAACTCCCAGGGTTTGATGTTATTATTCCCCTTGAAATTATTCGAGGAATGATTTATGCAATACTTTTGATACCAATAATTGCTACGAGCGTGCTCAAAAAATGGCGGTTAGTTTTATTATTGGCATCAGTTCTATTATTTGTAGGGGCCTTCCCAGGATTGGTTGGGAATCAACTATGGCCAGTTGAGTTGCGATTAATTTATGGTCTAGAAATCACTGCTGATTCATTCTTTCAAAGTCTTGCATTTCTAAAACTGTTCAAAAAATTTGAAGAATAGCTTATGTGACTATATGATATAAATGGCACACCTAAAGGATGTGTGGGAAGCAATTATACAAATTCAAACTTTTTTCTAATTTTTTAGTTTGATTACCTTAAACTTTTTATTCGTCTTTATTCTAATAGCAGTAAGTAAAAAAATGAAGATGAAAAGAGATGAGCTTCTATGAAAATAGGAATCTGCTATGACCCCCGTCTCGGAAAAAACATTGAAAGCTTTCTTAATTTCGCAAGCCAATGGGGTTTTGAATATGTACTTCTAAAACTTGATAATCCTGATTTGCTTGGATATTTAATAAAACCGCCAAATCCAAAATTTAAGAAGATGCTTTTTGAGCATGATTTAAAATATATAATTCATGCACCAGAGATTGATGTAAATCCAGGAAGCTTGAATATATTTGCTCGTCATGCTGCAAGAGATATACTGATAAAAACAGTTGATATTGCGACAGAGTTTATGGTAAAATATGTGGTTATTAGTTCTTCAGGCCTTCCTTATGTCTACTCACCCTTAGAGCGTGATAAAGCACTAGCCAATTTCGTTTTAACAGTCCGAAAAGCAAAAGAACATGCGGATATTCACGATGTGCAGTTCCTAATCAAAAATGAAGGAAAATCGCAAAATACACCTATACTGGACTCACCTGAGACATTGAAATACATTGCCGAATCACTTGGAGTTGGAATAGCTTTTGATGCAGGCAATGCAAATTCTTTCGGCAATTCTGAGCAATTTGTGCCAAAACTTGGAAAACACATAAAACTAGTTTTGTTGCACGACAACAAAGGCGGTGTCAATGATTATCTGCCCATAGGTGCTGGTGATCTAATTCTAGAAAGAATCCTATATCAACTCGAAGATATAGGATATGATGGTCCGCTAATTATAGAAAACTTCGATGAAAATGAAGCTAGAGTGTCTAAAGAAGTTCTTGATACAGCACTAAAAGAGATGGCTGAGAAGAGTAAACCTAAAGGTTCAAAAAAATAGTTGAAGAGATACGTTATAAAACTCAGTAAAACAGAAATACTTTTAGTAACTTATGAGGATGAGTATAGAGTTGCTTCAAAAAATCACGATATTCTACATTCCCTAAGATAAGGTCACTTACCAAACGTCTAAACCATTTATCTGAATTAGCTGCATGGACCACCTTTCTTTGCTTTGTATCTGTATTAAGCAATGTAGTTCTTATCTTTATAGATGCGTTTAGCTCTTCTAACAATTCTTGCTTCGCGATTTTTTCAAATCTGGATAGGTTTATCTTAGGTGTTTTTTCATTGCTATAGTGCGTTTTTAGAAAATCTGCCGCGACTTTCCCTGATTTCATGCTATAATAAATCCATTCCGCAGTTGCATATGATACAAAGCCTCCTGCATCGCCAATCACTAAAAATCCATTTCCATGATGTCGTTTTAATGCTTTTGAGAACCCTATAGGGTAATTTTGAGAATATTTGATTTTTGCAGCCTTTAACTTCTCTCTGGCTATAGGATGCTTATTTAGAAACTTGTCAAGCTGTCTTCTCATCACTATTCTGTTATCCCTTACAAAATTAGTCCATGTTCCATTGCCAACCGCAACAATATCACGCTTAGGAAAAATCCAAGTATACCCTCCTGCAATCCAATTGCTTCCAAAGTATATTTCTATGTTGTCTCCAATTTTTTCATCGATATCTTTAGGATTCATCTCCATTTGATATTGAAATGTAACTGCCATTTGAGTGGGGTCATTATTATAAAGCCCAAAGAATCTAACAAAATTACTTGGTGTACCATTCGCTATTATAGTTACATCTGCATAATACTCTCTGGTATCTCCACTTCTTTCTTTCGCATAAACACCAACCATTTGTTCGTTTCTTAATATTGGTTTTAAAGCTCTTGTGTTCTCGTGTATTTCTGCACCTTGCTCAATTGATAAATCTGCTAAATATTTATCAAATTTAGGACGTAAGACAAGCCCTCCAGCTCTTGTTGCTGGTAAGTGTGCTATCTCGTTAGTAGGTGAAATTAATGTCACACCATTAATTGGGCGTTCCATAATATCTCGACTGATGTCAAACTCTTTGTAAACTCTATCTGTTGTTCCACCAGCGCATGGTTTATCCCAATCTGTTGTTTTTGCTTCTAGAACCACTACATTGAAACCATATTTCGCTAGGTAGCGTGCAGCTGTCGAACCGGCTGGTCCTGCACCAATTACCAATACGTCACACTTGTTAGATGACAAAATACATCACCAAAATGTAGTACGCTTTTTTGATACACATGTTAACAAGAATTCTTCCAACACAGTTTAATAAGTTTTAATTTAGTAATAAAAATGATAGATTTTTTAATACCAAACTAAGAAAAATTTTTCTTATATAGCCATCATTTTATATATTTAATTTATAACATACTTAATTGTTAAGTGTGTTATAAAACTGAATCATTTTTAAGGGGATTCAAATGGATACACGTACCCTTATTGTTGGTTTACTTGTTGTCATCTCTGGAATAATTTCTATAGAACTAGGAATTTCAACAGCAATTCTACTAATCATCGCAGGTACTTTTAGTGCAAATTTCCTCGGATTTCAAAGTAATTACTGGATTGACTTTTTAGCAAATTTAGGAATGTTAGGAATTCTTTTTCTGGCAGGTTTAGAAGTTGATTTTGATGTTCTGCAACGCAACTGGCGAAAAAACTTGGCTTTAGGTATAATGGGTTATGTTACTCCTTTTCTATTTCTTTTATTATTCTCGGTTTATATCCTTGCCTATAATTTACAAACATCAATAATTATTGCAATTGCACTTTCAACTACCTCTTTGTCATTAGTTTATTGTATTCTTAGAACTATGTTAGACAAGAAAGAATTATTCTATCAGATGATGCTTGGAAGTGCTGTGGTTATTGATGTTCTTACCATGATTACATTCTCTGTGTTAATGAGGAAGATTGATTTATATGATTTAAGATACTTTCTTGCCATGCTGATTTTCTTATTTTTAACTCCAATTATTAGTAAGTATTTCATTAAGCGATATGAGAAAAATCCCGCAGAGATAGAAATTCGCCTGGTTTTACTTCTATTACTGATACTGTCGTTCATCAGTAGTAAAATCACTATATTAGAATCGGTTTTTGTCTTTGTCTTGGGGTTGCTTTTCTCAAAATTTTTGACAGATTCAGAGGTCGTCGAAGACAAATTACGTGGGCTGATTTTTGGGTTTCTTGCACCTATTTTCTTCTTTAAGGCAGGTCTTCTTATGGTCTTTCCTTTTGGAGATTACTCACTTTTGTTAATCATATTAGGTGTCATAGTTATTGCTTATTTAAGTAAACTATTAGGAATCTATCTAATAGGTAGAGTGTTTTTGGGCCACAGTACGGCTCTTACAATGGGTTTTTATTTTAATTTCAGATTAAGTTTTGCACTTGTTGTATCAGTCTACGGCATCACACATGGCCTAATAACTAATAATGAATATTTTATTATTGTAAGCTCAGTTCTGCTGACATCATTAATCTCATCATTAATACTTCGAGTTATTCCACAAGAAAACTACATAATACTGTCTGAAGGCAGCATTGTTAAAAAGGAACCATGTAACATCATTTTAAAAGACAAATTATCGCAAGGATAAAACTATGCTTTAATGTATTTGTGTTGGGTAAAAAGAAAACTCTAAAATATATCTTATAGTTTACGTAATTTAACTTTCACACTTTTTTACTGAAATTTTTAGGTGGTCTAATGCCAAAATCAGAAATAGCCGCTATTGGTGAGATATTAATTGATTTTATTGCGGAGCAAGAAGCTCCTTTGGAAGATGTGCAATCATTTCGTAAATTCGCTGGTGGTGCACCTGCTAATGTGGTTGTTGGTATAAGGCGTCTAGGAATTCCCGTAATTCTAATCTCTAAGGTTGGTAACGATGCTTTTGGACAATTTTTGATTAAATCATTACAACATGAA
>Ga0164318_10003445_pt1 | contig 14972 bp, 13 predicted proteins | sample GuaBasSedimGuay9_FD_113734 | JGI IMG/M metagenome (GOLD analysis project Ga0164318, IMG submission 113734) | Subseafloor sediment microbial communities from Guaymas Basin, Gulf of California, Mexico - Guay9, Core 4571-4, 0-3 cm | ecosystem: Environmental > Aquatic > Marine > Hydrothermal vents...
CAGGCCCTTCTTACATGATTATCAATATTCCTTCAAATCCGGGTTCTGTATTTAACCGCATAGTTGTGGTTTTAGAGATGATTCTTGTCGTTCCAATGACGATTGCCGAATTAGGTTTTGCAAAATGGTTGATTGTCCGGGCAGTTAAAACCATCAAGGCTGCGACATCTTCACCGTAATGTATATAATCTCTTTTCAAGATCGGAACGGACACCCATCCCCAAACCTGATAAACTAAACTCTATCATGAGTACCATATACATCACCGGCCACCGGAATCCTGATTTTGACTCAATTGCTTCAGCCTTTGTCTATGCCCATCTGAAGAGCCGGGTAGATCCGGAGAATGAGTATATTGCCGTCCGATGCGGGAATCTGAATGCCCAGACCCGAACCACTTTTGATAAAATCAAACTGAAAGCTCCGCGCTATCTCAAAGATGTAAAAACGGTTGTCGCCGATGTTGTGAATCGGGAGGTTCCCCGGCTGGAAGTATCAGACCCCCTGCAGACCGCCATCGGGCTTCTCGATGATACGGGGCTGAGCCTGCTGCCGGTTTTTGATAAAAACAGCAATTACAGGGGAATTATCAGCAGCACCGAAATCAGTCACTTTCTGATGCGGGAAACCTTCGGAGCCCGGCCTACCTACCGCTTCCGGACTGAGAATCTATCTAAAGTTGTTCCCGGTAGAATGCTTTTCAGTGGAGAGTCTCCTGAATTCACCGCACCCATAATGATTGGCGCCATGCCCTATGAACGCAGTGTGGAGCGTATCGCCGCATTGGAGACAAACCGTCCCCTGCTGATTGTCGGCTTACGCCGCGACCTTGTGGAATACGCCATCACCCACGACTTCCCGGCGGTGATACTTACCGGAGCCACAACAAAGGAAGCTGCCGAGCTTGATTTTTCTCTTTACAAAGGGTCGGTCTATCTCTCGGATGTGGATACCGCTGAAACCATCAGGCTGCTCAGATTCAGTACCCCTCTGGAGGGGATACTGGAAACTGAAGCCGAGCATCTGGGTGTGGGAGATGATTTCAACCAGGCAAAGAAAGCTCTTTCCGCCTCCGGCCGCCGGGGTTTACCTGTGTTTGATGAGGAGCAGTTCATCGGGATTGTTTCCCGGGGTTCATTTCTGGACCGCCCCCGGAAAAATCTCATTCTTGTTGATCATAATGAACTGGATCAGAGTATATCAGGGGCGAGAGATGCCAATATTCTGGAGATTATTGACCATCACCGGGTTGGTTCAGTAATGTCCCGTGAAGCTTTCAGCCTGTATACCCGTCCGGTGGGATGCACCTGTACCATTATCCGGCAGCTCTACCGGCAGCATGGCATTGCCATCCCCACGGAGATAGCAAAACTCATGATATCGGCTATTCTTTCAGATACGGTTCTTCTTAAATCTCCAACGACAACCGAAGAAGACCGGCAGACCGTGGAAGGTCTTTCCAGGCATGCAGGTATCGACTGGCTTGAATGGGGGCAGGAGATGTTCGATTCAGGAGCCCGGCTGGCAGATATCAATCCTGATCTGGTTGTCTCTGGAGATTTTAAAACATATGAATCCAGGGATGTCCGATTCGGAATAGGACAGGTGGAAGTTCAAACCCTCGGAGATCTGGATGAAGTAATTCCCCGGTTGAACAGTTCCCTGTTAAAAATAAAAGAAAACAAAGCCCTGGACGGCACAATGCTTCTCATCACCGATGTAATGAAAGATGACAGTATCCTGCTTCTCCGGGGTCTGGAAGATGCCGCTGACTCCCTACCCTATGAACTGTCGGAAGAAGGTGTATGGAACCTGCCGGGTATCCTGTCCCGGAAGAAACAGCTGCTGCCGGAGATTCTCCGGGCGGTAGATGAAACCCGCAGCAAAAACCGCTGATTACTCCGGGATTACAGCACTCTCACCGATTCCCCAGTCCTGGGGCTGAAAGGTGTTCATAGCGAAATTGATGGTTACCACCGTCATAGTGAGTTGAAGCAGACTCTGCAGAATACCCAGTATCATACCGCCGGCTCCGGAGAACAGTCCCAGACCGATTAACAGGTTCATAAGCAAACTGACAATTACCATGGGAAGCAGAATTATAAACATGAAGAGCATGGAAACCACCGGTCGGTGAGAGAAGTAATAGGTTCTGCTGATTGCGGCAGAATCACGTCCCCCGGTACCCAGGGAGAGATGAATAAACGGGGCCAGGCCGTATCGCAGCAGACCTGTGAGAAACAGCACACCGGAAACGAAAAAGAAAAAATAAATGAATACCGGCTGTCCCAGCAGGCTGCCGACTACCGCTGCTATAATGAATACAACCAACGGTTTAATCAGAATCTTGAATCCTGAAACAAAAATTGCCCTGGCAAAGTCTTTGAATCTTCCCAGCCCTTCCTTGAGAGAATCTGTGTAAACCGGGAGAATCCGGTTCCGAAATTGTCTGACAACTCCGGCCAGAACAGATCCCAGATAAATCTCACTCACAAGGAGAACAATTATCATTACACTGACAGCTCGAACACCTTTTGAAATAGTTTCAGAGGTTTCAGGAGTCAGTTCCGGTAATTCAGTCTCTGTAGAAACTGCATCGTTCATAAGCTGAAACGATGTGTCCATCATATCGGATACCGGCTGCTGGAAGGCGTAACTTAACAGGAGCTGAGGCGCCATGCTGAGGGTGAGCCAGATGAGAAGAAAAACAAGAGGTTTTGCCCGCACCTGAAGCATGGTATCCGAAAAGGCATGAGATACAGGTTTAAAAGCTTCCATCGGCTCAAACTACCATAACCCCTGGGTGACTGACGACCCCCGGGGAGTGGTAAAATGCCTGTTATTAAAGGTCCAGGGGCCGGTCGTATCCGTTCTGTTTTAAAAGGATCTGTCCGCGCTCGAGGTCTTCCACCCGAAAAACGATATCGGCCTTATCTCCCTTTCCCGCCAGAATGGAATAAAGATATTCAATGTTCACATTGTTCTTTTCAAAGAGCTCCATTACATCGGCCAGTGCCCCGGGTTTATCCTCCATGGCAACTGCCAGAACATCTGTTTCCCTGGCGGTGAAACCGGCTTCAAGGAGAACGTCCCGGGTACGGTCCGGCTCCTTGACAATCAGCCGGAGGATACCGAAATCGGCGGTATCGGCAATGGTAACCGCCCGAAGGCTGATATTCTTGGAAGCCAGCAATTTGGTAATCTCTGCCAGCCGGCCGTTCTTGTTTTCCATAAATACGGATATCTGGGTAACTTTCATATTCGCTCCTATAAGGTTCTTTTATCGATAACCCGCTTGGCCTTACCCATGCTTCGCTCGATGGATTTGGGCTCTACCAGCTTAATCTGCAGGTTTACACCGAGTTTGTTTTTCATTGCCGTGGCAATTTTCTGACTGATCCGTTCCAGCTGCTTTGTTTCATCAGAGAAGAACTTCGGCTCCACTTCAACCCGGAGTTCCACATCGTCAAGATGAGACTGTCCCCGATCGATAACAATCTGATAATGAGGCTGAGTTTCCTCAATCTCCATCAGGATGTTTTCTATCTGAGAAGGGAAGACATTCACACCCCGGATAATCATCATATCATCGGTTCGTCCAAGGAGCCGATGCATTCTCACAAGGTTTCGGCCGCAGGCGCATTCTCCCCGCTCCAGCCAGGTGATATCCCGGGTTCGGTAACGCAGTATCGGTGTTCCGGTTTTTGTCAGTGTGGTAAAAACCAGTTCACCCTTCTCACCATCGGGGAGCACCTCTCCGGTCTCAGGATTGATGATTTCAGGATAAAAATGATCCTCGTTGATATGCAGGCCGTTATGCTCGGAGCATTCGTTGGATACCCCCGGACCGATAATCTCTGTCAGGCCGTAAATATCGTAGGCCGTCAGACACATCTTTTCTTCTATCTCCCGGCGCATATTGTCGCTCCAGGGCTCGGCACCGAAGATTCCGGACTTCAGCTTCAGATCGGCCATCTCCAATCCCATATCCTTGGCCACTTCCGTCATGTAGAGGGAGTAACTGGGAGTACAGGTGAGTATTGTTGACTCAAAGTCTCTCATCAGCTGAAGCTGCCGCTCGGTGTTTCCACCGCCGACGGGAATGATGTTACAGCCGATGTTATGGGCCCCGTAATGCACACCCAGACCTCCGGTAAACATTCCATACCCGTAGCCGTTCTGGACAACATCCCCTCTCTCGGCACCGGCCATCATCAGACAGCGGGCCATCACTTCGGCCCATATATCCATATCATTCTGGGTATATGCGTCAACAACAGGGGTTCCGGTTGTTCCTGAGGAGGTATGTACCTCAACAATTTCTTCTTCCCCGGAGGCCAGAAGACCGTAGGGATAGGTATCCCGTAAATCATCCTTGGTTGTGAAGGGAATTTTTACAATATCCTCCAGACTTTGAATATCCGAAGGTTTTACCCCCTGGGCATCAAAACGTTCCTTGTAAAAAGGAACCCGGTTGTAAAGACGTGCTACCAGATCCTTGAGATCTGCCAACTGCCGTGTACGGCGCTTTTCAGGTGCTTCCGATTCTCTTACTGCGTTCCAGATCAATAGAGGTTCCCCCTTTCGTCCACTACCCGGATAGCTTTGCCTTCCTGTACCGGCAATTGCCCGGGTTCGTGTAATTCAACAACAGGTTTAATTGAAATACTGGCTTTCAATGCGTCAACCAGCCTTCCTTTAAGTGCATACAAATCCCGGGTATCATCCGAGAGTATTTCCGGTCCGATTTCAAGTTCCACAATCAGGACATCGAGGGTTCCTTTCTTTCGGACCACAATACGGTAATTGTTCCCTGCCTCGGGAACTTTCATTACAACTTCTTCAATCTGGGAGGGGAAGACATTCACACCGTTGATGATGAGCATATCATCGGTCCGTCCGGTTATACGGTCGATCCGCCGGGAAGTCCTGCCGCAGGCACAGCTGCCGGGGATAATCCGGGTGAGGTCTTTGGTTCTGTACCGGAGTATGGGAGAGGCATGGCGGATAAGATTTGTCAGAACCAGTTCTCCAATCTCTCCATCCTCCAAAGGCTCCATACTGTCCCGATCCAGAATCTCAATACAGTAAGCATCCTCCCAGAGGTGCATTCCGCTTTTTTCAACACATTCAAAGGCCACACTGGGGCCGTTCATCTCCGAAAGCCCGTATGAATTATAGGCATCGATACCGAAAAGTGTTTCAATTTTCCTTCTCAGATCTTCCGAATGAGGCTCAGCCCCGATCAGAGCTTTTTCAAGCTTCAGATCCGAAAGTTCTATGCCCATATTTTCCATCTGAGAGTACAGATGCAGCATGTAGCTGGGTGTGGCATGAACTACCGTGGTTTCAAAGTCTTTCATCAGCATGAACTGACGCCGGGTATTCCCCCCTGAAGAGGGTATCACAAACATACCCAGCTCTTCGGCACCGTAGTGAAGCCCCAGGCCGCCGGTAAAAAGTCCGTAGGTCATCATATTCTGAAAAACATCTTCAGAATCACAACCGCAGGCCTTCAGAGATCGGTAAGTCAGACCGGTCCACCGGTCTAAATCATCCCGGCCGTAATAGATAACCGTCGGCTTCCCGGTGGTACCGCTTGAGGCGTGCATTCGAACCACCTCTTTTTTATCAACCGCCAGCAGACCGTAAGGATAGGTGTCACGAAGATCGTCCTTCGTTGTAAACGGGATTTTCTTAAGGTCGTCCAGAGATTTCAGATCCTCCGGATGTTTGATACCCACACCCCCCAGCCTCTCCTTGTAGAATGGAGTGGCCAGAGCCTGGGTTATCACCCTTTTCAGACGGAGGAGCTGCAGCGCCTCAAGGGCCTGCCGATCGAGATATTCAATTTCCTCCGGTGTGTAAACCGTCATGCATTCCGGCCCAGACTGAACGCATTGATGTTCATTTCCACAATCTTCTCACCTTTACGTGTGAAAAGAGTGGTAATTGCGGATTTCAGGGATTCCTCGGGGAGGGGCAGATAAGTTGAGGCGGCACCGACGATAACCATATTCACAGCCCGGCGGTTACCAACCTCTTTGGCCAGGGCAGCCGCATCAATCAGCCTGGAATTGGGCAGAGATTCAACTTTGGAAAGAACACTGTCCATTTCCGGATAGTTCGGAATATTCTCAAAAGGGGACTTTGCAGTGATGCAGATACCTTCAGGTTTTAAGTATTCGGTGTACCGGAGGGCCTCAAGTGGTTCCATGGAGATAATCAGGTCCGCTCTGCCCCGGGGAACCAGGTCGCCGGGGATGGTTTCATCAGAGAGACGTAAATGGCTCATTACAGCTCCGCCTCTCTGGGCCATTCCATGAACCTCGGACTGCCTGACTTTAAGTCCTTCGGATGCGGCAGCTGTTGCTATTGCCGCTGCGACAGAAAGAACACCCTGCCCGCCAACTCCGCAAAGAATGATATCGTACTTCATCTGTTACCCCCGGCTGCAGCCTCTTTAGCCTGCTTGCGCCTGGCCAGTCTCTTCTTAACCGTTTCAACACATTCTCTGACGGTAATGATTACCGACGGGCCTTCAAATGCCAGCTCTTCTTTCAGAACTTCCACGTTCCCATCATGGGAACGCCGGAAAGCATCCAGAACACGAATGTGGTCTTTTGCCACACCCAGCCCTTCAACAACCTGAGGCAGTCTGGCTGATTGAAGCATGGTTTGTTGACCTCCGGTCATTGCCACAGTGCTGTTATCCATAATAATCACTGTGACTTTCGCCTGGTCGGCCACACAATCCACAAGGCCGGTAAGCCCGGAATGATAAAAAGTTGAGTCTCCAATCACAGCCATCACATTCGGATAACCGGCTTCCGCGGCTCCTTTAGCCATGGAAATGGAAGCACCCATGCAGACCACAGTTTCCGGAACTTCCAGGGGTGCAAGAGCACCAAGGGCGTAACATCCGATATCCGAGGTAACAATGGATTGATCCAAACCCTGAACAACCTCTTTAATGAAGTTATAGGAATCCTCATGAGGGCATCCGTTACATAGCTGAGGCGGCCGTATGGGAAGTTCACCGGTATCGAATTCCAGGGACGACAGGGACGGCAGACCCAGAGACTCCCGGACATTATCCGGATTCAGCTCACCCTGCCTGGAAACTTTACCGTTGAGCTTACCGTCAATCGGCATTGTTTCGCTGCCGATACCCCGGATATAGCGCTCCAGGAAAGGCATTCCCTCTTCCAGAATAAGCAGCCGTTCCGAAGAATCCATCAAGCTGCGGATTTTCGCCGCCGGCCAGGGGGACTGGCCGATGTGCAGATGATTATAGGAGCTGGTTAATTCACCCGAATTCTCATTAAAGTAGTTCCGGGCCAAACCTGTTGTAATTACACCAAGTTCACACTTTTCCGATTCATTACCAGTCTTTAATTTATTGAAAACTGATTCCTCACTGAGAAGATTCATTTTTTCCTGTTTCCCGATAAGAGAGGCATAATGACGGCGGGCTCTGGCCGGCAGGAGAGTCCACCCGGCCCCGCCGTCCGCCTTTTTCATGACGTTCTGTTTACGGGGATCCGAGGTACTGATGGCAGCCCGGGAATGGGACAGACGGGTAACAAGCCTTATCATTACCGGTACTGCCAGCTCTTCGGAAAGATCGAAGGCCATCCGGGTCATGTCGTAAGCTTCCTGCTGATTGGTAGGCTCCAGGCAGGGAATCATGGCAAAGTCGGCAAAGTAGCGGCTGTCCTGTTCGTTCTGGCTGGAATGCATTCCAGGGTCGTCGGCTACAGCAAGCACGACTCCGCCTTTGATATCCAGAAGGGGGGCATTCATAAATGGATCGGCGGCGACATTGAGACCGACATGCTTCATGGTAATCAGCGCCCTCTTGCCGCAGAAGGAAGCACCCAGAGCCTCCTCGAAAGCTGTTTTCTCATTACTGCTCCAATGAGCCTGATGGATACCCTCACCGCCGGCGTTTGCGCTGCGGAGCAGATATTCCATAATTTCGGTAGACGGGGTTCCAGGATAGCCGTATGCGGAACTCAATCCCGCATGCATGGCTCCCAGTGCAACGGCTTCATCGCCGAGGAGTGCATGGTTACTCACTGTCAGTATCTCCTTGAAAACTTATTACACTTGGTAATTCAGCTTATATTACCGTGATACTTCAGATAGTGGGAGACCGATTTCAGGAATTTATTGAATTTGGAGTATGATCTGACCTTTGGACATTCACCTTAACAGATTTTCCCCGGCAAAGTTCGAAAAGAACCTATGGATATTTAAGTGTTCCAGTAACCATGTCACTCTCCATTATCTGTATTCTTCACAATGCCAGATTCCCGATACCGAGTCGGCAAACATGCAGGTATTCCGGTTTTCACAATTGGCACATAAGCCTTTGTATTTCCCCTCAATACTTTCAATTCGATCCTTCGGAAGAATCTCATTTTTCCTTGAAATAGTCATCATTGGCTCGAATTCATCACAAGAATTAATGACACCGCCGTTTTGTCTCTGATACATACAATGCCCTGTATGGATACAGGTTGTACAAATAGATTTTTCATCTACAATAACTTCATTTTCGATTACATTTTTCCTTTCCAGCAAATCATCCATTGTTCAAACCTCCATGAGTAAATCAGAAGCAGGAACCATGCCAAGAGTTGTAAGGTTATCGAAAGAAAGACTGAGCCATATAAACTCATAGAATATATGTAGAAATACCGGGGAGAAATGTACCATCGGGGAATTTTGTACCGTTTTTCGATGCTAATCCTGCGGTGTCATTCGCTGTATTTTTTCCCGAAGGGTTTTCCTGTCAATTCCCAGAATCTTCGCGGCCCGGGTTTTATTGTCCCCGGTATGCTTCAGAATGAAGAGGATGTGTTCATTCTCAATTTCTTCCAGCGACTTGAATTCTCCGGTCCCATACCTGGCTGAAAAGTGCATATTTTCAGGAAGATCAATAACATCGATAACCGAACCCCCGGACAGGATAACCAGACGCTGCATAAGGTTTTCCAATTCCCTGACATTGCCGGGCCAATTGTAATGACGCAGAGCATGATCCGCCCTTTCCGAGAGAGATACCGGGGGTTTCCCGAATGATTCGGAAAATTTTTCAAGAAATATTCTTGCAAGTATTGTGATGTCCTCTTTTCGTGACCGGAGAGGGGGAACGTTGATGGAGATGACATTAAGGCGATAGTACAGATCTTCACGGAAGAGGTTATTTTCAATCAGCTTTTCAAGATTCTTGTTTGTCGCAGAGATGATACGGACATCGACCGGGATGTTCTTGGAGGAACCCAGCATACGGATTTCTTTTTCCTGTAACGCCCGCAGGAGCTTCACCTGCATTGAGAGACTTGTTTCGCTAATTTCGTCCAGGAAAATGGTACCGTTATCAGCGGTTTGAAAGAACCCGGCGCGGGATTTGTCCGCACCTGTGAATGCACCCTTTACGTACCCGAACAGCTCACTTTCCAGAAGATTTTCAGGAATGGCACCGCAATTTATTGTTACGAATGGTTCGGCAACTCTGGGACTGCTGTAATGAATAGCCCGGGCGATCAACTCCTTACCAGTGCCGCTTTCCCCTGTTATCAGCACTGTTGCAGGAGTTGGTGCAACCTGGCGAATCATATTATATACCTTGTGCATTCCAGAGGATTGACCATAGAGTCCATGAAACACGTCTGTATAATAATCTGTTTGGTTGAAAGAACGCCTCTTTTCGAGTTTAAAAAGGGCCCGTTCCACCGCCGCGTTTAATTCATCTTCAGTAAAAGGTTTGGCCAGGTATTCCTCAGCTCCCAGTTTCACGGCTTCTACCGCACCTGAGAGGGTGGCATATCCTGTGATTACCATCACTTCAATATCTGAAAAATTCTCCTTGATATGCTGAACAACCTCAAGACCACCTACCTTGGGCATTTTCAAATCGGTAATTACAAGATCGATTCTGCTGTGTTCCAACAGGGACAGGCCATCATCCGCACTTGTCGCCGTTATCAGCTTGTACCCTCTGGTAACCAGATTACGCTCTATAATTTCCAGAGTATCGGGGGAGTCGTCAATAACAAGTATCACCTTGTCATCATTCATTGGAGTCCTGCCGCGGGAGATAGACTGTAAAACGGGTATATTCCCCGACACTGCTTTGGACATCGATACTCCCCTTGTAAGCCTGTATAATTCCATGAACAACAACCAGGCCCAATCCTGTGCCTTCTCCCAATCCTTTAGTCGTAAAAAATGGCAGAAAAATACTATCCCGAATTTCTTCCGGTATTCCTGAGCCATTATCCTCAACGGAAAAATATACCATATCATCTTTTATACCGCTTCGAATCCGGATCTCACCCCCGGAAGGCAGCACCTGTATGGAATTCACCAGCAGATTGATAACAACCTGATTAATCTGCCCGGAATCCGCCGTAATATCAGGAAGATCAGAATCAAGATCAGTTTGCACCTTGATACTATTCCGGCTGCATCGATTCTCGAAAAACTGGATGCCTTCAGTGATGATGGTGTTGAGGTTAATCTTGGTCTCTCCCGGTTGAATTTTTCCGGCAAACATCAGAAGTTTCTTTACCGTATCCCTGGCATACATTGAGGCTCGAATAATCTTATCAAGATCCTTGGAAGTCTGTCCTGAAAGGCCGGGATCCTTTTTGATAAGTTCGGAGAAACCCAGAATGTTGGCTAGAGGCTCATTAATCTCATGGGCAACCCCTGCAGCCAATTGCCCGATGGTGGCCAGCCGGTCAGCATGGCGCAGCTGGTCTTCCAGCTTCAGTCTCTCTACTGCCGCTTCCTTCTCCTCTATGAGCAAAGACAATTGCTTTGCAATTCCGTCAAGCAAATTCTGCTCTTCCAATAAAAACGATTTCTCCTCCAAATCGTATTCTTCGGATTCATAACTTACTTCAATATGCCCTCGTTCAGAGCCGGCTATGACAATACCACTTCGCAGGGAATAAGGGCCCCCGTTAACGTTTCCGCAAGCATATTCCTGCCCGTCGAGAACGATCCTGGATGCCGCGGAATCTTCATATTGAAATGCAGAAGGAACACGTTTTATAACGTCATGCAGGGTATTTTCTATTCCCTCCCGGGACTTATGCATGATTTTTGTAATCTCGTAGATACAGGTGAGTTCTTTGATTCTCTCATGCAGCGCAGCTTGCGAATTACGAAAAAAAACAGCCTTTTCAAAAACTTTTTTAATTGCCAGTAATTCTGACTGTTCACTTACTGAGAAGGAGTCATCCGGTTCGCGAAAACAGGCGATTAACCCCTCCCGTGTCTCATCGATAGAAATAGCAGCAACAATACAGACTCCTCTGTCCGTTAACCGAAATGCTAAATCAGATTTCTCATGAACAACTGCAAGCTGACGATAGCTCTGAGTTATTTCAGATAATTCTTCCGCCTTACGAAAGGAATAATCTCCAGATAATTCCCGCCGGGTAATCCAGGTGTAATCAGTTTTTTCTTCCCGAATATAAATATCCAGGCCTTGACAACTGAAAAAATGACAAATGAGTGTTGATACATTCTTTTTGAATTCGATTCTGGAGTGTCCCTTTTGCGCCAAAGTCAGAATCTCCAGTTCTATCGTACTGATGTCACCCATACTTTTATATAAGACCATAGAGATAGATCTGTAAACGTCTTTATTAAAAACCCTTGACCATAAAGTAACAGGGAGTATATGGTACCGACTAAGCAGTCAGTTTCCGACTGGTCCGTCGGTTTTCTGATTTGCCGATGAAAACAATTGAGGAGAATCCTGAAGATGAAACGAATTCTGTTAACTCTGCTGACATTAACCCTGGTACTGTCCACAACCTTTGCAACTGGACAAGGTGAGACGGAAACCGTAAAAATAGGCGCCATACTGGCGGTAACCGGCGGGGCCTCCTTCCTGGGAGCACCTGAGGCGAAAACCATTGAGATGCTGGCCGAACAGATTAACGCCGACGGCGGTATCAACGGCAGGCCGATTGAACTGATTATCAAAGACTCGGCCGCCAATCCGGAAAAAGCGATATCCTTTGCCAAACAGCTGATAGAGGAAGATAAGGTAATTGCCATTATCGGTCCCTCCACCAGCGGCGAAACCATGCAGATTAAAGACCTCTGCGAATCCTACAAGACACCTCTGGTATCCTGCGCTGCCGCAGAAGCCATCGTGAAACCTGTGGCAAGCTATGTCTTTAAAACACCCCAGAAAGACAGTTACGTAGCCGAACTGATTTTTCAAACCATGAACAGCATGGGGATTACAAAAATCGGTGTTGTGGCCGCCAACACCGGGTTCGGTAATGCAGGAAAAGGTCAATTGGAAAAATATGCCCCCCAGTACGGTATTGAGATTGCTCTGGCGGAAACCTACGACAGAGCCGCCACCGACCTCACCGCCGTTCTTACCAAAATCAAAGCTGAAGATGTGCAGGCTGTGGTGAACTGGTCCATCGTTCCGGCTCAGGCCATTGTTCCCAAGAATATGAAGCAGCTGGGAATGGACGTGCCTCTGTTTCAAAGCCACGGATTCGGGAATATCCAGTATGTCATCGCCGCAGGTGAAGCCGCCGAAGGCATCATCTTCCCCGCCGGACGTCTCCTAGTTGCCAATGAACTTCCGGATTCCGACCCTCAGAAAGCCACTCTTGTCGCATACAAGAATGCTTATGAATCCATGTACAATGAACCGGCCAGCACCTTCGGCGGCCATGCCTATGATGCATTGTCAATCATTGTTGAAGCGGCAAAAAAAGCCGACAGCCTGAGCAGAGAAGATCTCCGGAATGCCATTGAAGACCTGACCGGATTCCCGGGAACCGGCGGCGTGTTCAACTTTACAAAGGACGATCATAACGGACTGGGAATGGACTCCCTGGCCATACTCACCGTTAAAAACGGAGCCTTCGCTCTTTATTAAAAGAGAGAAACACGATACAAAAACCGGACGGGGATGCTGAATCTCTGTCCGGTTTTTTCGTAACTTCAACAGAAAAGGATTGCCATGACATCCGAACAGATCCTGCAGTACATTTTTTCAGGCATCACTGTGGGCAGTATTTATGCTCTGGTTGCCATCGGATACAACATCATCTACAACACAACGGGGATTATAAATCTGGCCCAGGGTGAGTTCGTCATGCTCGGCGGCATGATTGCCTTTTCCCTGTCTCAGATTATGAGCCTGGTTCCGGCGGTTGTACTTGCGGTTCTGATTACAGGAGCGGTGGGAAGCCTGATCGAAATCGTCATTATCAGGCGCATGAAGAAAAGCTCTGTTCTGGGGATGATCGTTGTAACAATCGGGATATCCATTATTATCCGGGAGATTGCCCTTTTCATCTGGGACGAACAGATAAGAGCCCTGCGGTTTTTTACCGGAAATGAGATTTCATCCATAGATGTTTTCGGAGCCAGAATCTCACCCCAGGTACTTTGGATTGTCGGTGTTACAGCTCTGATAGTTATAGCCCTGTATCTGTTTTTCCGCTTTACACTGACAGGCCAGGCCATGAGGGCCTGTTCCTCGAATACCAGAGCAGCCAAGCTCTGCGGAATCAGAACAAGCCAAATGGTAAACCTCTCTTTTATGCTGGCTGCCGGAATCGGGGCCCTGGGAGGCTGTCTGGTATCACCCTTAACTCAAACCCATTACGCCATGGGAAGCGAGCTGGCTATAAAAGGGTTCATCGTCGCCATACTCGGCGGGCTGGGCAATCCTATGGCCGCCGTTGCCGCAGGACTGCTGCTGGGTCTGATTGAATCCTTCAGCATCAGCTTTCTGCCTATGGTTTACAAAGATGTGATTTCAATACTCATCCTGCTGGTTATTCTGGTACTCAAGCCCAGCGGACTCTTCGGCTCCCGGCAGACTTCTTCACTCAAGGACTTTTAAATGAAGCTGAAAAGATACTACCCGATTGTCCTGCTGGCCGGGGTGCTGGTTCTGATTCAACTGCTCACCCTGATTACCGGAACCGCCTATTATCTCACACAGCTCACCATGGCCGCCTACTATGTTGTTGTGGCCGTGGGTTTAAGCATGGTAATGGGTTATGCCGGTCAGATTTCTCTGGGACAAGCGGGATTTTTTGCAATCGGTGGTTATACCACAGCGGTACTCACCACCATCGATCTGACGAAACAAATCAACCGGCCTTTTTTCGCTTTTCTGGATAATATCGGCTTACTGGTCCACAAAGTTACCCTCTATGGAGATGCAATCGTTCATCTCACTCCCTGGATTTCTTTTATCCTCGCACTTATTCTGGCAGGGATTATCGCCTATGCCATCGGGGTTCCGGTTCTCCGACTGAAAGGACATTACCTGGGAATGGCCACCATGGGTTTCGGGATTATCATCTATCGTATCGTGCTGGGAACACATATCTTCGGAGAGGCCGATGGTATCTCCAATGTTCCGGCATTCCCCATTCTCCCTGGAATCACCATAGGCGGAGATTTTTCTATCCGGGTTATCAACTATTATGCCGCCTGGTTTTTTGTCATCCTGGCCATGGTGCTTCTTCTGAACCTGATTAACTCCCGGACAGGCAGGGCTCTTCGTTCCCTCCACAGCGGGGAAGATGCCGCAGATGCCATGGGTGTAAATACGGCTCAGTACAAGGTTAAAGTTTTTGTTATCGGTGCTGTTTTTGCAGCCGCTGCCGGTGTATTTATCACCCACTACAACGGCGGAATCGGCCCATCGGAATCCAGTGTGGCCAAGTCTGTCCGTTACCTTGCCATTGTAGCGGTGGGTGGAATGGCCAATCTCTGGGGCGTTCTGATTATGGGCCTTGTTCTGAATTTTCTCTCCCTGCGGGGCCTTTTCGGAGTTTATGATGATGCGGTTTTCGGAATTATTCTCGTTGTAATTATGATGTTCTTCCCCGACGGCCTTTTTCAGCCCTCCAGTCTGAACCGGATTAAAAGGATATTACGTGGCAAATGATGTA
>Ga0164318_10003446_pt1 | contig 14971 bp, 19 predicted proteins | sample GuaBasSedimGuay9_FD_113734 | JGI IMG/M metagenome (GOLD analysis project Ga0164318, IMG submission 113734) | Subseafloor sediment microbial communities from Guaymas Basin, Gulf of California, Mexico - Guay9, Core 4571-4, 0-3 cm | ecosystem: Environmental > Aquatic > Marine > Hydrothermal vents...
GAGGTGGTGGTGATGGGTAGAGTTGGGGACGTTCGGGATCTCGGTGGAATAAAATTTTTCATTTTATCAGATATCTCCGGAACCATCCAGATCACCGCGCCTAAATCAAAGACTGACAAAGAACTACTGGCAAAGATCGACAGGCTCACAAAGGAATCATCCATAAGCGTAAAAGGGAAGGTAGTCGCAGCAAAACAAGCTCCGAGAGGTGTAGAGATACTACCTTCAGAGATAAAGATTCTGAACCTCGCTCCGACCCCCCTCCCGCTGGATCCCCAAGGCAGAGTAAAGGCAAACTTGGATACGCGACTCGATGCGCGGGGATTGGATCTTCGTCGTCCGAGGTCCATCGCGATATTTAAAATTCGTCATCAAGCGCTCCAAGCCATGCGCAAGTATTTGGTGGATCAAGGATTCATCGAAGTTCAGACGCCAAAAATAGTCGCGACTGCCACAGAAAGCGGGGCCGCTCTATTTCCGATCTCGTATTTCGAGAGAGAGGCTTTTCTGAGCCAGAGCCCTCAGCTTTACAAGGAGGTGCTCACAGGGTCTCTCGAGCGGGTCTTTGAGATAGGCCCGATCTTCAGGGCCGAGGAGCACGATACACCTCGACATCTTAACGAAGCCACGTCCATCGACATAGAGGTCGCTTACTCTACGGCCGACGACGTGATGAATATTCTCGAGGAGCTCATCCATCGAGCGTTCAATGAAGTAAAGAAAAAATGCGCAGAGGAACTGGAGTTACTCGGACACGAACTAAAAATTCCAAGGACACCATTTCCACGCATAACCTACGACGAAGCCCTTGAAAAGCTGGAGCGGGCGGATGTGAAGATACCATGGGGTGAGGATCTTCCGACCCCTGCTGAGAAAAAACTCGGCGAGTTCATGGGTGGGGCGTATTTCGTCGTGGATTGGCCAACCGAGATCAAACCTTTTTACATCATGCCCCACACCGAGGATCCAAAGATATGTTATGCATTCGATCTGATGTACGGTGAAATAGAACTGGCCTCCGGAGGAACACGCATCCATCAAAGGGAGCTCCTCACACAACAATTGAAACGCAAGGGACTCAATCCAGAAAATTTTGAATCTCACATGCTCAACATGACAGCAGTTCCCCCCCACGCAGGTTGGGGGCTGGGTTTGGACAGGCTGACGATGACCCTAACAGGAGTTCAAAACGTGAGAGAATGCGTGTTGTTTCCGAGGGACAGAAGGAGATTGACACCATAACGTGCTATATCAAACTTCTCAACTTCCAGAGAAGCTTCGGATGTGCCTTTGCCAACGCCTTCAACATGTCTGTTAAACTTATCCTGTCGAACTTGACGCTACTGAGGCTCTCGGCTAGCTTGTCGAGTTCCTCATCAGAGAGGCTCAACAGTACATCCTTTCCTTTCAAATAACGTTCAAATCTCTTGGCTATGATCTCCCGCCATCTTTTCTCGTATTCTTTCAGTTTTTTCTCGGAGGTGTCCCCTTCACCGACGGCCCGCGCCGCGACCTCTCCTGCTATGGTGCCGGCACGCATAGCTGAGTCTATTCCTCCTCCTGTCAACGGATTTACCTGACGGGCCGCATCACCGACCACTAGCAGACCATCCATAACCGTCTTCTTGATGGGCCCACACACGGGAACTCCTCCTCCATTTATCTCGATTATCTTTCCTCTGGATAGATTTGGCATGCGCGAGACAAAATCGCGGAGATATTCTATAGCCCTATGGCGCGCCCTGCTCCCCAACACGCCGAGCCCAACGTTCGCCATTCCTTCACCTTTTGGAAATACCCAGGCATATCCACCAGGACTTATTTCGCTTCCGAGATAGAACTCCATCATCGCCATATCCTCGAATTTCACACCCACCATCTGGAACTGAATACCGCTTTCCACATCCGCCAGTTTCAGAGTAGTCTTCAGTCCAGCCCACCTGGCTACGCGGGACCCCACTCCATCAGCTGCAATGATCACATCAGCGGATATCTCAATCCTTCCATCAGCCCCGAGCGCTTTTACACCCACCGGTCTGCCATCTCTCAAGAGGAGCCCATCGACATATGTTCCGACCATTATATCCGCACCGGCGTTTGCCGCCCGGATAGCCAAGAACTTATCAAATACCTTTCTGTCAAGTATGTAGCCCACTTTTCCTGTGACCCTCCGCTCGGAGATCCGCACTTCCACCCCTGAGGGAGAAACTATCTTGACAGCGTTTGTGCGGTTTATGGCCCACCGTGGATCTGGTTTGAGATTTAGTTCCTTTAAGACGTCCTCTGCCAGTGCCTCTCCGCATTGAACGGGAACTCCTATCTCCCTGCGTCGGTCTATCATCAGAACGTTTGCTCCATTTCTAGCCGCTTCATAAGCTGCTGTTGAGCCTGCCGGACCTCCTCCGACCACCAAGACATCATATTTTTTTCGCACCAATCGTGATCGCCCCCACAGGACATATTTTTTCACACGTTCCACACTCAGTACATCGTTCGTTTGGTCGTACGTGACTATCTGTGGCCTCTATCGCGTCAAATGGGCATACGCTTACACATGCCCCACATCTTATACATACGTTTGGATCGACCTTCATATCTATCCGAACTCCGTGAGCTTGCGTTGCGGCATGGAGGGCAGTGCACCAGCGGTCTCGAGCGAGAGCTCGAGACGTCCATAGCGACCGCCTCCTCCGGGGATCACATGTATTGTGTTCTCCCTAAATGCTTTAATCACTGCCGCCACCCTCGGACCAGCTACCTCTACTAGTGCTTCATGACCGGCTTCGAGGAGAACCCCTATCTCATTGCCGAAACGTACGACTAATTTTTCCCAAGTAGAGCGAACCTCGGGAACATGAGGATCTCGATACCCGAGCGCCAGGGCTATGACCTCTGCAAGAGGAGCTATCCTCAAATAAGGTGGACGGTGAGGTGGATGCTTCGGCTCATCATACGTGGCTAGTTCGTTCACCCGATCCCAAACCCCTTTTTTTATCCAGCCACCGCACTCATCGCATCTCCACCGTAGCGACTTTGCATGTTCCAGTTCAAACTGTTTAAAGCAGCGCGAACAAGCCGTACGATGGTACTTACCCAATCTTGGATCAAACCCCACATTCAAGGAAATACGTCGTCCGTTTTTCCTCAAAATTCCCTTGATGACCTCGGAGTACGTGGGCTCCGAGAGTTCAAAACGATTGAACTCCCGCCCCAGCTTGTCCGGCCATGGAGAATGGGCGTCCGAACACGACAAAAATGTGAGGTCCGCAAGTTCGGCTATCCGGTCGGCCATATATGTATCGGCACTTAACCCCAGCTCCAGAAAACCTATCTTACCTACGCTGTCTCCATAGCATGCTTGAGTGCTATCGAACTCCTTATACATACTCGTCCAAGGTGTAAACGCATGGCATGGTCCCACTATGCAACCATGAGAAACGGCAATATCCACTATCTCCGGCGCGGCGAGTTCTATCCTCGCTCTGCCATCCTCATCTATATCACTTGAATGCTTTGCAAAGATCTCCCGCACGCTCTCCGCGGTGCTGAGCGACGGTAGTATGAGGAGATGGTGTACCCGGTTTCTATCCTCGACTTCTGCTGTGAGCACGAATCTGGTTCCGTATCGGGGATGTTCGAAGGTACCTTCATCGACCTCGACAAGCTCTCCCTTGACGCTCTCGAACCATCTGGGATGAAAAATATCACCGGTCCCCACCAACACGAGTCCTTTAAGCTTGGCCTGGTGGGCTATGGTTTCGATGACCATTCTAGACGAGGTTGCTCCAGAATATTTGCTGTGGATATGAAAGTCCGCGTTGTAAGAGCTTAACTCCAATTCCACACCAGTTGGGATTTGGTCCCGGCACTATAAAAACAACTGGCTCACAGATACCAGCTTCGTCTCTATCCGATGTACCATGGCTTTTCCTCTTCCCGTCCTCTCGTTTCTCGTGCCTCGGCCTCTCTCCGTATCCTGCTGAGTATTTCTTTTGCCATTTTCGCTCGTTGCTTCAAATTCGTCATGTCAAACTTGACCCCAAGCGTCTCAGCCAGTACTTCCAGTACAGCCTGTGCAGCGCGCGGATCAACGACCATGCCGTGGGTCTCCCCCAGAAAACACAACCCAGGTATCCCACGAAGTTGACCGAATCCGAGCAAAAGTCCTGCTGTTCCGATCACCGGCCCCCCGCTTTTCTCAACTTTGATTCCCTTGGAGTTTATCTCCTTTAATAACTTTGAATTTCCCATGCATATCACTTTGGGTTGCATCTCGGAATACTTGCCAGTGGCATATCCACCCAAGGTGAAAATTCTTTTGACCCCCATTTTCTCTGCCAAGTTTAGGATGCAATCCACGAGCTCATAGTGTCCCTCGGAGGACACCGGCTGGACATCTCCGGCCAAGATGATGATATCCCTCCCATCCAGCCTAGCCCAGTAAAGCTCATTTCGCAGAGGTCTTAGGATACCGCCGGGCTCTACCACCACGTGGTGGGGAAAGTGAGGAGACATTATCTCGGCAAATTTTTTTGCACGGAGTACTTCAAGCAAATGTTCTGCGGCAAGCTTACCGACATAACCCATACCCGGTAGACCGCTGACTAAGACTGGTTTGTTTAGTTTAGGTTTCTGCAGGAGTTTTATCACGGTTTTTTTCACAGCTGTCCCCCAAAGACCTGTTTTTTCAACATCCTCCTGTACTTACCATATGGGTCAAGCGGCGAAAATCTTGGAGGATGGGGAGAGGTCGTCGGCCTTCCACAATTTGGACAGGTTTCTTTCAGAGTGTATATTCCGCAGGTTCTACATCTTTTCATTTTCATTTCATTCCTCTGTGAAATTCTCCTTTTCCCCCGGCTTTCTTCACGGCTGCGATCGCCATCTCGACCACCCGCTGCATGCTGTTTTCAGCTGTCTTGTATGACTCAGCGGTGACCTCTACCCGGTATTTGGGAGATCCGACGTAATAAAACTCCACGTTCACATTATCATTCTTCACGGACTCACGAGCGTTGATCATGGCTGATTTTATCACCTCGATGCCGTCTGGAGCTGGGCAGCTCAGATCCACAAATCCAGATACTTTGTAGGATGGTGGTTGGACGGCCGATGCGGAAACATCGCTGAGAGCTCTGGCCCAACTTTCACCTACAACCTCAGCCACTTCTTCTCTGTTTCTAACAGAAGCTTCGAGGGCAGAGTATAAATCTCCAAATTTTTCCTGAAGTACAAACCCGACCTCTTCATACGCCTGTTCGAGATTCTTCCCAAGTTTGCCAGCGGCGATCTCGAGCATTTTTTCGGCCCTCTGTTCTAGCTTATGTCGTTCAGTTTTCCACCTACGTTCGCTGTCTTTCACCCTCCTGATGGAGAGGTCGACCTGTTTTCGCTTTGGATCCACATCCAAGACTTTACAAACGACTTTCTGGTTCTCACGGATGTGGTCTCTGATGTTTTTGATCCACCCAGATGCGACCTCAGATATGTGAACCATCCCCTCCCTTCCCTCGTATTCGTCCAAGGCCACAAAAGCTCCTTGCGGGAAAACTTTTTTCACAGTGCCGATCACCAGCTCATCTGTCGACGGCCACTCCGACCGACGTTTTACCATGTTGGCACCTCTTACTCCAGTGTTCCAAGCGACGTGACCTTCAGCTCGGCTTTTCCACCGCGCGGGACAGCAAGCGTTTTACCACATACCTGGCACTTTACGGGCATGCTCGCATGGCTATACACCAGCTGCTCATTGCCACAATCCGTACATCTGACTTTCAGAAATCTTGACATATGTCTTCTCGCCATCAGAATCACTCGCCAAACTTTACGTTTTTGCTCCTGAATCCACGGTGAGTATGGGCCTTCTTGCACTCTTTACATCTCAACAAGAGAACTACTTTTTTTGTCGTTTTTGAGAACTTTTTTTGTTCGGATCTGGGCTGGCTTCCGTACCCCGCCGTCACCCGGGCGAATTGACGTTGCCCCCAACTGAGCTTTCGTGCAGAACGCTTCTTCAGCTGTGAAACGCTATGTTCGGTATGCCTCCTGCAAGATGGGCAATACGTTCTGATTTTTTTGGGAATCAACATACGGCTTCTCCCCCGCAAACTTCAGTAATTAACTCCAAAAAAGGGTATCGTTATGACATCCTGACCGAGATTTTTTTTGCCATTCTGCGCCTGACCATCATTTCGGCATTCTCCACGGGAAGGTTGCAAATTTCACCTCGGAGAAACGGCCCGTATTCTTTCATATCCGCACCGATTATTTTTTCTGGAACATGAGTCAGCATGACTAACAAAACGGTTGTGAGTTCGATAGGCTCTTTGGAGGAGAGCTTTCCAGCCACAGCGGAATAAACCAAATCCGCTTGAAGTCTTTCCAGACTTTTCTGTATCTCACTGAATGCATATCTCTCCCGCTCAAGCAACACGCTCGGAAGGCTACTACGATGTACCCTTTGAATAACCTTGGATACTCGGGTGAGATGAACCTCTTGGACCATAAAGGTGATATTTTTAAGTTCCTCCAGAATAAGGTCCCGCTTAAGTCCATCTTCTCGTTCAAACTCTGATGTCAAATGTGAGATGTACCTGGCGACCGTCTGGTAAAAATCTTCTGGAAGCTCAACCAGATCACGGGAAGTTTTTTCCTCCTTGTAGATCTTCCATAATTCCTCAAGCGAAAAATCCGTCATTTTTCATCATTCCTCTCCCGGACAAACTTGGGGACAGCAGACTCTAATTTAAAATGTTCAATATCACGTACCAGCGTGCATTTCATGCTCACTCCCGAATGGAGGCTGGAAGGCAGACGAAGAATGCGTTTGGTGTCGATGGTGACTTTTCCATCCGCGAACCCGGAGTTTATCCTCGCTAGAAAACCGAGTAGAGAGCAGAAAGTTTTTTGACTCATCCCCTCAAAACTGAAAATTTCATCTAACTTTCCATCACGAATCGCCTTGAGCGCGCGCTCCTTTTCACACATAAGACGCTGGATCACCGTCTTTCTTAGGCCTCTTATCCCCAAGAGTCTTTCCTCGTTTAAAGCGTTGAATGTTCTCGCTGCACGTTCTCGAAAAACTTTGGAATAACCAAGAGCCATCGTTATATCTGTAGGGACGACGCCTCCGGTGACATACTCAACTATCTGGCCACGTTCGTTCTGCTCAAGCCCCATAACTGATTCGTCTGTCACTCTAACGTGAAAACCGCGCCCAGAGTAAACAAAATGAATATTGTGCAGATCGAGATCTCCCGACAGTGTTTCTGCAAATTCCATCGCGACTTTTCGGGCATCATCTATACAGCGTTCACAGACTTTTCCTGGGGGGCAACTACATGACCTGATCGGCAGGTCTTTTGCGTCGATGTCCAAGACCAACTCCGATTTGAGCCACCCTTCCCGCGCAGACGGCCGCTCGTACAGCGCAACGCTTGCAAAAGCTGAATAAGGTGCCCGATTCCGCATGAAATTCTCTAACTGCTCCACCGTTATGAATTGGTTGTACCTATGGCTCGGGCCAGTCCCATCCAAGTCAAAACCAAATTCCCGGAGAGAAAGTGAATGTAAAATGAAGTCTGGTATCTCTCGTTTGTTCCACTCCTCCTTGTAAAATATCCTTCGCTCCTCAGGCGTTGCTTCGCGCATCATCATGTTTTCTCGCCTTTTCCAGTCTTCGCATGTTCAGATATTTTTCTGAAGTAATATGTGAGTGGGTTTTTTATCTTACGACAGAACTCATCAGGGTTACAGAGCTGTGGTGCAGACATCTGAATTTTTGTGCAATTCGGTGGCCTGTACCACTTGGATTTTCCAGAGTCACTAATCTTGGGTTCAATCGTCATACCAAATCCCATATGGTAAAAAATACTGGCTTTTTCTTGTGGTTGGTCCCTAAACAGTGGGGGGTTGCATCGCTCAGCTGCTTCGAAGATGAGTGGAGCGATTTCGTCACGGACCACGGAGATATCATCTACCACGTCTCCTATCCTCGTAGCTGTGGATGGTGGGGCTATCCTCGCATATGTCAAAAATGACGTCAAAAGCATAGTTATCGCATAGTTTCTCAGTCCTGCGCCCACCCCATTCAATGCTTTGCTAATGCAAGGAGGAAAAAATTCTGGGCGTAACCTTCTCGATGACACTCTGATAAACTTTTCCCCCAATTCTGGCCCTTTCGGTAGCAGTGCCGAGATACGTTTTCCAATCTCGACTAGGCTCTTCGGCGGAGAGCCTGAATCAAGCATACGTTCATAGACGGACTGAATGTAATCTTCGGTTTTAACACCGATCAGGTTCGCGTAAAAGTCCCAAAGATCCCGCAACGTGAGCATGGCCCACCCCTGTACCAGATACAACTTTGTGAGCTCTGTACGTCTGTGTCTCAAAAGAGGGGAGAGATCCACCCACCTTACTGCATATCTTGGCATGTACTGGGGAAGGACGTGGTCGTCTACTATGTCTACTCCGTCTTTTTCCATTTCTTGGTCACGTAATTTACGAATGTCTTCGGTTGGTATTTTTATGTCAAGATCCGATCCGTCAAGTTTCACCAATTTTATCGAACGCTGAACCGTCCGTACACAAAAGTCCTCACCCCCACGCTTGAAAAGATCATACATACGATATCTAATCGTATCTCTGGTCATGTCACTTATCAGACGAACTTCCCGTGAATATGGGTAAGAAACAGATGCTACTCCCTGACACATCAAATAAAACGAGAGGACATCATCTCGAATAGCCTTTGAATTCTGAGGAACGACCATTTCTCTAGTAGACCATTTCACACGATTTATCGCTTGATCGATGATCTCTAGCGGCATGGCATCCACGGGAGGAGAGCTCTTCACTAGACTTTTTGCCTCATCTGAGAAAGGATCTAACACCGCCAGATATTCCAAAGGAAACAAGCCGAGCCCAGCCCCCATCGACTACTTTGTAGAGTAAGTTTAGTGAACTAACATTTATGTGTTTCTTTCAGAAGATCTATTCTCCTTCAATCCTCGGTGCCAGCAAAAATCGTAACCTTCCCTCGCCCCCTGCAATCGGAAAATCAAGCTGAATTGGAAGATTCGTGCCCAGATTTATCTTTATCAGATCATTCGAACTAGCTGATTTCGTGATATCACTGAGATATTTGATATTGAACACGGCTCTAGCTTCCTGCTTTACGTCAAGATTTGCCAGCGCTTTATCTCCTTTCCTCAGCTTTAATTCTGTGCTTCCCCTATCACTCTCAGCTGAGATCTTCAATCCATCCTCGTGCAGCTCAAAACTTACATTTTCTCCGACTAACTCTGCATCTTTTAGACCATCGTGAATCACCCCAGCTGTGACCTCAGCCATTGCTGTGAACTGAAGTCTTGGCTCCGGCAGGTCAGTCTCTCGAACGTCTATCAGAGGAAGATTCAGCCGCCGCGTGGAAGTTCCCTTGAATGTGAGACTAAGGCGGTTCTGCTTTTCGTCAAGCTCTATAATGAGTTCATCCTCTGGCTTACCTCTCGACATTATCTTGTTCATCTCAAGAAGATTTATTCCGAGAACCGTCGGCTGCTTGATGCTGTACTCTTCAAACACCTTTGTCGGAAGTTCTAGATCTGCGAGCGCGATATGTGATGGATCCATCGCCTTCATTTTCACCCCTTCTGAGGTAAATTTGAAGGCTGCTTCTTCCACAAGGTTGACCACCATCCCCACACATGTTTTCCAAATTTTTGCCTCCGCCATCTTAACCTTGAGCATGCCTCATCTCACCTCGGATCTCACATTCGAGTCTCTCGGCTTCGTTTATAACTTTATTATAAAGTTCTAGATCCAGTTCGTCGACTATCTGAATTATCTCCGCGTGTAACTCATTTGATCCGGATACGCTCAATGGAGTCCCGAAAATACTGACCTTTGAACCCACTTTGAGATCCCCGACCTCAGCTGGATCATCGAAGATCACCGTGAGATGCCCGGTTCCATCGTCCAAAGTAAACTCCGTTTCTTTTTTGTCCACGACCAACCCAATTACACGAACACGACCGTCACTTATTTTTATTTCGGAGATTTTTCTCCGTCGAGCTGGTTTGGTTCTTATCCTAGCCTCATTCATCTCAAAGCCTCTTTAGCTATATTCCCTCCATACCTTTCCGCACTTCACACAACGATAAAAGCGTGTTGATGGTTCATCGCCAGCTCTCGTCTGCCTCAGCCACCAAAACGCTGTATCGTGACCACAGCTTGGGCATCGCGCGCGCGTGGTTGGAAGAACTGATTTTGGTTTTTCGTCCAAAACAGTGATCTCCCTATCGGTACCAGATTTTTTGACCACTTTGTATCCCTCCATCTTCCCGCTTTTTTCGATGTGTCCACACGAACTGCATTCCAGCACTGTATCTTTTCCTACTTTTTTAGGGAGCATCAATCCGCCACATTTAGGACAAAATTGCATGTGTTCACCTAAACCCTGCATCTTTTAAAATTTGAGCATGATCAAACGCTAACTTTTTCCATGGCACTTGTCTAAAAATTTTTACCTCGTCGGCATCGCTAGCAGCTTTCAACTTTCCACCGATTCTCTGCGCCAAGAAACACACACTGACAACATGCCCTCTTGGATCTCGTCCCGGTGCGGAGTAGACTCCCACCAATCCCCGCAGTTTTACTTTTAATCCCGTCTCTTCTCTTGCCTCGCGAGTAGCAGCATGCTCAACCTTTTCACCGTACCTCACGAAGCCACCCGGCAACGCCCATCTCCCCCGGTACGGTTCATTTTTTCGCTTGACGAGCACGACGCCTCCTCTATGCCGAATGACCACATCTGCAGCAAGAAGCGGTCTCCTCATTTCATCACTGCCCCGACAGCCAGAGAGATATATAACCAATCTTTGGAATCACGAAGACCACCTTCCCTAATATCTGTTCTGGTTTTATTGATCTCTCCTCTAACAGTATACCGTCGTTCGCGTCTCCTTTTGTCGTTATCCGTGCCGTGCCGTTTTCCTCCCATATAGCCACCACACGGTGTGTGAGAGGAATTACACCTGGACCCCTGTCCAATATGAGCACATCCCCAACCGATATCTCAGAAAGGGAGGAGACCCTCTGAATGATGAGCAGATCTCCCCGTTCAAATCCTCCTTGGATGGGAAACGTGGATGGATCGTATCCTTGCTCGATAAAATATTCCTGCCAGCTATCCCCCTCATGCTTCATACTGTTGGAGATCACGGCCATCCAAAACGAATCTGTTCCGAAAGCCAGAGTCAGGACCCCTGCCATCGCGAAGTAAAAAAATCCCAAAAGCAAGAAAAATTTGATAATATCTCTGACGATGTTTTGTCCTAGAAAACTAGATATGATATTTTTCGTCCTCTTCAAACCGCGCTTGGATTTAACTGTGCGTTTAAGCCTTGCCGTAGCTTTCCCCCCGCACCATGGCAGTGGCTATCAAATGGGCGACACGGAGAGGTTCCGGAACGAGGCTCCGGGTCGAGGTCAATTTGACCACGCTCTCAGCATCGGCCTTGTTTATCCCCACAACTTGCATGTATATCTGTGCTCCCGAACTTCCAGTCATCACAGGATAAATTCTTCCAGCGCTTTTGAGGATCCTCCACCTTTCTTTCCATCTGGGGAGGTGTTCAACCGCCTTGCGGATCTCTTCCATATTCGGAAGCTTCCTGGAAACCATTATTACCGGCAGACCCGTTTCTCGAAAGACTTTTCTTGCATCGAGGACGTTGAACCCGGCGAAGGTCGGTCCGTCCACCAGTATAACACGAAGTTGTCCCCTATGACGACTTTTGTTCACCATGTCCACCAAACGCTCGGTCACATCGGTTCCATCTCGCTCGATATAGGTTCTTAGGACCCCCTCGAGCCATTGTCCACCCCTGAAGACAACTCCAACAAGTGGGACCATCCCTCTCGACCTAGGTTCAAAAGGTCCATCATCTACACCCAAGATCCTGATCTCTGGCTTTATCTGCCAGAATTTCACATTTCTCAACCGCACACCAAGAGTAAGTTCGGCACTATTTCTTAAGGGCCTTCTGGAGTTGTTTGCGGAGATCTTCGAGCTCCCCAATCACGCGATCGGCAGCATCCGCGAGGGCCCGTTTTGGGGACTTTCCTTTCTTTGTCTTCACGTACAATTTTGGGGGCTCCGTGAGGGGGTGTTCGATGTTATACGAGGCAGATATGACGTTCTCATCCTTGTACAGCTCAGCACGCAGGAGATTACACAGGGTATGACCTTCACCGATTATCTTTATCAGAAGGCCACCATCTCCCTTCTCAACGACTTCCAGCTCCACGGATTCACCTTTTTTTAACTTTCGCTTTCCTTTTATTAGTGTTTTGAAACAATAGCTTCTTCATTTTTAATTCCAGCTTTTTGATCTCCTCGGCATCACCGTGGGCAACTACCTTGACCGATCCATGCTTGGACTCGGCTTCAAGATCCAACTTAAACGTGCTCAGTTCTTTCATCAGGTCTATCATATGCGCGTCATCCATAACTTTCAGGTTCAGCACTCGTTTTGTGATCGTCATCAGAGTGTCCCTTTCCGGTAGTCGCTGGCCAGCTTCCTAAACTCGATGTTTCCGCAGTGGGGGCATCGCAGCTTTGTCTTGTCAAGCTCGAGAAGCTCCCGACATCGCGAACATCTGGCGACAATCACTCCCAAGTCCTCACCCGCAGTGGTAAGCTGCACGATGTCTCTCCGAACGTTCAGCACCTTTGCGCGGATTATATCTCCTGCCTTGAACTGCCTGCTGAGGTCCTTCACGTATCCACTCCTTGTCTGGGAAATATGCACCATCCCGTAGTTTGGGATCGGGATCTCTCGATCTTCACGTCCACGCAAGGCTTCTATCAAGACGCTTGCGAACTGCTCTCTGACCTCCTCCACTTGGCCAATCACAACATCTCCACGTTTCAGGAGTGGTGGACCAGGAACGCGGGAAAATACGGAAACATGTTTTGTCCGTGTGTCCACCAGCACCACACCGACGCAGGAAGAGTAAATTTTACCATTTTCCTCATATGCTCCCTCACCCGGAACGAACTCCTCTGCGGTCGCGAGAAAATCACCTGGAACCACGAAATCTCCCGTTTTTATCTCCACTACATCAACCCTTTTTTACCTGATTTTTTCTCAACTTAAATCTTCCTCAGTAAATTCATCCATCTCGTAGGGTTCAAATTTGCTCTTTCCGAGCATTACCTTGGTCTCTGGTGGAGTCAAAACTGGACATCCAAATCGTCCAGCGTCATCAAACGGTATACGCGGACAAGCTGTACACACAAGGGCATCGAACTCAAAATCGTTCAGTTCTTCGGGCCTCACCTCATTCATCACGAGTATGGACGCCGTACGACCAGCGTGTTTAAGTTCCTTCACCAATCGGGTGGCAAGATTAAAGCGTGTTTGTCCCGACTTTGTACTCACTATTATCCCAAACCGCTCACCAGCAGCTGCCCTGCTGATTACCGCCTTTCTCCTTTTTAAAAAATCTCCGATATCAGGAGAGATTCGCTTAGAGCTACTAGAGACCGGATTTACGGCCAGCACTTTCTTTCCCGTCGCAAGTGCAGCTCCCAGAGGGTGAAACTCTCCTGTTCCAAAGTAGAGAAACCCTTCGACAAGCGAACTGACAGAACGAGCGCATCCAAAATCGCAACCTAAAAGTTGTCCTGGATACTTGGCTCTGCGCCCTGGTTTTCCGATGAAGGGTTCGAACCCATGCATACGAAGCAACTCCGCGACATCATGCAGATAGGAGATGTGCTGCACTGTAGTGATGAGACCGACGCGTTTGAAATCCAGCTGGGGAAGTGCTGACTCGATAGCATCTGCTGGGTCGACAGGCATGCGAGCTTCAACGTACAGCGTTGGAAGACACGTTTTCAAACCCATATCGGCGTGCCCATAGTGTATCAGTACATCGCATCCCATTCGCCTAGCCTCAGCATCACCTAGATCACATCCCCCGTAGCAGCTCTCTCCAATTATGACTGGCTCAACGCCCATCTCCTCGAAGACCCTGAGGATCTCCGGGAGTTTAGGTCTAAGACCACTAGGCAGCTGAACAGCTACTCGCTTGGCTTCATATCGCTTTAGAAACCTACGTACACTTTTTTCTTCCAGATAGTATTTTAGCATGAGTTATCCTGATATCACCAACTGCTCATTCACGTAAAGATTTTATTGATTCGACCGAGTTATGAATGAAAGAGGCAGGTGGATGATATCAAAGGATGAGATACTTTCAAATCCCGCATCCTATCTAAGGATCAACTTGCCGCCGACGCTGGGGGCGAAAACATGAAACGTGTTCGTGCTGGTGTCTGGAGCGTCCTATTCGTGGTGTTTTTGGTGCTCCTCTTGTTCGCCCTGTCTTATTTTGTGATAAGGTTTACTTGGCACAGAATGCCATTTGCAACGTTTTCCATGGAGGGATCAAACCAGGGGCACGTGATCGTGAAGGAAAATGACTTCTACATCGACGGAGTCAAGATCCAGTTCAAGGGCGTCGGGATAATGCCCCCGATCCTGTTGGAAAACAAGGGTGTGGACTTTTCCAGCTACATCGCAGAGATACGCAGATGGGGCGCAAATACGATAAGAGTTCCTGTATATCCGGTGATATATTATCTTTGGGAGAATATTTCCCCATGGGAGGATGTCGATAAGGCGATCGTCGAGGCAAAGAAAAATGGGTTGATGGTGATACTCGATTTTCACTCCGTGGGTTATCCACCAGAAGAAACGTACCACACTGAACCTACCGGAGAACAGACGGAGAACATATTTTACTACAAAAACGAGTGGCTTTTTGAGTTCTGGGAAGAAGCGAGCCTCCGATACAGGGGGGAAAACACCGTCATCGCGTATGAATTGTTCAACGAGGTCAAATGGCCGGAAAACGACAACTATGAGATCGGATGGCTCAGATGGAAAGCTTTCGTCGAGGA
>Ga0164318_10003448_pt1 | contig 14967 bp, 11 predicted proteins | sample GuaBasSedimGuay9_FD_113734 | JGI IMG/M metagenome (GOLD analysis project Ga0164318, IMG submission 113734) | Subseafloor sediment microbial communities from Guaymas Basin, Gulf of California, Mexico - Guay9, Core 4571-4, 0-3 cm | ecosystem: Environmental > Aquatic > Marine > Hydrothermal vents...
AATATCTGGCTTATTCCTTTACGGCTAGAAGTCAGATTGCCTATTTCGATTATCTTATTACGATCTATAGTTCTATTAACCAAATTACTGAGTTCTGATTCGATAGACTTTTCCAAATATTGTTCTAAAAATAATGGTTGGTCATTCGTTGCTGGTTGGAAACCAACTGCTGCTATTAATTTATCATCTGTACGACTAGAAATTATATAAGGTAAAAAATGAGTTACTTTCGCCTGATAATTTTTATAAAAACAGTCAGCAATATAGTGCTCAACATCAGTTCGATCTGGAGAATATCTATCATTAATTTCAATCGGCAAATGAGGTAACAACAACCGTTCTGCTCGTGCGGATGCAAATCTGTTTTTTCTATCTAACTGTTGTTGAGATTGTATCGCTTCCATATCTGTCAACCCTTACCTGGATAATATGGCGTTAATTTTATTGTGTGAATCTTAACAAAAACTTAATAAACCTTGTGAAATGTGAAACTCTTCAATATTTACAGAATAATACCTAATGCCTGATTGATTTGAGCGACGAGCTGCTTGATTTGTATTTGTAGTAGTTCCTTTCTATTATGCACCTCATTGGCAATTGATTGACTCCGTAATACATTGACCAAATCAATTTCACCAAGTTCAAATGCACGTTGTTGGAGAGCAAAATACTGTTGTGTTTCTTTATCTTGCGTACTGATTAGCTCAAGCTGTTGCCGCTTTGTTTCCAAGTCATGTAAGTTTGAGCTTAAGATACTATTTAACTCCCTTTCCAACTGTTTGCGGCTAATTTCAGCATCGGCCAATGCTACAGCAGCGTCGGCAACTGCTGGTTGGCGGAAAACTCTGTCATCTAAAGCAAAGTTTATACCGAGAATAATACTATTGTTAAAGTGCTCACCGCGTTCGCCTCGTCCACTTTGCATACCCAGTGATAAATTTGGATTAACAGCGCCATCAAACCCAGCTACATCTTGCTGAATTCTTAGTGTATTAATTTGCTGATCAATAAAAACTAATGATGGATGTTGCTGATCAATAACCGCTAAAGAATGATGTCGTTGGGTAAGATCACTATCTTGATGTCGTGTCTCTTCATATATTTCTGGCAAAGTACTTTCGCCGGTAAAGCGTTGATAACTTTTCAACGTATGTTCTAATTCTGCTTGTGCAAGCAAATACTCGCTTTGTATATCAAGTTCGTGAGTGCTTGCCAATAAACGTTCAGTACCAGCCAATTCTCCTGCCTTAACACGTGCTACCACGTCTTGATGTAGTTTTTGTGCTGTTTGCCAGCTTTGATGGACTTGCTTTGCTGTAGTCTCAGCTAAAATCACGTTCCAGATCAGTTCACGAACTTTTGCAGACGACTCCAACCTTATCTGCTGTTTATAGGCCGGTAATTCTGCTGCCATTTTTTCCGATAGCATTAATTGACTTTGTTTTTGACCCGCTAACCATAATGGCATTTCCACAAAGGCTTCCCACTCCTGAAAACCATCATCAGTCGCAACAACATCATTCTTATGTATTACATTCATGCTGCTTGCATCAGCAAAAAGACCATTAGCCAACTCAGTGTTGGCATCAATTCTTTGCTGTTGTGCAATTTCATTATGATGAGCAGGATGCTGTTGATAGACATACTGAGTCAACGATGACAACGTCACGGTAGTAGTCTTTTCCACTTGTGGCGTTTCTGCTAGAACAATATTAGTTGCAGCAAAGCCAACAGCAACGGACAAAATAACAAGATTGTTGCGAAATGACATTGTGAATCCTTGTGTTAAATTGATGTTGACGGATTAAAAGATTGTGAGGACAGTTTATCTGCAATACTTTCATGAATAGATAATAATGCAGGAACAACCAATAAGACCAACACTGTCGAGAACATTAAACCAAAGGAAATCGACACTGCCATTGGAATTAAAAACTGTGCCTGCATCGAAGTTTCAAATAATAAAGGTGTCAAACCACCAATAGTCGTTAATGAAGTAAGTAATACAGCTCGTAATCGTTGTGTTGCTGCATTGATAATTGCTTGTGTAGTTTCAATACCCTTTTCACGTTGATGTTTAAAAAAGGTGACCAGAATAATTGAATCATTAACCACTATGCCAGACAGGCCGAAAATCCCAAATAGCGAGAGAATAGTCAAATCAATTCCCATCAACCAATGACCAGCCAATGCACCAATAAGTCCAAATGGAATTGCTGCCATTACGACTAATGGCCAGCCATATGAAGCGAAAACCCATGCTAGAATTAAATAAATTAGCATAAAGGCTAATAAAACACCTTGTTTCATATCTCCTAATGTTTCAGCTTGCTCTTCTGCACGGCCTTCAAAGCCAATATTAACGCCATAACGTAAACTCAGATCGGGCAATATATTTTCCTGCAAGTCTGCAAGAATGTTATTACTATTATTGATCGTTGAGTCAACTGTAGCCGTAATATGAATAGCCAGTTTACTATCAGTATGACGCAACACATCAAAGCCACGTCGAGCTTCAAATTCAACCACGCTGGACAATGGAGCACTACCACCTTGTGGTAGCCGTAACATAAAGTTTTCCAGCGTTGCCACAGTGTTACGTTCTTTATCGGGTAACATCACCCTAACTTCTACTTCATCATCACCATCTTGAAAGATTTGTACCAGTTGACCATCAAATGCTGCCCTCAATTGGTGGCCAACATTATTTACTGTCAACCCTAGTACTTCACCTTGGCCTTTGACTTTGTATATAAGTTGTTCTTGACCATAAGGCATATCATCTTCAATGGCACTAATGCCAGGAAATTGTTTTAATGCTTCAGCAACTTGTTGGGCTGCTTTTTTCAAAGTTGTGGCTGAAGCGCCGGCTAAACGAATGTCAATATCACTACCTGGTGGCCCAACACGTCTCTCAGATAATGTAAAAGTCTCAATACCTGCTGGAAGCGTAATATATTGACGCCATGTTTGAATAAAATCTTTATTGCGTACGTCTCGAAGGTCAGGTGAAATAAGTTCAAGCTGAAGAGATCCAAATCGTTCTTCTTTTTGTGCAGATCTACTACCACCTCCTGCTGTAGTTGCACTGCCTAGGCGCGTAACTGCAATCTCGACAAGTTCAGGTCCTAGATCTTGTTTTGTTAGCTCAAGAGTTTCATTTAAGTGTTCTAAAAACACAGCTACTCTGTATGAGGGTGTCCCTGCTGTAAATCGGACATTGGCTGTGACACTCGTACCCTCAGGTGATGGGAAAAAAGTGAAATGCAATCGACCACTGGCTAAGAGACCAATACAAATTATCAACAAGCCAACTGTTGCACTAATAGTTGTCCATCGATTATTTACACACAGAACAACAAGGGGTTTAAATAAATCGTCTCGTAAATAATTAAATTTTTGATCTAACCAAGCTCGAATAGGTGGTGGCTTAACATGATGAATTTTATGAAATGCATGGCGTAAATGACCCGGTAATATCAAAAAGCTTTCAATTACAGAAGCAATAATTACGCAAATCACCACAAAAGGGATATCAAACAAAATATTCCCTATCGTTCCACCAATAAGCATTAATGGTAAAAAGGATGCGGCTGTAGTTAATGATGATGAAATAACCGGAGCCAGCATTCGTCGAGCACCACCCTCAGCAGCTTGCAGTGAATCTTCACCACTTTGATAATGAGCCAACCCATCTTCACCGACAACGATGGCATCATCAACAATTATCCCTAATGCCATAATCAAACCAAACAGGCTGATCATGTTGATACTGCCACCGAACAGATACATGACAAATAATGTTGCCATAAATGATACTGGAATACCGACAGCTACCCACCATGCAACACGGCCATGCAAAAACAAAAACAGAATACCTACAACTAGGATAAGTCCACCTAAGCCATTTTTTACCAACAAATCCATCCGCTCTTTGATGAGTTGCCAACTGGCATCATAGACTTTGATTTCAACACCTTTGGGTAATTGATTCTGATTATCATCAAGCCATTGTTCAAGCACTTCGGCGGCATCAAGTGAATCTGCATTTTCAGTACGTTGTAGTGCAATTTCAATTGCCGGTTTATTCTGATAAAACACACTTATCTGCTTGCGCATTGGCCTACGTTCAATATCTGCTACATCTTGCAACAGTACTAATCGACCAGAATAATCAGTTTTCAATACCAGCTCAGAAAATGCTTGGGAATCACGACGCTGATCAAGACTACGCAATTGCCGTGCCGTATCATCATTACCAATTTCTCCGGCCGGCAAATCCCTACTCAAAGCATTAACTCGTTGGCTTACATCATCCAGACTAAGTCCCAATGATTCCAGTTGCTTTGAGCTTATTTGGATAGCAATTTCTTCTTCCGGCAAACCAGTGATGGTAATGCGAGAGATACCACGATCAAGTAAATCATGTTCAATCTGATGAACCATATAACGTAGTTCATTCAGCTCACCATCAGTGGTTATCAACATGCGTGCTACATTTTCATAGCGTGTGACAAGACTCACTTCTGGAATCTCAGAATCGCTTGGTAAATTACGTAATTGGGCAACTTGTTCTTTAACTTGATCAAGTGCAGGCCCCATTTCGGTGCCTTCGATAAATTCGAGCGTTACTAATGACATACCATACGAGGATGTTGAAGTCATTTTGTCAACAAAATCAACTGTTCGTAACTCTTGTTCTATACGACTAGAGATTGAATCTTCTACATCTTCAGCACTGGCACTTCGCCATTCAACCCGAACAGTAATGATATCCAGAGCAAAATTTGGGAAGTATTGAGTGTTAAGGCGAGTTAACGATAACAAACCTGCAATGATCATAATTATCATTAACAAATTAGCTGCAACCTTATGCTGCGCAAACAGCCCGATAAAGTCACGTTTTGAATCAGTCATTTACTGTCTCTACGCGTAGACCTGTTATGGCATTTGGCAATTGGGTACTTACTATTTGATCGGTTTCTTTCAATTCTTCGCTTCGAACTAAAAGACTGATTCCTTGTTCGGTATGATATTCACCGACTCGTTCAACATTGACGGATTGTAAGTAGCCATCTGTTAAACGATAGACCTTATTTAATCCATACAAGGCATTAAATGGAATAGCAATAACTGAAGATTGTTGTGTGAGTTTTAATGTTAATTCGACAAATTTACCTAATACCAACGTATTACCATCACTAGTGCAACGAAATAAGCCATCAATCCCGCCACTATCTGGACTCATTTCACCAGATAACCTTGCCAATGAAAATTGGAGTAAATTATTATCTATATATGCTGTGGCAGTTTGTTGATCACCTTGTTTCAGATTGGTGTTAATTTGTGTTAGATAACGGCCCGGTATCTGTGCCCGTACTTCAAGATTTTCGAGGTCGTAAACAGATAATAGTCGTTCTCCCGTTCTTACTCTGTCACCAATAGAAACATCCAATTTAGCAATACGACCTGTAAATGGAGCTTTGATAATCGTTCTCTGCAAATCTACCTGTGATTGCTTCAGCAATGCTTGTGCACGACTTCGCTTTGCATTAAGCCCTGCTAGCCTAGATGGATGTTGTGCAATATCATGTTCGAGACGTTTCAGGGTTAACAACTGACGTTGTTTTGCTGCATATGCTTCATCTAAAAATGATTGGGAAGCTAGGCGGTCCTGTTCAAGTTTTTTTGCTCTATTAACGGCGTTATCAGAGATCTGAAGTAGTTCTTTTTCGTTACCGAGAAGATCTTTATCATTTTGGAAGCGAAGCATTTCACTTTCTATTGATGCTTTTATTTCAGCTAGCTCTGCTTGACGTTGATTAATTAATAAGCGTGCATCAGTGTCATCAAGTTTAACCAAAACTTGTCCAGCTTTGACCTCAGTACCTTCTAGAATATTGACTTCTATTACATCGGCAACTAATGCTGCATTCAGTGATGCTTGTCGAGGTGTTTCAACACGACCGTAAATAGTGATTTCTGGTGATAGGTCCTGATATGTCACTGCTACCGTATTAACCCGCCATACTTTTTCAGGTTTTTTCATCACACGATTATCAGACTTAGACTGATTGAGGGCCATAAAAGCTAAAATTGCAATCACCAGAATCGCAATGGGTAATAAAACACGTTTTAGCAAGTCATTTCTCCCTATTCCAAACTCTAACAACAAATTCTACTTTAAATCATTAATAAGAACCTTAAAAAGATCTTAAGGTTCAGTAATAATTGCTACCCGAACAGCATTTAGACTAAGTTGAGCTGATTGCAGGTATTGTGTCAATGACTGTTGTGTTTGTTCAATATATGTAATTTCTTCAATACGGATATTTGAGTTAACTTTAGCCAAAGCTGTTAAACGTTCTTGTTCAGGTTGTAATACACTCTGCATTGTCTTTATAGCCTGATTAATAATAGCTGATTGTTGCTGTGCAGCTAATTGCTGAGCCTGAGTAATTAACTCGGTAATTTTAGGTCTCGCGTGACGCACTAATTCTTGCGCAGTTGTTTTTGGAATTCGACCCGCTAATTCGTTAAACGTTGTTTCATTAAATATTTTGTTAAAATTATATCCTTTTTCATCAGTCACAATACGAAGGTATGAGTGATTAAGGTAACGCCCCACTTGCAATGATTTAGGTGCAGGACAATTCATTGTAAATATTGCTTCTAGTAATAATGTGCCTGCAGGCAATTTGTCATCTTCGATGGTACAAAATGCACTATTACCAAAATCACTATTAATTACCATATCAAGACTGCCGGATACCATTGGATGTTCCCAGCTTAAAAATGCCATATCTTCACGGACTAAAGCTCGATGACGTTTATAGGTTGCTGTAACACCATCTTCCGGTAATGCAGGAAAGTGATGATGTAACATGTGGTTGCCAGGTTCGAGAATGATACTATCAGCACTATGGAACTGTTGTTCTACACCATATTCATCAAACACCTTGTCCATAAAAGAAGATAATTCAAATGATTGTCCGGCTTCTTCCAGAACAGAAATCAATTCATTAGCTACTGGTAAATTACAAGAGTTTAACTCTAATAAGTGGTCACGACCTTGTTGAAGTTTTTTCAAGGTTTCACGTGTAAGTAACTGAGTTTTATTTATTAGTTCTGATACTTTTTTAGTATAACTAGCATTGCTCAAACAATAATCCAGCTCATCATTTACTGCTAGTTGAATAGTACTGCCAGCAGGGGATACCTGTTCAACAGCATTCATGCCTTGATGATACCAATCCAATAATACCGATTGAGCAGTGTTTTCATAATATGGCACATGAATATGGACATTATGATGTTGACCTATGCGATCCAATCGCCCGATACGTTGTTCTAATAAGTCAGGATTAAGAGGTAAATCAAATAACACCAAGTGATGGGAAAATTGGAAGTTACGCCCTTCACTGCCTATCTCTGAGCAGATCAGTACCTGAGCACCCTCTTCGTCATCAGCAAAGTAAGCTGCGGCACGATCTCGATGGATAAGTGATAATCCTTCATGAAAAACAGATGTCCGTAAACCTTTATTAATCCTAAGATAAAGCTCTAAAGCTTGTGCTGTTTTAGCCTTAGCACAAATTACCAGAACCTTATCCAGTCGGTGTTCAACTAACCAGTCAGCTAACCATGACACACGACTATCCAGCTTTATCCAGTCATCTCCCAATAGAGTTTCTGCTTGTAATAACTCATTAATAGCAGCATCGGCAGTATTTTTCAGGTAGGATTCTGGTGCTGATAATGCATAACTGTGCATCTGTCTTCGTGGAAAGCCTTCAACTACATCACGAGTGTTTCTAAATAAAATTCGACCAGTACCATGGCGATCTAATAAAGCATTAATGGCCTTATCTCTACAGGAATCAAAATCCTCAGTTTGTGATAATTCTGTGAAAAACTCTGAACCTAAATAGTGTTCAATTTTTGATTGTAATTCGGCTAATCTTTCATGTGACTCTTCAGCCAGCAATTGATTAACTAATTGGTTAACAGGTTGAAATTCGGCTTCTTGTTGTCGGAAAGCAGTTAAATCAAAATAACGGTCGGGGTCTAACAACCGTAGTCGTGCAAAATGACTATCCACACCGAGTTGTTCAGGTGTGGCAGTTAATAACAATAAACCTGTGACCTCACGCGCTAAACCTTCTACAGCTAGATACTCAGGGCTTACATGTTGTTCATCCCATTGCAAATGATGAGCTTCATCAACAATCATTAAATCCCATTGAGCCATTTGAGCATCATCATAGATGGCTGCTTGTAACGTTAGCATCGACAAGCTACACAAAATCAGTTGGGCGCTATCAAATGGGTTATCCTCACCTGCTTCTAATAAGGCTTGATGACGTTCAGCATCCATAATAGTAAATTGCAAATTGAAGCGACGTAACATTTCAACCAACCATTGGTGAACCAAACTATCTGGCACTACAATCAATACTCGATTTGCCCGCTCTGTAATCAATTGCTGATGGATGATCAAACCAGCTTCGATTGTTTTTCCTAAGCCGACTTCATCAGCCAATAAAACTCGTGGTGCATGCCTGTTTGCTACTTGGTATGCAATATAAATTTGGTGGGGCAACAACTGGACACGTGCCCCCATCAAACCAAATACGGGAGATTGATGTAAATGATGTTGGTGAGCTAAGGCTTCGACTCGTAATTCAAATTGGCAATTTTTATCTATTTGGCCTGCAAATAAACGATCCTGTGGCTGACTAAATTGGACAAAGCTATTCAGATCCATTTCATGAATACTGATTTCATTACCTTCGTCATCAGTACCTTGATAGATAAAACAGTTATTGATTTCATGACGATCAGTGATGATAAAGTCGACATCTTCATTGGTGCTGACTGTTTCGCCTACAGGATAAAGTACACGGCTTAAAGGTGCATTGTCAGCGGCATAGGTACGCTGTTCACCTGAAGCAGGAAAGCTGACTTCTATTTGGCGGCCAGTATTATCTTTGATAATACCGAGCCCTAGTTCTGCTTCACCATTACTAACCCATCGTTGTCCAATTGAATACAAATCTTACCTCATATTTTTGGTGTTTTTACTATCGAATTTTGCGGGCACGAATAGTGCGCCCTTTTATTTTGCCGTTTGCCAGATAGTTAAGTGCCTGACGTAATGCACTACGTTCAATAGCAACATAGCTAGACATATCAAAAATATCGATTTTTCCTATCTGTGAGCCTGCAAGTCCAGCATCGCCAGTTAATGCACCAAGAATATCACCAGGACGAAGTTTACTTTTACGCCCAGCATCGAGCTGAATAGTTATCATTGATGGCTGCAGGGTAAAAGCAGGATCACGATCTAATGATTCTGGTACATCACAAATACTTGGTTTTTTCTGATAGTCTGCAATCGCATTGACCCGAACAACTTCAGATGGTGTGAAGATGCTTAACGCAATGCCTTTCTCCCCTGCTCGACCAGTACGCCCGATCCGGTGAACAAAAATTTCGGGATCACGTGGCAGTTCATAATTAATCACTGCCTGTAACGATTTAATATCAAGCCCACGTGCAGCTACATCGGTGGCAACCAGAACTGAACAACTATTATTAGCAAATCGAACTAATACTTGATCACGTTCACGCTGATCTAAGTCACCATGGATAGCCAATGCTTCAATCTGATGATCTCGAAGAAAAATAGCTACTTCATCGCATTGCTTTTTAGTGTGACAAAATACTACCGTTGATTCAGGATGATAATGTTCAAACAATGCCAATAGTGTGTTGTTACGCTCATGTTTTTTTACTTCATAAAACAACTGCTCAATCACACTGGCTTTGTGCTCAGACTCAACGGTTACAGTTATAGGATTACGTTGAATTGACTGACTCATTTGTTTGATTGTGTCAGGATAGGTCGCTGAAAATAGTAAGGTCTGACGAGATTTTGGTGTTTGAGCAATAATGTCTTTCATGACATCAAAAAAGCCCATATCTAACATGCGGTCAGCTTCGTCCAACACTAAGGTTTTTAAACCTTCAAGTTTTAATGTGCCTTTACGTAAGTGATCTTGCAAACGTCCTGGTGTACCAACAACAATATGTGCACCATGTTCGAGAGAACCAATTTGTGGACCTAAAGGTTTGCCCCCGCACAGTAATACCAGTTTAATGTTTTGAGTAAATCGAGCCAGTCTGCGAATTTCTTTACCAACTTGATCGGCCAACTCACGTGTTGGACATATCACCAATGCTTGTACACCAAAAAATCGGGGATTAATATTATTTAATAAACCAATACCAAAAGCAGCTGTTTTACCACTACCAGTCTTAGCTTTGGCAATAAGATCTTTACCCTTAAGCACTTGTGGCAGACTTTGAGCCTGAATAGGCGTCATTTTTGTATAACCCAGCGAGTCTAGATTAGCAATCTGAGCAGCTGGTATTGAAAGAGATGAAAAGCTATCGCTGGCCATAAGGTATGAATATCGCAAGTTAAAAGCTGCCGATCATACCAGAGCGAGCACACTCTCGAATAAGAGAATTAATAGTAACCATTAAGGTCAGACACGATTGTGCCTGACCTTGCTTTGCTTGTTTTACCTGTGTTGGTAATGTTTTTTCAAAGGTTTTTAACTTCCCACGTACAAACAAGACCTTTAGGGAAGACAACCAAATCACCGACTGTAAAGGTAATTGCTTCACTACCATCATTCGGTGTAATAACGTATTCACCTTCTAAAATGAAAGCTGTTTCTGTGGAAGTAAACTCCCACGGGAAGATAGAAACTTATTTTTCTCATGTTGGCCAATTGGCAACACCTAAATCATTCAAAACTGCTTCGCTAGGGTTACTATCGCTCTTAACTTTGCTCATGTGGATATAGCACATTAGAGTTTGGGAAGCGACATAGTAAAGTGTTAAGAGTGTTTTTCCTAGCTGAATCGACGCCTTTACGAATTTCCTATTTAAATTATTATTTTAACTATTAATTTCTTTATTTCAGTTTTAGTATTTGTTGACTAAAATATTGAATATAATTAACCTCTAATATTAAGCGTACTATTAAACTACACTTTTAAACAATTTATTATTAGGTAGAAATATATGTCAGATTTATCTCATATCGTTTGCCCACATTGTAATTCTGTAAATCGAATTCCTACTCAACGTCTAGGTGATAATCCCCAGTGTGGTCAATGTAAACAAGCCTTATTTGTTCAGTATCCTATTAAACTGACTGCAAGTATTTTTCCTCAACATATCAGCAGAAATGATATTCCCGTTGTTATTGATTTCTGGGCACCATGGTGTGGACCGTGTAAAACAATGGCTCCTGCATTTACACAAGCTACGAAACAACTTGAACCTCAAGTTAGGTTAGCAAAAGTAAACACGGAACAAGAGCAAGGATTAGCTGGACAATATAATATTCGAAGTATTCCAACACTAGTACTATTTAATAATGGCAAGGAAATAGCTAGGCAGTCTGGTGCCATGGGCGCAGCAGATATTATTAGTTGGGTACGATCGCGACTATAAATATTTTTCAGTAATTTAAGAGAAAAATGATATGAAAACCTATCTTGATTGTTATCCCTGTTTCATGAAGCAAGCATTGAGTGCAGCTCGTCGAGCAGGTGCCTCTGAAGAATTGCAACAAGAAATACTGTTAAATGTCATGGATGAACTGCAATCACTGCCGCTAAGTATTACACCGCCCGAGATGGCCTTTAAAATTCATAAAAGTGTTCGACAAAAAACCCACAATAGTGATCCGTACAAACAAGCTAAAGATCAGGCGACACAAGAAGCGTTAACGCTATATCCTGAATTGAAAAACAAATTGGGAACAGCATCTGATCCCCTTGAAATAGCAGTGCGTATTGCGATTGCAGGCAATATCATCGATCTTGGTGTCAATGATAGTTACGACATCAAAGCTAATCTAAATCGTGTGCTAACACAGTCATTTGCCATTAGTGATTTGCCTGCATTACGTAAACAATTAGAAGAATGCAGTTCGATCCTTTATCTGGCAGATAATGCTGGTGAGACAGTGTTTGACCGGATTCTAATCGAGCAATTCAATAAACCTGTTACCTATGTGGTAAAAGCAGGATCAATTATCAACGATGCTACGCATGAAGATGCTGTCGCAGCTGGCATAGACCAAGTGGCAGAGATCATTGACAATGGTTCACAAGCGCCTGGAACATTGTTCGAACAATGTTCAGAATCTTTCTTGCAACGTTTTCAACAGGCCGAGTTGATCATTGCTAAAGGACAGGCTAATTATGAAAGCTTAAGTGAACGACCAGCGCCAATATTCTTTCTATTACAAGCTAAATGCAATGTGATTGCTCGCGACCTTGGCATAAAAGAAACTGACATAGTACTTAAGCAACAGTTAAAGGAATAAATTGATGTTCATTGTTGTTTTAAAACACGCATTAATGATCACCAGCTTTGTATTGATCATGATGCTACTAATCGAATATATCAATGTACAGACTCAAGGTATTTGGCAACACGGAATAAAGAAAAGCCGTTTTGGCCAGTACATCCTCGGAGCTTTTCTGGGAGCTACACCAGGGTGCTTAGGGGCTTTCACAGTTGTGTCCCTCTATTCTCATCGAACAGTAAGTTTCGGTGCATTGGTAGCAGCAATGATTGCAACCAGTGGTGATGAAGCCTTTGTTATGTTCGCCATGTTTCCAATACAGGCCCTGTGGATCACAGCTATCATGTTGATAATTGCCATATTTGCAGGCTGGATTACCGACAAAATTTTCGTTAATCAGAGTCGCTTTCTTGAGCGAGAAAATCATGATCTGAAATTACATCAACAAGAAAACTGTCGCTGTTTTGCACTTGAAAGTATTCTACCTCAGCTCAAACATATGACCATCTATAGGGCGCTTCTTATTCTACTACTGGGTGGGTTCCTCCTATTACTCGTAACAGGAGTCTTGGCTCCTGGTGGTTGGGACTGGAAAAAGATAACCTTTGGTATTGGTGCTGGATTTGCCTTATTTGTTGTCTCGACCGTACCGGACCACTTTCTCAAACAACATTTATGGATGCATATAATCAAACAACATCTGCCACGAATATTTTTGTGGACATTTGGCGTGTTATTAGCCTTTCACTATTTGGATAGTTATCTGGATGTTGAAGCTTTGATTCAGGATAATCTCTTCATCGTATTGCTTATTGCTGTTTTGGTTGGACTTATTCCCGAATCAGGCCCACACCTTATTTTTGTAACCTTATTTGCTCAAGGTTCAATCCCATTTTCTATTTTACTCGCTAATTCAATCGTCCAAGATGGTCATGGAACTTTACCTTTACTTGCTGTATCAGGTCGAGCCTTCATCATGCTCAAGTTAGTGAATATGTTTTTTGGACTTACACTTGGTTTTATTGGATTGTATGTTATAGCGTGAGTTTATGAAAAAATCTGATAGTACAACCATTATATTAATTGAAGGTATTTAAATGATTCATACCACAGTCTTTGAATCAGAACATGAACAGTATGACGCTTGGTTTTTACGACATAAACTTGCCTATCAATCAGAACTTCTTGCCGTACGAGCACTACTCCCTTATCAAGGAGTCGGATTGTCTATTGGTGTTGGTACAGGACGCTTTGCTGCACCTCTTGGTATTCAATTTGGTCTGGATCCTGTAGCTGAAATGCTTGCTTATGCTAAAAAAAGAGAGGTAACTCCGATTTTGGGAACTGGCGAGGCATTACCGTTCATCGATGATAGTTTTGATTATGCTCTGAGTGTAACTACTATCTGTTTCGTTAATGATGCTAGAGCAATGCTATGTGAAGCAAAACGTATTTTGAAACCACAAGGAACGTTAACAATAGGCTTTATTGATCGTGACACTAGACTTGGACAGCATTATCTAAAACATCAGGCTGACAGCCTTTTTTACCAAGAAGCTAAGTTTTTCTCTAGTGAAGATATTAAAACACTACTTCAAGAAACTGGTTTTGATGATCTCTCATGGGTTCAAACACTTTTTTGTTTGCCGGAGGAAAGTAATGTTATTGAACCCATCATGCCAGGTTACGGACAAGGAGCCTTTGTGGCGGTTAAAGGCCAATGTTAAAGACAGAATAGAAGTAAATTAGCATAGTCATGCATTTGAAGGCACTTAACTCCCATAAATCAATCTACCTGACCTGCTGTTATTCCAGTGGTAAGCCTTCTTTTTCCCAAGCTACAAGGCCACCATTCATATTGGATACATTGCTAAAACCTGCTTCTTGTAAAACCTCAACAGCTTTACTTGAACGCCCACCTACAGCACATTGCATTATGAGTTGTTTATCTTTGTATTGTTCTAATTCACCCATACGACTTTTCAAATCACTGAGTGGTATTAATGTTGCACCTGGAATATGTTTGTTATTCCATTCAGCAACAGATCTAACATCAATAATAACCGCAAAATCATTTGCTATTAAACCTGCTGATTCTTTAGGTGAGATTTGAGTGACATTTGCATTGTCAGACGAAGAACACGACGATAAAAAGAGAGTAACTAACAGTAAAACAATAAATGACAGCTTAGTTGTTTTCATAGATGGAAGCCTTTATAAAATTTAAAAAACACAAATGAAATCAAGTTATAGCTCATGGTTCATAGGCTATAATAATTGTCATCATTATGAATAAGCAATCAACACAATACACTATTAATCAATCTTCATCGGCACAATATGAGATAAAAAAATCTCAATTTATTGGTGTGATTATGCCTTGTGTTAATGAACGTGAAGCTTTGCAGCAACTAGGTAAATTAGCAAGCCAACATGCCAATGCAAATCATCTGGCTTTTGCATGGCGAATTAGACAAGAAGATGGGGTTATTAATGAACGTTGCAATGATGCAGGTGAACCTTCCGGCACAGCCGGCAGACCTATTCTGGCACCATTAGAAGGTGGATCGAT
>Ga0164318_10003449_pt1 | contig 14955 bp, 13 predicted proteins | sample GuaBasSedimGuay9_FD_113734 | JGI IMG/M metagenome (GOLD analysis project Ga0164318, IMG submission 113734) | Subseafloor sediment microbial communities from Guaymas Basin, Gulf of California, Mexico - Guay9, Core 4571-4, 0-3 cm | ecosystem: Environmental > Aquatic > Marine > Hydrothermal vents...
TCGGATTCCATTTCTGCCCGGCGAACCTGAACCCGGATATTGTGGGGAAGGTGTTTGGGATAGAGGGTCTGATCAAACCGTGCAGTGGTCAGACTCCGTTCCAGGGTATTAACGAACTCCCTGACGTTCCCCGGCCAGGGATAACTCATCAGGGTTTCCAAAAAATCAGGAGAAAATCCCTTTGAGGCCAAGCCATACTGGGTGCAGAATTTATCGATATGATATCTGGCCAACTCCTTGATATCTTCACGCCGCTCCCGCAGAGTTGGTAGTTCGATGATGAAGGTGCGTAAGCGAAACAACAGATCACTGCGAAATTCGCCGGTTTCCACCATAGCATCCAGATCCCGGTTGGTTGCCGCAATCAGTCGAAAATTACTTTCGACCTCTTTATTGGCTCCGACGGGTCGAAATCGATGTTCCTGCAATACCCGTAGAAACGATTTCTGCAACGACATGGGTAACTCACCTATTTCATCGAGAAAAAGTGTCCCATTATGGGCCTGTCGGACTAAACCATTTTGAGCTCGGTCCGCACCGGTAAATGACCCTTTTTCATGACCAAACAAAAGGCTTTCGACTAACGTTTCTGGCAGGGAGGTACAATCAACAATAACAAAAGCCTCGTTGCTGCGCAGACTGTTTTCATAAACGGCCCGGGCAAATAATTCCTTACCGGTTCCAGTTTCACCGGTAATAAAAACATTGGCATCGCTCTCGGCAGCTTGTGCCACCAGATCCAGACAATTGTTCAACGCCGGACTGCTGCCAATGATATATTCCCTTTTCAACCGCACCGGTTTCCGTTTATGATCTGCTTCCTGCTTCTCCTGGCGGTATTGTAATGCTCTTTCCAGGGAAAGAGTTATTTCCTTAATTGAAAATCCTTTTTCAATATAATCCCAGGCACCACTTTTGATCGCCAATTCTGCGCCATTGGGATCACCAAACCCGGTCATAATAATCACTTCCGGAGTTGATGGACTTGCCTGTATTGTTGGTAGGGCATCAAGACCATTACCATCCGGCATTTTGACATCAAGAAATACCAGATCAAAGCTTTCGCTAGCAGCAAGAGCGATTCCCTCTTTCAAAGTCATAGCACTGGAAGCCACATGCTTTTTCCGCTCAACCAGCGTTGATAGTGTCGCACACATCATCTCTTCATCGTCTATAATCAGTATCTTTGCCATTGCTTCCTCACTGAAGATTATTCCGATTCCAACTGCAACAACTGTTGTATCACCTCATGAAGTTCACTTCTTTGAACCGGCTTCATCAGTACTTCGCTAATGCCGGCAGCTTTAGCTTTAGCTGGACTCACAGCCGTATCGGTCTCTGGTGATGAACCGGAACAGAGGATAATCGGGAGATCAGGACGAATGTTCAGGATGTCCTGTGCCAACATCACTCCGGTCATATGTGGCATGGTCTGATCAGTAATCAGCAGATCAAAAGAATCGGGACTCTGGCGAAATATATCCAGGGTTTTTCGACAATCTGTTTCTGCCGTCACTGAATAACCTAAACGTTCCAACCCAACTTTCATTCCAGCAACATAATCTTCCTCATCATCAACAAACAGAATATGGACCTGACCGGAAACTTTGTTAAGCACTGAAGTCTCTTCTATTCCAGCTCCGACTCCCTCCACCCGGGGTAACAGAATGGTGAAGGTGGTCCCAACATTTAAAATACTGTTGACTGCAATGTAGCCACGATGACTTTTGATAATGCCGTGAACAATTGAAAGGCCCAGCCCGGTCCCTTTTCCCGGAGCCTTGGTGGTATAGAATGGATCAAAGATCCGATCAAGAACCTCCCGAGTCATACCATGTCCCGTATCAGCCACGATTAATTTGATAAATTCTCCGGGTTGCAGTCCTGGATAACGGCTGATATCAGCTGCTGTCAACCGTACATCACTCAGAGTGATATCTAAGACCCCCCCTTTCTCGCTCATCGCGTGACCGGCATTGGTACAAAGATTCATGATAACCTGATTGATCTGGGTCGGATCTGCGGCAACCAGCCCGGACTCTGTCTCAAAATGCTGACGTAATTCGATCGTTGCTGGCAGGGTTGAGCGTAATAGTGAGCAACACTCTGCAATAACACCCTCAATTTGAATTATTTTTTCGGGCTGTTCTGCCTGGCGACTGATGGTCAAAAACTGTTTGACCAATTTCTTCCCTCTTAGCCCCGCCTTGAGAACCAGTTCCATAGAACCATATAACGGGCTCTCTTCGGGGACATCTTCGAGAGTCATCTCCATATTGGTAATAATAATTGCCAGAATATTATTGAAATCGTGGGCGATACCACCCGAGAGTGTTGCCAGCGCCTCCATTTTTTGCGCCTGTCGAAGTTGTTGTTGCAGATGAGCCGATTCACTGACATCGCGAATCGTCGCTACATAGCGCACTACCTGTCCGGAATCGCCAAAAACAGGGGCAACCCGTGCTTCCATGTCGTATTCTTCACCATTCCTTTTCTTATTTACAAAATGGCCACTTAAAGGTTGATTACTTGAAAAAACACTCAAAATGGCTTGATAAAAAAGTGGATTGCGCTTGGAACATTCAAACTCATGGATAGTGATCCCCCGACTTTCCTCTTCAGGGACACCACAGAGGGCAACAAAACTTGGATTAAGGTATTGGATCGTTTCGTCTGCATCAAAGATGATAACCCCATCTGAGGTTTGATCCATAACGGTTGCCAGCATCAACCGTTCATCCATTTCACGCTGACTCACTTTTTTCAGACGTAACGTTTTAATCCCGTAAGCCAGATCCCCAGCCAATTCTTCCAATAGCTGCGCTTCCTCAGCATCAAAAGCATGGGGTTTTTCGTCAAAAATCACCAAACTACCAAAAACTTTACCCGCATCAACCAGCGGTATCGCAATACAGGAAGTATAGCCACATTTTTCTACCGCTTCACGCCAGGGACGATATAGGGGGTTGGTCAATATATTATGAAATACGGTGACTTTTCCGGTTCGAATACTGGTCCCTGCAGGCCCATGACCACGTTCTGTATCTGCCCAACTGGCATTCAAGGTTTCCAAGAAACAACCATCAGAACCCCAATGTGCTACTGGATGTAAATCTTTCTCCGGGTTATCTTCACCAAAAGCAACCCAGGCCATTTTATGACCGCCAACCTCAACACAAATCTGACAAATCTCTTCCATCAGTTTGGATTCATCATCAATTCGAGTTATTGCCTTAGTACACTCACTAAAGCTTCTCAACGAACGGTTGACTTTTTCTAAGGAGGCTTGGGAGGCTTCGATGGCAATCTCCCAATAGCGCAGCAGCCAATAGAGCATTCCCGTTGACATGGCGATAAAAAACCAATGGCTGGGACCGACGGAACGCTGTGCCAGAGAGGGTTGATTCAACAGTACGGAAAAAAGTTTATCGGAAAAAAGTGCCCATAGCCCACTGCAGGTAAAAAATCCTAACGCAATAGTGAGACAGGTAAATCTTGATGATATCTGTTTAGTCGCCATATCCATCTCAGCCTTTAAAGACAATACATAACATGGTGTGTAAATGAACCCTATCTGTTAATTAATCCCAATATTAGCGGAAAGTCAACTGATTTTAGCCCGCTCCCCCCATTTCATTATTATTGCTTCAAGCTCAATCAAAAAAAGGCACCTCAAATGAGGTGCCTTTTGTAACAACAATAAATCTATCTATTCGTAGTAGTTAACTGCCTTTACCTGCCACCTGAATTCGAATCAGAGCTCTCTGCAAAGCAGCTTCCATGATCATATACTTCTTGTCTTCTTGCGATAACACCTTTAGAGCGTCCTCTGCACGACCCAAAGCAGCTTTGGCACGTGCTAAATCAATCTCATCGGCCCGCTCTGCGGTATCAACCAGAACCGTAACCGTTTCCTTTTCAACTTCGAGGTACCCCCAGTTAACAGCAATATGAAAAACCTCATTGCCTTTTTTATAGGAGAGTTCCCCTACTTTTAGTGTCGTCAACAGCGGGGTGTGATCTGGTAAGATACCTAGTTCACCAATAAATCCGGGAGCCGTAATTTCATCGACATCCTCCGAAAGAACCCGTTTGTACGGTGTGACCATTTCAAGTTTTAGCTTATCAGCCATTGCGACTGTCCTTTACGTTAAATCTAGTCTTTCAGAGCGATCAGGCAGCCATCTCCTTGCCTTTTTCAATCGCATCTTCAATAGTACCGACAAGATAGAAAGCCTGCTCAGGCAGATCATCATGCTTACCATCAAGAATCTCCTGGAAACCCTTGATAGTATCCTTCAACTCAACATATTTACCGGGGGAACCGGTGAAAACTTCAGCGACATGGAACGGCTGAGAGAGGAAACGCTGAATCTTCCGGGCACGGGCAACAACCAGCCTATCTTCCTCGGAGAGTTCATCCATACCGAGAATAGCAATGATATCCTGAAGATCCTTGTAACGTTGCAAAACAAACTGAACATCCCGGGCAACCTTATAGTGCTCCTCACCGATAACCTGCGGATCAAGGATCCGACTGGTTGAATCGAGGGGATCAACCGCAGGGTAGATCCCAAGCTCGGCAATTTGACGAGAAAGAACGGTGGTGGCATCCAGGTGAGCAAAAGCCGTAGCTGGAGCCGGGTCAGTCAAGTCATCAGCAGGGACATAGATTGCCTGAACCGATGTGATAGAACCTTTATCGGTTGTCGCAATCCGCTCCTGCAGTTCGCCCATTTCGGTGGAGAGAGTTGGCTGATACCCAACCGCAGAAGGAATCCGGCCAAGCAACGCTGAAACCTCTGAACCTGCCTGGGTAAAGCGGAAAATGTTATCAATAAACAGGAGAACGTCCTGACCTTCTTCATCGCGGAAATATTCTGCAACAGTCAGTGCCGACAAGGCAACCCGAGCACGGGCTCCTGGGGGCTCATTCATCTGACCGTAGATCAGAGCAGCCTTATCGAGAACGCCAGACTCTTTCATCTCTTCCCAGAGGTCGTTGCCCTCACGAGTTCGCTCACCGACACCGGCAAAAACAGAGAAGCCACCGTGCTGCTGAGCAATATTGTTAATCAGCTCCATGATCAAAACGGTTTTACCAACACCGGCGCCACCGAACAGGCCGATTTTACCACCCCGAGAGTAAGGAGCTAGCAAGTCAACAACCTTGATTCCGGTTTCAAATGCCTCAACCTTGGTGGACAAACTAACAAAATCAGGGGTCGGACGATGAATTTCCCAAGCCAAATCACTATCAATTGGACCGGCTTCATCAACCGGCTCACCAATAACATTCATGATCCGCCCAAGAGTCTTAGGACCAACTGGCATCAAGATCTGAGCACCAGTATCCACGACATCCTGACCACGAACAAGACCGTCGGTAGAATCCATCGCAATGGTACGAACGGTATTCTCACCCAAGTGCTGGGCAACTTCGCAGACCAGGTTCAATTCACCGTCACCCAGTGAGGGGTTGGTGAGCTTAACAGCATGGAAAATCTCAGGCAACTTACCCGGTTCAAACTCCACGTCGACAACAGGACCAATAACCTGTGTGATCTTACCCTTGTTCATAACAAAACCTTTCCTTCTCATCCCAATGGAATGAGCCCTTGTATGTCTGAAATCTTGTCGTTATTTAATAGATTCTGCACCGGAGATGATTTCCATCAACTCCTTGGTGATTGCCGCCTGGCGAGCCCGGTTATACTGCAAGGTCAATTTATCGATCATTTCAGCAGCATTCCGACTGGCACTATCCATAGATGACATCCGCGCCCCCTGCTCTGAAGCATGTGATTCCAGAAGTCCCCGGAAAATCTGCACTTCAACCATTTTTGGCAGTAATTGGGAAAGAACCTCTCCCCGATCCGGTTCATAGAGATAGTCAACCGTATCTTCCTTAACCGATTCAGTCTCTTGCGGCTGAATTGGTAGCACCTGCTCAACGGTCACAATCTGAACAATAGCGCTCTGGAAGGCGTTGTAGATAACATAAACAGCATCATACTTCTCTTCACTGTAAGCATCGACAACTTCTTGGCCTATCAACTGAGCCGTCTTATAGGTTGCATCAGTGGTGATATTTTCATAAACCTTGGTGATGTTGTCACCAACCCGGCTTTTGAGAAAATCACGCCCCTTGCGACCAATGATCATCAGATCGATAGCGTCAAACCCTTGCTCATTCTGACGAATGAGGCGCTCAGCCTCTTTTGAAACGGAGGCATTGAAACCGCCACAAAGACCACGATCAGCGGTCATCAATATGATCAAAGCTCGTCCGGTTCCGCGCTGACTTAGTAAAGGATGACCGTCAGCCTCTTCACGTTGAGCCAGGTTTGACATCACTGCTTGCAGTTTTTCCGCATAGGGGCGAGCAGAGACAGCGGCTTCCTGGGCCTTACGTAGCTTGGCTGCGGCAACCATCTTCATTGCTTTGGTGATCTGCTGGGTACTTTTAACCGAGCCGATCCGTTTTTTTATGTCTTTCAGACTTGGCATGTGTCCAAACCTTTATCGAATCAGGCTACAAACTGACCTTTGAAATCTTCCAGAGCCGCTTTAATTCGGCCTTCAAGGTCGTCATCAATTTTATTCTTCTCGGCCAAGTCCTTGATGATACCAGCATGCTGAGCTTCCATGAAGGTGATCATTTCGCTTTCATAGCGCTGAACAGCCGTTGCCGGGAAGTCATCACAGTAGCCATTGTTGGCTGCGTAGATAGCCAGAACCTGAATTGCGACTGGAAGCGGCTTGTATTGACCCTGCTTGAGAATCTCAACCAAACGAGCACCACGGTTAAGCTGTGCTTGAGTGGTGGCGTCAAGGTCAGAACCAAATTGGGCAAAGGCAGCCATTTCACGGTACTGAGCAAGGGCTAGTCGCAAGGTACCTGCAACCTGCTTCATGGCTTTAACCTGTGCCGCACCACCAACCCGGGAAACCGACAAGCCAACGTTGATCGCCGGACGAACACCGGAGTAAAACAGATCGGTCTCAAGGAATATCTGGCCATCGGTAATCGAAATAACATTGGTCGGGATATAAGCCGAGACGTCACCAGCCTGAGTTTCAATGATCGGCAGTGCGGTCAAAGAACCAGCACCTTCCGCATCGCTCAACTTGGCAGCACGCTCAAGCAACCGGCTGTGAATATAGAAAACATCTCCAGGGAACGCTTCGCGACCCGGTGGACGACGCAACAATAGAGAAAGCTGACGATAAGCAACCGACTGCTTGGAAAGGTCATCATAAATGATCAGTGCATGCTTACCGCTATCACGGAAGAATTCACCCATGGTGACACCGGTATACGGGGAGATAAACTGCAGTGGTGCCGGCTCAGATGCCGTTGCTGCAACAACGATGGTATAATCCATCGCACCATGCTGGCGGAGTTTATCAACCACCTGAGCAACCGTTGAACGCTTCTGACCAATAGCAACATAGATACAGATAACGCCATTACCCTTCTGGTTAATAATCGTATCAATCGCAACAGCAGTCTTGCCGGTCTGACGGTCACCAATGATCAACTCGCGTTGACCACGACCAATCGGAACCATGGCATCAATAGCTTTCAAGCCGGTTTGCATCGGCTCATGAACCGATTTACGGGAAACGATGCCGGGTGCCTTAATTTCAACCTGACTGTAGGTTTCGGTCTGAATATCACCTTTGCCATCAATTGGAATCCCGATACCATTAACAACCCGACCAACCAAAGCATCACCAACTGGAACCCGAACAATCTGTTCTGTTCGCTTAACCAGGTCGCCCTCTTTGATATGTTCGGAATCACCAAGGATCGCCGCTCCAACATTATCTTCCTCAAGGTTCAGAACGATTCCTGTTGTTCCACCGGGGAATTCGAGGAGTTCGCCAGACATAGCTTTATCCAAGCCATGGATACGTGCAATACCATCACCAACGGAGATGATTGTGCCGGTTTCACTGACCTCTACTTCGCGACCGAAGTCTTCAATCTGCCTCTTGATAATCGCGCTGATTTCTTCTGCTCTAATTTCCATAATCTTTTGTTATCCCTTTGCTAAGGTATCTGCAATCCGTTTCAGCTGGGTTTTCACACTACCGTCAAAAAGTTTACCGCCCATCTCGGCCTGTAGACCACCGATCAACGCTTTATCTATTTTCACACTCAGAATCACCTGTTTACCGGTCTGCTTCTCGAGACCCTTCTGGATGTCGTCTGCGCGCTTTTTAGTTAATTTACTTGCTGACTTGATCTTAGCCCGAACGACCCCTGACAGCTCATCTGCAAACTTGTGATAATTGACATCTATTTGCTGTAAATATGCGATCCGTCTTTTTTCAAGCAAAAGACCGAGAAAGTTACGCATTCCGTCATTCAAGCCGAGATGCTCCACGATGTCATGCATGATTGCGGCTTTCTTTTGCAACGGAAAGGTTGGGCTGTCGAGCAACAAGCGGAGCAAATCCTCCCTCTCCATGACTGCAGCAACTTCAGCTAACTCGTCAGCATAACGCTCAACCTGCTTCTCCCCGGAAGCAATATTCAACAATGCCTTGGCATACCTGATTGAAATCGCACTGTTACTCAATGTAACTCTCCCACCTTCTGCATATACTCGTCGATAAGACGGGTATCGTCGTCTTTGGTGAAGTTCTTCTTCAACAGTTCTTCGGCAATACCGACGGCCAGATGAACCGCTTCACGTTGCAGCTCTGTCTTTGCATTGGCCACCTCAAGCGCGACTGCGTTCTCTGCATCCTGCTCAATCTTTACAGCCATAAGTTTTGCACTTTCAATGATCTTTATTTTTTCTAATTCCCCTTCACGGCGAATAGAATCACTGATTGTGGCAATTTCTTCGGTCGCTTGAGCTAATTTACGATCGTACTCAGAAAATTTAGCCTCAGCTTCTTCCTTAATCCGTTTCGCTTCAGCGAGGGTTTTTTCAATCTCTTCCCGCCGTCCAGCCAGCCCTTTTTTTACCGGTTTCGCTAAAAAATAAACCAGGATAGCGACAACAATAGAGAAATTAAAGATTCGATAGAGAAAATCCTTCAGCAGAACACCGCTGGCAACCTCATGGCCACCACCAGAGGCAAAGGAAACCCCACTGATGAGTCCAACAAGAAGTAGCGATAAAAGAACAGCTTTAATGTGTTTGTGCATATTTCCTGAACCTTCCCTGCCTTAAGCCAATTCCCGACCAAGGATTTTTGTAGAAATCTGCTCCGCCAGTGATTTAGCTTCGGTTTTCAAGGTCTTACCGGCCTCGCCTGCTTCATTGGCAACTTGAGATTTGATCGCTTCGAATCGGGATATTGCTTTTCCGTGAGCCTCTGCAAGTAGTTTTGCCTCTTCTTCACTGGCCGCTTTTCTTAATTTATTTCGCTCTTCATTCGCCTGAGACTTGGCATCGCTAAGCTGTTGCTGATAGCGCTGCATTTTTTCATCAATTTCCGCCTCCAGAGCCTTCGCTCCGGCATGCAACCCGGTTAGCGTCTCGTGCCGCTCAGCCATAATCTTCTTGAGTGGCCGATAGAGTATTTTATTAAGTATGATCAGGAGAATAATGAAGTTAAGGAACTGCAGACCAAGGGTCCAGTCAACGCTTATCACCTAGATAACCTCTTTGGATGGTGTTTTCGATACACTAATGTGCAGATACCGAGTATGAACATGATTTATAAAATAGGGGTTTTGATTAAGGCACGAATAGCTATCACAGTTCAGAGTTCCATGTCAAGCATTTGAATCCCTCATGCTGCACATCTTAGATGCTGTTAACTATATGTATTTAAACTGTTTATCAGCTACTTTTTTTCCCGTTGATTGATTTTACATTGATTGCCTCTTTGATCGGTTCTGACATTTTAATCTCGCCATTAAAAATAACCTTTTCATCAATCTTTACCGATGGCGCTTCTATGCTTCCCTCTACCCGTGCCGGTGACCTCAATTCCACCATGGTGGTGGCTTTAATATCTCCCTTAAAATGGCCACTGAGAATTAACGCTCCAACATGGATACTCCCCTCAATCTTGGCAGATTCACCAACAATCAAGGTATCACTCGACTCTATTTCACCAGCAAAAACGCCATCGAGACGAACCATTTCATCAAAACTCAGCTTTCCTTCAAACCGACTCCCCGGTCCCATAAAAGCCTTGATATCTGCCTTGTCGAGCGCTATCGGTTTTTTCATGTTTGTCTGCTCCTGTTTTTTATTAATAAACATACTGTTCTCCACTTTCCATTTAAGTTTATTGTCGCAACATTAAACACCAAGTAAATCCAGAATTCTACTTAGCTCATCCTGATCATGGTAGCTGATTTCTATCCGCCCCCCCTGTCCCTTTGACAACAGTTTCACCTGGGTTCCCAACTGTTCCTGAAGAGTGTTTTCAAGTGCAATCAGATTGGGATCTACCAACTTTGCGACAACCGGTTTGTGCACTTTTACACCAAACATACTTTTGATTTTTTTAATCAGTTTTTCTGTTTCCCGAACCGATAATTTTTTTCTGATGATTTCCTGACTGGCTTCGATAATATCTTCTTCTTGCTCAAGAGCTAACAGCGCCCTGGCATGCCCCATACTCAGACGGTTTTCAATCAGATCATTTTTGACCTTTTCCGGCAAGCGCAGTAATCTTAAAGCGTTGGCTATAGTTGATCGATCCTTACCAACCCGGGTTGCAACTTCTTCCTGAAGCAAATCGAAGCTGTCCATTAAATAGCGGTAAGCTTCTGCTTCTTCCAGGGGATTAAGATCTTCTCGTTGAATATTTTCTATCAACGCTATCTCCATCGCCCAATCTTCAGAAACATCCTGGATAACAACCGGAACACGATCCAGCCCGGCTTTTTGTGCCGCTCGCCAGCGCCTTTCACCAGCTATAATTTGGTAGTAGTCATCTTGGCGCCGCACCACCAAAGGTTGGATAATCCCCTTCTCTACTATAGAAGCAACCAATTCAGCCATCTTACCGTCATCAAAGGTTTTACGCGGTTGTTGGCTATGCGGTTTCAGTTCTTCAATCGGACAGGAAAAATATTTTTTTCCCCCCTCCTGAGCAGCAGAATTTAACAGGGCACCAATTCCCTTCCCCAGAGCGGGGCGTCTCAACTTAGCCATGAGCCCCTCCTGCCAGAACTTCCTGTGCAAGATCCATATAGGCCTGTGCCCCTCGCGAGGCGATATCGTACATCAAAACCGGCTGTCCATAACTTGGCGCCTCCGAAAGTCTGACATTACGTGGGACAACCACGCGAAAAACCTTATCACCAAAATGTGCCCTGATTTCATCACTGACCTGATGGCAAAGGTTGTTACGACCATCAAACATGGTCAGTAATATTCCATTAATATCAAGTTCTGGATTTAATTCCTGCTGCACCAGACGGACTGTCTGCAATAACTGACCAAGCCCCTCCATAGCATAAAACTCACACTGTAAAGGAACCAACACTGAGTCGGCCGCCGACAAGGCGTTGACGGTCAACAAACTGAGCGATGGCGGGCAATCAATGATCACATATTCGTAGTTTTCAACCAATGTCTCGATTGCAAACTTCAGCTGTTTTTCTCGATCATCTTTACCAATCAACTCAATTTCCGCACCAATTAAATCGGTATTGGACGGCAACACATCCAGACATTCCAAAGCCGTCCGCTGCAATACATCCTGAGCCTCTTCCTCACCCAATAAAACATTGTAAATCGTTGAAATTACTTCTGTTTTATCAATCCCAAGGCCACTACATGCATTCGCCTGAGGATCCATATCAATCAACAATGTTTTCTTTTCCGCAGCAGCTAAAGATGCGGCCAGATTGACAGCTGTCGTGGTTTTACCGACCCCGCCCTTCTGATTTGCAATGGCTATAATCTTTGCCACTTATGAAACTCCTTTTATCGGCTAAACCAACCACCTGAAAAGCATTGAGAAGGCGACACAAAGCAGGGAGAATATCATATCTTCAGGTTAAATTCAGCTCTTATTGTCGCCAATAAAATCCGGATTTTGTTTCCTCAGAACAATAAGCTGTCTCTCGGCTTGAGAAAAGGGGAGATGATAGGTTAAAATAGTAGGGTCGGTAAAACCCAAACTCCCTATTGTTGCTTCTGCTGTTTTCAATTCATTTCGACCCTCAGGCCCCTTCATAACCAACAGCCGCCCTCCTGATTTCAACCAGGGGAGAGCACAGTAAAGTGAAGTCTCCAATGATGAAAAGGCGCGACTCACTATCAGGTCACATTTTCCTCGGTCAAGGGCGCCGAGCTCCAGATCTTCCATTCTTGATTGCACAACAGTAAGGTTGTCCAATTGCAACAACCGTTTGATATGTTTTTGAAAATTTATCTTCTTGCCGACGCTGTCTATCGACACAACCTGCAGAGTGGGGAGAGCAATCGCCAAAGGGATTCCCGGCAGACCTCCACCTGAGCCCATATCAATAATTTGCTTCGCACTATGTAGGTGGGGTAACAACAAAAGGGAATCGAGCAGGTGCTTCTCTATCGCCTCGTCACGGTTTCTGATTGAGGTCAGGTTAATACGCTGATTCCAACGCAACAATTCATCCAGAAAACGTATTTCTTCTTTGATGGCTTTTTCAGATAACTGCAGCTCAAGCCGCGACAACCCCTCAATAAAACTGTCAGACATGATACTTCTTACGCAGATAAATCTGGATGACTGCGATTGCTGCCGGTGTCACACCCTGTATTCTACCTGCATGGCCAAGACTTGTGGGTCGGATTTTCTTGAGCTTTTCACGAACCTCAGTAGAGATACTTGGAATCAATGCATAGTCAATATTGGTGGGAATTTTTACATCTTCTTGTTCTCGAAACCTTTCAACCTGCTCAAGCTGCCGCTTGATATAACCTTCATATTTTACCGCAATCTCTACCTGCTCAAGGGCCTGTGCCGAAAAAGACCCCAGCTCTGGAAATATCTCTTCCAGTTGCTTGATATTGATCTCCGGTCGCCGCAACAACTGCTCCAGACTTAAACCACTCTTCAACTCACCCAACTCAAGTTTCTCTACAATTCTGCGATCGGAAGAGGTCACACTTTTGCTCTTTATTATTTGGGTGGCAGCACCAACCTGCTCCTGCTTAGCAAGATACTTCTCCCACCGCGCATCACTCACCAGTCCAATCTTACGTCCGAGTTCTGTTAATCGCTGATCAGCATTATCTTCACGCAGCAACAGTCGATATTCGGACCGGGAAGTAAACATTCGGTAAGGATCTGTCGTCGGTTGGGTTATCAGATCATCGACCATCACCCCAAGGTAACCTTCATCCCGACCAATAATGACCGGCTCTTTGTCTGTGCATTGATGGGCGGCATTTATTCCCGCGAGCAAGCCCTGCCCTGCAGCCTCTTCATAGCCCGAAGTTCCATTGATCTGACCCGCATGAAATAAGCCCGCAACAGCCCTGGTCTCTAAGCTCGCATTTAATTGCATCGGTTCGACAAAATCATATTCAATTGCGTAACCGGGTCGCATTATCTCTACCCGCTCAAACCCTACCATGGAACGAAAGTAGGCTAACTGCACATCCGCTGGCAGTGACGTGGACAAACCACTGGGGTACATTTCGCTACCGCGAACCCCCTCTGGCTCAAGGAAGGATTGGTGGCTTTTTTTATCGGCAAAGCGGACAACCTTATCCTCAATTGAAGGGCAGTAGCGTGGGCCAACCCCCTCAATCACACCTGAAAACAAAGGCGACCGATCCAGGCCAGCGCGAATTATCTGATGAGTTTTTTCATTTGTTTCAGCAATATAACAGTCAACCTGCGTCCTCTCTATCTTATCGGTCATAAAAGAAAACGGCTTTATTAACTTATCTCCGGGTTGCCTTTCCAGTTTTGAAAAATCGATTGATCGGGCTGACAATCTGGCCGGCGTCCCTGTTTTCAAACGGCCAACATGCAAACCAAGGGAACCCAGTGAAGCAGAAATGCCTTCAGCGGAGGGTTCTCCAGCTCGCCCACCGGCATAGTGATTCAAACCGATATGGATCAAACCACGCATAAAAGTTCCAGTCGTCAGAACAACCGTCTTACCAGAAAAAGTGACCCCTTCCCGGGTCCCAACACCAACAATACGATTTCCCTTCACCAACAACTCATCAACCAACCCCTGCTTCAAATCAAGCAACGGTTCCCGTTCAATAACATTTTTCATTCGCGCACTGTAGGCCATCCTGTCAGCCTGCGCCCTCGCTGCCCGTACAGCTGGGCCCTTGCGGGTGTTGAGACGACGAAACTGAATTCCCGTTGCATCTATATTCAAACCCATCTCCCCACCCATGGCGTCAATCTCATGGACAAGGTGACCCTTCGCCAACCCACCGATGGAAGGGTTACAGGACATCTGCGCAACAGTATCCAACCCAATCGTTAACAACAGCGTGGTGCAACCTATTCTTGCCGCAGCCAGCGCCGCCTCACAACCAGCATGCCCCGCACCAACAACAATAACCTGATAATTCTTACCGTAACTACTCATCTCGTAATAAGTGCCTCAATGTTTCACGTGAAACATTTACTTGCCGATACAGAAACCAGAAAAAATATCGTCCAACAACGCCTCGGTTGTGGTCTCACCCGATATCTGCCCTAAATGGTAAAGAGACTCTCGAAGCTCCAACGCCAACAATTCCAAAGAAGAGCTATCGTCCAAAAAAGACTCTGCCCGCCCCAGACTATCAACGCAGAAAAGTAAAGCCTCATGATGGCGCCGCTCTGTCAACATAACCGATTCAGCTGAAGAGAGATAGTCTCCCGCCAGAAAAGAAGAGATCGCGCGACGCAACTGGTCCAAACCCTCACCGGTTTTTGAAGATACCTGATATGCAGGAAAATCACAAAAAGACGGACCATCAACAACCGTTGAAATATCTGCTTTTGTCAAAAGCAAAAAAGCTGGAA
>Ga0164318_10003452_pt1 | contig 14948 bp, 11 predicted proteins | sample GuaBasSedimGuay9_FD_113734 | JGI IMG/M metagenome (GOLD analysis project Ga0164318, IMG submission 113734) | Subseafloor sediment microbial communities from Guaymas Basin, Gulf of California, Mexico - Guay9, Core 4571-4, 0-3 cm | ecosystem: Environmental > Aquatic > Marine > Hydrothermal vents...
GGAACCGGAAACCCTCCAGCCTTCCGGAATGATGCCCGGGCCAAAGTAACCGGCAGGGCACAGTACGCCGACGATTATGTTTTTCCCCGGATGGTGCATGCCGTACCGGTATGGTCCGATCGGGTTCGGGCCCGGATCCTGGGAATCAACCCCGCCGGTGCTCTGGCCATGCCCGGAGTCTTGAAGGTTTTTACCGCTGCCGATATTCCCGGACAGGTGAGATTTGGACAGATCGATCACGATCTCCCCCTGCTGGCGGAAGGTGAAATTCGTTTCGCCGGTGAACCCTACGCTCTGGTGGTGGCTGAAACCCGGGTTCAGGCTCTGGCCGCAGCCGAACATGTTCTTCTGGAAGCGGAAGACTTGAAACCCATATTAAACCCGGATGAAGCATTGCTTCCCGGCGCCGAATCCCTGCGTGTTGACGGGAAGGACAATCTTGTCTGCCATCATAAGGTGAGGAGAGGGGATGCCGAAGCCGCTCTGGCAGAATCCTTTCTGGTTGTGGAAAGGGATTTTCTTACCGGATGGTTTGAACACGCCTACCTTGAACCTGAGGGGTCGGTCTGTTTTCCCCGCCAGGACGGAACTCTGGAAATCTATGGAAGCCTGCAGCACCCGGTAAGTACCAGGCGGTTTATTTCAGCCTGGCTTGCTTTGCCTTTTTCTCGTCTGGAAGTCTTCAACCATCCGGTGGGGGGCAGCTTCGGCGGAAAAGATGATACCGCCAGTGCCGTAGCCGGGAGAGCCGCGATGGCGGCATTTCTTCTCGGACGTCCGGTGAAACTGATATACGAACGGGAATGGAGTATTCTGGAAAGCTACAAACGCCCGCCTTACCGGATGTCCTATCGTTTCGGTTTTGATGAAAACGGTATCTTAAAAGGGGCTGTAAGCGATGTAATGGCCGATTCAGGGCCTTATACCTCTACGGTCCCCTGGTCTACATGGCGCTCAGCTGCTCAGTGCTGCGGCCCCTACAAAGTTCCCGCTGTTCATGCGGATGTCCGGGCAGCAGCCACCAACAATAATTATACCGGAGCCTTTCGGGGCTTCGGGTCACCTCAAATCAATTTTGCCGTTGAGAGTATTATGGATGAGGCCGCAGAGTCTCTTAATATCTCACCGGTGGAAATACGCCGGCGGAACATGCTGCTTCAAGATGATGAAACAGTTACCGGGCAAATCCTTGACGACCATGTTGTGAGCCTGGACCAGGTGCTCAATGCAGTTGTTGAAGAAATCGGCTTTGAAGACAAATTGAAGAAATGTACATACGGTGAAGGCGAAGAGTTCTACGGAATAGGATTAGCCCTTGCCTATCGGGGTGCCAGTGTCGGGGCCGAAGCCAAGGATTTCTGTTCCTGTGTGGTGAACGCCCAGTTTGACGGCTCGATACTGATGGAAACCGGTATTCATGAAAATGGTCAGGGGGCCCAGTCTGCCATGATGCTGGCCATGGCCGAGGAACTGGGCATTTCCCTGGACCGCATTCATTACGCCGAGTCCACCACCAGTCAGGTTCCCGAAGGGGGAACTACCGTTGCCTCCCGGGGAACCCTGATGGGCAGCGGTGCCGTGGTGGATGCCGCCACAAAAGTGAAGGCAATAATTGCCGGAACCCTTGTCGCCAAGTTCGGTGGTGATGCCGGAGAAGTTCAATTTGCCGATGATGATGTTTTTATTGAATCCCCGAAATCTTCCGATGGCCATTTCTGGCGGATGAGCTGGACCGAGGCCATGAAAGAGATGTATCAGGAAAGGGTTTATCCCTTTGCTTTCGGCAGTTTTGTCGCGCCGGAAGTGAGCTGGGATGATGATACCGGCAGAGGCAGCCCTTATTTTACCTATGTCTACAGCTGCCAGGCGGCAGAATTAACCGTTGATGCCAAAGGGAAGATTAAAGTAACCCGGGTGGTGGCGGCCCATGATTCGGGGAAAGTGGTGAATCCGGCTCTTTTTGCCGGACAGATCTGCGGGGGTATCGTTCAGGGAATGGGTATGGCTCTCAAAGAGAACCTGACGGTTGATGCCGGACGTATCACAAGCTTGAACTACAATAAATACAAAATCCCGAATTCTGCCGAGATACCCGAAATAACTGTTCTTCTGGTAGAGAATGCCGATCCTTTGAGCCCTTATGGAGCCAAAGGTATCGGAGAACCGGCGCTGGAACTGATTGCCCCGGCGATTGCCGGAGCATTATACAGAGCCACAGGGAAGAGATCTTCCACTCTTCCCCTGGAGCCGACATCGAAGGTGGGGCCATGGTAATTGAAGTAAACGGTATCAGGCACAACCTGGCAGACGATCGGGGGAGTGAGCGTTTGATCGACTTCCTCCGGGAGGAACTGGGGCTTCACGGTACTAAAAACGGCTGCGGTATCGGTGTTTGCGGTGCCTGTTCGGTACTGATTGATGGAAAGGTAAAGAAATCCTGTGTTACGAAGCTGAAACAGGCCGATGGAAAAAGTGTTCTCACAGTCGAAGGGCTTGAAAGCATTGATGGAACTCTTCATCCGATTCAGCAGGCTTTTATCGATGCCGGGGCTGTTCAGTGCGGCTTTTGTACTCCGGGTATGATGTTAAGTACACTGGCTTTGCTGGAAGCGAATCCCGATCCATCTGATGATGAAATAGCCAAAGCATTCCGGGGAAACCTCTGCCGCTGCACCGGGTATACCCAGATATTTCAGGCTGTTAAAGATGCAGCTGTAAAGATGAAACCCGAATAAAAAGCTATCGATTAATTATTGCATTATAAAGCTTTATCGAATTGTATGTAGTGCAGAATCATCTACAGCCGTTGAGCAGATGGTATTTCCTCTCAAATCAATCTTCCGGCCATGAATGATATCGGTACTACTCTCCGGGATATCATAACTCCGGGTGCCCTGGATGGAGAGGTTCGGCGGTTTAGAGTCTGATAAACTACTGGTTTGAAAACTCAATCATCGATCTGTGATGGTAGGTTTCCCCGGGTTGAAGTACCACCGGGGGGAATCCCGGACGGTTGGGTGCATCGGGAAAATCCTGAGGTTCCAGGCAGAAACCGCCGTTCTTCTGGAAAGGAGTGCCTTGAAGAAAATTCCCGGTGTAAAGTTGTACCCCCGGCCGGTCGGTATAAAGGGTAAGTTTTCTTCCGCTTACCGGATCCCGAACTTCTACGGCAACTCTCAACTCTCCATTCTCCCCGTCAATAACCATACAATGATCGAACTCTCTGGATATGGGTTTCACGTCCCTGAAGTCGAATGCTGTTCCCTCAACACTGAGTATTTCTCCTGTCGGGATAGCTGTTTCATCAACCGGCAGGTATCCTGAAGCGTGAACTTTCAGCAGATGATTCAGAATAGATCCAGATCCTGCACCGGCAAGGTTCCAGTAGGCGTGGTTGGTGATGTTGATAATGGTGGGTTTATTAGAAACTCCTTTAAAATCCATAAATAGTCGTCCCTGTTCATCCAGGGCATAATCTGCACTAATCCTTAACTCCCCTGGATAATTCTCTTCCCCATCGGGGCTGATAAGGGTGAAAACAACACCGCTTCTATTCCCTTCACTGTAGGGTGCCGCCTCCCATGTTCTGGCGTTGTAGCCCTTCTCACCGCCATGCAGATGATTTGGTCCATCATTACAGTTCAATTGATACTCTTTTCCCCCGAGGGAGAACTTCCCGGATGCAATTCTGTTGGCGAATCTGCCACAGGTGGCTCCGAGATAGCCCTCAGTGCTTAAATACCGGGATGCATCATCAAATCCAAGGATTATTTCATCAAGCCGGCCTGCTTTATCCGGTTGTTTTACCGATACGATTGTCGCTCCCCAATCACAGATACCCAGGCTGAGTCCTGAGGTATTTTCAATGGTCCATAGAGTCGCGGTATCTCCATCAGGAGTTGTTCCGAAGGGCTGTTTTTTAATGGTCATAAAACAATTATAGCAAACCTGGCGGATTAATTACGAGAAATGCCGATAATTTATTTGATGGTTTTTAGAATCTACCTGCTGTTAACAGCAATGCTTCTCATAAATTCTCCGGTTTTCTCTCAGAAAGCACCGGCTCCCGGGGAATTGGCTGCTGCGGTATCAATAGAGGATATGAATTTGATTGATTCTCTGTTACTCCGGGGTGCGGATCCTGATCAGCCTGATTCAAGAGCCGAGACAGCACTTTTATATGCCGTAAAATCCGGAAGGAATGAATTAATCACAAAAATCCTGGAAGCCGGAGCAGATCCGGATAAACCAGGCTCGGATAATCTTACCTCATTGATGGTATCTGTAAAGATGTCCCGGCAAGACCTGGTTGTTCTTCTTCTTTCCCGGGATGCCGATCCGAATCTGATTGTGGACTTTACTGAATCAGCTGCAGTCTCTGCCCTTTCTCTCGCACTTGATAGAGGAGAGTACGATATTGCCCGAATTCTGGTTGATGGCGGTGCATCTCCATTTCTGATTAGAGATTCAACAGAAAACTCACCCGATCCTCTCAGGCTTCCGGAACTGAAGGTTCCTCTTGATGCCAGAATCTGGCGGGATACGGCTCTTCTAAAGGATTCTGCCACTGAAACAGGGGCAGTTGACTGGAGAAAACTTCGGGAAGAACTTGATGATGGGCAACCGGTGGACAGCCGGAATGTCCGGAATGTAACAGCTCTGATGTCTGCCGCCTGGTATGGGAATATTCCGGCGGCCACTCTGCTGCTTCAACGTGGTGCCGATCCTCTTATAAAAGATAGATACGGCCATGATGCCCTGTGTTATGCGGCGGCGGCCGGGAAAACCGGAATCCTGAAATTATTGCTGGAAAGAATTGAGAATAGGGAAGAGCAAAGCAGAGAAGATCTCTCACGGACTGCGCTGTATTTTGCCGTGGGAAATCGGCAGCACCTGGTTCTTGATATACTGCTACAGGCTGGATTCTCCCCTGGAAGTGATGAGGAGGGAATAACTCTCTTGATGATGGCCTCCTGGCTGGGAGACCTTTATGCGGTGGAAAAACTTCTACCCCTCAGCAACGGGGGTGCAATGGATAAGGCCGGGCGAACCGCTCTCGAGTGGAGTGCCGCCGCTTTTCTCAGAGACCGGAGAACCGGGCGTGAAGTCGGCAATCCCTCTCGTGGAAGTAAAAATTATCCGGTAGCCCGCCTGCTGGCCGGCCGGCTGAGGAAACCCTGGATTTACAGTACCCAGCCCACAGCAGATATGGCTCCGGAGCTTATCAATGCGTGGTCTCCTGTCCTGAACAGCGGCGGCAGTGACAGTGGAGATGACTGGCGGGATAAACGCCCGTCTCCTGTTCCCCTGGTGCCGGGGGATGGTGATTTAACCTTCTACCGAATTCTCCGGGATGAAGAGCCGGGAATACCGTCTTACTGAATCCCATGTATAATCACGTTCATGAATGCATTTGAACGTTTTGCTGAACTTATTAAATTACAGACAGTTTCTTCTCACAGTCCCGACGATGAGGATTCTTCATTGTTCGAAAAATTTCCTCAGCGGCTTGCAGAGCTGTACCCTTCAGCGCATAAAGCCATGAAACGGGAATTTATCGGAAACCGCTCTATTGTCTATCGTTGGACAGGGACAAATACTTCGCTGAAACCTGTTCTGGGAATGGCTCATTACGATGTGGTTCCAACAGGAAATCCGGAGAGTTGGAATCGGCCGCCGTTTTCCGGAGAAATCTCCAACGGGCGTATTTATGGCCGGGGAACCCTGGATGACAAGGGGATGCTGGCGGCCTGGATGGAAGCGGCTGATCGACTGGCGGCTACCGGTTTTCAGCCTGTAAGAACTCTTTACATGGCCTTCGGCGGTGATGAGGAAACCACCGGTAGACGGGGAGCCGGCAAAATAGCGGCGGTTTTTGCAGAACGGGGGCTGCACTTTGGTTTTATTCTTGACGAGGGGGGTGCTGTTGCAACAGATCAGCTGGAGGCTTTCACCCGCAGACCGATTGCCCTGATAGGGGCGGCGGAGAAGGGTTATATCACTCTTAAACTCACATCCGAAGGTATGCCCGGCCATTCTTCGACCCCTCCGAAGCACAGTGCTATCGGACTGCTCAGTGATGCGGTCAGTGCTCTGGAGGCCCATCCTTTCCCCTTACGGCTCACCGATATACCCTCGGAAATGCTGAAAACCCTGGGGATTTCTATTGGAGGTATCAAGGGTTTTGTATTGAGGCACAACAGACTCTTCCGCCGGGTGATTCTTCAGCTGCTGGCCGAAAATCCCGGCATGGCCGGTATGGTGAGAACCACACTGGCACCGACCGTAATCCGCGGGGGTGAGAGAGATAATGTATTGCCGGAAACCGCCGAAGCCTTCGTGAATATAAGGATACTTCAAGGTGATTCATCGGCGTCAATTATTGCCCGTGTAGAAAAAATCATATCAAAATCAGTACACGGTAAAGTTGCTGTTGAAACGGTTGAAGGTTCGGCTTTTGAACCTGTTCCTATCAGCCCTACATCCGGAGTGTTCTGGAACCTTCTGAAGGAACAGGCTGAAGAAACCTGGGATGAAGTTATTGTTGCACCCTATCTGATGACTGCCCTTACCGATTCAAGATGGTATGCGCCTTTATCCCGTCACATTTACCGGTTCATACCCATGGAAGTTAGCCGGAGTGAAATGGAATGCGTGCATGCACCGAATGAATCAGTTTCTCTTGCTGCCTGGGGTAAAGCGGTAGAATACCTTGAGGGTATTATCAAAAATCTTCCCGGTGGTGATTCTGAGTGAGTACTGACGCAGTGAAAAATAACAGGAAATCCAGTATTAAAATCGGAGCCCGGGCATTTGTCCTGGCCGGTATGATTCTACTGCTGCTTATAATTGTATCGGGGATACTCACCAGAACCCTGCCTGCAGGGGAATATCAGCGTATCAGTGTTGATGGGAGAACTTCGGTTGTTAAGGATTCTTTTTCCTACCTGGATTCGGCTGAAGCGGCGCGGGTTCGAGAAACTCTGCCAATCTGGCGGTGGTTTACCGCACCGATTGAAGTTTTCTGGGGGGAAAACGGTCTGACCGTAGCTGTAATCGCCGCATTTTTGTTTTTTGTCGGGGGTTCTTTCACAATTATTGAAAATGTCGGTGTGATGGAATCCATTCTGGTAAGGGCCGTTGATAAATTTTCTGAACGAAAGTACCTGCTGATGGCCATGGTAATCGCCGTTATCATGCTTCTTTCGTCTTTTGTCGGTCTTTATGAGGGACTGCTGCCCATTGTTATATTTATCGTGCCCCTGGCTATTACCCTGGGATGGGATTCTCTAACCGGTCTGGGAATGAGCCTGCTGGCCATGGGATTCGGTTTTGCTGCAGCAGTAACAAATCCTTTTACCGTTCAGGTTCCTCAGAAGATTGCAGAACTACCGGTAAACTCGGGAGCCTGGCTCCGTATACCTTTTCTGCTGATTGCCTACGTTGTTGCCTTCGGATTAACGGCGCTCTATGCGAAAAGGATTGAAAAGAACCCTGAGAAATCTCTTTCTTTTAAAGCCGATGCCGGTTTAAAAGAACAGTTTGACAGGGAGCAGGTTCTTTCGGGTAGAGAAGAGGCGATGAAGCCTGAAATGACCCGGGCCATACTCTGGTTCGGCTATTCCATGGGGTTCGGTATTCTGCTCATGCTCGGGGCCTCTACACTGACAGCCACAGGTATCTGGCCCGGGGCTTCGGATTTATCTTTCCCTCTGCTGGCCCTGGTTTTTCTGGCTGCCGGTCTGGGGGCCGGGCATTTTGCCGGTCTTCGAGGGGTGCCTCTGGCGAAGGTTTTCTTTGGGGGAATGCTGAACATCCTCCCGGGTTTGCTGCTCATCGTTATGGCCATGGCGGTGCCTCATATCATGACCCGGGGGAAGGTGATGGATACCATTCTCTATCGAGCCGGTGAATTAATCCGGGATTCGGGACCATATTCGGCGGTTTATCTGATATTTTCAGTTACCCTTCTGATGAATTTCTTTGTATCCAGTGCCTCGGCAAAGGCCTTTCTGATGATGCCTATACTTATTCCCCTGGCGGAAATGAGCGGTATAACCCGGCAGACCACCGTGTTCGCCTTCAGTCTGGGGGATGGTTTCAGTAATATTCTCTATCCCACCAATGCTCTTTTGCTGATCGGACTGAGTTTTACAAAGGTTGGCTGGGGTACCTGGGTGAGATGGAGTATCAAAGCCCAGGCCATTATGGCTGGTTTTGCGGTTTTATTTCTGGCGATAGCGGTAAAAGTGGGTTTTGGACCCTTTTAACCGTTGGATTAACCGGCTTCTTTGATGGAGAGTCCCAGACGTCCCCGTTTACGGTCTATCTCCATCACCTTCACAGTTACCTGCTGGTTTACCGAGAGCAGCTCCGAGGGATCGGAAACGTAGCGGTCGGCAATCTGGCTGATATGTACCAGTCCGTCCCGGTGGGCTCCCACATCCACAAAGGCGCCGAAGGCGGTAACGTTGGTAACAATACCCGGGAGAACCATCCCTTTCTCAACATCATCCAGGGAGCGGATGCGTTCATCAAAGCTGAATAGCTCAAAAGTGCCCCGGGGGTCTCTCCCCGGCCTGGCCAGTTCGGCCATGATGTCCTTCAAGGTGGGGAGGCCCGCTCCTTCGGATTCTGAACTGTACTCTTCCAGGCGGATTTGTTTTCTCAAGGCCTCAGGCTTCGGGCCGGAACCGATGAGTTCGGCAACACTCACATCCAGATCTGCCGCCATTTTCTTTACCAGGGGGTAGCGTTCCGGATGAACGGCACTGGAATCCAGGGGGTTGGAAGATTCTCTGATGCGGAGAAAACCGGCAGCCTGCTCAAAAGCTTTAGCACCCAGCCGGGGTACTTTGAGCAGTTGGGAACGTTTTGAATACGGACCGTTGTCTTCCCGGTACTTCACGATACTCTGAGCAAGCCCCGCCCCCAGTCCTGAAACCCGGGAGAGTAGAGCGGCACTGGCGGAGTTCAGTTCAACCCCTACGGCATTGACCGCCGATTTTACCGTATCATCCAGAGACAGGGAGAGAGCTTTGGCGTCCACATCGTGTTGGTACTGCCCCACACCGATGGCCTCAGGTTCAATTTTCACCAGCTCCGCCAGAGGATCCTGAAGCCGCCGTCCGATGGAAACCGCACCCCGGATGGTAATATCCAGATCTCCGAACTCTCTTCGGGCCTCCTTTGAAGCCGAGTACACCGAAGCACCACGTTCATCCACCGATATCACAGTTTTTCCGGGACAGCTTTTCTGAATAAACTCCTGGGTTTCCCGGCCGGCTGTTCCGTTTCCTACGGCAAAAACTTCCGCCCGGTATTTTTCAGAAAGTTTTTGAAGCATTTCTGAGGCAGCCTGCCTGGCGTTTTCAGAACCTTCGGGGTGAATAACCCCGTGGTCCAGAAGTTTCCCGAGGGAATCAAGTGCGGCAACTTTTCCTCCGGTCCGGTATCCCGGGTCTACAGCGATAAGAGCTCTGGTTCCAAGAGGTGGGGAGAGGAGCATATTTTCAAGATTCCTGGTAAATACCTTGATGGCCGCAGCATCGGCTCTTTCTTTGAGTTCTTTTAAAAGGTCAGTTTCCAGGCCGGGGGCCATCAGACGGTTCCATCCGTCTTTAATGGCCAGTTTTACCTGTTCTGCACAGGCTCCCCGGCCTTTGACAATTCTACGTTCCAACCATTCAACGGCCTGTTCTTCCTCCAGCCGGGCCTTCACTCTCAGGTAGCCTTCTTTGCCTCCTCTGAGAACAGCAAGGATGCGGTGGGAGGGAACCCGGGATATCTTTTCAGAGTAGTCGAAGTAATCCATGTAAACGGAAGCTTCTTCATCCTCTACTCTTTTGGCAATTACCTTTGCCGTGAGAAATCCCCGCTCTCGGCTCATTTTTCTCAGAGCTGAGCGGTACCCGGCATCTTCACTGAAGCCTTCGGCAAGTATGTCCCTGGCACCGGAGAGGGCTTCTTCAGGATTCCCGTATTTTGCTGTGTCTGGTTCAGCGTTCTGTTTGTTGAGCAGGAACTCAGCAAGAGGTTCAAATCCAGCCTCTTTTGCCGCCATGGCCCGGGTTCGCCTTTTGGGGCGGTGGGGGAGATAAATATCTTCCAGAGCGGTTTTCGTAACGGCACTTTGAACGGCCTTTTCAAGATCCGCCGAGAGGAGGTCACGTTCAGTAAGAGATTTAAGAATGACATTCCGCCGGGCATCCAGTTCCCTTTGAGCATGAACTTTATCCCGCAGGGCAATGAGCTGAACTTCATCCATATTTCCGGTTATCTCTTTACGGTAACGGGCGATAAATGGAATTGTCGCACCTTCATCAAGAAGTTTGACGGCTTCCAGGGTATTATGAGCGGGATTTTTATTCATAGTAGCATCATAAACGAGAGTTATGCCGGCGAAAATCCCGAAAGGACTTAAAATACTCTCTTTGAGTTCTCGGTCTTTTGGGTTAAACTGCCGGTGTGAAGATTGATAAAACAACCTACAGCCGCAATGTCCAGTCCCTGGGGAATCACGAGATTATCTTTCGTGAAGGTGATATGGGAAAACACATGTACGTTATCCTGGACGGCAATGTGGAAATCCGCAAGCGCACCGGTGAGAAAACCACCCGGACCATGATTACCCTGAAGAAAGGGGACATTTTCGGAGAAATGGCCGTTGTGGAAGGCAAGGGACGCTCTGCTACAGCCATTGCCTGTTCAGACTGTCGTCTTCTCCGTCTTGATGAAGCTGCTTTTTACGACCTGGTGAAGCAAAACTCCGACTTTGCAGTGAAGATGATAAAGACCCTTTCCTCCCGGTTGCGCAGTGCCGACAACCTCATCGAAGAGGTGATGGGCTCGGATGTGGATAAACAGGTATTTTTGGGAATTGGAGAGTTTTTAAAAAGTCAGGGTGAACTATCCCAGGGTGAATCAGTGGCTTTCAGCGGCCCGGAACTCTGCAGCTGGGCATCCCGGCATCTGGGTGTCCCTGAACAGCAGGCTGAAGAAGCACTGACACGTCTACTGGAGAAACGTTTTCTCCAGAAGAAATCCGATGCCTCATCCGGAGACCTGATTACCATCAGCAAACGGGTACTGCTCAGGATCATTTAGTCGGGATATTCAGCAGGTGATTCACATGAAATCAGATACAGAGGCAATCGTATCCCGGCTCAGTGAGGCCAGGGAAGCCTACTACAATACGGATAAACCGATAATCGGTGATGTGGAGTTTGATGCTCTGGAGGAAGAGCTTCGAGTTCTGGATCCGAACCACCCGTATTTCTCTTCGGTGGGAATCTTCAGCGGGGCCGAAATCGGTAATACCGGGAAAATCCGGCATAAGGTTCCCATGCTCTCCATGGGCAAGGCGAAAAAACTGGAAGAAGTGGATAAATGGCTGCTCAGGCTGAACCTTGCCCCGGGAGCTGCTTTGACGGTTCAGCCTAAGATTGATGGTCTATCAGCCAGTCTCTACTACAAAGAGGGACGGTTAGTTTACGTTGCCACCAGGGGAGACGGTGTGGTTGGCGGGGATATCAGTCATATTGCACCTTATGTTGAAGATATCCCTTCCTCTATTTCATTCACCCGCCGTCCGGTGGAAATCCGGGGAGAACTTCACCTTCCCAAAGATACGAAATACGATACGGGCGGAAAGCCTCTACGGAATAACTGTGTGGGCCTGATTAACCGTAAGGACGACCGGGACGATCTGCACTATGTGCGCTTTCTGGCCTATCAGATTGTCTGGCCCGGGGAAGATTCCGGGGGGAATCCCATGGGCATTGGCGACAAACGGCATCCGGATGAGCGGTTGTTTTCCGAATCAGGAAAGATAGATCTTCTCAAAGACAACGGTTTTTATACCTTTGAAAAGTGGCTGCTGACTGCCGAAGATACCCCGGAGCTGAGTGCCTCGGCTGCTGCAGAAGATCTGATGCGGCAGATCGGAGAAGTGTACGATGAGTATATCAGCCGCCTTCGGGATGAATGGAACTACGAAACCGACGGCCTGATTATCGTAGTTGATGATAACCACCTTCACGATGAAATCGATGAAAGATGGGTGGTAGACCATCATCATCATTATGCCCTGGCCTTCAAACCGCCATCCCGGGGGGCGTTAACCGCACTTAAAGACATCATCTGGCAGCTCAGCCGCCAGGGAAATCTCACTCCGGTAGCCGTTTTTGAACCGGTTCATCTGGGCGGGGCCACATTGGAACGGGCCAGCCTGCACAACGCCGATAATGTTCGGCGCCTTAAACTCTCCACCGGGGATAAAATTCGGGTGGAACGGGCCAACGATGTAATTCCCTATGTGCGTTCCAATACCTCAGCCGATGGCCGGGCTGATGATTTTCAGGATGAGAGTCTCTGGCCGGAGGTTTGTCCCTCCTGCGCTTCTGTTCCTGTGGAACGGGGGGTACACATCGCCTGCCCGAATCCCGAATGCCGGGACAGGGTGCTGCAATCCATACTCTTCTGGGTGCGGCAGGCGGAAATGGATCAGGTGGCTCTTAAATCCCTGGAAGCCCTCTACGATGCCGGAAAGCTGCGAACCATCCATAATCTTTATACCCTTGAAGCCGCTGATTTTGACGGCATGGAGGGTTTCGGCGAAAAGAAAATCGGGAACTTTCTGGAACAGGTAGCTTCGGCAAAGGATCTTACGGCTCCTGAACTTATCTCCAGACTGGGTATCCCCATGGTACAGAAAAAGGCCCTTTCCCGGCTGGGAATCAGCACCTTGGAGGATTTTCTCTCTTTTGATGATGAATCCTACGTTATCGGAAAGAGAATTGTCGATTGGAAGGCAGAGCCTGGAAATATTGAGTTTTTGAATCAGCTTCTCACCGTTGTAGCGATTCGGGAAACCGTCGCTGTCGGAAAGCGCCGGGGTGTTCTCTGCCTTACAGGAAAGGCGCCTGTTTCCCGTAAGGCCCTGGTTTCCGCCCTGGAAGAAAAAGGCTGGACGGTGGCTGGGGCGGTAACGAAGGACACGGTGAAAGTGGTGTGCGATAATCCTTCAGGAACTTCCACGAAGCTTAAAAAGGCCCGGGATGCCGGGATTGAGATTGTAACATACGAGGATTTTTTAATCGAAGAAGGGCTGGGCAGCCTTTAACTCTCCATCTTGCTCCCCGAATCCGAAAACAGCCAGTTTAAAAACTTCCAACCTGAAAACGCTCACCCCTCTCACCGTTGCCCGGGCCCTGGGGGCAGCTCAGTTCCTCCCGGGATTTTGCCAATGATAATGAGAAGTGAATCGTTACCGAACTATTAATGACTGCCGTCTTCGGGGTGTTGCCGAGACGGCTCAGGCCGAAAGGCTCACCGGCCTGATTCACGGAATGGACTGGTCGGTTTTCACTAAAAACGGCACTGACGCCACCACCCTTGCAGTGCCTCTTGCACGTGTAAAAACCGGAAAAACTTACGTGCTTATGGCCAAAGGAGCTTATCACGGACCGGCCAACTGGAGGCTCTTTTCACCGAGTTGAAAGGGCAGATTGCCGGTGTAATCTTTACGCCATACCACCATGTCACATGGGGGGATCAGATTATGCCCCCTGCTGGCTGGCACGAAGAGGTGAGGCGCCTCTGCGACTCTGAGGGCGCCCTCTTCATTATGGACGACATCCGGGCCAATTTCTGTCTCAGCATCAACGGCTCACATACTGTGACGGGAGTCCGCCAGGACATGGTTACCATGGATAAATCCCTGGCCAGCGGTTACCCCATCGGGGTACTGAGGGAAGTGAAGGATTGAAGAAAACCGCATCGGGATTCTTTATCACCGGTACCTTCTGGACCTCCACCGTTCCCTATATTGCCGCCCTGGCTTCTCTGAATGAAATGGAGAAACCGGATGTTGTTTCCCACATCAATGCCATGGGCCTGCGGCTTGAAGACGGGCTGAAATCCGCTGCCGCTGATGCAGGATACAACGTCAGTTTAACCGGTCCGGATGCCATCCCCTTTATGATGTTCTCAGACGATCCGGACCTCTGGCAAAACCAGGAGTTCAGCGCCCGGATGGCGGCAAAAGGGGTGTACATGCATCCCCATCATAACTGGTTTTTATCATTGGCTCATAAAGAGGCGGATATTGATGAGACTGTGGAAAAAGTTCGTGATGCCTTCGGGGAAGTCCGGGAGACTCTGGATAAATAACACCGGGATTCTGGACTTTTTATGTAGAATCCCTTACTCTTGAAGTAAGAAAAATTCATCCTTACATATTTTCGCCTGGAGGTTTGGATGTTGACGGCAAAAGTAACAACAAAGGGACAGATTACAATCCCGAAAGCGGTAAGGGATAAACTCGGGCTCTCTCCAGGAGAAAGACTACTTTTTAAAGAAGAAAATGATGAGTTTGTTATAAAAAAAATTGTCCTGAAATCTTCCCTTGATAAATGGGTTGGTTATTTGAATAAGAGCGAGACAACAAGCTCTGATGAGATTGTGGATGAGCTCAGAGGGTAATGATAACAGCTATTGATACAAACATCATACTGGATATTCTCATACCGGATAAACTTTACGCAGAGGGCTCGAAGTATCTGTTAGAAAAATACAGAGAGAAGGGTAAACTGCAGATTTGTGAAATTGTTTTCTCAGAGCTGGTATCCCAATTTTCTTCTGCAGATGAGTTGGAGCTTTTCCTGGAGGATGCAGGTATAGCTCTTCAGACATCGGGTAGAGAATCCCTTTCAATGGCCGGTGAACGCTGGAAAGAGTATGCAGCATTGAGATCGAAATCTCTGCAATGTAATGAATGCGGTAGAATATTAAGAATTGAATGCCCGGATTGTGGTGCTGCAATTTCATGCCGGCAGCATATCCTCAGTGACTTTTTGATCGGAGCTAATGCCCTTACACATGCGGACTTAATCCTGTCCCGGGATAGAGGCTATTACAAAACCTATTTCAGCGATTTACAGGTTGTA
>Ga0164318_10003453_pt1 | contig 14947 bp, 16 predicted proteins | sample GuaBasSedimGuay9_FD_113734 | JGI IMG/M metagenome (GOLD analysis project Ga0164318, IMG submission 113734) | Subseafloor sediment microbial communities from Guaymas Basin, Gulf of California, Mexico - Guay9, Core 4571-4, 0-3 cm | ecosystem: Environmental > Aquatic > Marine > Hydrothermal vents...
GTTTGCCCAAAAATAGCTCCTATAATGTCTGGCTTTTCAACAACCCCTTTTGCCTTCATTGTAGCTTTAATTACATATTTTGCAAAATCCTGGGCCAACTTAGCCATAACTATCACCTCTTAAGAAATTAGAAACAGTCGTTAACTAAATTTTCAATTAATTTTTAAATCCGTCAACATCTTAATATCAACCTAAATAAATTAATTATGATAAATTTCTGATTATTGAACTGTCCTAATTTCTTTTTGTTTTGTAAATATTGTTTCATTCTATTTATGTTAGAAAAGTTTAAAAACCTTTATCAGGTTTATACGCTTAAGTCGTCATTTGTCTTATTACTCTTCAACAATAAGTGTTTTGTGTTTTGACTTAAAACCCCTGACAATTTTAACAAATTTGTATATTTTTCTAAATTCCCTAACTATCTCCAGGTTGGCTTGATTATTTTCTGGTTTTGAACGCAAAAAAACAATCAGCCTCCCATCTTTTTCTTCGACTCTAAACTCTGGCTGTTCTGTTTTTACAATAATCTCAATCATTTTTTTCATAAATTTATTTTATAGTCTGATTTTAAATAATAATAAATATTATTATTAGTGGTGAAATCATGAAACAAATCATTTTTATAACGTCAAACAAGCATAAAGTCAGAGAAGCAAATAAGATAGGCAAAAGTTTTGGCGTTGAATTTAAGCAAAAATTTTTTAAATACCCTGAGATAAGGGCCGATTCTGTCAATGATGTCGCAAAGGAAGGAGCTAAATACTGTTATGAAAAATTGAGAAAGGCACTTATAGTGGAAGATTCTGGATTGTTTATAAATGCGCTTAATAAATTTCCCGGAACATACTCAAAATTTGTTCTTGGTAAAATAGGTCTCGATGGAATACTAAGGTTAATGCAAAACAAAAAAGATCGAACTGCTTTTTTTGTTTCGTCAGTTGGATTTGCTGATAAAAACCAGATAAAAACATTTAACGGAGTTGTAAAAGGAAAAATAGCAAAAAAAATTAGGGGAAGTTGCGGGTTTGGATATGATCCTGTTTTTATTCCAAATGGCTTTAGAAAAACTTATGGTGAAGACGATAAAATAAAAAACAAGACCAGTCATCGCTTTAAATCAATAACTAAATTCTGCAAATGGTATCATAAATACAGCTGATCATAAAAGAAGTAAAAAATAAATCAATTTTTAGAAAAATTACCAGCCACATTGCTTTTTAAAATGAGAACAATGCTCGCCAAAAATATGTGAATCTGGGTTGGATGAGCAAAAATCTTTTATTTTTTGTATATGGCAAGGATAATCACATTCCATTTCTATATCAGTGGTTATATTACTTTCATATGGAATACCAAAACATTTCTTCTCTCCGATGGTTAATCCAAAACAATATGTTGTATAACTATCTATCACCTCATTTGTTTTCTCAAAGTCAATACAATCTTTTTCCCAATAATGTAATCCATCTGGATAACAAACAGGACCACATAAGGGGCCGCCAGATTCTTTTGGATAGAAAACAGAAGCAACTGATAAAAAAATCAGTAATATAATAATTTTTTTCATTTCATCAGCTGATTTTAAAAACTAAGCCTGCCAGTAACACTGTTCTTCATAGCCTGTTTAACAAATGCTCAGACAGCTGAGGGCTGACAGGCTAGTTATATAATTAGAAGAAAATAATAAAAAGTCATAACTAATGCTTTTTTGTTATATCGTTTATTTTTTTATAAATCTCTTTTATTGTTTGTTTAGCCTCTTTTTTTAATTCTTTTCGGATTTCATCTAACTTGTCCTGATAAAAATTCATAAAAGTTTCTCCAATTAGCCCGTGCATAGGTTTTAGCTGTGTTTCTATTGTTGCAACTATTTTTAATATTGTTTCTTTTCTCTGAAAAATTGTATTTGTTTTTCCATGAAAACTAAATGTATAAACTATTACTGTGAATTCGTCTTTTCTTTTTACAATATCCAGCTGTGTGTCAAACTTTATTTCTGGCCCGCTACTTTCTACCTCTATCTCTCTTTCATAAATTTTTCCATAATTACTGAGAATTTTTTTTACATCTGCAAGAATATCCTCTGGCCAGAAATTCTCCAAAACTATTATATCGTTAAAAATAGTTTCCTTTATGATCCGCATATTCAACAAAAAATAATTATCGTAGTATTATAAAAAGTTATTTTTATCTTTCGTGCTCTAATGGGTACGGATCATTTTTATCATTCTTATCATCTTCATCTGTATCTTCATTAATTGGGCTTGTACCTAATAGTTCTTCTTCTATAGTTAATAAACCATCCCCATCAGGATCATCATATTTGTTTACAAGGTCAAGATAATAATCAACTCCTAGCACATCAAGGCATAGGCATGATGGCACCCTATTAAGTTTTATTTCCCATATAATAGGATATTTCTGGCAAATATTACACGGATCTAAGCTGGTTATTCCACCTACAGTCGGGTCCAGTAAAGACCAACCTATTCCAACTATTTTGCTATCATCTCCATATTTATCTAGTTGAATAACGTAATTTCCATTTACCTCAAATTTAAGTACTTTCCTTATAATATTTCCTGTACTGTCTGTTTCTGTTCCGTAAATAATATTTTCATTTGGACCTATTATCCAATCTTTATGCTGTTCTAAAATTTCTGAAATAAGATAGTTTTCCAGTGTATATGGATCTGTAAAACTAGCGACACCTATTGTTTTTACCCGAACAATCGGGTCAACTCCAGGATCTGGCATCCTAAATTTTCCTCTCTTATGTTGTGCGTCACCAAATCCTATATAAGAATTTTCATCTAATCCCAATTTTTTAGCAAGTTCTCTATAATGGAAAAAATCAATTTCTTTCACTTTTTTTGCTTCTGTAACCAAAAAATTGCTTATTATATCTTTATCTGCATCAGTAAAAATATATGGCTTTCCTACTTTATCAAGCAAATTATAAGCAGTAATATTATTAACATCTTTTACTATATTTATATATTCATCAATTGTATCATATTCGTTAGGACCGACCCTAAAAAATCTCAGAATAGGATATTTTTCTAATAATTCCCTTTCTGCTTCATCATCTAAATCATCATTATCTGACGTTTTTAGCAAAGAAGTGTAGCTTTTTTCCAAATTTTCATATTTTTTGCTTAAATTGTCTATAATATTATCTTTTTCTGCTAGAGATTTGTCTAGACGGTTATTTTTTTCCTCCAATGAAATATAATCGCTATTTATTCTATTTAACTCTTCTCTAAAATTAGAGTTTTCTAATAACACTGATAAAAATTCGTCGGGAAGTTCATCCAAATCCAAATTTTTTAATCTTTCTAGTTCTTCTGGATCAATTTTTTCTTCTATTGAGGTCATATCAACTAAATCAGATAATTTAACATCAGTTTGCTCTATTGGTTCTGCCGTTTTTTCTTTTAGCAAGAAATATGTTATTGCTCCGCCAGATATAACCCCGCCAATAAGCGCCAAAGCTGCAATTTTTGCACTCGCATTTTTGCCTCTAATTACCGGGCTACGAATATCTAAAATTCTTTCTTTAACATAGTTTGCTAGCTCAATATTTTTAGGATCAGTATTTTCAACATATATAGATGTTTTATCTCTTTCGCCTGGAAGAATATATAAATCATTTTCGCGTATTTTTAATTCTTCTGATAATTCTTTTAATGTGTCTGAAAAATCTGGCATATCTATCACCTAAGTTATTATCGGTTAGAAACAAATTTAAAGGTTATTTGTGGGTAAAAAAATTATTCTTCTCTACAATCAGGGCAAAGCCACTGGCCATTAACTTCTTTCAAATCATCTGAATATGCACCGCATGAATCACAAACACCGATGTCAATATCTTTTTCAGCAAGTGCCCCTTTTCCAATTTTTATGCCTTCAAGAAGGTTTTTATAAAGTTCTGGCTCAACTTTAAGAATATCATTTGTCGATATGACGCCAATAACCTTTCTAAAATGCATCACAGGAAGCCTCTCTATCTTGTTTTTAACCATTATGGCTGCTGCATCCTCTATATTCACAGTTGGGGAGATTGTTATGAGCGGTTTAGTCATTATGTCTCTTGCACATTTTCCAATACCTTGAGCAAGATATTTATAAACAATATCACGGGTTGTTACAATACCTTTAATATGCTCATTTTTAACAAGAACGCATCCTATTTTTTTCTTTTTTATTATTTTTGCTATTTCTCTTATATCTGTTTCTGGTGAGACAAAAACTAATTTTTTGTTCATTACATCTTTCACAGGAATTTGATATTTCATAACTATCTTATTAAATTTCACCTAGAAAAACTATTTAAACATAAATAATTAAGGTTGCGGCTTAATTTTTATAAGTTATAAAATTTATAATAAAGTGATAATATGGTTAAAAAATACAGAAAGGGATATATAGCAGAACTCGGGCTTGTGCATAAACTTTCTGAAATGGGTTATATGACAATAAGGGCACCAAGAAGCGGGCGGATAAATATAGCTTCTCCTGATGTTGTTGCTGTAAAAAATGGTAAAATTATTGTTATAGAATGTAAATCAAGAAAAGACGGTTTTAATGTTAAAAAAGAACAATTAAATGAACTAAAAAAGTGGTCTCAAGCTGGTGCAAAAGCGTATATTGGATGGAGATTAATGAGAAAGGGCTGGCTCTTTTTAAAGTTATCCGATGTGATAAAAAATAAGGGCAACGTCGGAAAAAAGTTTGCTAAAGAGTATGGAATAACTATGGAGGAATTATTCTAGAGGGTGATTATTATGGATAAAATAAAAAAAGATTTTTTTAATAAAAAAATAAAATTTTACGAGTTAGAAAAGATTATTTTTGAAAAAAATAATAACTGGCCACAAGCGTGTAAAATAGCTGCGGACTGGAGAAGAGAAAAGATAGAAAATGAATTAAATATTTCACTGCCATTAATAAAGAATTGCTTTTTTGACACCACAACTGAAAAAAAGACAACAGGAATAGAACAAAAAATTGGCGGCGCTGCTGTGCCACTGGCCATATCCAACCCAATCAAGATAAAAGGTGAATACGCAAAAGGTGATTTTTACATACCTTTAGCGACGAATGAGGCCGCACTTGTTGCTGGACTAAATCGTGGCATAAAAGCGTTAAATACATCTGGTGTTATTGTAAAGGTAACAGATGATAAGATGTGTAGAGCGCCGGTGCTGGAATTTAACTCAATTAACGATGCGCACTATTTTACGGAATTTATAGAAAAAAATGATGAAAATTTAAAACAAGCTATAAAATCAGAGTTCTGCTCTCTAGTTAATATTAAATGCTTTCAAATTGGTCGGTATGTCTGGACTAGATTTTGCTTTACAACCGGCGATGCTATGGGCATGAATTCTGTTACAAAACATAGCGCAAAACTAATAAAAGAAATAAAAAATATGTTTGATCGACCTCTTAAGCTGGTAGCACTATCTGGAAATTTATGTACGGACAAGAAGGCTGCCTATATAGACACGCTGCTTGGAAGAGGAAAAAGTGTACATGCAGAATGCGTTATAAAAAATGATATAATAAAGAAAATCTGGAATACTGATGCAAAAACAATGGAAAAAATATGCTTTGTTAAAAACTATTTGGGATCTGGTCTGTCAGGAACAAGTGGAGGATTTAATGCTAATGCGGCAAATACCATAGCAGCGATATTTATAGCAACTGGTCAGGATGCTGCTGAAATTGTTGAAAGTAGTTCGTGCTTCACAAGAGCTGAATATAAAGACGGTGCCCTTCTTTTTTCTGTTACACTCCCAAGCCTGGAAATAGCAACAGTTGGCGGAGGCACAAATTTTGGGACAGCTGCTGAGTGCTTAAAAATCCTTGGATGCCATGGAGGCGGTTCTCCTCCTGGTTCAAATGCTAAAAAACTTGCAGAAATAATAGCTAGTGCTGTTATGGCTCAAGAATTAAACCTAATCGGAACACTGGCAAATGAATATGAGCTTGCTGAATCACACATAGCATTAGCAAGAGGGAGAAAGAAATAAAAACCTTTCGGCAATATATAAATTCTAGTTCGACGATAATCTAGGTGAAAAAAATGATAAACGAATTTGAGCTGGCAAAAATCAACTTGTCTAAAAAAATCGCTGGTGAAATATGTTTATCAGACAACGCTGGCAAAGTTATACAGAAATGGAGAAAAATAATGAAAATTCCACAAAGGCAACTGGCAGATGAAATAAAAGTTATGCCATCTGTTATAAGTGACTATGAGTCTGGTCGAAGAAGGTCGCCTGGAATAAAAATGATAAAGAAGGTTGTAGATGGACTTATAAGAATAGATGAAATGGCCGGAGGAAAAATAATACGAGAATTTTCAAATTTTCCAGAACATAAACCTATTAGTTCAGCTGTATTTGATATAAGAGAATTTGTTAATCCTGTTCCTATTAAAAATTTTGTGAAAGTGATTGACGCCAAACTTATTAATAACGTGGAAAACCATGACATATACGGATATACAATTATAGACTCGTTAAAGGCTATTGTCAATTTTTCTCCAATTCAGCTTGTTCAGCTATATGGGGCAACAACTGAGCGTGCGTTAATATTTACAAAAGTTGAATACGGGCGATCACCACTAGTTGCAATAAAAGTGACCTCATTAAGGCCGGGACTAATAGTTCTGCATGGGACAAAACATGTTGATGAAATAGCAAAGCGCATAGCAGAAGTTGAACAAATACCTTTAGCGCTATCAAAGAATATTTCTGTTGATGAAATGATTAAAAAACTAAGAAAATCGTTTAATTAGACGAAAACTTCCAAAAGTGCTCCTACTAATATCAAGCATTCTGCAGAAATAAAAAATAATAAGGAGTCTTTTATTACTTGCTTAAACTCTGGAGTATTATATTTTTCTCGTGCTATAGCAACTGATAATATACCACCGGCAATACCGACCAAAAAATAACCTAAAACCTCTGGAACTCCGTGAATAACTAATCTACTTAATCCTAGCGGCAGTCCAAAAAGATATGCAGCATGCAATGGAATGCCAGACTTAGCAAGATTTTGAATAAACATACCAACAAAAACTGATATGACAGAAGCATTCCAGGCCAGAATAAAGACAGCACCTGCACCAAAGAGCACGCTTGTTAAAAAAATGAGTGACATAACTTTTGTATTATTAAAAAATATTGTAAAAAAGTCAGACGGAATAGTTATTTTTCCTGTTGCACCAGATATCTGTCTCAATGTCTGTGCCTGGAGAGAAAATAAATTTTGACTAAAAGATGGAAAAAATATGAAAACAAAAGTCATCACAACTATTATACCAAAGAAAAAATATGAAAATATTTTTATGACCTGTTCGTGCCTTTGAAAAATGCCCTCTTTTATTTTTCCTTCTGCTTCTTCTTCTTCTTTTTTTTCTTCTATGTTAAAAAGGTGGTTAAAAAAGGGGGTAAAGAGAATTGTAATAAACGCTATGGTTAGGATAGAAACCTGGGAAGGAAAAATGATATGAGAAACAAATATAGATAAAATTGTAAATATTATAGATATAAAAAAGACAACCCATGGTTTTTTTTCAGCCTTGTGCGGGTCTAGTATACTTTCAACTACCATGTTAATAATTTGGGAGAGATAAATAAAAAGATTTAGTAAGGCCTAAAGAAAAATGGTTGATCTATTTAACTAAATCATTTTACTACACTCTAACTCTTACCAAAACGTCTAATACCTGTGGGAAACCTTTTTATTTACTTCTGCTAATTAAATGAACATGCTCGGGATAGTGGGCTATGGCGCATACATACCAAAATATAGAATAAAAACAGCAGAAATAGCAAAGATTTGGGGCAAAAACCCTAAAGAAATTGAAAAAGGTCTTCTTATAAAGGAGAAGTCTGTTCCTGGAATTGATGAGGATACAATAACAATAGCTGTTGAAGCCGGGCAAAATGCATTAGCGCGTTCTGGTATAAATCCAAAAGATATCGGGGCCCTTTTTATTGGTTCTGAATCCCATCCGTATGCTGTCAAACCATCTGGAACTGTTGTTGCTGAAGCATTAAATATAAATAGAGAATTAAGATTAGCTGATATGGAGTTTGCATGCAAAGCAGGAACAGCTGCTATGCAAATCATACTTTCTATGGTAAAAGCAGGGGATATAAAGTATGGAATGGCTATTGGTGCTGATACATCACAAGGAAGACCAGGAGATGCGCTTGAATATTCTGCTGCTGCCGGTGGTGCTGCATTCATTATAGGAAAAGACCCTGCAGCAATTATAGAAGATACATATTCGTTCACAACAGATACGCCAGATTTTTGGAGAAGAGAAGGGGAAAACTATCCAAAACATGGGGCGCGATTCACAGGAGAGCCATCATATTTCAGGCATATCATACAAGCCACCAAAGGTTTGTTAAATAAAGTCGGAAGAAATATAGAAGAATATGATTATGTTGTTTTTCATCAACCAAACGGAAAATTTCCAGTAAAGGCGATGAAATATTTTAAAGTGCCGAAGGAAAAATATCTTCCAGGTTTAGTTGTTGATAGGATAGGTAATTGTTATTCAGGTTCGTCACCTATTGGGTTAACAGCTGTTCTTGATATAGCAAATGAAGGTGATAAAATTCTTTTAACATCCTACGGATCTGGTGCTGGTTCAGATTCCTTTTCAATTATAGTTACAAAAAGACTGAAGGAAATTCGCGACAAAGCAAAAAAAACCGAGTACTATATTGAAAGAAAACAATACATATCATACGGTGTTTACACAAAATTTAGAAAAAAGTTAAAGATATAGTGATATTATGAAAAAAGTGGCTGTTATTGGCGTCGGTGAAACCAAATTTGGAGAACATTGGTATAAATCATTCAGAGATCTAGCTGTTGAGGCTGGAATTAAAAGCATGGAAGATGCGAACCTGGAAAGAAAGGATATAGGTGCCTTATTTGTAGGTAATATGAGTGCTGGTAAATTTATAGGTCAGGAGCATGTAGCATCATTAGTTGCTGATCATTTAGGTTTTTCAGGAATACCCTGCATACGTACAGAATCTGCGTGCGCATCTGGCTCACTTGCGTTTAGGCAGGCCCTTCTTTCGCTTCAAAGCGGTGCTTATGATGCTGTCATGGTTGAAGGTGTGGAAAAAATGACAGATATAATCGGAAGTCAGGCGTCGCTCGCACTAATGGGAGCAGGGGATCAGGAATGGGAAGCGTCTGTTGGGTTGACATTCCCAGGATTGTACGCCTTAATTGCGAGAAGACATATGCATGAATATGGAACAACACCAGAACAACTTGCAATGTTTTCTGTTAATAATCATAAAAATGCTGTAAAAAACCCAGATGCCCAGTTTAGATTTGAAATTAGTGTAGAGGATGTTTTAAACTCCCCGCTTATCGCAGACCCGTTGCATCTTCTTGACTGTTCACCAATAACAGACGGAGCTGCAAGTGTTTTATTAGCTACAGAAGATTTTATAAAAAAGAAAAAAATAAAAAACCCCATATGGGTGCTTGGATCAGGACAAAGTTCTGACACTGTTGCACTTCAAGATAGAAAAAGTTTGACATCAATGTTTGTCACAATCGACGCTGCTAAAAAGGCTTACAAGCAAAGTGGATTAAAACCGAAGGATATAAAGATTGCTGAAGTTCATGATTGCTTTTCTATAAACGGATTGGTGGCAATAGAAGATCTTGGTTTTTGCAAAAAAGGTGAAGGTGGAAAATTTATAGAAGATGGTAATATATCACTTGGCTCAACTGTTTCAATAAACACAAGCGGTGGACTAAAAGCCAAAGGTCATCCTGTGGGGGCAACTGGAATTTCACAAATAATAGAAATTGTAAAACAGTTGCGAGGAGAATGTGAAAAAAGACAAGTTGACGCAAAATATGGGTTGACACATAATATTGGAGGGTCCGGAGCTAGTTGTCTGGTCCATATTTTTGGAAAGGAGAAATGATAAAAATGGTTCACAGATCATCTATACCGTTGCACTGGCGGTTATATGAACCAAAATATAAGCTGATAGGAAACAAATGCCTAAAATGCGGCGAATCTTTTTTTCCACCTAGAAATATTTGCCCAAACTGTGGAAGAAAAGGTGCACTAAAAAAAATTGTTTTTTCAGGCCGTGGAACCATTTATTCATATACAGTAATACGAACGCCATTAGATGGTTTTGAACAGCAAGCTCCTTATGTAATTGGGGTTATAAAACTAAAGGAAGGCCCGAAAATAGTTGGCCAAATTGTTGATACAGAGATAAGAGATATAACTATAGGAAAAGAAGTAAAATCAGTTTTCAGAAAAATTTATGATGACTCACCATCTGGTCTAATACATTATGGCTTAAAATGGGTGGTCATTGAATAGTTATAAAGAAAAATATTAGAGATAAATAAAATTAATGAAAAGGTTAGGATATTGGACTATGGAAAAAGTAAAATGTCGGAGATGTGAAAAAATTATAGATGCAGACAAAGCAATATATAAGGGCATATATATCATACTGTGAAAAATGTGCTAAAAAGGTTGAAAAATTTGGAGTCCCACTTGAAAATCTTCTGTAATTTTACTTATACAGAGACCCTATTATTTCTATTCCAGATGATAAAATCTAATAACACAATGTCTCATCATAAGTCAGAATTTTTTTGAGTAGTTGAGAAAATTTTCCTAATTTACCTTTATATTCAGGTCCCATAAAGTTTCTTTCAAATATATCAAGTTCTTCTTCTCTTTTTTTCATCCACTCTTCATTTTTTCATAATATTTCATAAAAATGCCTTACGGTAAATTAATTCTATAAAACAACTCTATTTTTATATCAATGCTTTTATTTTTAATTCATTTTTTTAATTCTGCAGATTAACTTTTTATTTATCTTTTTTATTTATAATTTTAACCTTTATTTCTTATAACAATGTTATATATTTTTATGTATATATAGGTATTTTGGATAGGAAATAAAGGGGTGAGTATTCTACAAAAGAAAATATAGATTCCTAAATGAATTATTGAAAAAAGAAAGTATTAAATAGTTTCCATAAGAAATTATGGTTAATAAATAACTAATAAATAACATATGTCTAAATTTTAAATAACTTTAAAGGGTGTGGTTAATGGAAAAAAATATTTTTTCTGAATATTTAAGCAAGCCCTCTTTATTTAAAAATAAAGATGTTTTATCTGTTTCATTTATACCTGAAAAAATTCCCCATAGAGATAATGAAATAAAACAAATAGTTAATGTTCTTTCTCCAGTTTTAAAGGGGCATGCGACAAGTAATATATTTATTTATGGAAAGACAGGAACTGGAAAAACCATATGCATGAAATTTGTTCTTGATGAACTTAAAAAAGTAATACAAGATGATAATAAAATAAAAAGCATTTATATAAACTGTAAAATGAAAAAAGTTGCGGACACAGAATATAGACTCTTGGCCTATTTGTTGCGGAGCTTTGGAGAAAATGTTCCTGATACAGGACTTCCAACAGATGTTTTGTATAGAAAATTTTTCAAGCTCCTAGATAATGAAAAACAAAATATAATAATAGTTCTTGACGAAATAGATGCACTTGTCAAAAAAATAGGTGATGAATTTCTTTACAACCTGACACGAGTTGACTCAGAGCTAAAAAAAGGTAAATTAACAATAGTAGGTATATCAAATGACTTGTCTTTTACAGATAATATTGACTCCCGTGTTAAAAGTTCATTAGGAGAGGAGGAACTAATATTTCCACCGTATAATGCATTGGAGTTAAGGGACATACTTTTGGAAAGGTCAAAGGAAGGTTTTGTGGAAGGGTGTATAGACGAATCTGTTATTAATAAATGCTCTGCTTTAGCTGCTCAGGAACATGGAGACGCGAGAAGAGCACTGGATTTATTAAGGGTTGCTGGTGAGATAGCTGAGAGAACTAACAGTAAAAAAATAACTGAAAGACATGTTGATCTTGCAGAAGAAAAAATTGATTTAGACAGGGTTACTGAAATTGTTAAAAACCAGCCAAGACAATCACAAGCAGTTCTTTTTTCTATTATAAAAACAAATAATGAAAAAATAATGACAGGCGACGTTTTTGACAATTATAGAGAAATATGTAAAAATAATGGCCTTAAAATTTTAACGCAAAGAAGGGTAAGTGATTTAATAGCTGCGCTTGATATGCTTGGTATAGTAACAACAAAATTTATTTCAAAAGGAAGATATGGCCGAACTAGAGAAATTTCTCTGGCAATAGAAAATAAGGTTCTGGACAGGGTAAAAAAAATATTAAAAGAAAATTTTGTTGAATGAATGTACAAAAAAAAGATTGTTCAATATTTTTTGGAGAGAGGATTTTTAATTTCCCCAGATGTTTTAGAAAAATTATCTAAATTCAATGATAATTATATTTTTAATAAAATAATAGAGAATTCTTCAGACATTTTTTTAACACAATTTTCAGAAAATAAAGTAAGGGTTATTAAAAATTTAGTGAAAATACCAAGAGAAATAAAGACAGAACAATTTATAAAATTTTTTCAGGACAAATATAAAAAAATGCAAAAAATTTTTTTAAGGAGAACAAAATTTAATTTTGTCTCTTTAAACAAACTTGGAAAAGAAAGAAAAGAAGTATATATATTTGGCATAGTTAAAAACATAAAAGAGAAAGCAGATAAAAAAATTGTTGAAATTGAAGACATGACAACATCTGTTAAAGTAGAATTTTCTTTAAATGTGAAAAATATTGATAATTTGATGTTAGACGAAGCTATAGTTGTTAGGGGTATATCTGCTGGTGAATATTTGTTTGGTAAAGAAATAATATACCCTGATATACCTCTAAGGCCACCAACAAAAGGACAGGAAAGGGTTTGTTTTATTTCTGATTTACATTTAGATGAAACACCCCCTTCTGATATTAAGAAATTTTTTGACTGGTTTAAAACACAAAAAATATCATACCTTTTGGTGGCAGGTGACATCTCAGATAAAGAATCTTTTATTAATTACGTAAAAGATTTAGGCTCAAAGGTATTTTTAATACCTGGAGAAAAGGACGATAGTTCCTATCCAGCACTAGGTATAAAATTAAAAGAAGGTTTAAAAAACGTAATTTCACTTAGCAACCCAGCGATGATAGAAATTAACGGTGTCAAAATATTAATGATACATAAATTTAATTTGGACATGTTGAAAAAAAGATATTTGGGGCAGTCAAAATTAATTTTAAACGAGGATTATCTGGTACTTGATGTAGTTCCTGATATAGTTCATTGTGGTCATACCCATGAGCCAGAAGTAAAGAATTATAAATCAGCAACAATAGTTAATAGTGGTTCCCCCTTATCAGATTTTAAGCCAGTTGTTATAAATTTGGCTGATAGGTCAGTTGAACAGATAAGGTTATAAATATGGTTAGAATGCAGATAATAGACATTGATTATATAGTAAAGGAGAATAGGCCTGTTATAAGGATATTCGGAAAAACTGAACAGGGAAAAACTATAGTTGCTTATGACGATTCATTTATTCCATATTTTTATATTCTCCCAAAGCGCGAAAAAACAGAAGATGTAATAAAAATCATCAAAGATAATGAAAAAATACGGAAGATTAGAGAGGTAAAAAGATTTCTTTCAATAGGTTATCATAAAAAAAAAGAAACACTATTACAGGTTTTTACAAAAATCCCAAAAGATGTTGTGGCGTTAAGAGAAGAATTTTCTTCTATTCCTCTAGTTAAAAACATATATGAGGCTGATATTTTATTTAAGTACCGATATATGGTTGATAAAAACTTACATGGTATGGACTGGGTTGAAATAGATGGTACGCAGGAAAAAAGTAAGATAATAAAGGCACCTGTCTTTAAAATTAAAAAAATAAGACCATTAAAAAATATCAAAAAAAATGCACCTTTAAGATATTTATCCTTTGATATAGAATCTGTAACAAAAGATAAAGAAAGAATGGTAGATGGTAAAAAAGTCCCCATTATTATGATTTCTTTGGCATTTGATCCTGCTTGGCGTGGTAAAAAGGATGTCGTCCTTTTAACAAAACATTGTTCAGGAAAAAATATTATATCTCTCTCTTCTGAAAAGGAAATGTTGGAAAAATTCCAAGAAATAATAAGTGACTACGATCCTGATATTATAACAGGATATAATATTAACAATTTTGATATACCATTTGTTCTTAATAGATTGGAAAAAAACAACATTAGTAAAAATCTTGGCAGGGCTGCAGATAAACCAGCATTTATGAAAAGCCTTGGAATCTATCAGTCTCCTGTTATAACAGGCAGGGTAGTTGCAGATCCGTACCAAATTATTAAAAATGATCCATGGATAAAACTTAAAAGATACACATTGAACAACGTTGCTGAAGAATTTTTAAATGAAAAAAAGATAGACATAAAATATACAGAGATGGAACAGCTTTGGAATGGTAAACGAGAAGGTATACAAAAATTTGTAGAATATTCCAGAAAAGACGCAGTTTTGGCTTTGAGAATTCTTCTTGAAAGGGGATTGCTCGATAAATTCTTTGAATTATCAAAAATTTCAGGGCTTTTGTTGCAGGATACGTTTGGTGGTCAGACAACCCGCGTAGAAACGAGTTTTTTACATAAATTTAAGGAGCTTGGTTTTGTCCTTCCAACAGCACCTACTAAGAAAGAAGTAACAAAAAGGATGATAGAAAGAAAAAAACTAGAATTAAAAGGTGCTACGGTATTGGAACCCAAGAAAGGGCTTCATACAGAAGGATATGTACTGGTTCTTGATTTTAAGAGTTTATATCCGTCTATTATACGAACCTTTAATATTTGCCCAACTTGCCTTGTAACAAAAGATTCTCCTCCAGGCGTTAAATATCACAAGTCTCCGTGGGGAGCTAAATTTGTTGATAAAGA
>Ga0164318_10003457_pt1 | contig 14943 bp, 17 predicted proteins | sample GuaBasSedimGuay9_FD_113734 | JGI IMG/M metagenome (GOLD analysis project Ga0164318, IMG submission 113734) | Subseafloor sediment microbial communities from Guaymas Basin, Gulf of California, Mexico - Guay9, Core 4571-4, 0-3 cm | ecosystem: Environmental > Aquatic > Marine > Hydrothermal vents...
AACTGCATACAAGAGATAGTTGACGTGGGGCGTAAAGCCCACACGTCAATTCACCACCATTGCTCGGCTCTCTGTTCAGCTCTCGCCGCCAAGTCCCGATACAGGACTATCGAAAAGATTGGGTTAATCGGACTCAAGAATAAGGCAACTATCAATCTGGAAATGACTGTGGCCCATGGCCCAACAGTGAAAACCAGTGGAAACGTCAGCCATGAAACGAGAGTCTCGATAATCGCAACCACTATCCCAATCAGCAGCTGAGAACCGAAGACATGCCAAAAGTTCCCCGAAGTCAAATCGTAGGCCCGTTTCATAGAGTCGATAACACCATGATCCTCAGCAACTGCAACGGCCAGCGATGGTGCAAGACGAATAGATATGTAGAAGGCGACAATCACAGCGACCAGTGTCACCACCATCATGACCATCAACATGCCGACAACCGCCTCGGGATTTGGTGGCACCATTAGCAACAGGGGTGCCATCGCGAGGATGACAGGCAAGACGATAATCATCATGATGCCACCAATCACAAGCTGAATACCGATCAGACGGGCAACCCGAGCCAGTGCGAATGAGAAGCTGGTGCCCACGCTACCCCCTCCTGGGTTCCCGTAGTCGTCAAGCGCCAACTTCATCGCAGACCCCGACGCGATTGCAGAGAACACAAAGCCGAGGATGGCAATCACGAGAAACAGCAGCACCGCTACCGTGCCCATCGTCGCATAGCTGCCGACTTCGAGGAGCACCGACAAGATATCGGCATAGCCCCCAGTCACAAGGGAGAGTGCTGAAGGGCCAAGTATCACGTAAACAATCACTGCCTGCACGAGTGTGAAGAGAAATGTAATCACCCCTGCGAGCAGGGTATACTCCAGAAACCTCCTGAACCACAGGCTGAACGTCCTTGATACAATCCCTGTTGCACCCAGCACAAACTGGGTCTGTTCGGGAAAGCCCTGTTCAGGGCTTGGTCCGTCGTCAACGATTGCCAAGTTACTGAATCCTCCTCGAGGGATACACAGAACCGTCTGCTTATAGATTCTGCGTCCTCCCGTGATACCTGTCCGGTTTCCAACGCCGGGGGGCAACTGCTCGCATTTCACGCCGGCTTGGGTCTCACATCCGCAATCTCCATGAACTTCAGCTCCCCCGCCTTCTCCATAAGTTCCTCAAAAGACAGGATGAACACTCGTGGGGTGATCTCGGTGGCATTCTTGGTGACCTGCTGAAGCTGCAATATCAGTTCTTGATGACGACCGCTGGTGGAGTCGCGTGGGGCAACATAGAGATTGAGAACATCCATGCTGTAGGGATCTGACATGTCCTCCTTTGCAACCTCAATCTGAATCTCTTCTACGCCCGGCACCGATAGCAGGTCGGTGCGCAACGCCGTGAGATTGACTGTCGCGCCCTTGATCTTCTTCTCGCTTATTCCCATAATCTCGATCTGAGCCTCCGCATCGTTCTGCCGTCCAATGTCCCAGAAGAATGGACCATCTACGCCACAGATGGGACACTTGCCAGACTCGTGTTTGGAGGCCACATCTCCGAGGAGGAAGCCCTCGAATACAGTACCCGTCCCATCCAGATGGAACAATGTCACGTGACCCGGCTCATTCTCATCCACAAACTCCCAGCTTCCGTCACTGTTGACACGCACGAACTCAAAAGAGAGCACCAACGGACTCACGTTGTGATACGGACCGTGGTAGTCGCACTGTACTGCGAAGGACACTTTACTCTCTGAGGAGGCATAGCCACCTATCACTCTCACCTCTCTGGCACCCTTCTCGGTCAATGTTGAAACCATGTCGTCGACCATGGGCGAGTATATCTTCTCACCGGCAAGAAGCAGAACGACCTTTTCTGGAGCCTCATACTCCATCTCCTTCATCGCACGGAAGAAGCGGTTGCGGAGGTAGCTTGGCATACCAGCAAAGCCATTCACCTTGAAGACACGGGCCATCTCGACGAGTTTAGCCGTGGGAATCGCACCCCCAGCGCTTGTTGCAACGTAAAACTTCGACATCTGTTTCAAGCCCATGTTCACAGCGTGCCAGCCGAGGTGGGGAGCGTAGGGGAACAGGTTCATGCTGACAAGTTCCCAGCCAGTGGGAACCCACGGGTCCACTGCCATCTGGCCAACCTTCACGCAGTTTCGATATAGCAAATCATTGTCGTACCTCGTGAGGAATACAGGCGATGGGAGGCCAGACGCACGACCAGAACTGAGCCAGAACTGGAGGGGAGCATATATGTAGGTCAGTCGCTCCCTGATGCGTTCCATGGCACTTGCCCCGCCCACATGAAGCTTGACCTTGATGCCGTTGTTCCTTATGAAGGAGTACAGATTGCTCTTGCCGGACTCGCGAGCATAGGTCATCAGGTTCTTGACAACCTCGGAGGGGGGCCGCTCAGACCCATCGACCTCCGACGGATTGAGGACGAAGTCTCGGAGGTTGTCCTTATAGTCCACCTTGCGGACGAGGGGAATTTGATACTTCTCCCAGTCTTCAATGCGTGTGATGTTGAACGGGTCAATGCTATTTTCTTTGAAGAGCCGCCGGTAGTACGGGTGGTTGGGCCAAATCTGATATCTGATGAATGCCCTGAACTTGCGGTTCTGAAGCTCCTTGATCTCCTGATGGTTGGTCCGCTTAAGTTCTTGGAATGTGAACGTGGTCTTGACCATGATACAGCTCTCCGTCTTTCGTCACACGAGTCCACAGCACGGTAACGGAACAAACAGCGGACAGCACACGGCATGATAAAACTTACGAGATTTGTTGCAGACCAGAAGCGGCCATCCTGCAAATCATGAAGAGATGTTTCATACCGCTTGTCATTTCTCAAGTGAACTTGGAGAGCCATGGTCCTACCAGACTCTTATGAGGGCCCCCACACCCATGGTACGTACCGCCCGGCATCACGTGGATAGGGAGCACGGCGAAAGACGAAGAGCCGGAGCGATGAAAGCCAAAGCAGAAAGCCATAATAGTATCGTAGTAGTGTTCAGGAACACCAGACCACTGGAGGCAGGAGACCACAACATTGTCTGAAACCGATGAGAAACTTCAGAGGGGCATCATTGAGCTTGACAAGGGCAACTACAAGAAGGCCTTCGGATACTTCAAGGAGGTCTTTGAAACACGTCAGGACAGGCTCATCAAGAAGGTGCAGGAGAACCCGAAGTCGCCAACGCTCATGCTCGATTCATTGTACATGATACACGCATTGGTCTGGTTGCGAGTTGCCGAGGCGAGCATGAAGCCCAAACAAGCAATTGAGCTGCTTGGCAAGGCCGTGGGCACTGTGGAGGCCGCACGAACCGCGCTGGGGCCACTTGTGACAGGTCTCGCGCAGTGGGCCAAGGAGAAGAATATCACAGTTGTCAGAAACAGAGCACTCGGTCTCCTAGCAGCAACAAAGGACCTCGAAGACATGGCAAAGAAAGCGCTCGATGCGCAGCGCAAACTGAAGTAGACTACCGCTCATTGTAGCTAGTCACTCCACGCGACAACACGCTTTTGGCAGCATCATCTGAGAGCAGACGCACGGTCGTCAATGAGAGGGGAACGGCGATGGTCACGGCGTTTGTGAGCGTTTCTGTAGCACCTGGGACAGACGAGGAGATTGTGAAGGACTTTATCAAGGACGGGCGTGTCGCAGAGGCATGGCTCACTATGGGAGAGTTCGACATCCTTCTGATAGTGAAGGTGAAGGATGCCGAAGAGATGAATGACTTTGTCAACAATGTGGTCAGAACAAGAGAGAGTGTCATTCGCGCGACGACAGCCCTTGGGATAGAGTCGATTCGTCAGGACTGATGCCCATTCATTCTCTTGGCCCATTCCTCAGCAGGAAAACGATTCCGCATAATCTCAATCTCTCTGAGGACAGCCTCCTCCAAGTCCACTTGAAAGTGATTGGCAAGTTGAATAAACAGAGAGAAGACCTGAGCGAACTCCCGACCTAGAGAACGCCTGTCGGGAGCCTCATGGCCTAGGCCAACAATCTTGTACCCCTCTTCGACCGTTATGTAGCGTGATATCTCACCCAGCTCTTCTATGAGGTGAGCAAACACCAGAGATGCCGGAAACCTATTCCAGCCGCGTTCTCTTTCGAACTTGTCGAGCATTGTCTGAAGATTCCTGAGATCTACCATCATGCCAACCTCTTGATTAGAGCCATGACTTGTCCCCTAGCCTGATTGAGAGCCGCCTCAGGTGGGGCGGAAAGAAGACCGAGAGTAGTATCCTCTGGCAACGGGTCGCCGCCGAGGAACATAGCTTCGCTAACAACGCCCATCATCTCCGTAGGTGGGAGTACCGCTGCGGGCAATCGTGTGCCCGGCTTGATTCTTTGAATGTTGGTCACTATTGTCCATATTCTTGCTGCATCCGTACAGCGGCACAGTGTCAACTTATCAGACCCTTCGACTTTGGAAACTTGGGTCACCTCAACTGCGATGATGTCAACTGCGAATGCGGGGTCATCAGGTAATGCCAAACGACGCGGTAGTCCCTCCACGGTGCGGACCCCGTATCTGAACTCGGACAGGGCCAGACGCTCACCCACAGTCTTCGGTCTGTAGTTCGCCGACGACACAGCAGACTCTATAGTCGTCCCCATTCGTGAGATCTCTTCGACAATCTTTCTTGTCGCCGGCAATTCGGCCAGCTGTCCAGGCTCGGCATACGAATACTTCACCTCGTAGAACGTGCTCTCCAGACTCTTCAGAGCATTAGCAAACGTGCCATAATCGAGATGGACCTTCAATCTCCGATTCCGAACTATGTTGCCAAGCCGCCCGATGGCATCCTCTACAACAAGAATACGGGGGTCCTTTGCTGTGTCCAATGCCTTCACCAGTCCGAGGACAAACCAGTCACGTAAAAAGCTCTCCGGCGAGGACGGACAGACCACGAGAATTGATATAAAGCAAAGAGTAGTAGACGTTCAAGATGTTCTAGAAGGGAGAGATCCCGGCATTGATTCAAGTGATCTACATCTTGATAGCAGACAGCGGCCTTTGCGTCTTAGACAGAAAGTACGGCGAAGCGGATATGGACCCAAACCTCATCAGCGGGTTTCTTACCGCCCTGATCCAGTTCGGTCGCGAATTGAGTTCTGGCAACCGTGTTCATGTCATTGATTTCGGCGCCTTTGACATCTGTCTCTCCCTGAAGAATAATGTGATCGTCGCCGCCATTGTTGACAAGACAGACGACACAAATGCCGCGATGGCCATTCTGGCAGATGTCAACAATGCGTTTGTCAAGCAATACGGTGATATTCTTCAGGAATGGGATGGCAATCTCGAGCCATTTGAGATCTTCAAGGAAACGATTGATGAGATAACCAAGAACGGGAAAGCATCTGAGAAGAAGATTCTCGTACCCGTTCTCAAGGGGAAGGTGTCGCCCATGCTGGTTCGCCTTGGTCAGATGGATCAGAACACATATGACGTTGCGAAGATGTGCACAGGCAAGCTGACTGCCCGGGCGATCGCAGACCAGCTTGGCAAACACCTGAAAGATGTCCAGAAGGCACTTCACACTCTCGAAGATATGAAGATGCTCACTTGGAAAGAAATCGGCTGAGCCCCACAGGCTCTATCTGAGTACCATCGACGATACATTTCACCGTATTTTCTGTTGCACGACCAGTAGGAATCGTGCGCCAGCCACTCGGCATTTCGTGACACTGACAATGTACCAAGGAGGCCTATTGGGCTTGGCCCCACTCATTGCCTACCGCTATCAGTATGAGACTGATCACTATCAGGCCAGGCGCCAGTATCCCCGGAATCGTATAGGTCCCGAAGATAGCACTCGCGAGGTAATGACGTCCCGCGTGCATAACGCGGCCTGCAAACAGTATGAGGAAGCCGAGGCCGAGGACGAAGTTGGAGCGTCTGAGGATTCCCCCCGATTGCCACGCCAGATACCAGAACAGCAGCGGAATGAACAGTGCGTAGATGGGGCCCGCAGTTCCCGAGATCACCTGTCTAGTGAAGGCATCCATCGGAACCACTGCCAAGACAATCCCGATTATGACAGCTGGCACTGCAAAGAGGATCTCAGCCCACCGTTGGCCGAATATCATGAACCCAGCTGTTGCCGATAGGGTCGCCAGTGCCATCCACTGGAAGAAAGCACCCATGCTAAGCCAAGGCGTACTATCAGGCAGCAAGGGAGTGATGCCCAAGGATGGTAGAGAGCCGTACAATGAAGTGGAATCCGCGTAGAAGTCGCCTATGAAGTAAAAGACACGTCCCACAGCCAACAATAGGAAGAAGAGGGACATGGCGAACTGGAACGGGTTCCTTGTCGTACGCCATCTGAAGAACAACAGGAACAGGAATAGAAAGAAGTAATAGCCGACGACGAGAAACCATAGGCCAATGTGCACTTCGCGGATGGCCATGTCGATTGTCTGCAACATAAGGGCTCACTCCAGCCAAAGAGTGATGGAGTGATTGCCTAACGAGCAAATAAAGATATTCCGCGCGTGGGAGAGGAGTATGAGCAGACAATCTCTATATTGCGGCACCTAGCAGAAGTAACGACGGTGGTGCAGTGTCGAGCGAGCAAACGTGGAAGCTGAAAATGGCAGACGGGTCCACTGAGGAGTTCGTGGATATCAGAAGAAAGGTCGGAAACAGAATCATAAGGGCGTATCTTCTGGACAATGTTCTCCAATCGGATCGTGTCCGACGAATCAGAGCAAGCCTGAGGGGACCGAAAGACGAGTTTCAGGACTTCGACAAGTTTCTTGTGGTGGAGGGAAAGCAAGACGGAGACCCATTCAGAATTCTGGCCGAGTCAGGTGTTTACCAGAACCTTCGAATAGTCGGTACCGATTCTGAGAGAATAAGAACGATGGAACCAACGGACATTATTGCCGTGTTCACAAGCGCACTGCAGAAGCCGGAAGCCTTTGATACGACTCTCGTGCTAAGCGAGCAGTCGAAAGTGAAGTTTCCATAGCCGGATGGAGGGGCGAATCAACAGGTGAAACATTGTGTTTGAGAGATATGCCAAGTGCCCGGTGTGTGGGCGGAAGACTGTTCTTAGAGTTCCACCGAACATCGTCATCGGTGCCAAACGCTTTCCCGTCACAGTAAAGGTAAAGCACAAGGACCACTATTTCTACATCAACTTGGACAGTCAGGCGCTGATAACAGACATTCTCAGCCCGGAAGTTGTGGAATAGCAGCACGAACAGATTGTTCGTCATCCAATGTATCGATCAGATGGACTCTCGCTCTCATCGCCTTCCTCGAATCGTCGCTCCAGCTCTTTCTTTGCCCATTCGATGAAGTCTTCGACCCGCTCTGCCTCCCGAGCAATAGAATCGAATGATGCCTTCAGACCGACCACAGAGCTGAACACCTCCAGTACACGCTGGGCCGACCGATAGTCCATTTTGATCATTCCCATCGTCTCGCCCAAGAAACAGCCTCCATCCATGTCGTACATTGTCGCCGCCCAGCCGGGAATGAACCCGTTAGCACCATTGATCGCTCCCTGACTCATTCTGATCACACCACTCTCCCCAGACATTCGCTCCAAGAGCCCATCACTGCTTGCTGACACGTAGACCCTAGGCGCTGCTGGAAAGGACTCGAAGAAGGCCTGATAGTCCTGTTCGTATGCGGCAAGAGCCAAGACTGTGCGCACTCCCAGTGTCACGAAGTTCTGTACGACAAAGTCCGCATACTCAAAGACCCCCTTGCTCGAACTTGGCTGATAGTCCCCCGTCAGAATCACAAGGTCATGCGGCTCGTCTGGTGCGGCGCGATACAGATAGAGTGAGGACTTTGGAATCTCCGAGATGCCGTCCCGCACCAGCACACGAGGGGGAAAGTCATCACTAAAGAACTGCAAGACCAGCTCGGCGTTGAGCTCGTGAACCAGTGTTTCGACTGCTATTCGACCCACGTTTGCAATGCCGGGAAGACCGACTACTGCCACAGGGTCCTTTAGAGTTCCCGGGTCCGGGTCGATAAACCTGCGAGTATGCATAACCAAGATTGCCCCATTGAATCAAGTAATCGAACGCATATGGCAGTGTCGGTCATTGTCAGACACGGTAGAAAGACCGAGCGTTCTGTGTAGTCGCACGAGCGACTTCTTCAGGCTCCATCTCCAGTACGTCAGCGAGTGTCTCGCAACCGTATCGGATATTGGCGGGCTCGTTTCGTTCCCCTGTTGGAGAGAGATACGGGCCATCTGTCTCTAGCATGATCTGCTCCAGAGGCAGTATCTTGGCCGCATGTACTCGCCTGCGAGAACGCCCGAAGTTTGCAGGCAACGTGATGTACCATCCATTGTCGCGCACCCGTTCGGCGACCTCAGGAGGCCCGTCAAAACAGTGCATGAGAACAGGGCCGTCAAAGTTCTGTTCCAGGATTGTGACCGCCTCGGCCTCTGCCTTTCGAGAGTGTATCACAATTGGTAGCTCCAGCTCCTCGGCAAGAGCGATGAAGTCTAGGAACAATGGCTCCTGTGCCTTGCGACCAGCCGGATCTTTCACCCAATAGTAGTCAAGGCCTACTTCTCCAATCGCAACCAGCTCTGTGGAGTATTTCCGTGAGAGAGAGATGATCTTGTCCGCGTCCTCCCTTGTCAGTTGGGATACCAATGTTCCGGCGGTGTGGAACACAATCCCCTTGTACTTCTTGACGATGCCCAAGGTGCGCCTAAAGGAGCCTGGCCCCACGGAGCATGACACCATGCCTTCTACGCCGGCCTCCAAGGCGCGCTTGATGACCTTATCGAGATCGTTCTTGTAGTGGGGCATATCGAGGTGGGTGTGGGCATCGAATAATCGCATGGCAATGCACCCTTGCGGAGAGATACGCGATTCCCTTTTTATTGCTCGTCATATGACGATGTACGGGACTGAACAATGTCAGACGACATGATGACACGACTACGAGAGAAGACCATGCAGATTGCCGCGCTCAACCAGAGAATCGAAACACTCCAAGTGCAGCTTAGTGGCAGCGTCAAGAGAGCAAATAAGCTGAGTCAGCAGGTGCACGAGCTAGAGGAAGTGATTGAACAGAAAAACGCAGAGATTCAGAGCCTGAGAGAGGAACTCAGACGCATGCAAGGTGCGCTCCAAGCAATGGGACAGCATGTGCAGGACATGCGTTCAGACCAGCCTGTCGTACGAGCTTCACCTGGATTCGCACATGACTGCTCGCAGCTGCAGACCGAGATTGACAAGGCCCATGCTGACATCAGAGAACTCAAGGGTCGAATCGAGCGCCTCTCTGCTGCAGCGATGGATGTCGTCACTGGAAAGGAACAGGCCGTTGACGCTCTGAAGAAGGCTCTCATGGAGGCGGGTGATCCAAGATTTAGGATACTCGCCATAGTCTTGCAGAAACGCAGAGCCAAGGTTGAAGATCTAGCTGCAATGCTTGTGGCCGATATCTCCGCCGTGATGGAGGCCGTTGACAAGCTCCAAGCAGAAGGAGAGGTAGAGGTCGATCAGAATGGGGTCGTTATTCCTGCCAAGAAGTACCGCGAGGCGCAGGTCCCCGTCGAGAAATGGCAACACTCACCCCCAGAACAGATCTTTGACGAACTTGAGAAGATTGTGGCTAGGGCCGAAGGTCACGAGAATGTTTCGAAGGCACTCGAGGCCGCTGTCGACATACTGGAGCAAAAGCTGGCTAGGGGAGGTGCGCTCATATTTGAGATGCGTCGAACCGCAAATACATGGCGTTCAAGCCAAGGGGACCTCGAAGACCTTCAGTACAAGATAAGACAGTGGAAAGCAAGAGCACAGGCTCTGGCCTAGTCTTCGTCAGAGCCCTTCTTTATTGCCTCGCGGACATAGGCTCCAAAGTCCTTTGTTTCGCCATCCCGCTCTATCCGTATCCGCGGGCCCTCACCCTTGATCTGGCGTTCCACATACCTAACATCGAGTTGGCTGAACATCTGACGAATGCCACGGTATGCTATCAGGTAGAGAAAGACATCCTCAACTCTCTTGGCAACCGCTGGCTCTCTCTGCCGCAGACCCTCCAAGTATGACGCTGCGTCGGGTGCCAGAAACCTGTTGAGGAGTTTGGCACGTTCAGTACTGACTTTTTCTTCGCGCTCGCGCTCCTCACGGAGCTTCTTCTCGCGTGCTAATAGCTGGGTCATCTTTTTCCGGCGAATCTCGGCCAGCTCTGCGTCATCGTCAATCATTGCGCGTGCCTCGCCGACAACCGCCCAACTCTGGTCTGTTAAGATTATCGATACAGCGTGAATTCCTTTTTAGGCTGAGTATGTACCTGATACCACGAGAGGTGTAAGGCGACAGTGGGGACATCAGAGTACTGTTCCTGGCTAAGACACGATAAGTCAGGGTTTTCGTGCGCACTCCGAAACCAATTGATATCTAGCAGCGAGGTGGCCGTCAAGTGCTCCGACATTGATCAGTCGGTGATATGCATCGATGCGTACAGCTCTTTGTTGAAGGGCAAGGAGTTGATTGCCCAGCAGAGCACGGAGGCCCTTCTGTGGATTGTTGAGGCGGCAACACAGTTCGAGAACTTGGGGGAGACCGACAACGCCATTATGGCGGTAGTGAGTGGCATCAACTTCGCTGTGGACGTGAATCTCATTAGCAGAGCATACGAGCTCTTCAAGTATGCACGGTCGGTCTACGAGAATGGTCTGGAGAGAGGGGACCCTGCCCTTGACAACCCAGCTGTCAAGGAGGAGCTGGTGAAGGCCGGTCGTAGAATGATTAGGACCGCAAGAAAGCTCAAGGCCGATGATGCGATGAGAAGCATGCAGGCTGAACTGAAGGCTGCGGTGCTGAGTGGGGGCGGACTCAAGAGAGTAGAGAGAGAGGAGAAGACAAAGGACATCCTCGTGGTTGATGGGCGACAACTCTACGCAAAGAAGTCCAAAGAATACAAAGAGGGAGCAGAGAAGTACATCGCGTCAGGCATAGTGAAAAACGCAATAGTGTTCGCCTGTATGGGTGCCTTGGCCGATCTGATGCTTGGGAGACCGAAAGAGGGCATCGAGTATCTCACACAGATTGCTGAGAAGTCCGGTTTCAAGGAGAAGTTTCACGAGGATCCATGCTTCAACTGGACGAAGCTCGTCTTCCGCGGTCTTGTGAGCAGGGACAAGGAGGCCATAGAAAAGGCCCGAAAGGATTACTTCAAGATACCATTCGCGTTCAAGGATGACAAGGAGTTCGCTCGAAGAGTCATGGACTCCGTATACCGCAGAGTGATGAGTGGGATGTGAATTCACACAATCTCGAACAGCGCTATGAAGAAGCCGCTGGTGTCATGTCTGTGGGGAAAGAAACGACGCACCTTGTCAGAACACTCGAACCCGGAATATCCCGGTGACGCTCCCTTGATTGGAACATCCAATAGCTCGATGCTGTGACTGCTCAGGAGGGAGTCAATCTGGGACTCACCCTCGTGTGGTAACAACGAACACGTTGCATAGAGAATACGAACACCAGGCCGACCGACGTAGGAACTGACAATACCGTCTAGAATCTTGTGCTGAATGGACATTATTCCCATTAGCACTCTCTTGTTGAGCCTCCACTTGAATGACGGTCGACTCCGGAGTATTCCCGTTGATGTACAGGGTGCGTCAATGAGAATCTTGTCCGCCTCTCTCACAGGAGCGGTCGAGGCATCGGTGCGAATCCAGCACACATCGGAGTAGCCGAGACTTGCCGCCCGCTCGACAGCCGCGCGAAGACGGCCTTCGTGAATGTCAGACGCCACCAGCCGACCTTCTCGACCCATCATCTCCCAGATCGCCTGCGTCTTCATCCCAGGCGCTGCACACGCGTCCCAGACAGTCTCACCCGGCTTCGGATCCAAAGCTCTGACTGTGAGAACACTTGCCTTGTCTTGGATTAGAATCTTGCCCTCTTTGAACAGGCTCGAACGTACAATCTTATCGGCTCCCTCCACCACTCTGAACAGGCCCTCAACATCCGGGTCTGGAACTGTGTCAATCCCTTGCTCCAAGAGCGATGCCACCATCTCTACAGCATTGAATCTCAACAGATTTGGTCGAACATAATAGGTTCGTGGCTCAAGGTCTGCACGAAGAAGGTCCACTACCTCATCACGTGGCAGATGCTCTATCAAGGTGGACACCAAGAAGGTTGGATGCGAATACAATACACCAAGACGCTCTTCCTCACTGAGGCGTGCGGTGAGCCTGTTGAGTGGAGCACTCACTGCTCGTGAGAGAGCAGGCCGCAAGTGTTCGTAGTTCTCTAGGTACGTTGATTCCAGCACATTCAACGGCGTCCTGAGCCAACGACCCTCGTACACCGCCAGTCGAAGAGCGCTGCGCTCAAGGCCCGGCAGCTCTTTTGCAACGATTGGCGGTCTGCTGCGGGAAATGACGAAGTCAATTGTGTTAAGATATCGTACCGTGCTCATGGTCAGAGCCTGCACCATCATGAACAGGTCTGTTTCAGGATGCTCTTCGCGTAGGAAGTCCCTAAGCACGGCGTGCATCGACTTTGTGCTCTGAGCAAAGCGATTCAGCACGCGGATGGCCACTCTTCGGGCCTGGGCCTTTATACGTTCTGTGTCGCCTTGATCGACGGGACTTGAGTCCTCGCTCATAGTAGGGTCACATCCGGTCCCACATGGACGTACTTCATCCGTGTGAGCATGACCGGGAAGTACTTCGCCCCAATAATCCCCGAGTCTTTGTACCCGCCCAAGTGGGGCATGTGGGGGTCAAAGTAGAGGTGGTCCTGACCCACAAGCACTCCACCTGCCTCAATGCCCTTGACCCATTCTAACCGCACCGCTGGGTCATCAGAGAACACAGACGACCTCAATCCGAATCGTGAGCTGTTCGCTACTTTCAGGGCCTCGTCCACACTCTTCACGGCCAGCACTGGCAGAGCTGGTGCAAACACTTCCTCCCTCATAATTCTCATGTCCGGGCTAACATCGGTGAGCACGGTCGGCCTGTAGAAGAAACCTGCAGGATCCTTCTCACCCAAGTAGTTGCATCTGTATCCTCCTGTCATCACCCTTGCGCCCTTGGCCCGGGCATCCTCCATCTGATCCAATAGCAGATACAGAGCAGTAAGGCCAACTGGCGGAAGACCGACCTCAGGATCCGATGGCCGACCCACTTTCAAGGAGGCTGCCTCTTCGACAATGAGGCGAACAAGTTCGTCGTGAAGCGACTCCTGCACAAGTACCCTCTTGACGGCCATACAGGCTTGACCGCTTCCGAGATACCGTCCCTTTACAATCATTCTTGCCGCGAACTCGAGGTCAACGTCACGGCCCCAAACCAGACAGGCGTCGCTGCCGGCAAGTTCTGGTGCCATCTGAATCCGCCGCTTTACGGCCTCGGCCCATAACTCAATTCCTGTGTCACTATCGCCGTACCAGACAATTGCCCCGACGCGTGAGTCGGCCAAGAACCGCCGCATCATGCGCTTGCCACCACCCGTGAGGACCTGAAACATGCCTCCCGGCAGTCCGGTGCTGTTGAAGTAGTCAACAAAGATTCGGCCCAACAGTATGGTGCTGAGCGGCACTTTGCTTGGGGGCTTTAGGATAGTGGCGTTGCCGGCCAGCACCGATGAGGTGATACTTAGTATCCCCAGCGCAAGAGGCGAATTGTACGGAGTGAATAAACAGGTGATCCCGAAGGGTTCTCTGAAGCGGTAGTTCCTCCCTCCATCACGCCCCGGTGCCTCAACCACATCTAGGGCCTCGCCCCACAGCTCGAAGGTCTCACGCTCAAGATATTCAGTGAACATGGACCATGTCCACTCAAAGGTCTTTATTGGCACACCCTCTCTCACAGATATCTCGCGAATCTCCCTGAAGTGGTCCTTGACTGCTAGGCCCGCATTATAAAGTGCATCCACACGGTCGTCAAGTGACAGCCCCATCCCATCAACGCGAAACGGATTGAAGAGTCGATCGTGGTCACGGTGTCCGGCAGCAATCGCCTTCTCGATGTCTGAATCTCTGGCCTGTGATACCTTTGCGTAAATGACTTCGTCCAGCTCATCTCTCGTGTATCGCGGAACGCCATGGGCAGCCCTGTAGTCCCGAAGATAGCGCATCTCCGGAGTCGAACGAGGGATCAGTCGTGGTAGACGCGCGAACACGAGCCTCTGTCCAAAGGATGCGTCACGAAGCTGAAGGGCAATTGCAAGACCAGGCTCAGCAACGACACGATCCATGTCTGGGAATAGGACGTACGTGCCAGTATCGATCTCATCTCCATCAACGATTATCGGGTGGGTTTCCAATATGATAATGCCTCCAACATGGAACAACGGAGACCGCGGTCGGGGCACTATTATTCTTTCTTGGTGGGCGGCGTATCATCCGCCTCCACACTCTCGTCGAGGATGCGCTCGTACATCTGAACAAGCATTCCCTCGTCCTGTTCGTACGGCTCCCCCCAAGGACGAAAACCAAACTTCCGCATGAGACGTTCTCCGACCTTATTCCCGACCAATATATTGCAGTAATTCCTCTTGCAGCCGTGTGCACGAGCGTATTCTGCGAACTGAATGTACATGGCACTGGCCAGACCAGAACTTCTACATGAGGGCAGGACCGTCTGATGCTCTCCGTACAGACCCTTCTCTGTGATCTTCGCTTTATACACTCCCACAATCCTGCCTCTTAGCCGGGCACCGAAGTAGTGATACCCCGACCGCATCTCTTCAATAATCTGTTCGGGAGTATACATGCGTTTCTTTCGCCAAGATTCTGGATAGTCGGTCTCAAGGGGCCAGACTGTCCTGAACAGCTCCGAGATCTCCTCGGCGTCCTCCTCGGTGAACTCGACAATCTTAATCTCTTCAGCGGGAAGCTCAGCCATGTCACATCCCAGCGGTTCGACTTGCATGTTCCATGCAACGACACACATAAACGAAATCATT
>Ga0164318_10003458_pt1 | contig 14942 bp, 13 predicted proteins | sample GuaBasSedimGuay9_FD_113734 | JGI IMG/M metagenome (GOLD analysis project Ga0164318, IMG submission 113734) | Subseafloor sediment microbial communities from Guaymas Basin, Gulf of California, Mexico - Guay9, Core 4571-4, 0-3 cm | ecosystem: Environmental > Aquatic > Marine > Hydrothermal vents...
AGAAAATGTAAAAATATTAATAGCTGATTACATAATACATCCTGATAGTAAAGGATACTATTCTATTGATATATCTCCAAATGTATATAATATGGCTGTTTTCTTATCCGGCTATAAAACACAAACGAAAGATGAAATAAAAGTATCAGAGGGATTGACTACTAGAAAAGTCAATTTTACATTAAAATCGTTAAAGTAATAAAGTTGCAATGACTTCAAGGTTTGAGATTAGATGCGATTGCAAAATTTAATAATAAGTTCGTTGAGTTAGTGACGAGTTTGCGTTTAATTAGAAATAATTGACATTAAATTTGTATCATTTTCTTATTTGACTAATAGGAAAATGTAATATTCAAGGTGTGCAAGGTGGGGAGCTAGCGGTGCCCTGTTACCTGCAATCCGCTATAGCAGGACCTATAGCTATTTGCGGGATTTGATTGTAATATATTTTTTTGGTAAGTGGTGTTGATAATCAAGCCTAACGCAATATAGTTCCGTGAACCTTGTCAGGACCGGAAGGTAGCAGCAATAAGCGGATTTCTATATGTGCCGTTAGCCCACTTGGTTTGAGCTAACTGCCAAAAAATGCTTTGCATAGAATCTCAAGGATAGTCGCACACCTTTTATTTATATCAATGTTAAAGAAAAAGTATTAGGAGAGCTAATATGCCAAGTTATAGAATATTGGTTATAAATCCAGGTTCAACTTCTACAAAAATAGCAGTATTTCAAGACGATAATGAAATATTCAACAGGACAATAAAACATTCTCCTGAACAACTTACTGGCTATACAAAAGTAATTGACCAGTATGAGTTTCGCAGAAAAATTATTGAAGAGCAATTAAAGGAGAATAATATTGATTTAAGAAGTTTTGATTCAGTCGTAGGAATTGGTGGACTTACCAGACCTGTGGAAAGCGGCACATATATAATAAATAAAAAGATGCTTGATGATTTAGCTGATAAATCTATTTGGGGAATGTCTCATGCTTCGGCTCTTGGTGCTTATATTGCAAAATCTATATCTGATGAATTAAATATACCTGCATTTATTGTTGACCCTATAAGTGTTAATGAATTTGATGATATTGCTCGTATTTCTGGAGTCGTAGAAATAGAAAGGAAATGTCTATCTCATGCATTGAATATTAAAGCAGTTGGACGAGAGCTTGCACAAACACTCTGTAAGAATTTTAATGAATGTAATTTCATAGCTGCTCATTTAGGTGGAGGAATAACAATATCGCCTTTAAGAAAAGGAAGAATTATAGACGCAAATAATGCAATGTTAGGAATGGGACCTTTTTCTCCTCAAAGAGCTGGTGCATTGCCAATAGGTGGAGTAATTGATTTATGTTTCTCAGGTAAATATACGAAAAAAGAATTGGAACGAAAATTTGTAAAAGAAAGTGGTTTTATTGCATATCTTGGCACAGATGACGGAATTGCAATTGTTAAGGAAATTGAGAAAAATAATAAAAAATTCATAACAATAGTTCAAGCAATGGCTTATCAAATAGCTAAGGAAGTAGGAGCATGTGCTACGGTTCTAAAAGGTAAAGTTGATGCTATTTACTATACAGGCGGTCTGGCAAATAATAAATATTTGATGAAATGGATAAAAGAGCGAACAGAATTTATTGCACCAATTTACATATATCCTGGTGAAAAAGAGATGTATGCAATGGCTCAGGGTGTAATTCGTGTGCTTAAAGGAGAAGAACAAGCAAAGGAATATTAAGCAAAGCATTTTGATACAGCATTTCACAGAAAATTTCATATAAATTTAAATAAATTTTATACATCGTCAATTACAAGCTTATGAGAAAAATCCGAGTTTATATCTGTTATTGTGGTAAAAATGAATGCAGTAATGTTATGTTTAGATAACAAAAATAATCGTGAGGTATGATTTATGTGTAATAATAATGCTTCATCAGAATTGAATGAGAAGGGATATTCTCTAAAAAAATATAAGATTCTGGCTGTAAATCCAGGTTCTACTTCCACAAAAATAAGTGTATTTGAGAACGAGAAATGTCTAGTTTCAGAAGAAATTCAGCATCCGCAAGATGTAACACAGAAATTTGAGAAAATTATTGACCAACACGAATTTAGAAAGAATCTTGTTCTAGAAGCTCTTAAAAAGAAAAAAATCAACATACATGATTTAGATGCTATTGTTGGAAGAGGTGGCTTGATTTATCCTGTTAAAAGCGGAGCTTATTATGTTAATCAGCAAATGATAGATGACTTGAAAGCAGCTGTTCAGGGCGAGCATGCATCTAATTTAGGAGCTATTATCGCGGCAGATATAAGAGATGATATTTTCAAAGGAACAGGCAGGAAAATTCCTGCGCTCATAGTTGATTCAGTTGTTGTAGATGAGATTGAGGATATTTGCAGGATAACTGGATTTAAGGAGATAAGAAGAAAAGCAATTTCTCACGCACTTAGTCAAATAGCATCCGTAAAGAAATTTGCAGAAGAGAGAGGAGTGTCATATAAGAAGTTGAATCTAATAGTTGCTCATCTTGGCGGTGGAATATCTGTTGGTGCGCATCATAAAGGAAAGTATTGTGATGTTAATAATGCATTGAATGGAGAGGGACCATTCACGCCAGAAAGAAGCGGCTCTTTGCCTGTTGGACAATTGATTGAAATGTGTTATTCAGGCAAATACACACTTCAAGAGATGAAATTGAAAAATAAAGGAAAAGGTGGACTTATTGCTTTATTAGGCACTTCTGATTTCCGAGAGGTTGAACAAAGAATAAAATCAGGAGATAAACAAGCAATACTTGTTTTTCAAGCTATGGCTTATAGAATTGCAAGAGAGATATGTTCTCTTATTCCAGCATTTGAAGGAGAGAAACTTGACCAAATTATTCTTACAGGTGGATTGGCTCGTGCTAATATATTTGTTAATGAAATCAAAAGCAGACTAAAAGCATTAGATGTTGGGATAACTGTATATCCCGGTGAAAATGAGATGGCAGCTTTACGAGATGGTGCATTAAGAGTTTTACAAGGTAAAGAACAAGCAAGAGAATATTTCGGCAAGATAATGAAGTAGGTTATATTGGTGAGGATAATAGACAGGTTTTTTTTGAAGGACACTTTTGCATTAGCAAGGATAATATCTTGTATAGAGGATCATTGTAGCGATTATGAAGCCATTTTATCTAAACTTTTTCCGAAAAGCGGCAATGCTTATAGAGTTGGAATAACAGGACCAACTGGTGCAGGTAAAAGTACTTTGGTTGATAAATTAGCAGTAATATTAGGCGACAAAAATAAAGAGATAGGAATTATTTCTATTGATCCGACAAGTCCATTTTCTGGTGGTGCACTTCTTGGAGACCGTATTCGTATGAGAGAACTTGCAAAATACGAAAATATTTACATTAGAAGTATGGCTACAAGGGGCTCAATTGGTGGGCTTGCAGAAAGCACAAAGGATGTAATAATAGCACTTGAAGCCTATGGCAAAGAATATATTTTAGTGGAGACCGTTGGAGTTGGACAAATTGAGATAGACATTGCTGATGCATGTGATACAATAGTAGTTGTGCTTATTCCAGAGGCAGGAGATTCTATTCAAGCGATGAAAGCAGGACTAATAGAGATTGCAGATATTTTTGTCATAAATAAATCTGATAGAGAAGGTGCTGATAGATTTGCACAAGAATTACAAATCATCCTTGATATGAAAAAAGAAAATGGATGGAGACCACCTATTATTCCTACTATTGCTGTAAAAGGAAAGGGAATATCTGAACTCCTTACTGCAATTGAACAGCATAAAGCATATATTAAAGGAAATGGAATTTTCCAAAATCACCGCAAGCAACAGATAAAGCATAAAATTACCAAGATTATTGAACAAAGAATTAGTGAGATAGTTTATGGAAAATTTTTGAAAGTAATAGATATTGACACTCTATCTGTTCAGGTTTTTGAAGGGAAAACTGACCCTTATTCAATAGTGGATAAGTCATTTAAGAATATGCCATTATTATTAAAAGAACAAGCATTCTATAGAAATCGTCTGCAAAATGAGTAAATTTTATATTAGGCGATATAGTAGTACATAATCGCGAACTTGCAGACGCTAACTTATACGAACTATGCGAACTTACGCGAACTTTTTTATCCTTTTTGTAAATTCAATTTTTTGCGATAAGTCTGTAAAGTCGGAGTTTAGTTTGCGTCTAAATCTCTTACATAAAAAATTGGCTAAGTTATGTTAATTTCAATTATAATACCTGCTTATAATCGTGCAGAAGAAATTGATGAGTTGTTAGACTCATTTTCAAAGCAAGAAAAAAAGAATTTTGAGATAATCATTGTGGATGATGGCTCAACTGATAATACAAAAGATATTGTCAAATCTTATCAAAGCAGAGGAATGGCAATTCGTTATTTCTATCAGCAAAATAAGGGTCCGGGTCCTGCACGAAATAATGGAATGAAAAAAGCAAATGGTGATGTATTTGTATTCATTGACTCAGATTGCACTGTGCCAAACGATTATACAAAAAATTTGGAGAGACATCTTACAAGTGAAAATATTGATGCTTATGGTGGACCTGATACTTATCGTGAAGATTTTCCACCATTATTAAAGGCGATAAATTATACAATGACATCTTTTCTTGGCACAGGTGGCACAAGAGGGACTACTGGAAAAAGCGTAGCAAAGTATTATCCGCGTAGTTTCAATATGGGCATAAGGAAAGAAGTATATAAGAAAATTGGTGGAATGAATAATCTTCGTCATGGACAAGATATGGAATTTTCTAATAGAATTTACAATGCTGGGTTTAATGTAAAATTTTTGCCTGATGTCTTTGTATATCATAAACGACGAACATCAATGAGAAGATTTTTCAAGCAGATTTTCAACTGGGGAGTTACAAGAAATAATTTAGGACGCATAGATAAAGAAATGATGAAATTTGTTCATTTTTTGCCATCAATAGTAATTCTTACTATGCTTATAATAATTATACTATCAATTTTATCAAAATTTTTCTATCCAGTATTATTAAGTGTGGGATTAGTGCTTATTGTATTGCTTATTGCATTTATTCAATCAGCAAAAAAATATCATTCTGTTTATGTTGGTGTATTATCAGCTTTTATGTTAATTTGGCAAGTCATTGCTTATGGATTAGGATTTATAACTGGATTTATAAAGAGCATATTCACTAAACAAGGCGAAATAAAGGGTTTTACTAAAAAATATTATCAATAGAAACATTTTGCTTGGAATGTTTTTTGACATAGTTTAGTTATATTGCCACAGAGAGAGAAATAACCAATTAATCAAAAATTTTCACTGAGATATTACTCATTACTAATCCTTATCTTGATAATATATAATGGAGAGCTTATGAAGAATATTAAATTAGGGCTAATAGGTTGTGGGCGAATATCAACAAAGCATTTTGAAGCAATAGAAAAGATAGAAAATGCTGAAATTATTGCTTGCTGTGATATTATAAAACAAAAAGCAGAAGAAAAAGCAAATCAATTCAATATTAAAGAGATATACGAAAATTATAAAGAGATGTTGGACAATGTGAAAATGGATGCTGTTATTATAGCAACTCCAAGTGGAATACATCCGGACATTGGTATAGATGTCGCAAAGAAAAAAATCAATGTTATAACAGAAAAGCCGATGGCTACTTCATTGGATAAAGCAGACAAATTGATTTATGCGTGTGATGAAAATAAAGTTAATCTATTTGTTGTTAAGCAGAATAGATTAAATCCACCTATCAGATTATTAAAGAATGCTATTGATAAAGGTCGTTTTGGCAGAATTTATAGTGGAAGTATAATTGTTCATTGGACTCGTCCACAAGCTTACTATGATATGGCTGATTGGCGTGGAACCTGGGAATTTGATGGTGGAGCATTTCTAAATCAAGCGAGTCATTATTTTGACCTATTATATTGGCTGATTGGACCAGTAGAAAGTGTAATGGCTATTACAAATACCATAGCTCATACAATAGAAGTTGAAGATCAAGGTGTCGGTATAATAAAATTTCGTAATGGAGCTCTTGGTAGTGTAGATGTATCTATGAATACTTACCCAAAGAATCTTGAGGGCTCAATCACTATAATCGGAGAAAAAGGAACTGTCAAAGTAGGTGGTATTGCTGTGAATAAAATAGAAGTGTGGGAATTTAAAGATTATAATGATGATGACAAGTATGTATTTGAAGCAGATACTAATCCATTAGATGTTTATGGATTCGGGCATTTGGGATATTTGAAAAATGTTATAGATGTCTTGAATGGCAAAGCCAAAGCGTCCACAGATGGACGAAGTGGAAGAAAGTCCTTAGAAATTATATTAGCAATGTATCGTTCAGCAAAAACAGGAAAAATAGTGAATTTGCCTTTGTAAGAAGACAATAAGGAAAAGATTAGACGCGAACTAAACGCTGACTTTACAAACTCATCACAAAAGATTTAATCTATTAAAAGGATAAAAATGTTCGCGTAAGTTCGCATAGTTCGTATAAGTTCGCGATTGCAATGTTCGCGATTAAATAAAGGAGAGATTTTGTTATTACAAAAATATTTTGATGTTAGAAAAAAGATGATCAATCAAGCTCTTGATAAGTATATAGGAGCAGAAGATAATTATCCGCCTGAATTGTATCAAGCGATGCGATATTCTACACTTGATGGTGGAAAGCGATTGCGTCCTATTTTGATGATGGCAGTTTATGAAATGATAAAAGGCAAAAATAATCTCCGTTCATTAAAAGTAGTACTGCCGCCTGCTTGTGCATTAGAGATGGTTCATACTGCTTCTCTTATACATGATGATTTGCCTTTTATTGACGACTCCGATGAAAGACGAGGCAAGCCAAGCTGTCATAAAAAATTTGGTAATGCCATTGCTATCCTTGCTGGAGACGCTTTACTTACAAAAGCATTTGGAATTATGTTAGAACCAAATAATAAGAAAAAAGCCATCATCTGTCTTGATATTCTAACAAAATCTATTGCAACCAGAGGTATGATTTCTGGGCAAGTAGTTGACATTTTAGTTACAAGGAAAAAAGCCAAGCTGCATATGCTACGAGATATTCATATCAAAAAAACTGGCTCATTGCTAAAAGCTGCTGTATTGATTGCCTGTGTATTAGCAGATGCAGAAGAACAACAAATGAACGCTCTTGCTGATTTTGCTATCAATATTGGACTTGCATATCAGATTATTGATGATATTTTAGATGAAGTTGGTGCTAATGAAATCCTGCAAAAAGAAACAGGTGAAGATGAGAGAAATGAAAAGGTAACTTATCCTGTTTTGATAGGACTTGAAGAATCACAAAAACAAGCAATAAAATTGCTAAAAGATGCCAATAATCTTATCAAAAATATGGATAATAATATAGTGCTAATGGAATTTGTAAAAATGATTAGAGATAGGATGCCATAGAATTAAAACAATGATTGTTTCTTCCTGACCAAATGAAAATTAAACAAGCTATAACTAAAATTCTGGCAATTTTGCAACTCATTCGCCCTGTAAATATTTTGGTTATAGCATTAACAACATTTTTTGGAATAGCTTATCATACAGAGATTATACATTGGAATATAGTAATACCGACAGTGCTTGTACCTGTATTCATTGCGGCTGGTGGATTTGCTATTAACGATTTCTTTGACTTACAAATAGATAAAGCAAATAAAATAAGCCGTCCTTTAGTAACAGGAAAATTATCCATTAATCTTGTTTATGGCTTTTCTATTTGCGCATTTATCATCGGTATTATTTGCACTATTTTTATTAAAAATATTGAAATGATTTTATTAGCTGGGTTAAATGCTATTCTACTTTACTATTACGCAAAAAGTTGGAAAAAGATAGCTCTTTTAGGCAATTTTATAGTATCATTTGCTTGTGCTTGTACTTTTATGTTTGGAGCATTTGCCAATAGCAATTTAAAAAATGTCTGGATTATCTCTATATTAGCATTTTTTTACACTTTCATCAGAGAATTGGTCAAAGACGCAGAAGATATTGAAGGTGATAGGAAATACAATGCAAAAACATTACCTATTATTATTGGCAACAGAAGAACTATTATTTTTTCCATAATATTATGTATCCCTATATTTTTTTTTTCTTATTTAGGGTTTCATCTGAAATTATATGACTTATTCATATTTTTAGCAATTATTATGTTTATATTATTTTCAATGTATTTATTATTACACCTTATTATTATTGATAGTAATAAAAAAGATTTTCATAGAGTTCAGAGATTAATGAAGTTGAATATTTTGCTATCATTAATAATATTATGGATTGGACAATGGGGACATATCAATATTTAAAGAATGTAATATCAGAAAAAGGTGCTGGATATTTATGCTTGATTGATCCAGATAATCATAACACTGAGCAATCAGTAAAAATCGCAACTACTTGTGAATATTGTGATGTAGATGCTTTACTTGTTGGTGGGAGTATTATGTTCAAAAACAAATTTGAGCATAATCTACGGAAAATCAAAGAATCTGTCAATATACCTGTAATTATTTTTCCTGGAATATTTCATAGCATATTTCCTTGTGCTGATGCTTTACTTATGTTAAGTATGATGAGTAGTCGTAATCCTGACCTATTGATAGGAGAGCAAGTAAAAGCTGCGCCTCTGATTAAAAGCTACGGATTAGAGACCATCCCTACTGCATATTTATTGATTGAGTCAGGTTCATTAACCTCTGTGCAATATATGTCTCATTCATTTCCGATACCAAGAGCAAAAACAGCTATTGCTGTAGCTCACTCTCTTGCGGCTCAATACTTGGGAATGAAACTTATCTATTTAGAAGCAGGAAGTGGTGCAAAGAACTCTGTCCCAAATAAGATGATCCGTGAAGTGAAAAATAATGTTGATATACCAATTATTGTAGGTGGTGGCATAAGGACTCCAAAAGAAGCAAAAAAAAAAGTTGAAAATGGTGCAGATCTTATTGTTACTGGGACTATTATTGAACATAATAATAACGAAGATTTAATTAAAGAATTTTCAAGAGCTATTCATAGGTGAATTTATATGCCACAGAGATAAATTTATGGACGCAGAGAGAGAGATAATCTTGGTGTCGTATTATGCATTACGCCTTACGTAATTACAAATCGTCTTAGGAGCATCAATTTTTACTGTGTATACATAGTGATCAATACAGTGGTTAGACAATTTTTCACAGATTTCAGGAAACTGCAACGCCCTGTCTAATTGGGACTAAAATTTTTCTATTATGCCATAAGTTTTTACGGTATATTTATGAATATCCGAGCCATTTCTTATAACATACTTTGTAAAGTATTTCAAAATAATGCCTATTCTAACAAATTACTTTCTTATTACTGCAAAAAATTTAACCTTTCTTCACAGGATAAGAAACTGCTTTATATACTTACAAAAGGTATAATTAAACAACGAAATTTCCTTGATTTTATTCTGAGCCAATCAATCAAGAATAGAGATTTTAAGTGTATTAAGGAAAGTATTAAGTGTCTGTTAAGATTGGGGTTATATCAAATTATTTTTATGGATAGTATTCCAGATAGAGCCGCGGTCAATGAAACAGTAGAAATTGCCAAAAAAGTGAAAAATCAAACCACAGCAAACTTTGTCAACGCTGTATTAAGAAATTACATTAGAAATAAGGATGCTATTAAACTACCAGATAAGAATAATACTTCAGAATATTTATCAGTTAAATACTCATTCCCAAAGAAATTGATTGAGAAGTGGCTTACGCTATTTACTGAATATGAAGTAGAATTGATGTGTGAATATTTTAACAAACCACCAAAATTATCAATAAGATATAACTGTTTGACAACTAATAAAGATTCGTTATCAGCATATTTATTGAAGAAAAATATCAGATTTTCTTATGGACAATATTCATCTAATATTTTTCATATTATTGACCAGTTTGATTTATCCAAAGATGAGTATTTTATACAAGGCAAATATTCTGTTCAAGATGAGAGTTCAGCATTAGCTGTAGAATTGTTGAATCCTCATCAAGATGAGCGGATTTTAGATATGTTTGCTGCTCCTGGTGGGAAAACATCTTATATTGCAGAATTATTGAACAATGAAGGGAGTATTACAGCAGTTGATATTTATCCTCATAAAGTAAAAGTAATGAAGGCGAATTTAAGCAGATTATATATTAAGAATGTGGATATAATTTGCGGTGACATTTTTGCATTAGATTTTTCTGAGAAATTTGATAAAATATTAGTAGATGCACCTTGTAGTGGATGGGGCGTTATGGCTAAAAAAGCGGATTTACGATGGCATTACCAGAAGAATTTATCTCAATTGATTGAATTACAAGAAAAGGCACTTAACAAGGCAGACAAATTGCTTAAACATAATGGACAGATAGTTTATAGTACTTGCACTTTTAATATAAATGAGAATGAACTGCTAATAAAAAAGTTTATAGACAATACAGGGAATTACAAAATTGTTAGTCCAGACAATTTAATCCATAAGGAAATTATTGAACATCATAATATTATCAAAACATTGCCATTTAAACATCAAATAGATGGTAGTTTTGCTGTTAAGTTAAAGAGGTGTTAAATGAAATATGTTAAATTAGCTATATTCTCAATAATAATTTTAGTAGTACTATTTTCGTTCGGATTTTTTGCCACAAATATATTGTTAAAAATATTTACGAGGCATGGCGACGAAGTAATGGTGCCTGATTTAATTGGTAAAAATTTTAAGGAAGCCAGAAATGATTTGATAAAATATGGATTATATATTGAAAAAACAGGTGAAGATTTTAGTAATGAGATTTTGAAGGGCTATATTATTTCACAGAAACCATCACCAAATATTCATATAAAAAAAGGAAAAACAATAAAGGTTATTGTTAGTAAAGGAAAAGCAATGACCGAAGTTCCCATCCTGGATAATCTTACAATAACAGAAGCAAAAATAAGATTACAAAATGTTAAGCTGCGATTAGGAAAAATTAGTTATGCGTATTCCAATGATATTGGCAAGAATAAAGTTATTTATAGTCAGCCAATTGCTGGAGCCAAAGTGGCAAAAAATTCTATGGTAGAACTCATTATCAGTTTAGGCAAACTACCTACAATTACAGATAAAAAAGATATGTATAAATCATTATTAGAGGATGCATTAAAAGATACAAATTAGGCTAATCCAGTATAGCAGCTAATGCTTGAAATTATTATAAAATATCTTGCATAAAAACATTTTGCATAAAAAATAATGTGATATATGAGATTATAGCGGATACAACTGGAGTTGCGAGCCATCCAATACAAATTTTGCCAATAACTTGAAGATGTATATTTTTCCCGCCTTTTGCAATACAAATTCCCATAACTGCTCCTACTACTGCTTGTGAACTTGAAACAGGCACTAATGGAAATGAAGGTAATCCAAATGATTCAAGAAATGTCTTCAAAGTTTGTGAAGCAAAAATAAAAAGCACGGACGAACTTGCTAAAACTACTACAAAAGCAGTAATAGGAGAAAGTTTGAAAATATCAGAACCAACAGTCATCATAACGCCTTTTGAATATGTGAAGACTCCAGTAGCAATAGCTATACCACCTAAAAGGAAGAGCTGTTGTATGCTTGTAATATGAAAAACTCTTCCAATTTGTATGCTATTAAATGGAGAAGAATTTATAAAAACACCCATTACATTTGCTATATTGTTTGCTCCTAAACTATATGCACCAAAAGCACCAACAATTAAAAGTCCTTTTCTTGTTAGAGCATCTAATCTTATAAGATGAATCTTTGAATGTTCAACGATTCTTTTTACTATAATAAATAAGATAATAGCAAATGCAGCAGAAAGTATTGGTGAGAAAATCCATGAGCCAAATATTTTATATAGAGAGTTCATATCTGTCGGATTACCAGAAAAAACGTTCCAACCAATTATAGCTCCTACTATTGCTTGACTAGTAGATACAGGTAATCCCAATTTGGTCATCCACATAACAGTAATAGCAGAACCAAAAGCCACAGTAAAAGCTCCTGCTAATTTATTTATTGAACCTAATTCTCCAAGAGTATGCGAAGTGCCAGAACCACTAATCACTGCTCCGAGAATAATAAATATACTACAAACTATAGCCGCGGTTTTGAATCTTATCATATTTGTGCTTACTGCTGTTCCAAAAATATTTGCGGCATCATTTGCACCAAGAGACCATCCTAAAAATAGACCACTTGATAAAAAAAATAATATTTTCAACATTATATCACTATTTACTTTTTAGAAGACAAGAAGACAAGAACACAAGAAATCAAGAGTTCAAGAAAACAAGAAAAGAACACTGATGCTGTGGAATAGGAATATTTCAGTAGGAATTTCTTCATGTTTCTTCGTGGCTAAAAATTTTTTGTGGTTTGCTATATAAAACGCTTTATAGCATAAACTGATAATCGTTCACTTACTTCTTCTGCTTCATCTGATAATAAAGCAATTCTTTCAACAAAATATCTTATATGCATTTTTCTACTAAAACTTGTTATTTCTTTAGATTTAAAAACTTTTCTCTCTAATTGTTCTTCAATTTTATCAGCTTCATGCTCATAAAAATGTATTTTGTTAATATAGTCATTTACAATTTTGATTTCTTTGAAAAATGCCCGTTCACCTTTAACAAGCTCTTCAACAGCTTTACAAGAAAAATCAGCTAACCTCAAAAAGTCAGCTTTTAGAAAATCAGGAATTTTAGGTGTTTCTATGGATAATTGTTCCAACACTTTTTTTGCAGTATCTATAACATTATCCGTTGTCTCTATAAGGCCTAAAACATCACCTCTTGAATCAGGAATTAACATAAAAGTATAGAGTTTATACTTAATATCTCTCCTGACATTATCTGCTTTATTTTCAATAATTGTTATCTCTTTAAGATGCTCATCAAATCTATTCATATTGTCATTTATGTAGTCCTTCACACCTTCATTAAATAAAAGTGCAGATTTTTCAACTCTATCAAGATATCTATCTATATCTACTTCTAATTCCTTTGTTTTGCTTGAAAATAACTTCTTCATTTTTCTCCTTTTATCGTCTTCTAATTGGATAAGATTGAGTTATCAAAAGTATGTCAAGAAAATCTTACTGAATGAAGAAAATCATAAGTAATCACTGAGTTATCAATGTAAATTTTTTATGGGACAATCTTTTCTTAACTTAAACAAGCTCAAGAAATTCAAAAGTTCAATAAAACAAGAGGCAGACCTGTTTTGTTGGTAAATCATTTGTACAGATGCTTAATCAAAAATAAATTGACAAATTTTAAGGAAAGCTCGGAATTCTATCTTTAATTAGCCACAAAATTACACTAAAAAACACAAAAACTTGATAAAAATAGTTAGCCACAAAGAACACGAAGAAACACAAAAACTTGATAAAAATAGTTAGATGCAAAATTATACGAAAACATACAAAAATGGTTAATGCAAACTCGCAAAACACCTTTATTTGTTATTTGAAATTTTATTAGAAATTAGACATTTGAAATTAATTATTTCAAATTTGCTTCTTTATAAATCTTTTAATATTTTGCTAAATATGAAACATTATCTTATAATCCAAACTGCGTTTTTAGGTGATGCGATTCTTTCTACTCCACTAATTTCATCTTTGTATAATACAAATGATGATTGCGACATTGATATTATTTGTGATGTGCGTGGACTTCCAATTTTTGAAACAAATCCATATCTTAATAGAATAATAGTATTCAACAAAAGCCAAAATAAATGGTTGAATTTTATCAGAATTGTTAGAATAATTAGAAATGAAAACTACGACTGTATTCTTTTGCCACATCGTTCTTTTACAAGTGCTTTAGCTGCACGATTAGCCAAAACATCTTGTAGAATCGGTTTCAACAAAAGCAAATTCTCTTTTCTATATTCTAATATAATCAAGTATCAGCAAAAGCACGAAATTGAACGCAATTTAGATTTACTTTATCCTCTTGCAAAAGAATATAAATTTAGCCATCCTGAAATATTCCCATTAGAAAAAGAAATTCAAAAGGTTGGTTCTCTTATTAAGAAAAATGGTTTAGATGATTTTGTAGCTATAGCACCTGGAACTAAATGGAAAACTAAGCAATGGTTACCTGAATACTTTAAAAGATTGGCATTGTATATCTTACTTGACGCAGAACTTCCTGATAAGATTGTAATTATCGGAGGCAAAGAGGACATTGCATTATGTAGATATATTTCTAATGATAAAAAAAATATCTATAATTTTTGTGGTAAATTATCCATCCGTGAGAGCTATCAGCTAATTAAAAATGCAAAATTTATTGTATGTAATGATAGTGCATCTGTACACCTAGGATCTGCGGCACAAATCAAAGTTGTAGTTATTTACGGTTCAACTGTCCCAGAATTTGGTTTTTATCCTTATGGAGAGAATCATATTATCATTGAGAATAATAATCTAAAGTGTCGTCCCTGTGGAATTCACGGGCATCAGAAATGCCCAAAAGGACACTTTAAATGCATTATGGAAATTTTGCCTGAATTTGTCTATTATAAGATTAAGACCAGTGCAGTGTAAAGTAAGATGAGTATAAAACAATAAATTCATAACCATTTCAACGGTTTTCAAACCAGTAAAATAGTTAAAATTGGTGATTCTAACACCATTTGTAATGGTATTTTATATATAAATACAGGATTATAAATCCTATATGATCATACAATTTAACCACTTGTAATGATACCCACAATTAAAATCGTGAGCTTCTATAAGTATAATCCAAAAATACTATCTATCAAAACTAACTTTACAATTTACAGTTTATAATGTATGTTCTTTTGAGTGATGATATAC
>Ga0164318_10003459_pt1 | contig 14940 bp, 15 predicted proteins | sample GuaBasSedimGuay9_FD_113734 | JGI IMG/M metagenome (GOLD analysis project Ga0164318, IMG submission 113734) | Subseafloor sediment microbial communities from Guaymas Basin, Gulf of California, Mexico - Guay9, Core 4571-4, 0-3 cm | ecosystem: Environmental > Aquatic > Marine > Hydrothermal vents...
AACACTCCTTTTTCCTATTATAATGGTTTACTCATTTTAGTAAAGCGGATAAGAATATAAAATAGAGGGATAATGTGTATGATTTCCCTTTTATTTCTATTCGGGAATGATTGTACTGAAAAGCACTTGACAAAAGAAAAAAAAGTATTATATTTGAAAAGTGGACGGACAAGTCCGTCCAAGTAATGGAGGTAGCGATGGACGATAGAGAAAAGAAAAAGCAGATAATACTTGAAAATGCCATTAATGTGTTTTCCAAAGAGGGTTTTGAAGGGACGGATGTTGAAGAAATCGCAAAATTATCCAATGTGGGAAAAGGAACGGTATACAGATATTTCGGGAATAAAGAACAACTCTTTGTTGAATCTTTTCTTTATACTGTAAATATGTTCAAAAGCGAGACCGAAAGGGTGTTGAAATCGGATTTACCAATTAAAGAAAAAATAGATAATCTTATCGAACAATCGATGAGGAGACTTAAGGAAAAGGAACAATTACTCAGGTTATACACGCTTGATATATCTAAAATTGCCAGAATATTTGCAAAAAAGAGATCTATTATTCCGACTAATAAGATCAATAGAATGGCAATCATAACCGATTTTATAAGGGAAGGGCAAGAAAAAGGCGTGATTATCAATGCTATATCTGCAGAATCGTTGGCATCGATGATTCTCGGCTCTATCCAGCAGGTTTTGGGTATGTATTATATTGGTTTGATTAAAGAGTTTTCAGAAGTAGAAAGGAGAATAAAGGAAATAATGAATTTTTACAAAAGTATTATTATTAAGGAGGAGCTATGACAAAGAAACTGATATTCTTATCAATGCTTATCTTTCCCGCAATGTTGTCTGCAATTACATTGGATCAAGCTATTGAGAAGGCTTATAAGAATAACCTGTTAATTAAATCGACAAAAGAAGATGTAAATCAGGCGAAATATGGTAAGATTTCCGCTATCTCAAATTTCATTCCGGACGTTACCGTTAACGGGATGTACACCCGTTTGAACGAAGCGCCCTATATGACCATGCCTGCTATGGTTCCCGGTCAATCCCCCACTCAAATAACCGTAGGAAACATAAATAATTGGGACGGGAAACTGCAGGTGCAACAGCCGATATTTACATGGGGGAAAATATTGCAGGGATATAAAATCGCCTCTACACAGCTTAAAATTTCCGAATTAAAGTATGCAGCGATTAGAGATTCAATAGCCGTACAGGTTATAAATTCATACTATGGTGTTATTGTTACGAAGGAATTCAGCGAACTCATGGATAATACGATAAAAGATATGTCCGAGCATGTGGATGCTGTAAAGAAGATGTATAATGAGGGAATAGCCTCAAAACTCGACCTTTTAAATGCCGAGACGCAACTTGCTAACTTATTACCGCAACGGAATAGTTCGCACAATGCTCATGACTTGGCACTTAAGGGATTCAGGATGCTGCTCGGTTCAATTGATGATACGACGATTTATCCCGAAGGGGCATTGAAATTCATGAATAGAAAAATTTCAGAGGATACTCTCAAAACAGTCATGTATGAAAACAATCGCTCGTTGAAAATACTTAATTATACCGAGCAGATAGCTGAAAGAGGATTGGTTATGGCAAAAACATCCAATCTACCTACTCTTATAGGTGCATTCGCTTACGAATACAAATGGCCCAACGGTATTTCCGAAGAATGGAAAGGCGGATGGGCTGTAAGCGCTGTGCTTTCATGGAATCTATTCAATGGTGGAAAAAGCTATGCAGATATAAAGACGGCAAAGTCACGACTTGAACAGATAAGAATAGCTAAAAGGCAACTTAAAGACGGCTTGGATATGGGATTGCATTCTCTTGTAAATAGTTACAACAAAGCAATTGAAGACATTAATGCTCAAAAACTCAATGTGGAAAAAGCAAAAGAAGGGCTTGACATAGCAAAAACACAATACGAGCAGGGGGTAATTACGAATACTGATTATCTTGATGCGGAAGTAGGATTGATGCAGGCTAACTTGAATCTTCTTCAAGCCGAATACAGTGCAATATCAAATTATTATCAGATACAATATTTAACGGGAAATGTTAACTTTTAAGGAGGAATCATGAAAAAGTTTTTTATATGGTTCGGCATAATAGTGTTAGTGCTTATAGGTCTCAGATTCGCAATTGGTCCCAAGAAGGCAAAAAAAGAGATAACTTTATCTAATCCTGTTGTGAAAACTTCAGTATTATCGAAAACAGACTATTCAATCACAATGGATTATTTCGGAAATGTAAAAGGTATACATGATGCCTACGCACTTTCACAGGTGCCGGGTCGGTTTGTAAAGTACCTCGTAAAAGAGGGAGATTTTGTTAGAAAGGATCAACCCATAGCTGAAATTGATAGGGATGTTGTCGGCATGGAATTCAAGCCGGCGGTTGTTAAGTCTCCTGTTTCGGGAACGGTAGGAAACCTAAGTTTTGCAAAAGGAGATATGGTTACTCCGCAGAAACCGGTGGCAACGGTTGCTAATCTCTCGAGAGTAAGAGTTATTGTAAGTGTCCCGGATAAAGATATAGAGCATTTTAAAAAGGGAATGGAAGCGATAATTACTTCGGATGTAATTCCGGGAAAAAAATGGATAGGGTATGTTAACAGAGTTCCGAGTGTGGTTAATCCCATGACATCCACGGGATTGCTGGAGATTGTGGTAAAGAATCCGGATAAAAGTTTGAGATCCGGTTTTGTTGTAAATGTTAACATTGAAATAGAGAAGCTCCATTCTGTCTTTGTTGTAAATGATGAGGTTGTCAGAAAAACAAGCGAAGGTGATTTCGTTTTTGTAAAAAGAGGCAACAAAGCGAAGAGGATTCAAATAGATATTGTCTATTCGGGTAAAGGAAAAGCCGTAATATCCGGTGTAACCGAAGGTGATACACTGATAACAAACGGCATGGAAATACTTAGAGACGGTGAAGAAGTAACAGAGGTAGGCGGGAGGTCATAATGACTAGATTAGCTGTAAAAAGGCCTATTCTCACGACTGTTATTTTTATTATAATCCTCATTTTGGGGTATATTTCATATAGAGGATTACCCATAGATTTTTTCCCTAACATAGATCTTCCGGTTGTAACTGTTATGACCGTTTATCCCGGAGCTTCCCCTGTAGACATTGAAGAACAGGTAACAAAACCCATCGAGAACGCTATTGCGACTGTACCTAATATAGACAAGATAGAATCGAAATCGTTGGAAAATATATCTCTTGTTACAGCTTCATTTGAATGGGGTAGTGATCTAAATGTTGCGGCAAGCGATATTAGGGATAAAGTCGGGCTTGCAGAGGCGCATCTGCCGGATGATGCACAAAAACCGTTGATATTAAAATTCGATGCATCGATGATGCCCGTTATGGTTCTCAATATTAAGGGGGATTTGCCCGTCAACAAGATGTACGATATTGTGGATAGATATGTTGTAGACAGATTGAAGGAAGTCCCCGGAGTCGGTGCCGCGACGATAATGGGTGGAAAACAGAATAAGGTCAATATCGATATCATTCCTTCGAAAATCGTTCAGTATAACCTGTCATTATCACAGATTAAACAAATGATCATGGGTAATAATCTTACGATGCCCGCTGGCAATATTGACATAGGAAAGAAAAAATATTCCATTAGAGTTCCCGGTGAATATGAGAATATCGAGCAGATCAAGCATACCGTTGTCGGTTATACGAAGATGGGGAACCCCATAATGTTAAAAGATATTGCCGATGTAACCTTTTCACCAGGCAAGGAGAGGGAAGTTAATCTAGTCGGTGGTAAAGAGGGGATTACTCTTATTATACAAAAACAATCGGGAGCCAATACGGTAAAAGTAGCAGAGGGCGTTCGAAAGGAGCTGAAAAGTTTAAAACCGATTTTGCCAAAAGGGACTGAAATAACAACTGTTATGGATGGCAGCAGATTCATTAAAGCGTCTATAAAGAATTTATTTAGTACGATACTGTGGGGGTTTGTTTTTGTCGTGATTGTGGTATTTCTATTTCTCTGGAATTTAAGAGGGAGTTTTGTTATTGCTTTGACAATACCATTCTCTCTAATCACAGCATTTATATACCTATATTTTTCTCATAATACAATTAACATTATAAGTCTCTCGTCGTTATCCATTGCTCTCGGCATGGTGGTTGACAATTCAATTGTTGTACTTGAAAACATTTTTCGACATCGAGATGAGGAAAAACAGACAAGAAGAGAATCGAGTATATTCGGTGCGACGGAGGTTGGCGGGGCAATTACCGCTTCCACATTGACAACCATTGCAATTTTTATCCCAATATTTTTTATAAAAGGTTTCACTTCGGTTTTGTTTAAGCAACTTGCAATGACCATTTCCATCGTTCTTGCCGGTAGCCTTTTCACATCACTTACCCTTACCCCTATGTTGTCATCGATAATTTTAAGGAGAAGAAGGAATGTAGATGAGGCAAAGGTTTTTTCACTCAGGATGTTCAGGAAATTGGAAAACAGTTACCAATCCTTCCTTGCATGGGCGTTAAAACATAAGGCAACTGTACTTGTAACCTTAACGGTTGTTTTTGTCCTTACGCTCGGACTTTTGAAATTTGTCGGCTCGGAATTTATTCCCCAATCGGACGAGTCAATGATAAGGGCAACAATTAAACTACCCATTGGAACAAATCTCAAAGAGACGAAGAAAATCGGGAATAAGGTTATTAAAATAATAGAAAGGGATATACCGGAAGCAAGAGCATATCGTATTATGATGGGACAAAGCGAATCGAATTTTACCGCCGTTTTAGGTGGAGAGCAGGGAGACAACATTATTTCGCTAACGATCAAACTAAAGCCGAAATTACAGAGAAAGAGGAGTGATGTTGAAATTGCTGATGTATTCAGAAAGGAAATAAAAAAGATACCCGATGTATACAGTTTATCCGTCAGCACAGGAGGGATGGAATCTTCACTTATGGGGGAAAAGCCGATTTCCGTTGAGATATACGGATATGACATCGACGCCACGCAAAAATATGCGGAATTAATAAAGAGAGAAATGACAAAAATCAAAGGATTAAAGGATCTATCATTATCGAGAGAAGAGGGTAGACCGGAACTATGGGTAAAGATCGATAGAGATAAAGCACTTGCAAAAGGGATTTCTGTATACGGATTGTCCGATGTTCTTTACTCCTCAATGGAAGGCAGTAAAATTTCCGTTTACAGAAAAGGCGGCAAGGAATACGATATTGTCATGGAATTTAAGGATGGAACAATAAAGAATGAATCCGATTTGAGAAAAATACCTGTTCGAACCGCCATGGGTACAATGATTCCCCTGGGTGCAATAGCAACAATAGAAAAGAGAATCGGACCTGTAAGTATCGAGCACAAGGATCAAATTAGGGTTATTAAAGTGGATGCAGGATATAGTGGTCGTAATCTCGGAGGGGTCAACAAACAGATTCAGAAAATTTTAAAAGATCATCCCAGACCGCCTGAAGTCGATTATGTGGATATAGGTGGAACCGTAAAGAATCAACAGGATTCGTTCAGGGATATGTTGTTTGCGGTTCTTATCGGAATTCTTCTCGTTTATCTCGTTATGGCAGCGCAATTCGAATCGTTCATAGATCCTTTTGTTATAATGTTTTCCATCCCATTTGCCCTTACCGGTGTAATTTGGGCTCTCTTCATTACAGGTAACAGTTTCAGCTTAATGTCTTATGTAGGGTTATTGATGCTTGTTGGTATTGTTGTTAATAATGCTATTGTATTGCTTGATTATACCAATGTTTTAAGAGCAAGGGGACAGAAATTATACGAAGCGATTTTAAATGCCGGGAAGAGAAGATTAAGACCTGTATTAATGACTGCTACTACAACTATCTTTGGTCTCTTACCTCTTGCATTGTCGAGAGGGGAAGGTTCCGAAACATGGGTACCTCTCGGCGTATCGGTTATCGGAGGCCTTCTGGTTTCAACAATAGTCACTCTCGTTGTAGTTCCCGTCATCTATTCCATTTTTGAAAGTCATATAAAAAGGAGTAAAGAGGTATGAAGAGCATAGTGATCATATATAATGCCGCTATTGAAGATGTGGTTATGGAAGCCCTGAATGGACATGTGGAAAAGTACACTGTTTTTGATAGGATTACAGGTAAAGGTAAGAATTCCGTTCCGCATTTTGGAGATAATATATGGCCTGCTACAAATAAGCTTCTTATGGCGGTTGTGGAAGAGAACATTGTGAAAAAGGTTAAGGACGCTCTTTTACCGATTAAAGAGGATTATAAAACCGAAGGACTGAAACTGTTCGTCTTTCCCGTGGAAGAGTTAATATAAAAAGGAGGTTCTTATGAGAAAAAACATATTGGCCGTAGCTGTTTTAACGTTGGTTGTGTTTGCAGGGTGCTCGCTATTTGACAACAATGATAACAGTAACGATTTTTATCCTCTCGCAAAGGGAAATTATTGGAACCTGAAAATGACAAATCAAACGATTGCAGGAGATTCCGTTGTTAAAGATACAATAATTCACATGAGAAGCGAGGTAATTGACGAAGTTACTTTGAACAACGGCAAAAAGGCGTATGAGATGAAAACGGGAGCAACAGATTCATTATACAACTTTGCAATTATGGGAAACAATATATTCTATATCGAAAAAGGAGATAGTGCATATTTCGAATACGACAGTCTTGGTCAATCCGTGGGGAGTTATATGGCTCCCATTACAATTGAAGTCGGAGATTCATGGGATACGGACTCATCGCATGTCGCCGTTGTAGAAATTGACAGTGTTACGGTTAATGCGGGAACATTTGAATCTTACAAACTGGCAAATGTTTATAATGGTGATACCTCCTGGCAGTGGATAGCCAAGGGAGTGGGACTTGTGAAAATGGTAAATGAAACACCGATCGACAGTATGACAAAGGTTCGTTCAACAATAGAACTTTTTGAATACAGTGTAAAATAAAAGGATTTGAGAGGGAAAAAAGCCGGAGTGATTGAATGCTCCGGCTTTTTTATTAGATTTAAAACTACTTGTTCGGTATAATAAGATAATCACATTGTCCTTTTTCTATATCTTCTCCCGGTGATTTCACTTTAACAATGGCAATTTTTAGTGAATCATTGAGTTTTTTTAGTCGATAAGGAATTCCAAGTCCAAAATCGGAGTGGAAGCTGCCGTTTATCATGAGAATTATGTTATTTGGATGTGTTTTTATATAATTATTGATGCTTTCCGCCATAGTATTGTCCTTTGTACATTGTGCATAGTAGAAATTTTCGACATTCATTTTGTTCATCTTCCCCATTCGGCTGACCATTTTCATTGTATTAATGAATCTATTCTTGTATTCAGGTTCAAGCGTGTCAACATGTTCTGCAACCTTATTCTTGTTTTCCTTTTTTAATTTATCGTAAATATCCATTCCCCGCATTGCAACCATATTTGCAAGGTGACGAGGAATGTTTGATGCTAATACATCGATGTGATTTTTTTTAGCGAATTCGATAATCGGTTTATAATCAGTAGGATAATTACTCCAGGGGCGGGATTTTGCAAGAAATGTCTTTTCATCGATCTTGCCTTTTAAATAATCGTTCAAAACATTTTGAACATCTCTTTCGAACATTTCCATCGATATGGCAAAATTGCCGGGATTGAGTTTATATAGATCTTGTGCAATGCGAATTTCCATTAAATGGGCATTGGGATCGTCATGTTTTTCTCCTATAAAAATAACATCGTAATGTGAGAGTTGTTTAATGAAATCGATATAAGATATTTTCTTGTCACCGTGTTTTATTCTGATTTTGTCACTCATATCATTACCTCTTTTTGTGTAATGTAAACAACCGGTTAATACCAAAACGGGAATCAATGCAATAAAAACGATTTTCCTCATATTACCTCCTCGGTTATTGATATTTTGCTATTTTTTAATAAATTTGTCAAATGATAATCGGAAAGGCAAGTATGAATGTAAAATTTAGCGGGAGCGGTCAATGACTAAAATATACTAAACGGGGAAGTAAAACCGGTAATAAGGAAATCCCAAATATGGTTTGTTCCAACCGGTATGGTAAACAGGATACCGAGAAAAATCAGATTCATTAATGTTACGAAAATCATTGAGAAAACAAATCCGCTTTTTACAAGATCCGGTTGCTCGATATGTATGTCTTTAATTGTGCTTATAAGATGAATGCCGACACCGATTCCAACGAGTAAAAGATCGTACTTTTTGTATCCGATTTGAAGAAACGGATAGGGGATCAAGACTATAAATGCGAGGAGGGGGAAAAAGTATGGTGAAAGTCGTATTATGAGGTTGTCGCCGGTAACTTCGACAGAACCGCCTGATTGTCTTGTGACAGTTAGCTTATTGACACTTTTGAAACATATTAAGGAGAAAAATATGTGCGTGAGCTCATGTTCGAAATTGTCTAAGAAACGGAACGAGTGATCTGAAAATCGTTCCACTGATAATCTTAAAATAATATAAAATAGTATTCCGCTCAAAAAAAAGAGAATCTCTGAATTGAGGTGCAGGTACAATTTTAAGATTTGATAAAAAGAAAAGGAAAATCCTATGATCAAAACAAATTCGAGCAAAGATAAGATAAATTTTAAAGGAGGAAGTAACAAACTTCCTCCTTTTGAGTAGTAATTATTTTTCTTCAATGAAAGCTAAATATCCTTTGTAAGTTTCGTAAACATCAAGTTTGCTTACAACCTCATTTGGAGCGTGCATTGAGAGAACCGGCGTTCCGCAATCGAGTGTTTCAACTCCTATTTCAGCCATATATTTTGCAATGGTTCCACCGCCGCCTTCATCAACTTTGCCCAATTCTCCCGTTTGCCATATAACTCCTCTTTTATTGAACATTGCTCTTATTTTGCCGAAAAATTCGGCATGGCAATCATTAGCGCTGTATTTCCCGCCGGAACCTGTATATTTTGTCAAGGCAATACCGTAATTCAACTTACATGCGTTGTTCATTTCATTTACCGATTTATACGTGGGATCAACAGCAGCATTAACATCGGATGATAATCCCTGTGAGTTATTTATTACGGTTCTGAGCATTTCGTATGTCGGTTCTTTTCCCTCATTTTTAATTGCCTTCAATATAACATCTTCGATGAATTTGGATTTTGCGCCCGTGTTGCCGTCGCTTCCGATTTCCTCTTTGTCCGCAAAATAGATGATCGTTGTATACGCAGGTTTTTTTGCATCAAAAAGGGCTTGCAAACTCGTATAAGCACAAACCCTGTCGTCGTGTCCGTAACCGAGTATCATACTTCCGTCTATACCGAGTTCACGTGCTCTGCCCGCAGGAACGATTTCCAATTCAGCGCTGAGAAAATCCTCCTCTACTATTCCGTATTTTTTGTTCAAGAGAGCCAGTATTGCCGCTTTAATTTTGTTTTTCTCATCTTTATCTTCGATCGGTTTGCTTCCCACGAGTATGTTTAGGTTTTCTCCGGGAATAGCCTCGTACATTTTCTTCGTCATTTGAATTTTATAGGCGAGATGAGGCAGGATATCGGTAATTGTAAGAACGGGATCTTTATCATCTTCACCGAAAACAATATTTACTTTTTCTCCATTTTCTTTTACGATAACACCGTGTATTGCAAGTGGAATCGTAACCCATTGATACTTCTTGATTCCGCCGTAGTAATGAGTCTTGAAAAGCGCCAATTCGGTATCCTCGTAAAGAGGATTTTGCTTAAGATCAATTCTCGGTGAGTCGATGTGGGAACCGATTATTCTTACTCCTTTTTCAATCGGTTCCTTACCTTTAACGATAAAACAAACCGATTTTCCGCGATTTAAGATGTAGAATTTGTCTCCTTTTCCCTCTTTGAATCCTTTCTTCTTAGCCTCTGCAACTGCAAATTCAACGGTTTCACGCTCGGTTTTACATTTACTGAGAAAATCGATGTAGTTCTTGTTAAACTTTTCAAGAACCGCTACTTCTTTTTTAGGCATTTTGAGCCATCCGTTTTTTTTCTCATAAACTAATTTGTTCTTTTCGTCTTTTTTCTTTGCCATTTATGCCTCCTTATTAATTTTATATTAAAAATAATCATACCAATCGTCGGGATTGTCGGGCAAACTCAAGATGTCCGGACCGTTTTTTGTTATGGCAAGAGAATGTTCGAAGTGGCATGCGATACTGTGATCCGCCGTAACGGCGGTCCAACCGTCTTGCAACGTTATCGTATGGTAATCTCCCATTGATAACATAGGCTCAATTGCTATTGTCATTCCCTCTCTGAGACGCGGTCCGATCCCGGGTTTGCCGAAATTGGGGATTTCCGGATCTTCATGGAGATCCCTTCCTATGCCGTGCCCTACAAAATCTCTTATGACTCCGTATCCTCTCGATTCGGCGTATACTTGAACGGCATGTGAAATATCCCCGAGTCTGTTTCCCACTCTGGCTGCCTCTATACCTGCAAGAAGCGAATTTTTCGTATCCTTTATAAATTGCATTACATCACTTGATACATTTCCGACCGGAATAGTAACTGCGGCATCGCCGTGATATCCTTTATACAGACAACCGAGATCGAGACTTACTATATCTCCGTCCTTTATGATACGCTTTTTTGAAGGAATACCGTGAACGATTTCCTCGTTTATGGAAATGCAAATCGTAGCCGGATAACCGTAATATCCCTTAAAATTTGGAACAGCTCCGTTTTTTCGAATGAACGATTCGGCGAGTTCATCTATCTTTTTCGTACTTATCCCCGGTTTTATATATTCACGAAGGTAGATAAACGTATTTGCTACGATTCTGTCCGCTTTGCGCATTAATTCTATTTCTTGTTTTGATTTTATAATTATCATCTTTTGTCCGCCTCTATTTTTCTTAGTGTTTGTTCCGGATTTTCTTCCGGTATCAATTCGTAAACGACCACGGCATCATTTGGGAAATCTATTTTATCCCAGGGGAATATCCCTTCGCCGGGGAAAAGGTGTTCATCCCTCGCACCGTTGTTGTCATGAATATGGTAATGGGTGAAATGATTAAAATCCTCGCTGTCTCTTTTCGAAATCAACCAGTGTCCCGTATCGAAACATATTTCCAATTCCCCATCGAACTTTTTTCTGAGAGAGAGTAACCAATTCAATGAATTTCCCATTTTACCGTTTCTGAGGTTTTCAATATATATTTTAACGCCATATTTATTCGCGGTTTCAATGAGTTCTGAAAGAGAATTTATAAGGTTTTGTTCTCTTGCTTCAAATTCATCGGGGATTATAACATCCGATGGGTGAACAATCACTCTTCTTGCTCCGAGAATGTCCGCTGCAATAACGGTTTTCTCCGCATCTCTGAGTGAAAAATTTCGTATCCATTTATCGGGAGATGATAGATCTATTGTCGTTCCGAGAGATTTCATCGCTTGATGCAGAGAGATGATGGAAATATGGTGTTTTTTCGCCAGTCTTTTAAGATTTTCTATGCGATTTCTTTCTTCTATTGAAAAATGGCCTTCTCTTATTCGTAATTCAATATTTGCAATAATCCCGTCAAAGTGGGTTAAACCTTCTTCAACGGGATTATTTTTTATCAATGTTGTTGAACAAGCTTTTATCACTTATCAACAAAATCCTTTATCTTTGATGCGATACCGTTAAAAGCCTTTGAGAATTCCGTTTCCTTGTTCTCTATGATGTAGAATTTTCCGACATCGCTTGCCGCAGTAACTTCCGGATCAAGCGGCAATTCGCCGAGCAGAGGAACATCCAATTCTTCGGATGCTTTTTTTACGGCTCCTCTCTTAAATATTTCGATTTTTTCACCGCAATGAGGACATTTTAAATAAGACATATTTTCCACGATACCGGCTACGGGGACCTCGAGTTGCTTTGCAAAAGAGATATTTTTTCTGACATCAAGAACCGCCACTTCCTGCGGTGTGGAAACGATTACGGATCCATCCAACGGTTTCAATTCCTGAGCGATACTTAAAGCCTCATCGCCTGTTCCGGGGGGAAGGTCGATAATCAGATATTTAATTCCTTCCCAATTCACATCCTGTATAAATTGCTGAACCGCTTTTATCTTCAACGGTCCCCTCCATATAACGGGAGAATCTTTTGTAGGCAAAAGAAATGCCATTGATGTGACAAGCAGATTCTCCGTCGCAGGAAACGGTACGATTTTTTTATCTTCTACCATTAATTTTTCGTCCTCTATACCGAGAAGTTTGGGAATATTCGGACCGGTTATATCTATGTCCATCAATCCGACTTTTTCGTGCTTCACTTCAGCAAGCCAGATTGCAAGGTTTGCCGCTATTGTGGATTTTCCGACGCCTCCCTTTCCGCTCATTACTGCGATTTTCTTAACTCCCTTCAAGTATTCCTTCTTGACATTTAGGTTTAACGTAGGTTTGTCAGTCACTTATGCCTCCTCTATTTTATTTGAATTGTTAACATGAACTATTTTCATATCGTATGATTCCAGCTCTTTTTCATCGTAAATGGCGTAGGAAATTATAATACATTTATCTCCTATGTGGACCTTTCGTGCGGCGCCGCCGTTTACACAGATCGTTCCCGAATCTTTTTCCCCGACAATGACGTAAGTATCAAATCGTTCGCCGTTTTCGAGGTCTATTACCGTGACTTTCTCCCCTGGAAGTAAATCGGCTGCCTTACAAAGCGCTTCATCTATGGTGATACTTCCCTTGTAATTCAGATTTGCCTCTGTGATTGTAGCACGGTGTATCTTCGATTTAGCCATTTCTCTAAACATTATTAACTCCTTTTAACCACCGTATTATAATTACTTAATTTCAAAATGTCAATAGTTCTATTTTCGTAATACAGAAAAAATCAGATCCCTATTTTTCAATAATGGTATAATGTTTTTTATGTTACCGATAACTATATCTGCCGAATTTATTGCATCGGGGGTTGCTCCGTCTCGCCCGATTACGGCAATCCCAACTACTGCCTTTTTTAGCATACTTTTGTCGTTGTTACCGTTTCCTATGGCGATTGTCGAGGCATAACCGAGTTTCATGACGAGCTCGAGTTTTTCGCTACCGGATTTAACCGTGACTATCTTTACATTTAGCCCTTTGAGCTCTTCCTTCGCATTGCCGAACGTATCGCTTGTAGCGACATAAACGGCATACTTCTGACTCAGTGTCTCCAAAACTTCTCTTCCCGCCTCGGAGAGCTTTCTGTTTTCCGTTAACGTTCCGTTGAAATCGAAAATAAGGTTTTTTATATTTGTCATCCCTCTTCCGGGCAATTTAATATCCATATTACCTCCATTCTGTCTCATTTTATTTTATTTAGCCCGATATGTCAAATGTATCATGAAAGAAGTTAATATGGGTGGGGGGGAATGCCCCGCTTGTCCGTTACGATATCTATTTTTCTATTCTTATAACTCCCAAATCAATTGAATCATTTTTTGATATAAATATTGGAACTTTTATTTTATAATGAGGGACTTTTCTCTTATACAGAAAAACCAGACTATATTTCCCTTCCGGAACATACCTAAATATAAAATTCCCCCTTTCATCCGGAGAAACAGCATCTTTGACATTCGCACCAGTGAAAGTACTATTCCATCTGAATTTTACATTCAAATCTTTTTGTAAAAGACCTACTCTGTCGGGTATGTCTCCATCAATTTTCCCCTGTATTACCCCTATTTCTTTTTTCTCATTCCATCTTTTCAGTATCTTCTCCTGTATTTTTTCTCTTTGTCTTTTACCTATATAGACTCTTTTATTTGCCAACAATTCTTCAATTATTTTTATCCTTTTTTCATTAAGGTTCAAATTGTAATAGATGTACGGGGCACCCACTCCATACATTCGATAATAATAATTTACAGAATCCGGTTCCAGAATTGAGTAATAACTAAATGATAATGGTTTATCAAACTTCTTTATTTGGTAGAAATCGTCTACCGGCACAAGTATTGTGTATCCTGTCGTTTTTTGTTGATTATTGTATATTTTATATCTATCTTTCGCTTTAATTTTTAATGGAATAAATATAAGCAATAATGCAAGATACGGATAAATTTTTTCTCCAGCTATAGATTGAAAAGTGAGTAAATATAAAACAATAACAAAAAGTGGCGATAAATACATAGCAATTCCAATATGTAATACAAGTCCATTTCCGAATATTTCAATAAGAACAAGATATGAAACAATATATGTCAGATAGGGTACTATCAAATATTTGAATCTCTTTATTGGAAATACAAGCATTGTAGAGATTATTAAAACTGAAATAATCGGATAGTTTATAAGAATCGAACCTCTAAATAACGGTTGAACAAGGGCATATCCAAGTGCGATGGTGAATATTAAAGTTAAATAAAATGATTTCCACATATTCCTGGTCTTTTTCTGAGCAATTCCTACGAACAGATATATGGAATAAAAAAATAATCCAAAACCAATTACAAAGAGAGTGATATTAATATATTTCGGGCTGCTTTTAAGAAAACCGGAAATATACGATGAGGGAACCATATATACGGGTTCTATGGCAGTCTCAATAGGCATAGAGCATATGAAAGAAAAAAGGATATAATAGAATAACCCTAAAATATTGCTGATAATAAAGATTTTTTTCACCTTAGCACCTCCGAGTAAGTGTTTGAATTTTTAATTATTTCATAAATTGGTTTTATATTTCTTATAGACGGGTATAATATAAAAAATGCTATTAAAACCGCAATGGCAGTAATAATAATCGGTTGAAATATATTTCTTTTTTGGGGAACCAAAGCGTCAAAAGGCATTGGAGTGCTTCTATATTTAAGTTTTTTTATAATCTTGCTACAAAGCATATCTTTGTAGATTTCTTTTACTCTTTTATCTTCTTTTATCATTTTTTCTATTTTGTCA
>Ga0164318_10003460_pt1 | contig 14940 bp, 10 predicted proteins | sample GuaBasSedimGuay9_FD_113734 | JGI IMG/M metagenome (GOLD analysis project Ga0164318, IMG submission 113734) | Subseafloor sediment microbial communities from Guaymas Basin, Gulf of California, Mexico - Guay9, Core 4571-4, 0-3 cm | ecosystem: Environmental > Aquatic > Marine > Hydrothermal vents...
ATAAGAAGACTATCCGCTTGGACAAAAGGCGTGATAGCAACGGCTTTAGACACGATTTCTCGCCGAAGAGGTTCTTCGGTCATTCTTGTCAATAGCGCGGGAACGATGCAAATGGATAGCCGTTATGGAGTCCTTTTAGGAAAACGTAGCGGAGATTCATTTCACGGTTTCGATGGGGTGGTGTTACAAGCTGATGAGAATGCGGCGCAAAACGTTTTAGCAAGACTACACGATCCGGAGATAGATCGTTGGACACCTTGGCAAAAGGTTAAGTCCATCTTGTTAGAACGGACTGAGCGACTACGGTTGGGACTGCTCAACCAGGACTCTAGTTGCAATCTTTCGGGATTATCAACAGAGAGCGAATTACATATCAATCGTTTTGAGTAGATTTTTAGGAACAGCTTAGATAATAATGTTGATAATTGCAGCGGTAATTACGGGTACATTTGGCTTAATTGCCATTTGGTATCAACACTATCTTATTAAATCAAAAAGGCTTAGCGCCGAAAAAAATAGCCTCGTAAAAACTCTTCATTCTAAAACGGTAAACGTTCCTAAATTGAGCAAATTAATAGAAAAGGCCGCGCAAGGGCATAAACAAGCACAAATAAAACTAGGATGGTTGTACGAAAAAGGCAAAGGTGTTGATCTCAATTATACCCAAGCAGCCAAGTGGTATCGCAAAGCGGCCGAACAGGGAGATGTGAAAGCGCAGTACCACCTTGGGCAAATGTATGTCAAAGGCAAAGGAGTAAACCAAGACTATACCAAGGCCGTCAAGTGGTATTACAAAGCCGCTGTGCTTGGACATCTGGAGGCGCAATTTCAGTTGGGGCAGATGTGTGCGGCCGGCAAAGGAGTCAACCAAAGTTATACTCAAGCCTTCAAATGGTATCGTAAAGCGGCCGAGCTTGGACATGCGAAAGCGCAATACCAACTAGGGCAAATGTACGCCAAAGGCAAAGGGATAAACAAAGATTATACCAAAGCCCTTAAATGGTATCGCAAAGCGGCCGAGCAAGGAGAGGCGAGAGCGCAATATCACCTTGGGCGGATGTATGCCAAAGGCAACGGGGTAGAACGCAATTTGACCATAGCCGTGTCAAAGATTCGCAAAGCGGCCGAGCTTGGATATGTAGAGGCGCAATTCAACTTAGGGCAGATATACGAGAATGGCAAATGCCTCACACAAGATTTAAACCAAGCTGAATATTGGTATCGCAAAGCGGCCAAGCAAGGACACTTGACAGCCAAAAAGAGTTTAGACAATTTACGAGCGAAGCTAAGTACCGAGGCATAAATTACTTTTAATTCAGTTAATAACAACGTATTTTAGGGATAATGCTAGAAGAACTTTTGAGGGCCATATTGTCATTTGAGTGACTTCAAATTTGATGATGGCCCACTTTCGTTCTACTCTTCTTATATAGCTTTTCAGAACAATGAGTACAGCGGATTTGGGGAAACGGATTAACTAGCCCCAACGGGGCGATATTAATATAGCCAAGGGCAACGCCCCTGGAAATCCAAAAATATCGGCTTTGAGGCTCTCCTTGTCGTAGAAGAACTTTTGAGGGCCATATTGTCTTTTGAGTGACTTCAAATTTGATGATGGCTCTCTTTCTGGAAAACACATCCGATGTTTGCAAAGCTTCAGCTGGAGTCCAAAGCTTCAGCTTTGGCGCTTTAGCCTATTTATTACCCACATCTTCAATCCGCTGATTTAGCGCAGCACTATCACGCCTAAATCCAAAGTAATTAAGAAAAATGTTGAGATTCTTAGCAAATTGCACGGCCCAAGTTTCCCCATCATCGAATGCGCCATGAACCGCATACAGTAAATTAGACAAATTCCGCCGCGTCAAGGCATGGACTTGAATCGTATTTCTGCCCTCATCATAAGCCATATAGGCCACCAACTGGGCATAACGTTGCTGATAATCAGATAACACAAAAGCTTGCTCTTCCGCCGACGAAAAACGACACCACAAAGTTGGAGCTAATATAGGATGAAACTTAAGATAAGGCCCCCTAAAACGAGGCAAAAATTCCAGTTGAATCAAGCCAGCAGCCTCTAAAGTGGAACGTAGGATGCGCCACTGTTTTTGCTCAAACTCAGTAATTTCCAACAAATCAGGCTCAAAGGCACCCCCCTGAAACACGCCCAAACGCGGCAATAAACGCAACGTCTTAGCTTCCAACCTCACTTTCTGGGTTGTGCGACGTCCAAGCAATCTAGCCAACCAATACAACCAACCACTTCTCTCAATTTCTACCTCCAAATCTGCCAAAGCAAAATTCAAAACCGCCCACAACGGATCATCAGGCGTTTGCGCCAGCAACCCGGCTAAACGTTCCTCCAACACCGTCGGGTGGAAAACTTTCAATGGAATAGCTAACAGCCCAATTGATAAAGGATGAAAAGCCACTTGCTTAAACAAACTCAACAACTCAGCCGGTTTAGGAACCTTAACTTGCGGTGCCGGCGGTAATTCCCATAAACGCTGAAAATAAGCCAAGGCCTCTTTTTTGCTAAAGCCCGACAACGGAAAAATTTTATACTTCAAATTGTTCTCGGTAAACTCATGCTTAAAATCAGCCTTTTGGCTCGTAATCAATACCCGACACGCGCCCACCTCGGCCCATTGTGCGGCCGCATCCAATAATTCCTGCAACTGCCCAGCAGGTATATTATCCAAATTATCCAAAATCACCAAAGTGGGTGTTTTAGCCAAAGCTTCCGTAATCGTCGTTACATTCACTAAATTCTCATCTAACACCATTGCCAAAGTTTTGACAGCCAAGTCAACCGCATCTACCCGCGAAAAAGCGGCATAATCAACAAAACATATTTTCTGAAACTGCTGACTACGATACAACCTTTGCCCTGCTTCAATGGCTAAATAAGTTTTACCCTGTCCACCAATACCAGTAACGCTAAGACAGCGCGTCTCGTTTGTTATCAAAGCGCGTTCAATTTGCTGTAATTCTTGACTACGCCCAAAAAAACCTGCATTTTGTAGAGGCGGTAAATTGCCATCTTCAGATGGAATAGCAAACGGTTGAAGCCCTGTCGTCGTCAAAGTCGAAATTTTTGTCATAAACTATTGCCCTTAATGGTGGAAAAGCATACACTTTTACTCTGTACAGAGATAACCAAGAATAAGTCCCTTATTATATAGAATCCTTGTAATTATTTGGACTCCTAAAGACCATTTATTTTGTCTGGTTATTGACACTGATTTGAGGGCCATAAAACCGTTTTTAATATTCAAAAAAAGCAGACACATTTACTCTGTGCAGAAATAACAAAAAATAAATCCCTTATTATATACAATCCTTGTAGTTACTATTGTCAGACTAAAAACGTGATCATCGAGCCGTTTATTCCCAAAATCCGTTGTACTTTCTTCAGTATAAAACAATAATGCCCGCGCCAATAATAATTAAAAAAATCGCCACCGATTTTTGAAGCAAAACCGTTTTACTGAAATCCTCTTTTAAAATATGAGGATATTTATGAGACAATAACAACGCGATTAATAAAACTAAAACAGAATTAATGCCACTAGACGCACTCACAAGTGACACGGGTGCCATAAATAAGGCTAAATTAAAAAAGACCTGTCCAAAAACATTAAAAATGCCATAAAGAAAAGCAACTCCTTTTATTTGGGTGGGCATTTCATAAAATGTTCTGACAAATTGAGAGCGATAAGAACTGACTGATAAAAGCACCAAGACTGCAAGCACGGAGCCTATTCTAATTAAAATAAACCCATCGTAAAAGGGCAACTGATTATAAACAAATTTTGTCAAAATACTATAAATAGCAAATAGCAAGCAAGTTAACAACATTAAATAAAAAGCCTTGCTGATTTTAAAGCTATCCTTCGTTTTATGAATGGAAATAAGCAAACCACCTATAAACAGTAGAAAAAAAGCCATCAGTTCATAATCAGTTAACTGTTCACCCAGAAACAGAATGGAAAGAATTAACACAAACAGGGGTGTAAATCTCAAGATAGGCATCACTCTTGACACTTCCTCAATTGAAAGTGCCTTCAGACTGGGAATGAGCGCGTAAACATTTAACATGCCCGTTATCAATGATATTATTAATAATGAAAAGTCTGGAAGGGCTATGGGCTTAAATGGAACCACGAGAACAGGTAAAGAACTCACCATTCCAGCAAATATGGCATAAACAAAAATGTTATTAACATACTTTGTAATAAGCACTTTGCTAATGACGGCGTTTGTTGCCAGAAAGAAATGCCCTATGACGACAAAGAATAACCAATTCATTTAAATTCCTTTTCAGAGAAGGTTGAAGTTGTGACGACTTACCACTTGGAATCCAAACCTCAATTGGACTCCAAACCTTTAGATTTTGACAATCGCCCATTAGCAGTCGTCCAAACTACCCACACAAATCGATCCCAAGTTTTTTGAAAAAACTTAAGTAATCTATGGGGAGATTATTTTCATGCTTTTCCCGTAGTCGCTTCAGCGACTTAAGTTTGTAGTAGTCGCTTTAGCGACTGAAAGTTTGTAGTTTTCCGTTTTCAAGACTGCCAAGCCTACAAACCGTTATCAGGACAGTACTACAAGGATTGTATATAATAAGGGATTTTATTCGCATCGCCAAAAATCACGCTCATACATTTCTTCTCAAAACATTTGCTGATTGAATAGCTTTCTTCTCAACAAGTTGATTTTCCAAGGAAAGCTAAATTGTTATCGAATTGGTTCATTTTCTTTTCTAAGAGCGTGTTTTAAAATCATTGTTTTATAACCAATAGACTATTTTATAAGTGATTGATTATTGGACTTTTCAAACACGCTCTAAGCTAAAAAATCCTTTTTTATATACAATCCTTGTAAAGTCTTCGATTCACCGATTAAACACAAACAAAATCCCTAATGACAGAACTAAACACCTTAATTTTTGATGTTGATGGTACGCTTGCAGAAAATGAACGAGATGCCCATCTCGTCGCTTTCAACGAAACCTTTGCCGAATACAACCTTGACTGGCACTGGAGCCCAGAATTCTATGGAGAATTGCTGGCAGTCACCGGCGGCAAAGAGCGCATCAAATTTTATCTCGACAAATATCGCCCCGACTATCCGCGCCCTGACAACCTAGAAGCTTTTATTGCCGAACTACATAAAAACAAAACAGTGCGTTATAACGACATGTTAGCACGTCGCCCGATTCCACTGCGCCCCGGCGTACACCGTTTACTAGAAGAAGCTCGCCGCGAAGGGCTACGGCTTGCCATCGCCACCACCACGAGCCTAAAAAATGTCACCACTTTGCTAGAATATAGCCTAGCACCCGAAGCCATCGAATGGTTTGAAGTCATTGCCGCAGGTGATATGATAACCGCCAAAAAACCAGCACCCGATATTTACCACTACGCACTAAAACAATTGCGGCTAAAGGGCGAACAATGTCTCGCTATCGAAGACTCCAAAAATGGTATTCGCGCCGCAATGGGAGCTAATATACCCACACTCATTACCGTGAGTGATTACACGCGCCACGAATATTTTACCGGGGCACTCTTAGTACTTAATCACTTAGGCGAACCAGATCAACCTTTTACCGTGTTAGCCGGAAATGCCGGCGAAGCGCGTTATGTTGACGTTGCTCTACTACACCGCCTTTTCAATGATCAGTCGTCCAAACTAAAGTTTGGACGACTGATCACTGTTCACTGATTACTGAACACTGAGTACTGAGATTCGGCCAGACTGAAGGCCGTAAATTGTGGGCCATATCGCATAATGGCTCAAGGGATTTCAACTCATGGCCCTTAATATTTCCGCCTTCCTGCACTAGCGAAAACCTTCAAAGTTTACAAAATATCGGAGATTTTTGTCTTAGTCCTCAAGCATTGAATCAAGAAACGCCGTAATACTTTCCCAATAACCGCGCCCTATCTGAATATTATTATGCTTAGTGTCTGGAATCATCTGTTGCTGAGTCACACCGCCCCAAGCTTCAATTAGCGCGACAGAATGCGGCGGCGGAATAAGCCTATCTTGTTCTGCAATCAAAGCCAACATGGGAGTCTTGATTAAAGGCGCAAGTGCCAGCGAATCAAAAGGGTGTTTAAGCAATAGTGACATCAGCACGTAAAAATAAATTCTTTGAGCCACGCTCCTAATGCTGTCATAGGGCGACACCAGAATGAGGCCTTTTAAGGGCCGTTGAGACGCTAAATAAACCGCAACACCGGTACCAAGACTGCGGCCAAAGGCCACAACTTTATTAGGGTCTATATCGGCCCTGTTAGAAAAGACATCATAAAGCAAAACGGCATCATTAAAGAAATTCTGTTCGCTCGGTGAACCTTCACTTAAGCCATATCCCCGATAATTAACCAATAACAATGACCAACCTGTTAAAAAGTCGATATCCCTGACATGCCCCGACACTTCTTCCGCGTTGCCGCCAAAATAGATTAACAAGGGCGACTGTTTTTCAGGAGTGTTTTTGACGAACCAGCCATGCAGCGTGACATCATCGGGCGTTTTGATTTGGACTTCTTCAGCCAGAGGATATTCTTGCCTCACCCAGTCGAAGCGTTCATAATTCCTTTTTTGCTGGATAAAGAGTAATTTCTCTTGGGCAAAGTACAACAAGGGATATAACAACAATGGAATCGCAATCAGGACTCCTATGACAATTCTTAACAAAGATTCTATCAATGGCATGGATTTGATTTCCTTTTTTTAATCCCTCCAAAGCTAAAGCTTTGAACTCCAACTGGAATTTTAAGAACTCTAACGAGAACGAAGAGAACGACGTAAACGAAAACACAAAAACGGGATCAACAATGAACCATTCTTATACTCCAGGTAGATACACTGGCTATATTAATCTCGCACCAAGCCCCAACGGGGCGACATTAATAAAGCCAAGGGCACCGCCCCTGGCAAGCCCCAACGGGGCGACATTAATAAAGCCAGGGGCAACGCCCCTGGAGGTTTTTCTTTGGACTCCAACTGGAATACTGATGATTTTTGCTCTACTGTGTTTTTTCCCAATGATGCAACTTGCGGTAGATGGTTTGTGCACTGATTTGCAAATCTCTCGCGGCTTTTGATATATTGCCGCTGCTCAATTCTAGGGCATGCACAATCGCATCTTTTTCGACCAGCCATAAGGGACGAATCGCGTCGTCGTGTAACTGCTTTGCAACCGTTTTTTTGAACAACGGTGTTTTTGGTATCGAGCGAGAGGTTGGAGAAGGGTTTTCTCGTTTCTCTTCTTCGGACTGATTTTCCGCCTCTTCGGAAAGTTGTGCTGGCAACATATCGACCGTGACCGTTTTAGCATCATTCAATACCACGATACGATGAATAATACTTTCCAATTGCAGGATATTCCCAGCCCAATCATAATCCAAGAGAATTTGCTCAACCGGCTTGGTAAGACCATGAAACGATTTTTGTTCCTCTTGGGCATATTTTTTGAGAAAGACGCGAGCCAACCGTAAAATATCTTTTCCCCGTTGACGCAAGGTAGGCAGTTTGAGATGGACAACGCTGATGTGGTAATAAAGGTTTTCCCGAAAGCGCCCCGCTTTGATGTCTGACGAAATATCGCGGTTGGTAGCAGCAATCAAGCGGACATCCACTTGTTCTTCCTTATCACTGCCGACTTTCTGAAATGTTCCCGTTTGCAAAAAGCGTAGCAAGCTACTTTGTAAGGTGACATCCATTTCCCCGATTTCATCCAAAAACAAAGTACCCCCATCGGCGGCTTTCACCGCACCGTCTTGGTTTTTCAGCGCACCGGTAAAGGCCCCTTTGAGATGACCAAACAATGCACTCTCTGCCAAGTTTTTGGGAATCGCCGCACAGTTGAGAACAATAAATGGTTTACCGGTGCGTTGACTTTTTTGATGAATCACTTCGGCACAGAATCCTTTGCCCGTGCCACCTTCTCCGGTAACAAGTATGGGTGCCTTACTTGAAGCCACCTTATCAATCGCTTGATAAAGGGTTTGCATCGGCTCGGAAGAGCCCAGCAAACCACGAAAGTGGCTACGGTTGTGAGATGAATTTACCATTTTACCTCCTGTTATGTATTCAGAAAATTGTCATCCTGTCGTCTAGTACAACGGATTAGCGGAATAAACGGATTGTTTTGTGGTATTTTTATAGGTTAATACTTTCTATAATCTCTTGTATTCATAATGATTTTTAATCCTTTCTTATAACGAATCGGCCTGTAGTTGCTTTTAATCCGTTCATAAGCAACAAATCGGCCTATAGTTGCTTTTTTTTAATCCGTTATTATAACGAATCCTTGTAGTTGCTTTTTTTCAAATCCGTTATTATAACGAATCGGCCTATAGTTGCTTTTTTCAAATCCGTTATTATAACGAATCCTTGTAGTTGCTTTGCTTTTTTTCAAATCCGTTATTATAACGAATCCTTGTAGTTGCTTTGCTTTTTTTCAAATCCGTTATTATAACGAATCCTTGTAGTTGCTTTTTTTTCAATCCGTTATTATAACGAATCCTTGTAGTTGCTTTTTTTCAATCCGTTATTATAACGAATCCTTGTAGTTGCTTTTTTTCAAATCCGTTATTATAACGAATCCTTGTAGTTGCTTTTTTTTCAAATCCGTTATTATAACGAATCCTTGTAGTTGCTTTATAACGAATCGGCCTGCAATTATTGCTTTGAAAGAAACGCCGACAACCTCTCAATCAACCCCGCCGCCGGCACATCCCGATAAATTCCAAAAAGGCTTCCCCACTCACTATTCATACCGCGCAAAAACAAATAATACACGCCACCAAAATGCGCCTCATACCGATAATTTGGCAAACGAACGGCCAAATAACGATGCAACGCCACCACATAAATATGATACTGCAAAAAATACCCCTCCCGTGCCATCACCAGCTCCAAATGACTATGATGATAAACTTGCTGCTGTAATCCCAACATATTAGACTTGTAATCAACCAAATAATAACGCCCTTCATACTCAAACACCATATCAATAAAACCCTTCATAAAGCCGCGCACCGGGGCAAATTGCAAACGGCTGAGCTCTTCTGCCAAAGGCGTGAGGCCATGATGTCCAAATTCTGCAAATACCGCTTGTAAACCTTGGTGAGTGATACGAGACAACGGATAAAAAAACTCCAACTCATTCAACCGTTTACGACGACTAATGCGCGACAACGTGAAATCTTGCCGCTGCACCTCTAACGGCGTAGTGAGGACATCATCAACTAGTTTAGTAATCACATCAAGCCATTGTTCCACATCATAATTAAAACTAACTAATTTATTTTCAATTAAATCAGCCTTGGGTTGAGTAAAATCCAAATTCTCAAACAGAGCATGCATAAAGGTACCGGCTTTGGCGCCGCGAGGAAAATTAAAAATATGTTTTTCGTTGGGCGGTAGCGCAAAGTTATCTTGTTCCGCCGGGCGGATTAAAGTGGTTTCGTCATGATCAGGCCGATCAGCGTCATCGGTAGACGAAGTTCTCGCGGTGAGTGAAGTAAAACTAGACACTTTCCACCCTTTATCAATATTGCCGGTAAAGCGGCGAAACTTAAGCGTTTCGTTTTTTTCAACCGGACGTTGATAAGGTGCAACATCCATCGGCAACTGGGAAACTTGCAACGTGTTGCCGGAGGCGGTGACTAAGCTTCGTAATGTCTGCTCAAGCATAATATCACTGGCCTTTTCTACATCAACGCCGGGGTGAAGTAAATGGGCAAGGGCCGAAGTTGAAGCATCTTTGAAAGCGCCCCAAATTAAATAGCAGCGATGTTTGGCGCGCGTGATGGCAACGTAAAACAAGCGCAAGTTTTCCGCTCGTTCTTCCTCCAAGGCACGCTCTCGGTGCTGTTCGATATCGGGTGCGCCCAAATCAAGCGTTAATTCTTCTTGTTCACTATGAAAGGTAAATCGTTCAGCATTGCTGTTGTATAAGTAACCATCCCACACAAAAGGACAAAAAACGATAGGATATTCCAATCCTTTGCTTTTATGAATGGTGACGATTTTGATCCGTTTTTCGTCACTTTCCAAGCGCAACTGTTGTTCTTCCGTTGTAGCGCCGGCTCGCTGGCGTTGTTGCGATAACCATTGACAGAGGCCGTTGATACCGACTTTTTGTTGTACGGCCAATTGTTGTAAGAGTTCGCCAGCGTGTAGTACGTTGGTTAAACGTCTTTCGCCATCTGGGTAGCTCAACAGATGGGGCTGTATTTGTTCATTTAACAGTAAAGCGCGATACATCTGGATAAAGCCGCCGTTTTGCCAGAGATAGTGGTAATGTTGAAAACGATTCAAATGTGTTTGCCACACGGCATCATTTTCTATCAGGCGATGTAATTCGTTGCCAGACACACCTATCATATCGGTAGTCAACGCAGCCTTGACTAAACCTTCGTTACTAGGTTCGGCCACCGCTCGCAATACGCGCTCTATTTCCATCACTTCATGTGAAGTAAACAAACTTTCGCGGCTGTACAATACGCTAGGAATCTGTAACTTGGTCAACACTTTTTGCATTTGAAAGGCTTGGGCATTGGTACGCACTAGGATAGCAATGTCGCCAGCCACCAGCGGTTTATTACCAATCCGTGCCTGTTCTTGTTGTCCTAACATGAGCAAACGGGCAATTTCATTGCCCACCGAGAAAGGAATTTGTTGCTTCGCCCAGCCTTTATTAATCGGTTTATCTGGCAGACAGTTGGCTAACTGGCGGGGAACAAACCAAAGTTGTAAAGGTGGTAAGTATTTGTTTTCTATCTTTAAAAGTGGTTTTTCGATACCCCCCTGGCCCCTCTCAACAGGGGAGTCAAGTCCCCTTTGGAGAGGGGATTCTGGGGTGTGTTCAAGGTCCTTCTCCAGAGGGAAATTCTGGATGTGTAAGTCTCCTCTGGCGGAGGACTTTCGGGGAGTGTAATCCGAGGAAGCCTGCACCGGTTGAAAAGAAATCGCCTCAAAGATAAATGGAAGCGCCGTCTGTCCAAACAGTTGATTGACACCGTTAATCAAGTCGGGTTCCGAGCGCCAATTCGTTGCCAAGGTGTAACGATGCCAAGCATCACGGCTGGCTCCCATGTAAGTAAAAATATCGGCACCGCGAAAGCTATAAATCGCTTGTTTTGGATCACCAATTAAAAACAAAATCCGGTTGTCGCAGCCGTAAAGGGTGCGAAATATTTCATATTGCACCGGATCGGTATCTTGAAATTCGTCAATCAGGGCAGCATGATATTTGTAACGAATCAGCCGCGCCAAATTATGGCCGTTTGCGCCCTTTAGCGCTTTATAAAGGTTAATCAGCAAGTCATCAAAGGATTGAATGTGCAACTGAGATTTTTTTTGCGCCAAAACGTGTTCAGCGATTTCAAACAGTTTTATTTTTAAAGCCAGTAACTGTTTTTCAAAACTGTCAAATAGGGCATGTTGGCTGTTGAGTAATTTTTCGCAGTACTCAAAAAAATCGTGTTGTGGCGGCGTTTGGCCTTTTTTGACACACTGAGCGAGTTCGCTGGTGGTAAATTTGTGAAATTTATCCGGCAAATTGACAGACATCACGGGGGCATTGAGATAACCATCCAGCGCTTTGAGCCATTGCCCAACAGAGTTTTTTCGGTATTTGTTCCGATTTAAGCTCTTGTCGTTGAGGAGCAAATCTTCCACGTCGGCAAATTGAGAGTGCCAAGCGTGTTTTGTCTTGGTGAAGGCGGTGTAAAACGCCAACTCGTTTGCCTCTGTCAGCGGCTCAGAAAACGGGGGTATAACCTTCAAAAAAGGTTGCCCGACATATTGTCCATTATTTAATGTCCTTAACAAACTCGTGGGATTGTTGTAGCCATTTTCCAGCGCATAAGTAATAAACAATTGAGAGGCTAGATAAAAATTTTGCCGCCAAAAATCTTCGACAATTTCGCGCAATAAGTGAGATTGATCACTAACCAATTCGGTATCAAACAACACGCCGCTTTCAAAAGCATTATCCTGTAACATTTGCCGACAAAAGCTATGGATGGTAAAAATAGCAGCCTCATCAAAGCCGCGCAAGGCATTGGTTAAACGAAAACTCGCTTGATTGCGATCCGGATTGTGTGCGAGTAATTCGGCTAAAACTTCGTCGGCGCTATCGCCTTGCTCAAAAGCCGTTAAGGCTTCGCGTAAACGGCGGCGGATGCGATCACGTAATTCTTCTGTCGCAGCCTCGGTAAAAGTGACGACTAAAATTTTATCGACTGTCAAATTCTTTTCTAAAATCAGACGAATAAATAGCGTGGTGATAGTATAAGTTTTGCCAGTGCCGGCGCTGGCTTCAATCAGATTGGTGCCTTGCAACGGGGCGGAAAATGGATCAAGTTTTTCGATAGCGGCGGGATTCATTGAGATTTCCTTGGTGTTGAAATGTTGCTATAGTGAAAGTACAACGGATTCGCTTATTATTACAGATTATATAGAGACTCGTCAAAAGTGGGCCATCCGCGCTTTAACAGGAGTCCAAACTTTAGTTTGGCAGTACCAGAATACCGGAGCCAGGGGCGATGCCCCTGGCTATATTAATATCGTACCAAAGGGGCTTGCCAGGGTAGATACACTGGCTATATTAATATCGTACCAAAGGGGCTTGCCAGGGGCGGTGCCCCTGGCTGCATTAATATCGTACCAAAGGGGCTTGCTAGGTAGATACACTGGCTACTGGAATTATTAATTGAATTGACTCGAAAATATCGTTAATGAAAACAGACTCTCAATTGAAAACCATACAAGCAAGAGGATATCGCAATATTGAAATGCCTCATCCTTTTGAATTAGATAATTTGAATATCATGATTGGTGCTAACGGCGCTGGCAAAAGTAACCTCCTAGAAATGATTGAGTTTTTGCCCGATGCGCTTTGGCAATCGCCGCGGAGTCCAAACTTTAGTTTGGCAGTATCAAGATAAATCAATTCGATTTGAGGGCCATCTTATGGTTTTGAAGAATTCAAATTAAAGTATGGCCCTAAATAGCACAATGTCATAATAACTACTACAAGGATTTATATAATAAGGGATTTTATTTTTCAGATTATTTTACAAGGATTCTATATGATAAGGGATTTTATAGACTAATAGCTACTACAAGGATTGATTCGCTTCAGCGAAAAATCCTTTATTATATACAATCCTTGTAAATCAGAAACAATCCTTGTAAAACCCTTCAAGCCCCAACGGGGCGAGATTAATATAGCCAGGGGCAACGCCCCTGGAAATCCAATTTATGCGTTCCTACTAAGAACCATTATTAAGTATCTCTCTTTGACTCTGTAAACAAAAAGGAGCCATTATTAAAGGGCTCTCATTGATTCTGGAGACAAAATTAAAAGACGACTCAAATCAAACAGATAATAAAAATAGTTGCTTAACTGTGTACAACATCTTTTGCTTTTCTTTTTATAAAAGATTCTGTCTTTTTATTTGGCAAAAGCCTGGAATTCGAGACAGGTTCTTGGCAGGTTATCTCTTGCTGGGAGGTATCGCGGTTAGTGTAAGTAGTACAACGGATGACGGGCCGATAAACGGATAAAGCATAATGGTGTAACACGTGTCAACACGCGGTATACGGTTGTGTATTAACGCGCTAATGACGTTGAGACTCCAACCGGTTAAACAATTTATTTGATAATTTGTAGTGGACAAGACTCGATTGTTTTGTCCACTAACCACAAACCAACCTTACGTAGAGGTGATTTATGAGCAGTCATATTGTAGCTCATTTCAATCCCTTAGGGATACCCGATTATCTCAAACAGCGCCCCCAATGGATCGTTTGGGGAAAGCAATTGCATAGCGGTTCGTTTCGTAGTACACTAATAAATCAGTACGGGCTAACTCAAAACCAAGCCGCTGCCGTACGATTCAAATTGGTTCTGGATGGCAAAGCGGTGTAACGCGTGTCAACACGCGGTATACGGTTGTGTATTAACGCGTTAATGACGTTGAGACTCAAACCGCTTAAATGATTTGTTTGATAATTTGTAGTGGACAAGACTCTGTTGTTTTGTCCACTAACCACAAACCAACCTTACGTAGAGGTGATTTATGAGCAGTCATATTGTAGCTCATTTCAATCCCAAAGGGATACCCGATTATCTCAAACAGCGCCCACAATGGATCGTTTGGGGAAAGCAATTGCATAGCGGTTCGTTTCGTAGTACACTTAAAAATCAGTACGGGCTAACTCAAAACCAAGCCGCTGCCGTACGATTCAAATTGGTAACTGATGGCAAAGCGGTGTAACGCGTGTCAACACGCGGTATACGGTTGTGTATTAACGTGTTAATGACGTTGAGACTCAAACCGGTTAAACAATTTATTTGATAATTTGTAGTGGACAAGACGAATGAGTCTTGTCCACTAACCACAAACCAACCTTACGAAGAGGTGATTTATGAGCAGTAATATTGTAGCTCATTTCAATCCCAAAGGGATACCCGATTATCTCAAACAGCGCCCCCAATGGGTCGTTTGGGGAAAGCGGACAAGACAATATCAAGATGCCTTACGAGAAGACGGCAAATTAAACAAAATTCCTTTTGAGCCTCGTACTGGTGATCCTGCTAAAAGCAATGATCCAAATACATGGGGAACATGGGAAGACGCGATTCTGGCGTACCAAAGCGCTTGGTACAACGGTATTGGGTTTATGTTTGCTGATGATGGTCTTGTTGGCATTGATATCGATCATTGCTTTTTTGTCGGCACAAAAACATTATTACCCGAAGCCAAGCAGATTCTAGCACGTTTCGACGCTACCTTTGCAGAAATTTCACCAAGTGGTAATGGACTTCACATTTACTGCTTTGGCCTCGCTTTGCATTGTGGCAAAGGCGAACATGCGAAGTGGATCGAGCTGTACGGTAAA
>Ga0164318_10003461_pt1 | contig 14939 bp, 19 predicted proteins | sample GuaBasSedimGuay9_FD_113734 | JGI IMG/M metagenome (GOLD analysis project Ga0164318, IMG submission 113734) | Subseafloor sediment microbial communities from Guaymas Basin, Gulf of California, Mexico - Guay9, Core 4571-4, 0-3 cm | ecosystem: Environmental > Aquatic > Marine > Hydrothermal vents...
GCCATACCCTAGGAAATCCATTCCTATAAATGTGGAATATGCATCTAGCATGTGACCGAATATTATCAACAGGTCAGCTCTGTCTAAGTTCTTGAAGATTAGATATATACCCATGGATGTCGCCAACGACATAGATATTATGGCCATTGGAGCTTGGATTTTCTCAGGAACCCCCAAGAAGTAAAAAACTACTAACAGGGAGAGTATCGCGAATACATACGCTGGTCTGTGATATGAAGAAAGCTTTTTAATTCTCTCGAGATGGAAAGATATTAGGAAGATGGGTAACCAGTAAGAAAATACTAGAAAGTAGATCCCAGGAGTTACTGTGAGGTAAGTATATGGGAGTAAACCTGAGTCGACAGAGACTCTCAGCGAAGAGCCCAATAAAGTGTACAGGAATGCCATGCCCCAGACCCTTTGATCCAGCCCAACTCCAAGCTTAGAGAACATCTTACTAAGTAGATACATTGCCAATATCAAGACTAGAGCGTATGTCATTGTGTTAATTGGGTTATACCCAGTTCCCTCCCTTACAGGTCTGAGAAAATAATCGTCTAGGATGCGGAGAGGATCTAACTTGATTAGGAGGATGCAACTTCCCAGGGAGATTTTAGTTGGAAGTGGAGTGATCAAGGACATACCCGAGGTCACCTCTTCCCTCAGGGTTGGTAAAAGAGTATTAATAGTTACTGGACCGACCAAGACTAAGGAAATTGGAGAGGCTGTCATAGAGGAATTTTCCAATTCGGACTATTCGGTAGAACTTACTACAGTCAAGAACTCAACTATGGAAGACGTTTTGGAGATCAAGGAGATCTTAGAGGAATATGACTTCTCGATTGCCGTTGGAGGAGGTAAAGTCATAGACGTAGTAAAATTGGGGAGCTTCAAAGCAAGAAAAGAGTTCATGAGTGTTCCTACTGCAGCCTCTAATGATGGAATGGCCTCCTTTAAAGCATCAATAAAGGGAGAGAGAATTTTCTCGATAGATGCGCACGCTCCATTAGCTGTCGTTGCGGACACTTCAGTAATGATGAATAGTCCCTTTGAGTTGCTTGCGTCTGGATGTGGTGACCTAGTGTCTAACCTCACAGCTGTGAGAGATTGGAGATTGGCTTATTTATTGAGAAATGAACCATATAGTGAATATGCAGCGGCCTTGTCTGAAATGAGTGCCGAAATAATATTAGACTCTGCCGAAATTATTTCCAGAAGGGTAGAAGAAAGTTACAGGAAGGTAGTTAAGTCTCTGATAAGTAGTGGTGTCGCTATGAGCATAGCTGGAAGCAGCAGGCCTGCCAGTGGTTCTGAACACCTCTTCTCCCACGCACTGGACGAGATATTAGATGAGCCAGCTAGACACGGTGAACAGTGTGGTGTTGGATCAATAATGATGATGTACCTCCATGGTGGCGATTGGAAGAGAATCAGAGATACTTTGAAAAAGATTGGGGCTCCTACTAATGCTAAGGAACTAGGAGTTCCGGAAGACAAAATAATAGAGGCTTTAACGATAGCTCATAAAATAAGGCCTGAGAGATACACTATCTTAGGTGATAGGGGGCTAACCTGGGAGGCTGCTGAGAGATTGGCCATAGAAACAGAAGTAATAAGTCCGTGAGTCGTGATTCACATGCTACCGTACTTGCTTCCCAAAGGTCTGGCAAAGAAGGGCTATTCTTTCAAGTTCCTAGGCATTACAGAGGAGTGTGAGTCGTGTGATATGGTCAAGATCTGTTCATCCCTAACTCCCGGAGTGAGCTACGAGGTCTCAGAGGTGAGGGAAGTCGAGCATAACTGCCCGATCCAAGGAAGAGTGAAAGTAGTGTTCGTTAGAGAGGCTCCGATTTATCTCTCCATGGAGAAGAGAGTTGCACTAGAAGGTGCCATTATGGAGTTCGAGAGCATAGGGTGCTCTGATTGTAAGAATTCAGAGTTCTGCTCTCCAGAAGAAGTCAAAGGGAGAGTGAAGATTAGGGTGGAGGAAGTAATAAGGCCCATAAAGTGTCCGAAATCCATAGAGCTTGTCCTAGCTAAGGTTACTGTTTTGGAAAGACTTCCTGAAAGATGACCCTCTTGAAACTAGTGTACTCTAGGATGTCCCTAGCCCCAGCCTCTTTTCCAATACTTAATTCCTCTGGAGATGCATCTGATTCTTTTATCTCGACTATTAGGTCTTCTCCCTCATCTTTTAGTTCAAAAGATACTCCTGATGGAAAATTTAAATCTAAAAGTCCTTTTGATATCTCTAAATCATTGTTGAGCTCTTCTATTAGCTTTATCTTGTATCTGAGAGTCTTTCCTGCCAGAGGATGATTGAAATCGACTCTCACTCTTCCTCCACTTACGCTCTGTACTCTCGCCATTAAGCCTCCGATCCTGACGTATCTGCCTGGTATTGGGTCAATTCCGGCTTTCTTGAATTCTCTTAGGGATATCAATTTCACTAGATCCTTTTTCCTGTTCCCAAATGCCTTCTCCGGTGGTATGTCTACTTCTCTCTCTTCTCCTGGTGCCATTTTCTCTATTTCCTCTTCTAAACCTCTTATTACATGACCTGCGCCTATTACTACCACTTTCGGTCCGTATTTCTCTCCTTCCCTGTATATCCCCTCTTTTCTGGCTACTTCCTCATCTGTAGTATCGAAGACTTCTCCGCTTTCTTTCACATAACCTGTGTACTCTATCCTCACGACCCTAGCCACTTCCATCCCCTTGGGTGGCATGTGACTCAGTCTTATAAATAAGAAGGTGAAGTAAGCATAGCTGTGAACTCAGAGAGTAGGCATTCAGCTAGGTAACAACTCAGTTTTGTGTTAGAGTGCATCAAAATTGTAAGATTTTGATGGGTCAAATGTCCTTTACCAATCTGAGAGATTGATCTTTCTTGATCTAACAAGGGATTCGATTGAAACGATATTGATTCTTAGACTCAATCGAACGAAATACTTACGGCTCAAGATTTATATCTTGTATCTGAATCCTAGGAAACATGCTCGATCTTCCACCGAAAGTCTCCTCCCTCATGGTGAAAGTAGAGGAAGAGATAAAAAAAGCTGTGGGCGAGACTGAATTAGATTTTCTCTGGGAGAAGTCACATTCCTTCTTATCCAAAGGCGGAAAAAGGGTGAGGCCACTGTTAGCTCTATTATCTCACTTAGTTTCTGGAGGAGGTAAGGAGAAAGAAGCTATAATACTAGCGACGTCCATAGAGCTCGTTCACGCCGCATCCCTAATTCACGACGACATAATGGATGAAGCTAGGGAAAGGAGATGGGGCCCTTCTCTTCACTTAGAGGTCGGACTACGTAGGGCCGTTGTAATCGGGGACTACCTCTTTGTGAAAGCATTCACTCAAGCGAGTAAAATCGGAGGAAGAATACCAATGGAAATAGGGAGGGCTTGTTCGAGAATGGCTGAAGGGCAGCTACTTCAGGAGGAATACAGATTCTCAGAGATCTCTATCGAGAAGTACCTAGAGATCGTCAAGAGGAAGACTTCTTCACTTTTCTCAGTAGCTTGCAAGTGCGGTGGATTACTCTCTCATAGGTTCGAAAGAGAGTTAGAATTATTTGGAGAGAAGTACGGAGTAATTTATCAGATATGCGATGACGTTCTGGACGTAGTTGGATTGGAAGAATTCACCGGAAAGACTAGAGGATCTGACGTAAGAGGGGGGTTTTTTACAGCTCCATCTATACTCTCGTTAGAGAGTCTGAGAGAAGCTGGTGATATGGAGAGGGCTAAGAGATTCTCCTCGATAGTTAAAAGTAGATGGAATACAGAAAGTGATGTGGAGTTCGCAATAAGGACTATGGTGGAAAGTGGAGGTGTAGATAAATCTCTAGATCTGTGTAGGGAGTACGTCTCACAAGCAATAAAGATAATATCTGAGCTTCCCAATAGCGAGTACAGGGAAGCTTTGGAGAAAATCACTTTGAATACCCTAGAGAGAACTAAGGAGTTGGCTGGGACATAAAATGAGTAGGAGAGAAGTAGTAATCGTTGGTGGGGGACCAGCTGGGCTAACTGCTGCTAGATTTTCTGCTGAAAGAGGGGCAGACACTCTTCTACTGGAGGCCAGAAGAGACTTCACAGAGAATCTCAGATGTGGGGAGTTCATACCATCTCTGGAGCAGATGAAAGAACTCTTCCCGAGAGCTGACATAGACGGCATATTGGATGAAGAAATGATTTCTCCATGCATATCTAGGAGAATAAGAGAGATAAGTGTTTTCTCACCTAGGGGTAGGGAATATTCAATAGACTTCGATGGAATTGTCCTAGAGAGAAGAATATTTGAGAAGGAATTAGCAATATCTGCATCTAAAGCTGGAGCAGAGATATTGCTTGGAAAACGTGTCCGAGAAGTTATACCTGAGAGAAGAGTGCTCAAAATCGGTAGTGAGGAGATATCCTTTGAAGTGCTCATACTAGCGGATGGTCCATTCTCACTAGCTAGGAAGTTGGGATTCCCTACTCCCTCCGAGCTAACTCCTACAGTACAATACGAGGTCCCTGGAAAAAAGGACAGGGTAGAAATGTACTTGGGAAACAAGATAGCTCCCGGAGGGTATGCTTGGGTGATACCAAAGAGCAACTCTATTAACATCGGGCTTGGGGTTAGGTGGAAGAAGAATATGATGATGAATTTCTTGGAAAAGTTCAGAGAGAGAATGTGTGGAAATATTAGCCCAGTCTACTTCACTTCTTGGGTCGTTCCATCCGGAGGGCCAATACAGAGAACCTGCAACGACTTCTGCTTAGTGGTAGGCGATGCTGCAGGGCAAGTGATTCCTACAAACGGAGGAGGAATACCCACCTCATTAATTTGCGGTAGAATTGCTGGAGAGATTGCTAGTAGAAAGATTAGGGGGGAGAAAGATCTAGTGGAATACGAAAAAGAATGGAGAAGGCAAATAGGAAGAGAGTTGGAGAATTCTCTAAGAGCTAGAGTACTGATAGATAGGTTTATGAGGTCTGACTTACTCATGGAAACTCTGATGGCGGTCTTCGGATCTAGCGGTGTTGAAAAAGTATTGGAGTGTAAGCCTATTGGAGGGGCATGACTTGGCGAGAGAGATTTTACTAGTTGAGAAAGAAGGAATATCTCTGAATAATCCGGTGTTAATAGAGGGTTTTCCAGGTGTAGGGCTTGTAGCATCAATAGCAACAGGTTTCCTCGTTGAGGAGCTTAAACTAGAGGAAATTGGCTATGTCTTCTCTAAGTATCTGCCTCCAGCAGCGATACTTCACTCCGGGAAAGTGTCTATGCCAATAAGGTTCTATGGAAGAGATGACCTAGTGGTAGTCCTGTCTGAGATGCCAATACCACCACCCATGATGGCTCCCTTAGCAAAGGAGATATTGGACTGGTGTGAGCAAAGGGAGTTTGAAATGATAATAGCACTGGCAGGAATATCTGTCCCATTTCAGAAAGGCGAGCCAATGGCGTTTGGAGTGGGGACTAACGAGGAAAGCATAGAGAGGCTAAGGAAGGTGGGGGTGAAAGTGCTGGAAGAGGGAGTAATAACTGGAATGTCTGGATTGCTCCTAACTGAGTGTCACATAAGAGGTTTAACTGGAATTGGTCTTCTAGCACAAGCTAGAATGGGATATCCAGATCCCAGAGGTGCTGCCGAGCTAATAAAGACGCTTAATGTACTGTTGGATTTAGATTTATCTGTAGATCCATTAATTGAACAAGCAAAGCAGATAGAAGAGAAGATGGCAAGACTAATGGAGGAAACACACAGAACCATGGAAGAAGGTAAACAGTCATACATGATGTATGGATAGGGGGTGGGAGAGACTTGGAGCTTGTTGCTCTTACAGGATTATCTAGGTTTGTATTGGAGGACCTAATCAAACATAAATTAAGAGCAATAGAAATAGTTGGATTCAGGAATCTCACTGGTGCAATGGAGCTAAGAGAGGGAGACAACGTGTTCTTAACTCACATAGGCAGAGAGGAAATAAACATAGGGACCGAGGGATTGATAGCAGAGGTAATCAAAAAGGAGCACAGTATGAGAAAGTTTCTGTCGCACTCAGAAACAGATGAGGTTGAAATTGAAACTGTGAGATTGAGGCTCAAATACCTGTGCAGAGGAAGGATATCAGAAATAGAGCGTAGAGAAATGATAAGAGTTAAAGTTCTTTATCCCTCCCTCGTATGCTAGTCTTCAGAGTATAGATAAACGGTCTCTCCCTTTCCAGAAACCTCCTACCCTCGGGGCCGAGCTCATATATAACTATCCCTTTGTTCTTCTTATATTTCCTGAAAAGGTTCAATTGCGTCCCCCAAGAAAGCAATACTCTAGCCTTAGCCTTATACGTCTCCTCAGACCAGCTAGCGTTGAACCAGTCTCTCAGGAATTCTCCCAGTTCCCCTATGTCCCTTCCACCCCCCTTTAGATAACTAGCTATTGCCCTGAATGGAGGATAAGAAAACACAACTTCTTGGAGAATTTTCTTTCTTCCCCAATCGGATGCTTTCAGAACTCTCATGCCGAGCTTAGTCGGAAAGTATCTATATCCCTTCTCTTTTTTCTCCCTCCCTATGAGGCCTAATTGCCAACATGCTTCCACGTAGCCTTGCACTGTACCCACACTGGAGTCTACTACCTCAGAAATTTTGGATATAGTATCGTGTCCATCTGCTATCCTTTTGAGAAACGATACTATCCCATCGACGCTATTAGCGCTGGGTATGGAGAAACCCCTTTCCAATACACCACCATCCCATCTAGTCTCGTTGTCCTTTTTATTCCTTCCCATTGCGAGACGTGTGAGTTCGAGACTGAGTTCATGGTTGGTCTACTTTGTGTTTAGCTCAACCTGAGCTCTCTTCGGAGTAAGTCAGTCAGGTCAAGTGTTCCACTTCCTCTATTATTCTCGGTATTGGATTCTCCATGCTTTTAATAACACTTTCTGCTCTCTTCTTAAGTCTTCTTCTCTCCATGATAGTATTGACGAGTAAATCTTTTGTTAATCCCTCTGGAGTTATCTTCTTTATCAATCTCTTCGAAATCAATAACTTGGTCACTGAGGGGAAGTCCATCAACTCTACTGCTATATTAGGGACGCCCAATAGAGCTGCCTCTCTGTTCATAGTCCCTCCAGTCCCTATGAGGAGAGCTGAAGATGATATTAGCCTTATTCCATCTTCTAGTGTTTTTTCTAAATCCCTAGATATTTCTAGAGGCCTATATCCACTTGGACATATCTTAACCAGTTTTTCTGAAGTTAATTTTCTCTTAGACTTGAAGTACTCTGCTTTTCTTGGTTCTGGCCTAATTATTATATTGTTTGTTATTTCTTCTGGAATTTCTTCTCCATAAACGTGAGCTAATTCGAATACCCCATTGAAAGTTCTGAATTCAATAGACTCGTACTCGGAAAGCGACTCAGCTGTGACTTTTGGTGCTAATACTCTAGTAGATATGTTTAAAACTAGTTTGTTATGGGCACTAGCTAGTTCATTATCTACTAAGCATAAAGACGGTATTTTCAGACCAAAAGCAACTCTAGCGGCTTCTGGAGAGTGTTTAAATATTAACACGTCAGGCTTCTCTCTGGAAATTAGCTTGGTCAACTCAATGGCACGCTTGGTCCCTTCTAAGAGTTTGCTTCTGAGCGAAGATCCACCGTGTTTTCCCAAACTGATGAATTCTATTCCCTTTCGGTTCAACAAGTCCTCTAGAAATCCATACTTTCTGGCAGTTACCAGTATCTCGAAACCTTTATTCCTCAACTCTTGGATTACTTTGGAGAACAACTGGACTTGAGGTGAATTGCTAACTTCTATCCAGACCTTCATGGTATCTCCCCGCGCTATTGTGTGGGTGTATTGAATGGGTTCAGGTCGATACCTTTATATTCAAAGTGAACCCATTCTCCTAGGGACAGTTTTGGAGAGAGATTCCCCCATCCTCAGTCTGATCATGAACGAATACGAGGAGAAAGTAAAAAAAGATTACTTTTCAAAATTCGGGTGGAAAAGAGATCCATTCATACTGAGAGGCGTGCTACCACACCCTAGCTTATATGTGAGACGAAAGGACGACCACCAAAGACTAGGACCGTTCATAGAAGCTTTGAAAGAAGGGCAGTCCGTGTCCCTAGTTGTAGGACCTGTAGGTTCAGGGAAAAGCACTCTACTGAAGCTTTTCGACTATGAGTTAGAGAGGGTCCTAGGGAATTGCAGAGTAGTGTTCATAGAACAACCAGGATTTACCCAAGAACAGTTCATGAAGCTAGTACTTTCCAGAATAAATAGCGGAATGGCTAATGGAGACAAGGTCTCTCTCTATGAGAATCTCAAGAATTGGGTGAACGGTAGCAGGGATAGGAGACTAATTTTGATGATAGATGAGGCACCGGAGATTCCAGAGGAGACTGGTAGACTGATCAGGAACTTGTCCGATATGGAGAACATATCCTTCATATTGTCAGGAGTACCAGACAAGATAGCCAAATCCATGGAGAAAATGCAGCCCCTTCTGGACAGGAAGGGGAGTGAGTATGAAGTGAAACCCTTCGAGAGTCCAGAGCTAACTTGGGAGCTCATAGCCAGAAGAATATGTTATGCCAAAGGAGATTTCTCAGAACTGGATATAAGACCATTTACTGATGAAGCCATTGAGAAAATACATGAAATGAGTGGAGGTTCTCCAAGAGAAGCCCTAAGGATTGCCCACGATGCTCTTAGAAGGGCTATGGTGTCTAAGAACTATGAGATTGACGAGCAATTAGTAGCTGAAAGCGGAAGATCTGTTATAGTTACCGAGGGGGAGATACTAAGAGAGTTCTCTGAGGTCCAAAGAAAAATAATAACTCTTCTCAGGAATAAGCCGGAGGGGTTACTCATAAGGGAGATATATGAGTCCCTTGGGATTACTCACAACACAGCTAAAACGTCGTTGAAGAGACTCAGAAACAAAGGGGTCGTGAGGGTTTGTAGAAGGAAGGGAAGAGCTTATATATACTGTCTCAGCGAGGAGTGGAGACGAAGACTAATGAAAGGCTAATCTCCTTTTGTTTCTTCTTTCAGCTCTGGGATTTCCTCTATTGGTTTTATGGAAAACATTATCCATCCTAGCCATGCCAAGATGCCCATTGCTACCAGAAATCCTATCGAAACCACTACCTTGATGGCTATGTCCCCTCTTCCAGAGAACATCGCCCATAAGTAGGCTATGGAGAGTATCACAGACAAGAGAAGTATTATTAGACCTAAGAGCCTACCCCTCTCCAACTGGGACCCCAAGGATAGTTTCCAACTTAGTATTTAAAGGTGAGGGTATTGGTCGAGAGGGTTTGCCTAGTAGTGGGAGCCAGACCGAATTTCGTGAAGGCCTATCCATTACTCAGAGCCTTCTCTGAGGAGGAAATGGAGGTATCTCTAGTTAATACAGGACAACACTACGACGCTGAGCTATGCGAAGTGTTTTTCGATGAGTTGAGGATAAGAGACTTCGTGAGAGAAATAAACTTGAAAGTAGGCTCGGGGAGTCATGCTGAACAGACCTCCAGATGCATCATCCAAATGGAGAGAGTTCTCCAAAGAGAGAAACCGGATGTCACTGTCGTGATCGGAGACGTGAATAGTACGTTAGCTGGAGCCTTGGCATCCATAAAGACAGGAATACCTGTTGCGCATGTGGAAGCGGGATACAGATCATTTGATCTTGGGATGCCAGAAGAGGTAAATAGAATTCTAGTGGATCACATTTCGCAATTATTGTTTTCTCCGACAGAGAGCTCTACCATGAACCTAATGATTGAGGGTATCCCTGAAGACAGAATTCGTTTTTCAGGCAACGTTTTGATAGACTCATTGGTTTCCGTATGTGAGAATCTCGGAATAACTCCAAAGAATATTGATAAGGAAGATTACGCTGTCCTGACTATTCACAGACCTAAGAACGTAGACGATCCAAATAGGCTCAGGGAGATAGTGGATGCTGCTAAAGAAATTCCGATTAGGGTTGTCTTCCCAATACACCCTAGGACTAGAGAACGTTGTGCTGAATTCCGAGTAGATCTAGAAGGCATAGAAGTGAGGTATCCCATGGGATATATGGAGTTTATTTCACTGCTAGCTAGAGCCAAGTTAGTTTTAACTGATTCTGGTGGGATTCAAGAGGAGGCTTTATTCCTAGGGACCCCGTGTTTAACTTTAAGAGAAAACACTGAGAGAATAGAGACCCTGATCTCTGGAGGAAACCTCTTAGTTGGTGCTAACAGGGAAAGGATAATAAGAGTTGTCTCAGAATTACTAGAGGATGAGAAAAAGTACGAGTCCATGGTCAAGGCTGAAGTTCCAGATAGGTGGGATGGAAGAGCCTCCAAGAGAATTGCTTCAGAACTCGGTGAGAGTGAAATGAAGATTCAGAGCTATAACTTCATGAAGATGGGCATACCACAATACATGCTAGTAGAGAAGAGAGAACTATCCAAGGAGGACGAAGTAATAGCTAAGTTCTCCAGAAACCGTCTCTCCATTTATTCATTCGACACTGCCCTCGTGAGGAGGTGGAGAGCCCATTGATCTCCGTAACGGGGCATATAGCGATAGATGAGATAATGAAGATAAAAAATGGTAGATATGTAGAGAGCTTTGGTCTCTTCTACGGAGGAGGAGCTGCCAACTCTAGCGTGGTGGCCTCGAGGCTAGAGGAGGAAGTGGACTTATACGGAATAGTCGGGGGAGACTTCCCCAAAGACTACTTGTCTCACCTAGAATCAAGTGGCGTTAGAGCTCATCTAAAATTCTTAAGTGAAGAGAGAACTGCCAGAGCCTGGATATTGAACTTCGAGGGAAGAAATATAAGTTATTTCTATTGGGGAGCGTCTAAAATGATGGAGGAATTACTAGAAGATATACCTGATGGAAAGGACTTCCTAATCATCACTGGATCCCCAGAATTCTGCATAGGTGTGTCAGATGTATCGGAGAGAGTATTCATAGATCCTGGGCCCGACATAGTTCTTTGGACTAAAGACGACTTTTCTAAGGTCTTAGAGAAAACTGAGGTTTTGTTTCTAAATGCTGAAGAATTCAAATACTTCTTAAGAATCTACGGAGAGCTCCCAACATGTGAATTGGTAGTAACCAGCGAATTGGGGGCAAAAGTCTTTGAGGAAGGGGAATTAATTGGATTCGCTAAAGCCGTGAGAACTAGAGTAGTAGATCCGACTGGAGCAGGAGACGCTTTTAGAGCTGCATACGTGATAAGCAGAAAGAGAGGATATGAGCCTGTTGAATCTGCCAAGATAGGTAATTGTGTCTCTAGCTTTATAGTGGAAGAAGTGGGAGCCCAAACAAATGTTCCTGGATGGAGAGAAGTGAAGAAGAGATTCCTACAGTACTATGGCTCTCCAATTTAGTCATCTTGTTCATCAGTCTTCTGTGGAGAAAGAGGCTTATTATAAGACTAGAAAACAAAAGGAGTATCTTCGGCAGTTGATTGCCCCATATTCTGAATGAAGCCTCTCTGCTTTCCCCGTTCTGTGAGACGCATCTGACTTTGATCTCCGGGTAAGACGTGTCTCCTATGATTATTTCTCTCCTCTCTAATGGAGATAGGAGAAATTCCCCATAGTAGAACGTCTCTCCATTTGAGTCTGCGTAAATCCTGAAAACTTCCTCTCTGTCTGAGACGTTTCTTATCTTTAGAAATATGTTTCCATTGTCTATTTTTATTCCCTCTATTTCACAGAGGGCTGAACAAAGTATGGGTGTGGCAAGAAGAACTAATGGAATTGCAACGATCAAAGTGGAGTGGATGGCCCTCCTCATTCCCCCTCCCTTCGAGTCTGGGTGAGGCGGGAGGTATATCAAGGAATCGCCTCATTAGCGAGATAACGTTAACCTGGAGGTGTGTTAAATTGAAGCTCGTTGAACTACCAATGGGTCTTAGACGGTACGTCAAAGACATATCTAGAGAGCTAGGCGAGGAAATAATATTCTTGGGAGATCCAGTATATGGATCTTGTCATCTCTATGAGGAAATTGCTGATTTTCTCGGTTTAGAGGAGATAATACACTATTCACACACCCCCTTTTATACTCCGAACAAGAGAGTTGTGTTTAAAGTGAACCAACTGAGTTACTCAGAGGATGTCTTCTCCATAATAGAAGAAGAGATAAGGTCTGAGAGTGGTAAAGTTGGTGTGATTACAAACGCCCAATTTCTGAAGTTGGCATACGAAGTTAAGAAGAGATTCAAGGACCGCGTGGAATTAAAGAGGGGTAGGCTCGCTCGAGGACTTGGGCAAGTCTTAGGTTGTGACTTCTCAGCCGCTAGAGTGGAATCGAGAAAATTGATCTTTCTGGGAGACGGACTCTTCCATCCCATAGGAGCTAGGATATCCACGGGAAAGGAAGTGTTGTCATTGAATCCGGTTACCTGTGAACAGATAAATGTGGAAAAGGAGGCTGAAAGGTTCCTAAAGATGAGATTCCACTCTATATTCAGAGCAAAGAGGTCTAATAGTTTTGGGGTAATACTAGGAGCTATGAGGGGCCAGTTTAGAATGAGGGACTTTCAAATGTCCGTTAGGTTGCTCCAAGAAGAGGGAAAAGAGGTCTTCAGGATTGTCTCTAAGGTAATAAGCCCTGAAATAATTGAAGAGTTTGGATTGGATTGCTACGTTATATGCGCCTGTCCCAGAATAGTGGACGAACAACCTAGATTTAAGAAACCATTGATCACTCCAAGAGAATTAGAAATAGCCTTTGGTAGGAGAGACGAATATGTCATGGATGAGATCTCAGAGGTTGAGTGGTAGGAAACTAGAAATTATACTTGAGGAGTTGGAGAAAAAAGAGAATCCAAATCTCATACTGGAACAATATCCTACTCCACCACGGATCGCTTCTGAAATGCTAATGCTAGCTTTTAACAGAGGAGACATAGAAGGAAAGATAGTACATGATTTGGGATGTGGTACTGGGATATTAGCCATTGGTGCCGCTCTCTTGGGCGCTGAGAAAGTAATAGGTGTTGACGTAGACCCTGTATCTGTGGAAATAGCTAGGAGGAATTCCAAGAGACTTGGTGTTGAAGTCGAGTGGATAGTATCACCAATAGAAGAGTATTTCGGTAAAGGGGACACTGTACTGCAGAATCCTCCGTTTGGTGTTCGGAAAAAGGGTGCAGACATGTTATTTCTGATGAAAGCATTGGAAGTTGGAGAAGTCATTTATTCTCTCCATAAAGCTGGAAATAGAAATTTCATAGAGGGCAAAATAGGTAGCAAGGGAAAGGTATTAAACGTTATACCAATGATGTTCCAGATGAGGAGGGTGTTTCCCTTCCATAGAGAGGAGATACACGAGTTCCCAGTAGAGCTCTACGTCATAAGGAGGACTAGAGATGAAGAAAAAAGACGTAGTTAGTGGGGAGTTCGTTGTTCCAGGAGATTTTCTGGGAGTAATAGAGGAATTCATTCCTGGAGAAGGGACCTATGAGGAAGGGGGGGAGATATTCTCGAAAGTGGCAGGAATAGTGTTGATAGACATGCAGAATAAGAAAATAAGTGTTTATCCAAAGGTTAGGACTCCTATAACAATTTCTAATGGAGATGACGTCATAGGGAGAGTGGAGGATGTCAGAAACCAAGCGATTCTAGTGAGAATAGACCTGGTTAAGAAGGAAGGGAGGGAAAAAACCGAATTACTTGGGATACCAATACTGGGTGGAATACACATTTCCCAAGTCAGCGATAAATACATAAACGACTTATCAGCCGAATTCCAACCGGGAGACATAGTCAAGGCAAAGGTAATAAACTCTAGGAGGAATCCCGTGCAACTATCCACTGTTGGAGAGAAATATGGTGTGATAAAAGCGTATTGTACTAACTGCAGAAGTACGCTGGTGAAAAGAGGAATAAGGCTATATTGCAGAAACTGCGGTTCTGAGGAGAACAGGAAGATCTCCCTAGATTATGGAAAGGGGGTGTTCTGATAAAGGTGAAAATCCTAAAGTTCGAGGAAAAGGAAATAGAGCTAGAGATAGAGGGAGAGGATTACACCCTTCTTGGAGCTCTGAGGGACGCTCTATATGAAGACGAGGACGTTGAAGTCGCTAGCTACGCTAAAGACCATCCATATCTTGGAAACATGAAGCTACTTGTGAGGACTAAGAATGGGGAGGTAATCAAGGCTCTAGAAAGAGCTGTGAAGAGGGTAGTGGATGTATCAAGAGAATTCAGAGAGAAATTCCGTTCATCCTATTAAGTTTTGGAGGATAAAGGAAGAAATTAGGGTTTTAGGAGTGGACGATGGACCTTTCATTCCTAGGCGAGAGGGGAGGGCACTAGTAGTAGGCGTCGTTTTCAGAGGTGGATTCTGGCTAGATGGTGTCATGTTCACCACGGTTGAAGTGGATGGAGAGGACTCTACCGAGAGAATATCTGAGATGATATTGAAATCGAAGCATCTGAAACAGCTCAGGGTAATCGTCCTGGATGGGATTACCTTTGGAGGATTTAACGTAGTAGACATACGAGAACTATATGAACTAACGGGATTGCCAGTGATTGCTGTCTCTAGAAGAATGCCTGACCTAGAAAAGATAAAACTAGCCATAAGAAGGGTGAAAAATTGGGAGAACAAGCTTAAAAGAATGAAAAATGCCGGGAAAATATACAAAGTAGAGACAAAGAGGGGGAAATTTGTTTACATGCAAATAAGTGGAATATCGAAGGAAGACGCAGAAGAAATAGTCAGATCGACTTCTACTAGGAGCCTAGTTCCAGAAGCTCTCAGAGTAGCTCACATAATAGCTTCTGGGCTCAGAGGTGTAGAGGTTGAGGAGGGCAACTCTGGGATTATACAACACCTACGATAAACTAAGGCTTCACGAGGCACATTTCAGAGCTTTAGCTAGGGCTGCTCCCTTATCTAAGGCTTTCGATATGAA